>Ga0187772_10000996_pt1 | contig 13103 bp, 10 predicted proteins | sample 0116_SJ02_MP15_2_FD_133137 | JGI IMG/M metagenome (GOLD analysis project Ga0187772, IMG submission 133137) | Tropical peat soil microbial communities from peatlands in Department of Meta, Colombia - 0116_SJ02_MP15_20_MG | ecosystem: Environmental > Terrestrial > Soil > Wetlands > Peat | place... | reverse complement strand
GGCTAGCGGGGATTTCTCACGAAAACATGGAAAAGGCTGTTGCTTCGTGGCATAAAGCTTTTGTCTAGAAAGATTCTGCCAAGAAGGAGCAACAGCCTTATGGCCTCAGAGTGTAACCAGTTTGTGTTGGGATTTCATCCTCTAAGGCGACGGGAGATCCGAGCGCAGTTCGATGGTGGAGCGATCAGCAGTGACGGCGGTGGTGTGCTCCTGCGGGAGGTGGAAAAGCGAATCAGGCTCCTCCGCCGGTTTGCTATGTGCTTCACGGATTATCGGAATCCAGAGCGGATTGAACACACCGTGGAAGAACTGCTGGCGCAACGCGTCTATGGTCTCGCTTTGGGATACGAGGATCTGAACGATCACGAGGAGTTGCGGAACGATCCCTTGCTGGCGGTGCTGCTCGAGAAAAAGGATCCTGGTAAAGAAGCCTTAGCAGGAAAGAGCACCCTGAATCGGCTGGAACTGACTCGCGAGACGGCCAGTCGGAAAGAGCGTTACAAAAAGATCGTGCTAGATCACGCGGCGGTGGACCGCCTGCTGGTGGAGATCTTCCTGGAAGCGCACCGGGAAGCGCCAAAAGAAATCATTTTGGACTTGGATGCCACCGATGATCCGCTGCACGGGAAGCAGGAAGGGCGCTTCTTCCATGGCTACTACGGACACTATTGCTATTTGCCGCTGTACATCTTCTGCGGAGAGTTCCTGCTAGGTGCGCGGTTACGGTCCTCGAACATCGACGCATCAGCAGGCAGCGTGGAAGAGCTGAAGTGCATCGTGGCCCAGATTCGTTGCGCCTGGCCGGAGGTGCGCATCGTGGTACGAGGAGATTCGGGGTTTTGCCGTGAGGAGCTGATGGCTTGGTGTGAAGCAGAAGACGTAGACTACCTGCTGGGACTAGCGAAAAACGAACGGCTAAAAGCCGCGATAGCCGAGCAGATGCAGGAGGCCGCAGCGCAGTATCAACAGACCGGACGTCCCGCGCGCTTGTTCAAAGAGTTCGCTTATCAAACGCGGGAGAGTTGGAGTTGTGCGCGACGAGTGGTAGCCAAGGCCGAGCATCTGGAGAAGGGCGAGAACCCACGGTTTGTGGTGACGTCGTTGCGCGTAGAACGGTGGTCGGCCCAGGCCTTGTATGAAGAACGCTATTGCGCGCGCGGAGACATGGAAAATCGGATTAAAGAACAACTGATGTTGTTCTCGGACCGCACCAGCACGCACTACCTACGCAGCAATCAACTGCGGCTGTACTTCTCTTCCATGGCCTATGTGCTGCTGCAGATGCTACGACGACTGGGGTTGGAAGGAACGGAGTTGGCCAAGGCCCACTGTTCCACCATTCGGCTCAAGCTGTTAAAGATCGGCGCACTGATCCGCATCAGCGTGCGCAAGGTGTGGGTCTCGTTGGCCGGTGGCTATCCCTACGCAGAGTTGTTCCGCCAGATTCATGCCAAGCTGTCTGCCCTGCCGCTGAAAACCTGAGTCACAAGAAAACCACCGAAGTCTGAGCTCACCTCGTCCCAACGGACCAGGGGTGTCTCGACACCTCCACGGAAACCCAACAGCCCTTCTTCTGGAGGTGTAAAACGGCCTCGATTCCGAAAAGCCCTCCACAAAAACACACTCGTGGTCCTCGACCCAGCTATTCCTTTCACTTTTCAGCCAAGCGGTGAGAAATTACGGCTAGAGTTATTCGGCTGCGCGGGGCGCACTTTCCAACCGTGAAGGACACGCCGTCCTGGGCGCGGACATCGCGGGTTTCACGAAGCGTTCAATTTGCGCGAAGGAAACATCGGCCTGGTGCACAAGGTCAGGCGGAAGCGCACCGCGGAGAGGATGAAGAAAGGCGGGCGCGACCAGCCATCCGATGACCACGGCCACCAGGGGCGGAGCCAGAAGCAGGACGAGTGCGATGCGAACGAGGGGGCGGAGCATGGCTATCTAGAACTTTTCTGTTGTCGCATAACCCGGTGCAGGGGAAACAAAACCATTTCCTCAGGGGCTAAAGCCCGGTTGCCGCCACAGAAGTTTATGTCGGAGCTAACGCTCCGACCCCCGGTACCGCTATTCATGGGCACTCAGAATGAGAAACGAAAGGTGCATCGAAATGCTTCCACACCAGCGAAGAGCTCTGCGGACCCAACGGTTACGAGCGGAAAAGGACGTCTTCGCGCTGGAACATCTTGACGGCCAGGAATAGCGCTACCGCGGCATAGACGCAGGTGGAAAAGAAAATGATGGCGATAAAATTCCAGTGGTAGGTGCCGGTGACCAGTTCTTTGCAGAGCAAGCTGGCATTGAGGATGGGCACGAGAGCCAGCTTGGCGGTGAGATCGATGGGCAGCATGGCGGCCACGGCGGGAATGATCACGACGAACATCAGCGGGCTGATGTAGCTCTGCGCTTCCTTGTAGCTCTTCGCGAAGAGCGCCACGGTCATCAGTCCGGCTGCGAAGAGGACAGCGACGGGCAAAACCATGATGAAGATGGACAGCACGGTGGTGAAGTGGATTTGCAGTTGCATCTGTTGTGCGTCAGGACCGGCCTGATCGAAAGCGTGCGCGTGTTCTAACACGGCGAACGACACGCCCATGGAAGTGACCGAAAGCGCGGCGGTGACCAGCGCAGCGGTGAGTACCAGGAAAAACTTTCCGAAAACCAGGTCCACGCGGGAAATGGGGCTGGAAAGAATGGTTTCCATGGTGCCGCGTTCTTTTTCTCCGGCGGTCAGGTCCATGGCGGGATACATGCTGCCGGTCATGCAAAGCAGAATGACCATATAGCCGATCAAGCCGCCAAAGGCAGCGCCACCGACTTTTTCGGCCGGCGCCACGTTGTTGCTCTTGATGTCGAAAGGTTTCAGCGCTGCATCCGGCAAGTGCTGGGCGACGAGGTTTTCGTGTACGATGCGATCGCGGTATTTCTGTAGGATTTCCTGCACATTGCTGGTGGCCAACTCTGATTTCAAATCGCCACTGTAATTGTGGATGAGCACGGTTGCCGTTTTTTGATGGGAGATGTCGTCCTGTAAGCCGGGAGGAATTTCGACGGCGGCACGGACGTCTTTATTGATGATTTCGTTTTTCCAATCCGGTTTGGCGGGAACAATTTTCAGTTTTGGAGAGTTGCGCAACTCCGACAGGATTTCCGGCGAATCCTCTCTACCCAGAAGCATGATCGCTGGCACTTCTTCTTTGGCCTTGCCGATTAGAGCGGAAACGGCGGCGCCGAGGCCGGCAGTAAGCAGAGGAAAAAGAATGAGCGGCACAAGGAGCGAGGAAACCAGGGTGCGGCGGTCGCGAAGCGCTTCGCGCAGTTCCTTGCGATAAACGACGCCAATATTGCGGAGGTTCATGTCAGTTCTTCTCCTGAGAAACGTAGAGAGGGGCGACGACGCGCACAAAAATTTCCTCGAGATCGCGTTCCTGATAGCGATCGCGCAATTCTTCCAAGGAACCTTCGGCGAGGAGCTTGCCGGATTGGATGATACCCACGACATCACAGAGCTTTTCGACTTCGGTCATGATGTGCGTGGAGAAAATGACGGTTTTGCCGCGCTGGCGGCATTCGCGGATGAAGTCGATGATGGTGCGGGCGGTCATGACGTCGAGGCCACTGGTGGGTTCATCGAAAATCATCACTTGAGGATCATGAATCAGCGTCCGGGCAATGGAAGTCTTCTGCTTCATGCCGGTGGAAAGCTTGTCGCAGCGGGTGTCGCGAAAGGAGTTCATGTCGAGGCGCGAGAAAATATCGTCGATGCGTTTGTGCAGCGTTGATTCTTCGAGCCCGTTGAGGCGCCCGAAGTATTCCACCATTTCCAAAGAGGAGAGGCGGGGATAGAGCGCGGTGGCGGTGGAGAGAAATCCCACGGCGGAGCGCACTTTTTGCGGTTCCTCCACGACGTCATGGCCATTGACGATGGCGGTGCCGTTCGTGGGTTCCAGGATGGTGGCCAGCATGCGAAGCGTGGTGGTTTTCCCCGCGCCATTGGCGCCAAGGAGACCATAGATTTGACCAGGCTTGCAGGTGAAGGTGACGTGATCCACGGCGCGAACACGGCCGCGTTTCTTGTCGTGGAAATCCTTGATAAGACCACGCGCTTCGATCATGGAATGTCCTCTCAAGCTACCACCGGAAATGGGCAACACCGCTTGCTAGAGGGAATACGCAGAAACCCGGGGGAGAATATCAGGACACCCGGGCCTGCGAGGAGCCATTATCCTTTGTGGCAGTTTGGGCACTGTTTGGCATCAAATTTATCAGCAGGCACGCGAAAAACATTGTTGCACTGGACGCAAACGCGGTGGATATAAGCCTTGAGCGCGGTTGCGGTAGTTGGCTGAGCAGGCTTCTGTTCGGCGGACGCCGGAGCGACGGGCGTGTTGGACATGGCGGCATTCTACCACGCGGTTATGCGCGAACGGCATCCGGGTGGAGTGGACGGGCATCCGAAAAACTAAAGCCTCAAGGTAGTGGAGAAATAGAGTAACCTGCTGATAGACTGTGGGTTAGCCTTACCGCCAGAAGAAACCGGGCAGCCCGCTCTTGCCACCCCGCGTTGAGGACGCAGCGGAAGAGGCCCGCCGAGGCAGGTCCGTGGCGGCTTATGCACAGTGAAGGAACGATAATCACTCCTTATGGATAGGAAGTTGAGAAACCGGACGCTGTTGCTGCTAGGATTGGCGGCTATCCTGGCGTTCGTCTTGATTCGGGTGAGCGGGCGGCAGCCCGTAGCAAAAATATCGGCGTCGAAGCCGGTCCGTCAAGACATCACCGCGTACATCACCAGTAACGGCAAAGTAGAGCCAATTGCACCGTACATCATCAATGCGCAGCTGGATACCTTCGTGAAGAAAGTGTACGCCACGGAAGGGCAAAACGTGAAAAAAAGCCAGCTGCTGATGGAACTGGACGTGACCGACGCGGCTTCCCAACTGGCGGCGGCCAAGTCGAAATTGCTGCACGCACAAGATAACCTGCGGGCTGCCAAAGCCGGCGGGCGAGCGGATGTTGTGGCGCAGATGTCCAGTGATCTGGCGAAAGCGCAGGCCGACCGCGACCAATATCAACGTGAGCATGACGCGTTGGAACGGCTTCTGGCAAAAGGCGCGGCGACCAAAGACGAGTTGGCTGCCAACGAAGTGCTGCTGGCCAAAGCAAAGGCGGATGTGGACCGATATAGCGCGGCGAAACAGGAGTTCAGCCGGGAGCAGAGCGTGAACGCGTCGAGCTCGGAGCTGGCCATGCAGCAAGCGCAGAGCGACGTGGCGCTGCTGGAAGATAAGGTCCGGCAGGGACGCATCGTCGCGCCGATTGATGGCACTTTGTATTCCTTGCCAGTGAAGACAGGCCAGTACGTAAAGACCGGGGACTTGCTGGCGGAAATGGCGGACCTGTATGAGGTGCGGGTGCGGGCGTTTGTGGATGAACCGGACCTGGGTGGCTTGGAGCCGAACCTGCCGGTGAAAATCACCTGGGAGGCTCTGCCGAATGTGGTCTGGCAAGGCAGAACGGAGAATGTACCCAAGCAGGTAGTGGCGCGGAACCTGCGCAACGTGGGCGAGTTGCTGTGCTCGGTCGATAACCAGAATTTGCAACTGCTGCCGAACACCAATGTGAATGTGCGAATCAATTCGAAGGAACGCCGGGACGTGGTCACCGTACCGCGGGGAGCAGTGGAAACGGAGAACGGTAAGCGCTATGTGTTTGTGGTGAAAGAGGGCGTGGGAAAGCAGACGCTGGAGAAGCGCGAGATTCAAGTAGGCATCGCGGATGCGACGAATTACGAAGTCCTGGGCGGTTTGCAAGTAAATGAGATTGTGGCGTTGCCTGGCGATGTGGATTTCAAGAACGGCATGCTGATCAAGGTGGTAAATATGGACAATTCCAACATCGAGAGCCAAAAGGATGCGGGGATTTAAGAGCGTTGTCGTTGCCGCGCTGTGCCTGGGTGCTTTACAGGTGGGCGCCGCTCGACAAAGCAATTCCGTGGATGCCGCGAAGAGCGCCTATGAGAAAGGCGACTACAAGAAGGCCATCGAGATTCTGAGCGCGGAGGCCCAAAAAGCCCCGAACAATGGGGAAGTGCAGCTGCTGCTCACCAAGGCTTACCTGGAATCCAACCAGTACGACAATGCGGTAAGCAGCGCCGAAAAGGCGGTATCCATCGATCCGAATAATTCCGTATATCACCAGTGGCTGGGCGAAGCGTACGGGCAAAAAGCCGACCATGTGTCGATGTTCAGTGCGTACTCCTGGGCGCGCAAGACGCAGAAGGAATTCGCGGCGGCGGTGCAGTTGGACGCCCACAATTTCAACGCCGCTCAGGATTTGGTGGAATACGATTGCACCGCGCCGTCGATGGTGGGCGGCGGGGAAGACAAAGCGCAGCCGCTGATCGAGAAAATGATGACCCTGGACCAGGCGGAAGGCCACTTCGCACAAGGCGTGTGCAAAGCGGTGAAGAAGGATTACGTCGCGGCGGATGTGGAGTATGCCAAGGCGCTGGAACTGAAGCCGAAGACCGCCGACCGCGTCTACGATATTGGAGATTATTTTCTGCAGCGCGGGCAGGGCGATAAATTGCTGCAAGTGGCGGCAGCCGGCGAAACATTGGCTCCGCAAGATCCGCGCGGGAAATACTATCAGGCGGTCGGATGGATTTTGAGCGGGCAGAAATATCCGGAAGCGGAGCAGCAGTTGCGGCAGTATCTGGCAGCTGGGCCGATGCGCGCCACGTATCCTGCCCCGTGGGATGCACATTACTGGTTGGGCCGGCTCAACGCCGCGCAAAAGAATACCGCGGGGGCGCGCAGCGAATATCAGGAAGCGCTGAAGCTGAATCCAAAGTATAAGAAAGCGGACGAAGCGCTAAGGCAGCTCGGCGGACCGTAGGCGTGGATTTCGGGTGAACCCGGCGAAATGCAACTGAAAGAATCCTTGACGGTGGCGGTAGACGCATTACGCGCGAATAAACTGCGCGCGGTGTTAACTTCGATTGGAGTGATCATTGGAAGCGCTTCGATCGTTCTGGTGGTTACGGTTTCGCTGACCAGCCGGAGATTTGTGATTTCGCAGATCGAAGCGGTGGGCTCGAACCTGGTTTGGGTAGAGTTGGTCAAAAGGCCGGGGAAAGCGCAACCGCTGAGCCACGAAATGAACCTGGGCGATCTGGAGGCCGTGAGAGCAAGCGTCCCGGATGTGACCGCCAGCGCAGGGCTCACGGACGTCCCCATGGTAGTGGTGGTGAACGACCAGGAATTGCCGGTAACGTTAATTGGAGTGACCGATGGTTACCAGGCAATCCGCCGGCTGGTGGTGTTTCGCGGGCGCTACTTCGACTCCGGCGACATGGCTACGCGCAGCAAGGTTTGTTTGGTCACTGCCGATTTGGCGACACGCGCGTTTGGCCTGGAAAATCCCATTGGGCGGGAACTGCGCGTGGGCGACGTAACTTTTACCGTAGTCGGTGTGTTTCATGAGCGGGCTTCGACCTACGGCATGTCTGAAATCCAGAAAGACACGGTGATTATCCCGTTTCCGTTGATTCAATACTTCACGGGCGATAGCCACATAGGGACGCTGCAGGCACAGGCGAAAACTCCGGACGAAGTGCCGGTAGTGGAGCGGCGCGTGCGGGAACTGCTGATCAGTCGGCATCCGCCGGAGGCCGAATGGAACGTGCAAACGTTGATTGGGATTTTGGCGGCGGCAAAAAACATTTCGCTGGGACTGACGGTGATGCTGCTGCTGGTCGCGTTTATCGCGTTATTGATCAGCGGCGTGGGAATTATGAATATTATGCTGGTCACGGTGAGAGAACGAACGCGGGAAATAGGAGTGCGGCGAGCGATTGGCGCGGCGAAAAAAGAAATTATGACGCAGTTCCTGATCGAGGCATTTTTGATTAGCGCCGGCGGGGCGGTTCTTGGAATTTTGATTGGTTTGGCAATTCCGGTGGGGGTGCAGCAGTTGCTGCCCGCGAACCTGCGCGTGCCAATTTCGGGAATGAGCGTGGTTGCGGCATTTTTGGTGTCCAGTTTGACGGGGCTGTTTTTCGGCTGGTTGCCGGCGAATCAAGCGGCGAAACTCGATCCAGTGGAATCGCTGCGCTACGAATAGAGCAAGGAAGCCGGTGGGCAGGAGGAGAGTTATGGGGTGGACGCGTCGAGTAGTGTGCGCGGCATTGTGCGTTGTGGGCAGTGGCGCAGCGTTGTTGGCACAGAACCCAACGAACAGCGGACCGACAGCCACGCCGATTGTGCTCACGCTGAAGCGCAGCATCGAACTGGCGCTGCAGAACAGCAAAGACATTCAATTGGCGAAACTCCAGGTGCGCGTAGCGGATAACACCGCCAGCATCACGCAATCCGAGTTTCATCCGAATTTCTATGCGGGATCGGGAGCGGGATACACCTATGGCTTGCCGGAAACTCCGGGTGGACGGCCACCGTCGATTTTCAGTCTGACGTACACCCAGGAAATATTTAACGGCCCGCTCAAAGGGCTGGAAAGGGAGCAGCAGGAACAGGCGAAGGCGCAGCGGTTGGTGCTGGAAGACACGAGGAACGCGGTAATCGAGCGAGTAGCCACGTCGTATCTGGAACTGGTGAAGGTGCGGCATTCTTTGGAACTGCTGCGCAAAGAAAAGGAAAGCGCGGAGCGAATTGTGGGTGTTACGCAGGAACGGCAGAGCGAGGGCTTCGAATTGCCAACCGAAGTAACGAAAGCGCAGTTGACCCAAGCGCGAGTGGTACAACGGATTTTGCAACTGGAAGGACGGCAGGACGAATTGGAAGTGTATCTGCGCGACCAGATGGGGATGGCGCCGGAGCAGCCAATCGACGTGACTCCGGAAGATCTGCCCGGTCCGGCAGAGCAGGAAGGCGCGACGCTTGTGGCCATAGCCTCCCAAGGGAACACGAGTTTGGCGTTCGCGGAGTCGGATGTGCAGGGTAAGGAATTTCGCCTGCAAGGGGAGAAGAAGGGCTATTGGCCGACGCTGCAGTTCGTGACTATTTATGATTTGCTGGCGAAATACAACTTCCGGAACTACACGAATATCTACCAGAACTTTACGTACAATAATCTGAATGCCGGAATCAATGTCAACGTGCCGATTTTCAGCGCGAAGACACGGGCGAACGTGGCGCTGGCGCAGGCCAGCCTGGACCAGGCTAAGCTGAATCTGGCCAGCAAGCGGACGCAAGTGAGCGCGGAAGTGCGGCAACGGTCAAAGAAGGTGCAGGAAACCGACGCGGCCAAAGAAGTGGCGCGTCTGGAATTGCAGTTGGCCCAGCAAAACCTGGCGGTGCTGCAATCGCAATTCAACGAAGGCAAAGCCAACTTGCGCGAAGTGGAAAGAGCGCGGCTGGACGAAAACGAAAAGTGGATGGCTTACCTGGACGCAAATTTCCAGCGGCAACAGGCGCAACTGGAACTTTTGCGCAGCGCGGGACAAATTGAGAAGGCTCTCGAATAACGCGCATGCTGGAAAGAGCAGACCTCGACGTTTTACGCCAAGCACTGGAAAAGTTGGACGCGGGATTTGCTGCGCTGCCAGAGGATTCGCGAGCACCCGCCGATGCGAAGCAACTTGCGACGGTACTGGTTGCTACTGCTGAACGGCTGCAAGACAACTACCCTTACTTTCATTCGCTGTATGCGGGGCAAATGATCAAACCGCCGCATCCTGTAGCGCGTCTGGCGTATGCCTTGGCGCAGTGGGTCAATCCGAATAATCACGCACTGGATGGCGGGCGCGCGTCTTCTGCTATGGAAAAGGAGGCGGTTGCCGGGTTGGCCGGAATGTTCGGGTGGATGGAGCACTTGGGTCACTTAACGAGCGGCGGCACGATGGCCAACCTCGAAGCGCTTTGGGTTGCCGGGCAATTGACGCCGGGGAAGACCATCGTTGCCAGTGAACAGGCGCATTATACGCACCACCGGATCAGCGGCGTGTTGCAATTACCGTTCGACTCGATTCCGTGCGACGAGCGGGCGCGCATGGATGTGCGGGCGCTCGAAACGCGTTTGGCGAAGGGAGATGTGGGAACGGTGGTAGTGACGATGGGGACGACTGCGACTGGGTCGGTCGATCCTTTGGCGGAAATTCTCGCACTGAAGGGCAAGTACGGATTCCGGGTGCATTGCGATGCGGCTTATGGAGGATATTTCAGATTGGCGGATAACCTGGGGGATGAAGCGCGCCAAGTCTTTGATCGCATAGGCGATGCGGATTCGATCGTGATTGACCCGCATAAGCACGGCCTGCAGCCTTACGGTTGCGGATGTGTGCTGTTTCGCGACACCGGCGTAGGGCGTCTGTACAAGCACGATTCGCCGTATACCTACTTCAGTTCGAAGGAAATGCATCTTGGCGAGATCAGCCTGGAGTGCTCGCGGCCAGGAGCGGCGGCGGTGGCGCTTTGGGCGACGCAGATGCTTTTGCCGTTGGTTAAAGGCGGCGAGTTTGCACGTGGTTTGGAGAAATGTCGGGAAGCGGCGCTGGAGTTTCATCGCCGAATCGGGAACGATCGGCGATTCCTGGGGGCTTTTGTTCCGGAACTGGACATCGTGATTTTCGCGCCGCGCGCCGCAAGCGTAAGCGCAGCTTCCGCTTTGAGCAGGCAAATCTTCGACGCGGCTGCAAAGCAGAATTTGCACCTGGCTGTAGCGGAACTGCCGGTACGGTTTTTCAAGACGACTGAGGGCATGAGGCAGGATCGAAGCAGTCTGACCTGCTTGCGATCTGTACTGATGAAGCCCGAGCACTTGGACTGGGTGGCGCGCATTTGGGAAATTCTGTCGGAGTCGACCGATGCGGTGCTCCGGGAACGCTCCTAGCCCGCTTGTTATCGGAGACCGTTTGCCCTGCGCAATACACCCGGCAAGTGCCACTTAAATGCAGCATTTAGCCATTGGATGCACCTTTGGAGGCTTTTGCAGAAAGGCCTGACGGGATGTAACCAAGTTCGGTAAACTATGATCTAGACCTTTTGGGGGCACGGGAACAGCCACGAACTGGGAAGGATAAGTGTGGCTGTTCAGATGCTGTTCTTGCGCATCGAATTTGACTGATACTGAGGGTGACGAATGCCTGATGTAATGAAGACATTGCTTTTGAATCCGCCGAGCTTCGAGAACTTCGACGGCGGAGCCAGTTCGCGTTGGCCAGCGACGCGCGAGATTGAATCGTATTGGTATCCAGTATGGCTGAGTTATCCGGCGGGATTGATCCCGGGGAGCCGCCTGCTGGATGCATCCCCGCACAAAATCAACTGGCAGCAGACCATCGAGATCGCGAAGGACTATGAGTTCCTGGTGCTGTTCACGTCGACCGTGGGCTTCGAGAGCGACGTTAAACTGCTGAGAAAGATCAAGGAATCGCATCCCTCGATGAAGGTCGCGTTTGTTGGGCCCCACGGCCATATCAAACCAGACGAAACGCTGAACGCCAGCGACGACATCGACTTCATCGTGCGCGGCGAATTCGATTATGCGGTGGCCGAATATGCACACGGTAAACCGCTGGACCAGATCCTGGGCGCGAGCTACAAGAAGGACGGCAAGGTGGTGCACAACGCGCCGCGGCCGCAATTGCATACCGAAGAGCTAGATAAGTTGCCGTTTGCCACGGACATTTATAAGCGGGATTTGCAGGTGGAGCGGTACAACGTGCCGTTCCTGCTGAATCCGTTCGTTTCGTTTTACACTTCGCGAGGCTGTCCGGCGCTGTGCACCTTCTGCATGTGGCCGCAGACGCTTTCCGGACACGCGTGGCGTGTGCGTTCGGTTGACAATGTGGTTCAGGAAGTGAAGAACACGCTGGAATACTTCCCGCAGGTGAAAGAAATTTTCTTTGATGACGACACCTTCAATATTCGGAAGGATCGTGCCATCGAGATGAGCAAGAAGTTTAAGGCGCTGAAGTTCCAGTGGTCGTGCACGGCGCGTTGTCACAGCAAGTATGAAGAGCTGAAAGCGATGGCCGACGGTGGAGCGCGACTGTTCATCGTGGGTTTCGAATCGGGCGATGCGCAGATCCTGAAAAACATCAAGAAGGGCGCGACCGTGGAGATGGCGCGCGAGTTCATGAAAAACTGCAAGAAAGTCGGCATCAAGGTGCACGGCGACTTCATCATCGGTTTGCCGGGTGAAACCAAGGAAACCATCAACAAGACCATCGAGTTTGCCAAGGAACTGGATTGCGAAACCGTCCAGGTTTCCCTGGCCCATGCCATGCCGGGCACAGAGTTGCACGAGCAAATGTCCAAAGACGGTTTCCTGCGCGTAGAGGCGTTAGCGGACCAGAGCGGGCACCAGTTGCCACACATCGAGTTTCCGCATCTTTCGAAGGCCGACATGATGGCGGGAGTCAACCGGTTTTACGACCAGTATTATTTCCGGCCGAAAGTGGTGTGGCGCATCGTGAAGGACGCGCTTTGGGACAGCCACGAACGGAAGCGCTTGTACCACGAAGGTGTGGACTTCCTGAAACTCCGCGCGGAACGCATGAAGTGGGTGCAGGGCGGCGGAGACGCGCCAAAGACCATGGTGGCGATGCCGGAATCGCCAGCCAGCGGCAACGACTAACCTGCGAAAAAATGAGTCACGAGCACAGGCTCAGGATCAAGACGTTGTCTGTGGTCCTGCTGATGGTGGTGTGCGCCAATGCGGGCGACCTCATGTTGAAGCGAGGGATGCTGCAAATTGGTGCAGTGCAGATGAGTGCACCGGGAGTTTGGCATGCGCTGGGGGCGACCGCGCGGAACGGAACAATCTGGCTGGGCATTTTGTTCCTGAGCGGTTTCACGGTTTGTTACATGACGGCAGTGAGCTGGGCCGATTACAGCTACGTGATGCCGGCCGGTGCATTTGGGTATGCGCTGCAGACGATGCTGGCGGTGGTGATTCTGCATGAAGCTGTGAATGCGCAACGTTGGATAGGTGTGGTGCTAATTGTGACGGGCGTGCTGCTGGTAGGACAAACGCACCCTGTAACCACCGAGCCCAAGACCAAGACCGAGATGGTGGCGCCGTGATTCGCGTCGGTTTGATGCTGGTGTTTTTCATCGGTTGCAGCACCGGCGGCGAGATTG
>Ga0187772_10000995_pt1 | contig 13103 bp, 11 predicted proteins | sample 0116_SJ02_MP15_2_FD_133137 | JGI IMG/M metagenome (GOLD analysis project Ga0187772, IMG submission 133137) | Tropical peat soil microbial communities from peatlands in Department of Meta, Colombia - 0116_SJ02_MP15_20_MG | ecosystem: Environmental > Terrestrial > Soil > Wetlands > Peat | place... | reverse complement strand
TCATCCGGTGTGCCAAATCTTCCCAAAGGAAGTGTACCAATTCTGGCGTCCCGCGCTTTTCTACCCTGTTCCGTCTGGTCGAACAGCCCTCGCACAAGCTCGGTTTCTACGATGGCGGGGCAGATGCAATTCACGCGGATGTTTTCGTGGGCGTGGTCCAGAGCCATAGCCTTGGTCAGGAGTGTCAGACCGCCCTTGGACGCACAGTAGGCCGCTCTATCCTTCATGGCAACCAAGCCTAAAACCGAGCCGATATTCACGATGGAGCCGCGCCCGGCACGCCGGAACACCGGAAGCACCGCTCGCGACATCAGGAACGGTCCTTTCAGGTTCGTGGTGATGACGCGATCCCAATCCTCCTCCGTGATGCTGTCGGCCGTCGAAACGCTCAGAACACCAGCGTTGTTCACCAGCACATCGACTCCTCCGAAGGCCTTTTCCACGGCCGCTACAGCGTTCAGGGTGTCGCTCGTACGGCTGACGTCGCACCTTACCGCTAGCCCTAGGGCGCCGAAGCCAGCCAGTTCCTTTACAACTGCGTCCAAGGCGGTCTGCGTGCGCCCCAGAACCGCCACTTTGGCGCCTTCGCGGCCAATAGCGAGCGCAATTGCTCGGCCGATACCGCCTCCGCCGCCGGTTATTACAGCGATTTTACCTGCCAAGCGTGTCACGTAGGCCACCAACTCTACGTCTAAACGGTATACTATTTCCGCTGGCAGGAGTTCAGGCCTGCGGTTCGCGCGACTCTAGCATTCAGGCTTGCCATCCGCAAGCAAGCTCGATGCACAGGTACGGAGGCGCGCCATCAAATTCGAGGGCCATAATGCGCATAGGCATAACCGGATACCCAACATATGGCGGGTCGGGTGTAGTTGCGACGGAGTTGGGGCAGGAACTGGCGGCGCGTGGACACGACGTCCACTTTATTACCTATGCGCCGCCCATTCGAATGAAAATTGACGATCCCCATATCCATTTCCACCAAGCGGCCGTTGTGCAGTACCCGCTGTTTGACCATTCGCCGTATACGTTATCGCTTGCGGTCAAAATGCTCGAGGTATTCGAGACCGAATCGCTGGACATTCTTCATGTGCACTATGCGATTCCACACTCGGTCAGCGCTCTTCTGGCCCGGCAAATGGCAGCTCCGCGCCGCTTGCCCTTTATTACCACTCTGCACGGCACCGACATCACCTTGGTCGGAAATAATCCCAATTTCTTGCCCATTACCCGCTACTCAATTGAACAGAGCGATGGGGTCACATCGATCTCCCATTATCTCTACCGCCACACGCTGGATGAATTTGGAATTAAGCGGCCCATCGAGGTCATTCCGAATTTCGTGAACTGCGACCTCTACAGCCGCCATCCGAATCCGCAGTTGCGCGCGGAGTGGGCGCCGGATGGCGAGCCCATTTTGATGCACCTCTCCAATTTCAGGCCGGTCAAGCGCATTCTGGATGCTGTCGAGATTTTTGCGCTGGTGCGCGAAAAGATGGAAGCCAAACTGGTGATGATTGGCGACGGACCGGATCGCGAGCTGGCTGAAGATTTGGCCCGGCAACGCGGCGTAGAGCAGGATGTGATTTTCCTCGGCAAGCAAAATGGGATTCGCGAAAAGCTCGGCCAAGCAGATTTATTCTTATTGCCTTCCCAGTTGGAGTCGTTTGGGTTGGCAGCATTGGAAGCCATGGCATGCGAGGTGCCGGTGATCGCCACAAATGCCGGAGGCGTGCCCGAAGTTGTGGAGCACGGCGTCGACGGCTATTTGGTGGAACCGGGCGACGTGAAGACCGCGGGCAAGTATGCCATTGATTTATTGTCGCGAGCCGACCGCGGGCGCTCTATGGGACAACAGGCGCGCGTGGATGCTCGAAAGAAGTTCTGCGCTAACGACGTGATCCCGATGTACGAGCGCTACTATGAGCGCGTCTTGAGTGATCAAAATGTTCCCGTAGGCTTGTCCGCAATCGGCTGAACGATGCAGCGGCCACCTTCCGCGGCGGGCGTCTACCGGCCACAAATGGATGGCAGCTCAACTTAACACCCGTTTCCAATCGTTCTTCATACTAATCACGACCCATCCGTTCGACTTGGCCTCGTCATACAGCGCTTGCGTGAACGCCCCTATCTTGGTATCCGGCAAACCCTGTGCTGGGCCATAAGCGTATTCCCGTTCCGCATCGTCGTGCAGCAGCAGCATGGCCAGACGTTCGCCCTTCCCCGCCTTTGTGTACTCCAGCATTTGCCGATCACCCGTAGAGTTGCCAAACGCCGCATACGGCTGGCGCCCAATCATCATGTGGATGCCTTCCGGTTTCCCGGCGTTGTTATCATTCAGCAGAAGCTTCGGATCCTTAGTAAGGAACGGTTTGCCCTGCTTGTCATAGCCGAACGAAGTTCCACCAGCAGTGCCGACCACTTGTTCCGGCGGAATCCCATAGACCTTTTCGGAGTAGGTGCGCACGAAGTCCTGGCCGCCTCCGGTAACAATATAGGATTTGTAGCCGTTGGCTCGCAGTAAGCCCAGCACTTCAACCATCGGCACATAGGTGAGTTCGGTGTACGGCCGTTTCCAACGCGGATCGCGCGCCTTGTCGAGCCAGTGCTTGACCTCGGCTTCAAATGTGTCGACGCTCATGCCCGTCAGCGTAGCCGCAAGAACCTTTAGGAGTTGATCCATCGGAAGTTTGGCAATCTCCTCCTTATTTCCCGACAACACGGTTTTGAACGGCTCCTGATTGGCAAGTTCCGGTTTGGCTTTGACCACCGCGGGGACGCGGCTGAAGCAGTACACCACCTGGCTGTACAGGGGATGTTCCACCCACAGCGTCCCATCCTGGTCAAACGTGGCAATGCGCTCTGGCTCAGGCACAAACTTCGGTCTGGCGCGGTCGGTCGTCGCGTGCACAAAATCCAGAATCGCCTTTTTTGCAGCACCTTCATTCCAAGAAGGCAACGAGTCGTCCGCTGCAAACGACCCGCGCCTCACCGTGCCTGCGACCACCGCCCCTGCCGAAATCTTCAACAACTCCCTGCGCGTAATCTCCATGAGACGCCCCTCGCCCTACCAGCGCTTTTTTAAACTTTTGAAGCTCGATCGCCGGGACACCAATGCGTAATAGGGTAGTCGATCCCTTCCTTGCTCTAACGTCACCATTAGAGCTAGGAATCAACAACTGTCGTTGATGACAGGTCCACCCCAGCGGCGCCTTGAGCGATTCAGTCAGCCAGACCGAGAACTGGCGATCCCCTCCGATCGAGGGCTTCCCTGTCCCATTTGCCGGTGCTCGCGCCTGCGTCATAGGTGCTTTGCAGAAATTCCAGCAGTGCCGTCGTCGGAGAACCAGCGCCCCGCAAGTCTTCATACATCAGGATGTACTCGCCCATTCCGGAATGGTAGAACGCCTTCGCCGGGCGCACCGTCTGTTTTTCGAATCCTTCTGGTTGAGGCGCGGCGTAGCAGTAGAACGCGGCATCATCTACTCCGCCTCCGCCAGGCCAGGAACCGGCGCTGATCACCTCGTGAGAGTAGGCCTCACCCATGATTTTTTTCAGGATGGGATCCGCGTCATTGCGCGGCGGCGCCCGCCGTCCCGAGAATCGCGTCACCGCCAGGTCGAAGCTGCCCCAGAAGAAATGCACCGGGCTCGATTTTCCAATAAACCGCGACGAGAAGATCTTGAAGACATAGTCCGCGGAGATCAAGATGCGCCAGAACTTGTGTACCTTGGCCGCATCATAGGATGCGTGCGCGTGGTCCTTGTCGAACGGAATCGGATCGGCAATTTCCACCGGCATCTTCCAGATGGCCACTTGAATCCCAAGCTGTTTCAGGATCCCCATGAACTCCGCGTAGAAATCAGCGACTGAGCGCGGCGCAAGCGCCAACTGCCCGTGCTGGCCATTGCTGGCGTCCACCCGCAGCTGGTGGTCGACAAAATCAAATTCAACCTCAAACGACCGCGACCCATATGGAATGAGCGATGTAGTCAATCCACGCGCGCTCACGTATAGCGGCACGTTCCACCAGTGATTCGTCGGCGGCGCCAGCGCCAGTCGCACCTTCCCCACGATCTGCGTCCACATGTGCAGCGTGGCGCAGGTCTCTTTCCACGACTGCAATCGCAATTCCGGCCAGCATTCTGGTGAGTCGGCGTCGGCTGTTGCAAGCGAGTGCTTCATGACCTGGCTCCCTACGTGTATCGGACGCGCACTAGAAAATCCAGAATGCCTCAGTTGGAATTTTCTTTGGGCTTATGAATCTTCTGCCCGGTATCGACACTAAAAAGCTGGTAGCCCGAGTAATGGTGGCGTGCGCTGAACTGTTTGTTGCCAAGGTGCACAGAAATATCCACCGACTGCGGCAGCCACAGACTGATGTCGCGTTGCGCAAAATTCACCGGCCCGTAGTTCAGCGACTGGTGTTCGGAATCGAGCAGCAAATCGGGAATGGGATTCAGCAGATCGGTTTCCAGGTGAACCACTTGAAACGTCTTGGCATCGACCCACGCGGTGCCCTTCAAATTCACGTTGTAGTCGCCCTTGCTTGTGGCAAACGCACTCATGGTATTGGGACGGTCCGCGCGTTGCTGGAATTCCAACAGATACGCTGGCGTGCCGTTCCAGCTACCGAGCCCTTTGCAACTAATCGCGAACTCGTTCACATGCAGTGGATGGAAGATCAGGACAAGCGAGGGTGATCCCACCGCTTTGATGAAGCCATCGGGAATTCCCTGGCCCTCGCGATACTCATCCACAGACAAATACCGGGAATCCTGAAGCTCAATGTCCGCCACATAAATAACTTTATGGTGCGCGCTTCCTTCCAGCTTCCCGTTACTGCGCCAGCGCTCCAGTTCCAAAATCTCCGTGGCGGTAATGCGATTGACGTTGTCCACAAATTCGCGCGCGTGCAGAGACACGTGTGGCAGCACTTGGTCCAGCGAGCAGGCGCTCAAGGAAGAGGAAGTGACGATAATCGGTTTTCGCAAGTCGGGCATAAAGGAATCGAGCGTCGTCGCGTAGCCGGGAACAGGCAGTTCCCCATTCCAAGCTGCGGCAAACGGGTCACCGTGGCGCGTCTCGAGCATCAGTGGAAACACATGATCCAGGATGAGCGACAGTTCCATCGATTGCCCCGCGGAAAGAGTAAGGTCCAACTGCGCCGGCGACAGTTGCGCGCTCGAAACGCGCACGTAGTACGGCCCCGGAGGGAGGTTGGGGAAAACGGTGTTGGTGGGTCCATCAACCACCGTCGAGAGATCGGAGTCCAAGCCTTCGGAATGGACCACGATCGTCGCGGGCGCATCGGCCCGGGGTCTGCCAAACGTCTGCACCTGCACTGTGATACTTGCGAGCGGCGGGTTGGATTGTGCTGAGACGCGAGCAGCAAACAGCGCAGCAGCGAAAAGGAGCGCGAGCAGCAAGGTAATAGTTGAGCGAAACATAACTACGACCGACTACATCGTCGGGATCGGGCGCATCCCCGGCGGGAACGAGTCAAGCTACGAGAGCGTACACCGCAGCAGCGAAAAAAGGTACTGCAGAATGTTGCCCGCTCCGGATGGGTCTGTTGTGCCGTGTCAGTTCCGCCCACGCCGACCATCAACACGTGAAACCTCAATGCGTTACAGCGGTCGATCATACACAGCACATTCGCAGAGAACATGGCACGCCACGTGGTTGTCATGCTGTCGACATTTCGACAGGCACCAATCCAGTGCAATGAAATAGCCCATCACCCACTGCTGTTTACTCATACGTTGACCGCCTACCCCCGCTCGCGACCCGCCTGATGACGTGGGCTATCCTGTGTTCATAGAAGTTTCAGCACGTCCAGGTCATGACGACACAACCGGTTGAACTGCAAAGTCCGGCCGCGCGAGGTTTTCTCCGCAGCCTCAATATCCTTTTGAAATCCGCGCGCATGTACGGCATGGCGCACACGCAAACCGTTGCGCAAGCCTCCGATGCCTGGGTCCATTTACAAGCGGTGTTTGCCGAGACAAAAAGAAAGAGCTTGCAGCTGGCAGTGTCCGACCACCGCTTGCTCGTCGACGGCGCGGCCATCAAAGCCGGGCCAGCCGAACAGAGCTTTGCCCAATTCCTCGAGAGCGCCGACCTGGCCAGTGTGAGCTTTACCGCCCAAGTCACCAACGAAGCTTTTCTCGAGATGATCGGTGTTATCGCGGAGAGCGGCTCGAAGCCGCAAGGTTTGGCCGAAAAATTGAAGCAAGTCCTGGGGCCCGAACCTCAATGTGGCATTGCCATCGACGAGATCCGTTTCGTCCCTGCCGGTTCGGAACATCCGGAAAAAACGGTCGCAGCGCAACTCCTGGCGGATACGTTTGGGCGTGAATCTTCCGACATGGAGGGTGTGCTCGACGATCCGTACAAGCTACTCGAACTGATTTCTCTGGCGCAAGGAACCGACCTCCCGCCCGGCCAACTTACGGAGGGCACGGAAAATACGAAAGACGCAACCGCAGGGTCGCCTCAGTTGGCGCCAGGTCTCGAGAATCCGGCCGCAGCAGGCACCAGCCTGTCGCTGGCTGGCTCCGAAGCAAGAACCGGCCACGCGGGTTCCTCCGCATCGCAGGCAGCAGCTATCCAGCCAAGCGAGCCCCCATCCGAGCCGAGCGAAGAGGACACCTGCGCCGTGATCCGTTTGCTCAGTCAACTAGCACATGAGGAGCGTTCGGGTGTAAAGATCGATTCCACAAAATTACAGGAAAAAGTCTCGCGTTTGCCCGCCGCTGGCCAGAAATCTTTCGAGCAGGCCGTGAATGAGTTCGTGCAAGGCGGCAAGAAGAGGCCGGATACTCCATTTTTGCTGCAAGTCGCGGAGCACCTCGCCGTGCAGCTTGCACTGGATCGCTACGCCAGAGGCGATTCCCGAGTGGACGCCGTGACAGACATGCTCAATCGGCTGAATCGCGAAGTGGAAACCTTGCGGCAAGCCCTCGACTCCAGCGAAACGAAAATGAAACCGACGGGGTTCGAGATCGCTCGCCCAACGGACTCCCTCGAGCAACAGTTTTGGACCACTGCCCCGGACTCCGCCAAGTTAGAGGTCTTGCTTTCCGACCAGGCGTGGCGCGTTCCCACCAACTACATCAAGCAATACCTGGATCAGCTCGCCGAACACGCCCACGCCGAAAAACTCCAGCAAGTTCTCCAAAACTACGTGCATTGCATTCACAACAATTCTTCCGAGGCTCGCCAGAAGACCGCTCACGGCTTAAAGGAACTTGCCGGATATTTTCCTTATCCGGGCTGCGATGCCCTGCGCTATGCCATCGAACATGTTGGCGACGCGCTGGCAAAGGAAACTGATGCGCGCCTCCAGAAACTGATCACCGGAACTTTCGTTCTTCTGGGACAAGAAGCCGCTACGCGCCGCCGCTATCCCGCCATCCTGAGCTTAGTGTCCAAATTCGATTCTCTCGAAACTTCTCATCCGGAACTCGGTCGCGACCTCCGCGCGCGCGTCGGCCTCGAAAATCGCGTTCCCAATTTCCTCGATGAAGCCATACATCTCGCGGAGCCGTCCCCGGAACTCATCGAAGTGCTTCAACGCATACCCCTCGAAGCGGTCGAGCATCTGGCGACAACCATTAGCCGGCGCGTCCGAAGACGCGATCGTGATCGACTGTTGCGGTTCGCGGAAGGGCTCGGTCCTGAAGCCGCCCATGCCCTCGCAGAGGCCTTCTGCAAGCGTCCTCCCGCTGCCGCGGCGCTCTATGTTGGACTGCTGAGCCGCCTGGATCCCGCAGCCCTCGAAACGGCTTTACTGACCCGCTTGAACGAATGGAATCGCGTGTATCAAGACTTGGTGGTGCGCAATATTGCAGCCGCGGGAGCTCCTGGTCGCGCGATGCTGCTCGCAAAATTGTTGCAGGCGCTCGACCCATTGGTCGTCCCCCTGGCAATTGATGAGATTGGCATGGGCGGAGATCCCGCAACCGCGCCGCTACTGCTGGCTATTGCTGACGGCAGCGTCCCTGCCCTGTCCGCTCCGTATGTGCAGGTCAAGGCCATTGAGTCGCTCGGCCGCTTGCGCGTGAAGGAAGCCGTGCCGCTGTTGCGTCAGTTAGTGGACTCCAAAGAATACCGGCACGCATCGTCTCCAAAAGAGCTGCGCATCGTTGCAGCGCAGTCTCTCCAGAAAACGGATTCACAAGCAGCCAAAGTCGCTCTCTCCCACGCAGGGCTCAAGGAAGGCGATTTGGAGCCGATCCCCTTCGATCCCGACGACAATGCTCCGGGTGTCCGCCAACGTTACTACCCCAGAGTGAAACTGCGCAGAGCGCTGCCCGCAAAGATAACCACCGCCGACGGCACCTATTCCGTGGCGATCCGGCAACTCAGCCTGGGCGGCGGCCTGTGCTCCTGTGAGCACCATCTCCTTCACGGCACGCCCGCCACGATCCGGATCAAAAACGGCCTGCGCAGCCTGAGTGCGAAATTGTTTCTGCGCGATTCGCGCTCGGAAATGGTGGCCTTTGAGATCGTGGACATGCAATTGGAAGAACGCTCCCGCCTCCGCGTCTTCCTCCAGGCAAATCGCCGCAAAGACTAGGCCTTGCTCTCGTTTTCCGGCACGTATCGTCCACTCGGCGCTACGTGTCCGCCCGCGTCATAACGGTCGTGATGACGCACCCAATCGCCTAGCGTAAACGTCGGACCGTTCTCATCGCGGCCTTTGGGCGTCAGGTCCAGGTAAAAATATGTCGTCAATCCCCCTTCATCGCCGCGCGCATGGCACGAATACGTATGAAAAATGTCCCCCGCAGCATCTTTGTAGAAGATGCTTAGCCCGGCCGTTTCCTCGACCTTGTACCGCAATTCGCGAACGCCGAAATTGTAGAAAGCTTTCCCCTGCGCAAGTTCCTCCTCCGTGAATGACACGTGGTAGTCGTGGTTGAAATCGCTCTCAAATGACGACACCCAATGAAACTTCCAGCCCATCCGCTTGCGAAACCCCTCGATCTCGGCAAACGGTGCCCGCGATACGGCCACAAACGTCACGTCATGATGCTCCAGGTGAACCAGCGCACCGCCGATATGGTCTGAGCCGAACGAGCACCCGACGCATCCTTCCTTCCATCCGGGCCCGAACATGAAGTGCTTGACGATCAGCTGGCTGCGCCCTTGAAACAAATCTGCCAGCTTCTCTTTGCCGTTCGGTCCGTCGAACTCATAATTCTTTTCGACCTTCACCCACGGCAGTTTTCGCCTCTGTGCACACACCGCGTCGTACTCGCGCGTCAGCTGTTTCTCCCTCGCCAGCAGTTCCCGGCGCGCCGCCAGCCATTCCTGCCTCAACACCACCTTAGGAATCGCGATCTTGCTCGTTGCCATGGTCCTTGCTCCTTTCGCCGCTGTTGGGCGCACCCTCTTCATTCTTCTTTCGTTGAGCCGACACCTTTACCGCCAGCGCGACCAATCCGCCCGTCGAGACAATGTATGCAACCGCTAGTCCAATACCCTCCCAACAAAATGGGCACATCATTCGCCTCCCGGACGGCTCGCTGGCTGTCCGCCTCTATTAGGTTGACGGCCAGAGGAGGCCCATTTCGACAGGACGTCGAAAAACTAATGGAAAGAAATTAACCTCGCCGCTGGAGCAAGAATCGCCGCACCGCACGGTCTTTGGCTAGACCGATCGCCCGTTCGAACGCGTCCCGAGCCTCCTGCACTCTTCCGCCCCGCTGCAGCAAGTGGGCGCGCACCGCCCAATAAGGCTGATAGGAGGCCACCACGGCAGGGTCGATGCCATCCAGCACCGTCAACCCAGGTTCCACCCCTCTCGCTTCGGCCACCGCTGCCGCATAGCCGGTCCGCGTACCAACCGTAGGAGAGATGCCCATCAATTGTTCATAAAACAGCGCAGCCACAGCCCATTCTGTGCGGCCACTGCGTGCGCGTTCCGCGTGCACGGACTGAATCGCTGCCTCCAGCTGAAACCGCCCTATGCGGTGCTCCTTCGACGCCTCGGCCAAGTGCTGTTCCGCTTCTTCAATCAATGTCATCGACCATTGCCCCGGGTCCTGCTCCGTCAGCGGCACGTACTCGCCTTCGGGCCCTCGCCGTGCGCTACGCCGTGCTTCGCAATGGAGCATCAGCGCCAGCAACCCGCGAACCTCCGGTTCTTTCGGGATCAATTCTGTCAACACCCGCGCCAGCCAGATCGCTTCCTCTGCCAACTCACGTCCCGTCTGATCTACGCCATCCACATCGTCCCAACCGATCCCAAACGCGGCATAAATCGCTTCCAGTACCGCCTCCAGGCGCTGCGGCAGTTCGCGATCCGGTGGCACTTCAAACGGAATACCCGCGTCGCGGATCTTCGTCTTCGCGCGCACCAGCCGCTGTCCCATGGTTGTCGGGGACACCAGAAACGCTTGTGCGATGCGCGCGGCATCCAGGCCCAGCACCGTTTGCAGCATCAATGGCGTGTGTATCGCCGGATTAATCGCCGGGTGCGCGCATACAAACAGCAACTTCAGCCGTTCGTCCGGAAACTCCGGCGACGCCTCTTCCCGGCGATTTTCTCTGAGCAGCACGAGTGTCGGTTCGTTCGCCGTGGCCACCTTCTGATGACGCACCCGATCAATGTAGGCATGCCTCGCGGCCGTCAGCAGCCACGCTTCCGATTTTTCTGGTACGCCGTCTCGGGGCCATGCATTTAGTGCGGCCACCAGTGCCTCACTGAGCGCGTCCTCCGCGCCGGCCACGTCGTGTGTGTTTGCGCAAAGATAGGCCACCAACCGCCCGTATGACTCGCGCGCCACTCGCTCAATCGCGCGGCGCGCGTCCTCCTGACCGCTTTTGTTCATTCTGTAATCCGGCGCTTCGCATTCGGAGCAAGTGGCCGCACTTCCACCGCTCCCAGCGACGAAGCCGGACAGCGTGCCGCCCATTCTAGTGCCGCATCGAGGGTGGGCAGCTCGAGAATGGCAATTCCCGCCAACTGTTCCTTGGTGTCGGCAAACGGGCCATCCTGTACGCCTCGCTTCCCTTCCTTCACCCGCACCGTCGTGCCCGTTTCCGGCAATTCCAGCGGGTCGCCTCCCACGTACACGCCGGCTTCGACCATCGCTCGATAGTAGGCGCGCCACGCCCCAAGATATGGGTCGTTGTCGTCGTTCTTCCGCATCGCGAACGCTTCCGGTGATTCGTAGATTAGCAGGGCATATTGCATGGCTTTATCCCTTTGTATTTCTTGCAGGCACGGGTTCGTCTGTAACTCTGACGCTTCGGCGAACTGCATTTCGACACCTACCCCGAAAAAACTACCGAAATTCCAGCCGCGGAAGCCTATTTTGCTTCACTCTGCGTTAGCCGCCAAGCACGGCCGCTAACACAATAATCTTCGCGAACCACATGGCCACATGCAGCACAACGAACGCGATGACTCTTCCATCCCAAATGGCAGTGCGCGCAAGCACCAGCACGGTAGACGCCGACCACCTACACCAGGAAACGCCCTCCGCGCAGTTCGGCGCAAAAAGGCCAACTAAACAAATAAGTTGGAAAATTTTTGCCACAACGCTGCGCGCACATTCGGCCGATGCGCTCAAGGTGAATAACACGGCAGCAGTGAGCAACGTGTTGGTTTTCATGGCGTCTACTCCTTGGTGAAGCCTGGCGTTTGTTTCTGGCTCATTGACTCAATCCTATTGGCATTTGCCTTGCTTCATTAGCTAGACGAACCAGAAATCGCCAAATCGACATGAGCGATGAAAGGCTCCACAGGCCGTAACAGCCAGCGTCAGTTCTAGTACCACCTGATTTAATAATGTGTCCCGACTTAACATGTCGGCATCGAAGTGATTAGATAGAACGCCAAGAAAGAGTAAGGAACCAGAATGACCCGCGGCAAAATCAAGCGCGACCCGAAGTGTTTGAGCTGGAGGGCGCTTCCTTGGAGCCTAGGGGTTGTGCTTTTCGCCCTCCCACTCTTAACTCGCGCTCAACAGCCGAGTGCCCCACCTGGTACTGCGTCCCAGACTGCGGCGCAGCAGCCAAATCCTCAAACCGCCGGGACGATTCACGGCAAGGTTGTCGACCAATCAGGAACGGCGATCACCGGTGCCTCGGCCAAGCTTTCGACCGAAGGCACGTCACAGACCCAACAAGTGCAGACCGACGAAGACGGGCAATTCTATTTTTTCAACGTGCCGCCGGGTCCATTCCACATCGCCATCATTTCCGAGGGCCTAACCGCCCAAACTGTTTCCGGCACTTTGAAGGCCCAGGAAACTTACGTGGTGCCGCAAGTGGCTTTGGCCATTCCCACGCTGGTTACCGAAGTCCGCGTCGGGCTGCCGCCAGATCAACTTGCGGAGGCACAACTGGCTGTAGAACAAAAGCAGCGGGTGTTGGGCGTCATTCCTAATTTCTACGTAAGCTACGTGCCAAATGCTGCTCCGCTCACACCGAGGCTCAAATTTAAACTTGCTCTCAAATCCTCGATGGATCCCATGACTTTCGTTGCAGTGGGCATGCTCGCCGGCGTGAACCAGGCCACCAATCGCTGGGAAGGATACGGGCAAGGAGCACAAGGTTACGCAAAACGCTATGGCGCGTCCTACGCAGATGTATTCACCGGTACGTACCTTGGCGGTGCGGTGTTTCCGACGCTGCTGAAACAAGATCCTCGCTACTTTTACAAGGGAACCGGCTCCAAGAAATCGCGCTTGCTTTATGCGCTGGGTAGCTCGGTGTTCTGCAAAGGCGACAACGGCGAGTGGCAAGCAAATTACTCGAACATCCTCGGAAACCTGGCTGCCGGCGGGATTGCTTATACCTATTATCCAGCGCCAGACCGTCATGGCGCCGGTCTGGCTTTGTCCATCGGGCTGGTTCGCCTGGGCGAGACCGCGGCGGTTAACGTTCTCCAGGAATTCGTTCTTCCCAAGTTGACGTCAAATTCTGGACGCCGCGCTTCGGGCTCTAATACACCACCACAGTTCTGATCTCTTCTGATCAGTCGGGGCCCTCATGCTCGGCTTTTGAGCGTGGGTCTTGGGCTGGCCCTTGGAGCTCGGAAAATAAGGCCGCGTAGAGATAATGACGAAGCAACGTTGCCCAGC
>Ga0187772_10000994_pt1 | contig 13118 bp, 10 predicted proteins | sample 0116_SJ02_MP15_2_FD_133137 | JGI IMG/M metagenome (GOLD analysis project Ga0187772, IMG submission 133137) | Tropical peat soil microbial communities from peatlands in Department of Meta, Colombia - 0116_SJ02_MP15_20_MG | ecosystem: Environmental > Terrestrial > Soil > Wetlands > Peat | place... | reverse complement strand
TACTCGAACGCTGGCTGCAATTCAGTGTTAGCTCTCCGTTGAGAGACGGATTCGTTCTGATCGATGGCTCGCTTACGGCCGGTACTCCGGACAACCCGTCGCATGAACTGGAACACATCTTAGAGGTCGCGGGTCGATCCGGGAACGTTATGATCGCAATATCAAAGAAGACTAAACTTCGAATTAGGAACGAAGGACTCACCAAACTTCTAGAAAATGTGTCTCACCCGTGCCTGGTTGATGTTGACACAGAAATTACCGAGCAGTTTCCCCCTTATCCGGTAAGGTTCTTAGGGAGAGTCTTTGTTGCGAAGCTTGCAAAATCCGGATTCCCATTTAGGATCGACATCGACCGACAAATTCCCAGCACAGAGGTGGCTGAGGAATTCGCGCAACTTGCGGGCACGGACATTGTCGACCAAGGATACCCTGAGACTCTAAGAATAGCTCACATCCTCTCAACCTTCACGGCAACGGACGTCCTAGCGATGCAGGCCTTTGCGGAGGCCCAGTTTGGTCTACACCTGACACCGAAGCTGTCTCTACGACACTCGTTATTCGGACCATTCGGCACACATTGGGAGGCGTTCCATTGAAGATTCTGAAGAAGGAAGCCGACGATCTGCAGCTTCTCTGTTTCCCGGACGAGGAGGCTGAAAAAGGGGATTATCTACTCGTGAAGGACACGGTGAAAGCACGTTCGCTCATTGTACAGATAATCGATATTCAGTACGCGAACATTCCGGGAATGCTTGAGGATCTCCTTCGTGACGGCATCTCCGAAGCGTCCCTTTCAGGCGAGGAAGTTGATCCCTTGAAGGTCTCGTCGCAAATCCGAATACTGAAGGACACCAGGCTCCTCGTCGGGAAGATACGAGGAGCCATCGAGAACGGACGCGTAAGCAAGGATGTCGCCTGGTTACCATCCAGAAACGCGTCCATCATCGAACCTATGCCGTCTGGGTTAATCTTCGAATCATACTCAACGCGCCACTCCTTCGAGATTGGTTCAACTAATCATTTTCCGCATGTCAGCCCCGACCTTACGGCACTCGACGGAAGGTTGAACATAGTCACGGGGCGCAAAGGTACGGGGAAGTCACATCTCACCAAGCTCCTAGTAACAAGCCTCGTTCGTGAGGGCGCCCCGGTCCTCGTCTTCGACGTCAACGGAGAATACGTAAACCTTGGCCGCTCCGTCGACGGGCGCGAAATGCATCACTCACCAAGAATCATCTCTCTAATCCCGGGACTAAACCTCCGATTCACTCTCCCGCAGGTAGGTTTGGGCACGCTACTAGGCACATTAACCTACGCGCTTCAACTGCCTGAGAATTCCGCGCGTGTATTCAGCAGGATTTGGCATGAACTCGAAGAACAAAATCAGCTGACTATGAGCTGTCTCGGCGCCGCTATCGTAAACGCCGACTGCCACGATAGTATCAAGGACGCCCTTCACGCGAGATTCAACACGCTGGCAGACTCCGGTATATTCACAGACGACACACGCACCGCTCTTGGCTTAGAAGATCTACTACGAAACCATTCAAGTGGTTGCGCTCTAATCGTTAACATGAAGAATCAGCATGCCGCGATGCGGAGAATCGTCGTTGAATTAATCATCAGTAAACTGACCGATCTACTCGCAACGCAGAGGCTTAGGGCCCTCTTCCTCTTCGCCGAGGAAGCCCACCTATACCTTCGAGAAACCTATTGGGACGATGTAGTGACCCGAATGCGCCATCTGGGCCTGTTCACCACTTTCGTTACGAATCAGCCAGACACGATTCAAGCCAGCATTTACCGTCAAGCAGATAACATCTTTCTATTCAACTTCAGTAACGAACACGATCTTGAAGTAGTCTCCAAGGTCGCAAAAGTCGACGCGGACACTATACGAATGGTGGTCCGTGACCTGCCACCCAGACGTTGCCTCGTGATAGGCGATATCGTTGCAAATTTCCCTCTCGTCATAGATGTACGCCCACTCGAAATTCAGACGCTAGGGGCCACGCGCTACTTCTTTAACGACCAACTCGCCGTGGCCTAAACGCGCCTGAGGACCGAAATGAAGACGGTGCAGAAACTTAGGCGCTGACAGCGATAACCTGCTCAGGGACCTTCTGAAGCTCATGTCCGTGGGTAGTCGTATGGAAGAAACAAAAGCCACGCCCGCACTCTGAACACTTCCAGTTCGAAGGAGATATACAGTTGAAGAAGGAACAGCGCCCCAAAGTCAAACCCGGAAAGCAGGCAAACCCGCACTCAATATAACGGTTGGCGTAATGGTCGCAAGAAGGTGCAACGAAACTATGACTCTGATCCCGTCCGGACGGCTCGGAGGTAAAGGTTCGTGTCAAGAGACCACCATCCAAATCGATCCTACCCATGCCTCTCTGCAGGGATTCATTAGGGTTCACCGTAGCGCAACATGCAGGCGTGCTCCGGGGGGCTCATCCTGCGTTGCGGACGCTGAAGTGGGGTCAGGCACTGAAAAGACTAAATAGGTTAAGGGCTGAAGAAATGTAGCGATCTGAAAGTTGCCAACTCACGGCTCGTTAACTAAGGCTGGTAAAGTCCGCTCTCAGACTCCGAAAGTGCAAGGGCGCGAGCGGCATTCGCCTATTCCCAGGATAAGAGTCCGCAGGAACTCCGAAAAACGTTTCGACTTGGGACGAAAGCCAGGACAGAACTACCTTCGAACTTAAAGCTGCCTCAGTTTGAACTAATCGCTCGATTCTATTCCTGAAGGCACACCGAACAATCTCCGGTCCCCCTTTGGGGACCCGTATAGGCCTACAGTAGGAAGCTTAGGACTCTCTGCAGTCTCGATGTTTCCTTTCTATACTCTCCAAGCGAGATGATTTCCTCGAGGTCATCGAAACCGTTCATCTGGGTTCACTGCGTAAGGAAACAGTATGGGTTGCGCTTAAGGAATCGTATGACTTCCGATGTGTCAACGGTAATACTCCGATACCAACTCTGAGAAGTGTGTTAAATTGCGAAAATGCAAAATGATCTCGAAAATCTTACCGGGGTCGTGAGCTAGCCTCAGGCGGGTAGCTGCTCGCATGCGTCTCGTTTGCGCGTCAGGGCCAATGCGACGAGTCCAAGCAGCGAGGCGACTGCGAGGACGATCGCTATATAGCCTGTCTCGGTCGATACCGAGTAAGTATTTACCGCCCCCGCAGTGGCTTGAGCCGTGAGCGAAGTTACGCTGTGTGAAGGCTCTTGTTGAATGGCCGCCGTTTCCGCGCTCGTCGAATTTGGTTGGCTTGAGTTAGCGTCTGCAACCTTGATGTTGAACGTAGCCTTAAACGGAGAGCCAACCATTCCTCCTTCCTCGAAGATGTAGAGATTGAGTTGTAGCTTCCATTCACCTGCAGTCTGCGGAGCTGTTGCCGCGTTTGATATTGTCGCGTTGACATCGGGATGCCAGCCAATCTGAAATGTGCTCGTAGACAATAAGCGGCCAGAGGAGCGGTTGACGAGATCCACTCTGGCAGAATAGTAGGTTCGCCATTGAGCACAGGCCACGTTGATCGACGATGTGACCTGCATCGTCTCTCCGGGAATGACTTGGTTGGGATAGTTGGGGGACCAGTCGAGAAGCTGGCATGGTTGGGCGTCCGCGGCGTAAGCGGCGGAGGGAGATAGAAGCGTCAACAAGAGGGTTGAAAGGGCAAGCGGTGCCATGACGAGTTTTCGAGGCAATTAGGGTCGGTGGTAACCAACCTTTGTGAACCCGTTAAGGTAGAGTAGAAAGAGTGGAAACTTGAGGGGGGGGTGTCACTTGGCGGGTGGAGGTGGGGGACCGGGCTGAGCTGCCGGCGTTTCATGATACATTGCATCGGCGCGACGGGCCACGGCGATGGCGGCGATAACCGCGAGAATACCGACTATAAGTCCCGCCTCAGCGAGCAGGGTGACCATCCCGGTCTGTTGGTTGATCGAATTCACGCTTGAGCTCATTGCGATCAACTCGTCATTCATGCTCGTCATTTGATATTGTAAGTAGCTTATCGCTGTGGTTTCGTTTTGCATGGCAGGGGAGGTCTGTGAAGCAGTGGCGGTACTATTTTGAGGCGAGGTAGTGTTGGCAGTGAAGATCGGACTCGAAGCCGTCGAGTTAGCATTTTGAAGCGGCCTTAAGGCGTTCGGCGACAGGGAGGCAACCGCGCTCCATTGATTATTCGAGGCAACGGAAGTCTGAAGAGATTGAATGATCACCAATGAAGAGAGACCGATTATAAGAATCGCAATCGCAAGAGTACGAATTCTGGAAGCCATGCGAATCGAATGAGCGCTCCGCCACGCACATTAAAAAACCTAGGGCTGAGACACTGCGGAAAAGGGTCGTAGGCCAAGTGACTTGTCGGGCGGGCCTAGTTTCTCCAACTCAGCACGTGGATTAGTTTTCATCGCCGATAATGCTGTGTGGATCGGCATCTCAACCAATAAAGGCCGATAACGTCGGCAGATGCCGTTAAGTGCTCTTTTCTTGTGCGCCAGAGAGAATCCCACTAACTGACGATACCTTAGGACGTTTTCCTGTCTTGTGATTTGAAGGGCCCAAACTTGTGTCGTCCTGATTAGATACATACGCGAACTATTCTCCAATTTGGAGAATAATTGTGAAACTTGTCTCAGACCTGCTTCGTTAACGGAGTGAACTCTCACGCCTCTAGTATTTGATGAATGAACGAACCCGTCAGCGTCCATGTATCCTCTGAGTAATCCGCTAACCGTTTGCGTGGAAGCATCCATCAGGGCCGCGCTTATTCTCCAGGTCCGCGCATTGCATCCGATGTTCAGATATGCGCTCAGATCACGGACAGCTCGTGATGAACTGACCGTGAATCGCCACTCAGTTCTCCGGGGTGGAGGCTTTCTCAAAGCGTATGTACAACCCCTCAGCCCGTAAGCTTTGAGGGTCAACACCGAGAGATGGCTTCCCCACTCCGGGTTGGTTCCTAGACAGATCTCGAACACGCCCCTAAGCGGGTTGCGTCTCTTCCACTTTCTGTACCGCTTGAAGAAACCAAATCTGGTCTTGTCGCCGATCAATGCACCGATGATTTCGGCTTTCTCGGGTGTTAGGGACAATCACGAAACATGCCTCATCGCGTGTCCGACAACATAAGGTTTGGAGGGTATTGTGTGGCGGGCCCGCGGGGATTTGAACCCCGGACCTTCGGCTTGCTGTCAGGTTGCGGCATCTGTCCGCAGGCTTGCGTGAGAGTGTTGGTCTCTCAACGTCCTAATCCTGACTAGACTACGGGCCCACGCGTTCATGGTTCGTTCGGGTTAAAGAATTATTAGGGCGGGGCCGCGAAACGGATCACTGTCCGCTCTGTATGGTTCGTTCTAATGCGCGGGCGACGTTCTCGCTTCCCATTGCTTTTATGTAAGGGCCGAGGCGGGGGCCGCGTGGGGATCCCAGGAGGATTGTGTAGAGGAGTTTGAAGAAGTCGGAGGGTTCAATTGCATATTTCTTGGCAAGGTTGAAGACGGTGTTTTGAAGGATTCGTTCGTCGGTTTCTTTTCTCACGATTGCGATGAGGTCCTCGATTGCAAGCCTTTGGGGGGCTGTGATCTCGATCATGGTTTCTGGGATCTCTTGGAAGTCGTGCGCCCAATTTGTTGCGTATTCAATTTCCTGCTGGACGCTCGGTGTCAGGCCGTCTTTGATGTAGCCGTATTCACGCAGTTTGCTGTGGATGTAGTCCTCTCTCTTATCGGGCGGTGCCACTGTCACCAAGTAGACTAGGAGATTGTAGGGGACGTGGGTTGTCGGCTGGGCGGGGGGTTTCAGGAGGTAAGAGTACTCATACAACCCTTTCAGCTTCGCCGTCTCCTTTTCATCTGGGATCGTCCTCAGTCCGAAGTATATGGCCTCGAGTCGGTTGAGTTCGTTTACGAAGGTTGGTATGTCTTCGACTCCCACGTTTCGTGCGCCTGTTATGCGCTTGAACATTAGAAGTATGAGTGAGCTTGGGGGCGCGTATTTGAACCATGTTTGTGGTGTTATTACGTCTAGGGCTGATCTTGACTTTGAGATTTTTTTCCCAACCTTATCCAAGAAGAGTTCATACCGTACGTGGTAAGGGGGTGGGTAACCTAGCACCTCCTGGCAGATGCGGTCGTTGACGCGTACTGAATCGACTAGGTCTTTCCCGTAGGCTTCAAAGTTGATTTCGAGTGCTGCCCATCGTGCGGCGAATTCGCCTTTCCAGGGTAGCTTTCCTCTTCCTTGGCGAATGTCTACTTCTCCTTTGTAGCCGCATCCGGAGACTTGCTGTCCTTTGATTTCTGATATTCCTTCGCATGCGTACGTGAGGCGGTCTGTCTTCGGATCAAAGGCTATGGCTTTTGTAGTGTATATTCTCCCGCATGAGTCGCATATGGGAAAATATGGAAGAGCGGTAGTGAACTTCTCCTGTCCCACTTCTTCCTTAACTATCTGCCCGACTCTTTCTGCGTTGAGCAAGAGCTTCCGAACTTGTTCGGTTAGAACGCCCTTTCGATAGTCTTCTGTCGCGGAGTGAAACACATACTGCACCCCGCATTTGTCCATCGCGTCTCTGAGTAACGAGTTAATGTGAAGAGCGTAGCTTTCGTGGCAGTTGTATGGGTCTGGTACGGAGGAGACGGGTTGCCCGATGAAACTCTTGAGAGATTCAGGCATGCCTTCGGGCACCTTCCTCAACCCATCGAGGTCATCAGAATAGGCAATGAACTCGGCTTTCTTACCCTGAGTCTCCAGGGCAAGTTTTACTCCGTATGCTCTGATAACATCGCCTAGGCTGCCTATATGGGGAATACCGGACGCACCTAGGCCGCTTTCGGTTCGAAGCAACTCGGCATGCCGTCCTAGTTTCTCTTCACGCTCGATTACTCGACGCGCGACCATATCTAGCCAAGTGCCTCGGCCGATCATTTCGAGTCTGGAACTAGCCAAATCGCGTTCAGCCATATTGTATAGCCGGTTTAGATATTCTTTATAGCCCTGTCGCGCAGCCTAGCAAACCCAGAAAATACACGAAGAATGGGATGCTCACACTTGGTCTCGAATAATGCTAGCAAAGCTTCCTACGTCCTCGGATGGGCGGTCGTCGTCGTATTACTTGACCTGCTCCTTGTCTTCTACGTGATGTCGCATGGGTTTGAACCCATGACAAACGGGCTCGTGGTTGGCGGTTTTAGTTTGCAACTGCAATGGCTGCCCCTGCTCGGGATTCTGATCGTCGCATTAGCGGTTTGGAGTGATGCGTTCACGCGGATCTTCCCGCGGTGGCTTGGGCCCGGCGCCGACCCTTTGGCTCGTTTGCGCTTGATGAGAGTCGTTACGGTATCCTTGTTGGCTTTCATCTGCTTTCTGTACCTTCCGTACCTATTGGGTTCTAACTGGTTTTGGCGTCACCTGAGTCATGCGAGCCACTTGATCGGTCCTCTCCAGGGCTTTGGAAATTGGCTGGAGAACCTCGAGATGCCCGTTCTCGCGTTGAATCCGGTATGGCAGTACTCTATAGCGCAAGTTCTCGCAGGAGCCGCGCTTGTTCTTTCCGCATGGGTTCTCGCGCGGCCCGCTAAACGGCCCCGTAGGATTAAATGAGAAGTGCACTGGGACGTGATTATAACTGCTAAGAACGTCCACGCGTCTTAATGATTCGTTAGAACTTGACGGTCAACGAATTGGTCAATGAGTGTCCAGTCTGTCGAAGGCGCAGAGAATCGGAATCGGAGTTTTGCAGCCTCCACTCGAGGGCGATGAAGAACATCATAGAAGCGCGCGAGAAGTGGTGTTTGGCTTTTGGTCAAGAACTGGCTAGGCCTGAATACTTCGAGCGCTTGCTCCGTCTCGAAGCGACTGGAACTGCCGTCAAGGATGTTATCATTTACCTCCAACGAAAACCGGATGGAGGGGAGTAGTTGGAGACGACACTTATTGTCACCGAAAAGCCCGACGCCGCTTTGCATGTCGCCGAGGCGTTAAGCGAGAGCGGGCTCCCAAAGAGAGTCGTGGTCCAGGACGTTCCGTTTTACGAGGTGTACGACAAGGGGCGCCGCATACTGGTATGCTCAGCGTTAGGACACTTGTACGCCGTTGCGGCTAAAGGAACTCGGCGTCAATCCGAATACCCAGTATGGGAATTCACTTGGAAGCCCAAGCACCTCGTGGAGCGAGGACAAGAACGGCAGAAGAAATGGATTCACGCCATCTCAAAAGTCTCTGAGCAAGCCGACCGGTTCATCGACGCCTGCGATTTCGATCTCGAGGGATCTTTGATTGGGTACATGGTGCTGAAATACGCTTGCCACGGCGCAGATAAGACAGCGCAGAGAATGAAATTCTCCACACTCACGGAAGCCGAACTCAGAAGCGCCTACGCCAATGCTCTCCCGAACCTGAACTTCCCCTTGGTGTTTGCTGGAATGTGTCGGCACGAAGTGGACTGGCTGTTCGGAATAAACCTGTCACGCGCTCTGACTCAGTCAGCAATGAAAGTCGGCGGGCGATACGCGACATTGAGTACAGGGCGCGTGCAAGGTCCCACGCTACGATTTCTTGTGGAGAGGCAGAGGGAGATTGAAACCTTCGTTCCCACCCCTTATTGGATTGTCAGAGTTAGGTTGAATGTAGATGGACGAATTGTCGCTGCCGACTACGAGCACGAAAGGTTGGAGAGACGAGAGGATGCACAAGAAGTAGTCCGAACATGCGCGAAGAAGTCCGGGCTAATCGAAAGGTTGGACTCAGCCAATTCGTACCTGGCCCCTCCGACTCCCTTTGATCTCCCCACACTTCAAAGCGAAGCATTCAGGCACTTCGGGTTGTCCCCGAGAATTTCGCTTGCAATTGCGGAGCGGCTCTACCTAGACCAGCTTATTTCCTATCCGCGAACTTCAAGCCAAAAACTTCCCCCCTCCATAGGCTATGAAAGGATAGTCAGGAGCCTCGGCAAGCTGGATCCTTACAAGGCGGCCATCGCCGACTTGCTGGCATTGAAGAGGCTAGTGCCGAACGAAGGAAATAGGGATGACCCGGCGCATCCCGCCGTCTATCCCACAGGGACACTGCCTAAGCGGCAACTCCCCAAACCGGAACAGGGACTCTTCGACCTGGTGGTCCGGCGGTTCCTGTCGTCGTTCGCACGAACCGCTGTAAAACGAAACGAGAGAGCAACCATCAAGGTTGCGGATCATCGTTTTCTTCTACGCGGATCAAGACTCATCGAGAAGGGGTGGATCACAATATACACGCCATATGCAAGATTCGAAGACGTTCTCCTTCCGACTTTAAGGGTCGGGCAACAGGTTTTGGTACATGAAATCAGATCGGAGCAGAAATTCATACAGCCGCCGCCATACTACAACCCGAGTAGTCTTTTGCGGAAGATGGAGGATTCGGCGATTGGGACGAAGGCTACACGAGCCGAAATCATCGACACGCTCTACAAACGTGGATATGTGACCGGTCAACAGATCAGATCAACTCCCCTTGGTTCCCGTGTAATCGAGATTCTCATGAGTCACTGTCCCAGAGTGGTTGACGTCACGTTCACCCGGGATCTTGAAAGTAAGATGGAGGAAATAGAACGAGGTTCCGAGACGCGCGAACACGTCGTCTCGCGGGCCTTAGATTACCTGAAGCCGGTAGTCGAAGCTCTCAAAGTTCAGGAAGGGGAGATCGGACAGGAGCTGACGGCGACGCTATCAGAGATGAGAGAGAAATCAACGACCCTCCTCACTCCGTGCCCTCAATGCGGCTCAAGGCTCAAGATCGCGAAGAACCCTCGAACGAGGAAACGCTTCATCGGATGCTCTGGGAAATGGAAGAACAACTGCAAATACACCCTTCCGCTTCCTCAACTCGGTTCTCTAACCCTACTCGAAAAGCTTTGCCCAAACTGCGGATTCCAACTAATTCAGGTTAAGGCAGGGGGTCGTCGTACACTCACATCTTGCAGCAGGTGTTATGCGGAGTCAAAGTCATCTCAGGCGGGCCTAACGGCTGTTAGTAAGCAAATGCCGTCCTAGGGTCGGCGCGAGGATCGTGGGTAATGCCGCCTAAGCTTCATTCCTCGGGGTCTTATGCGAAGGGTCAATGCTGCCAAGTGAGTGCCAAACGTAGAGGCAGAGGGCGAAGGCTAGAAATGATACTTTTGTCGCAAAGTTGAAGTTCACCGGAACGAACGCGTGATTGTGGAATGTATTCGCGATCAGGTCTAGGTTCTCTCCACTCTTCAGCCAACTTGTAAACCACGCGAACATATTCCAGAGAAATTCGTATCCAGCCGCGAACGCGGCCGTCACCAGTATTGCCCTCAATACCCGCGTTCCAAAAGTAATCCGTCCTTTGTACGCTTCAACTGTCAGGACCGTTCCGCAAAAGATGAAGTAAGTTATCAACGTCACCGGCTTGAATGTCGTGACTTCGTTGAGGGGATAGGGCGGCGAGATAACAGCTGTCACATAGCGTTCGCCGAAAGACCCCTCGACAGGAATGGTTACGGCATAATAGCCGATCGTTACTATCGCGCAAATTATCAGCAGAATGCCTACGATTCCTGCGAGTTTGCCTGATCTTTTCCGTTGCATCTTTATTCACCGACCTTGGGGCTTTCAACCATAAGTTGTGTCCGCAGAAAAGGCTTATACGCGAAGCGGCGCTAGGCTAAATTCACTTCGGCCCGCTAGAAGGCTTGGTAAGTGGACGCGCTATCAGGGAACCTCACGAACCTTCAGCAGCTCGTGCTGTTCCTTGTGGCCTTGGTGACCGGACTCATTTCCATATACGCGTTCAACGTGTGGGTCATGAGTCTGCTCTCGATCCGCGGGAGGAACAAGATCGCGAATCCGCCGACGATAGAGACGTGGCCGAGCGTATCGATCCACTTGCCCCTCTTCAATGAGGAGAGGGTCGCACGTCGCCTTCTAACAGCATGCGTCGGATTGGACTACCCTAAGGGGAAATTGGGGATAGTCGTCATAGACGATTCTACCGATGGGACAACAAGAGTTGCTGGGGAATTTCAGGAAAAGTATCCCGGGTTGGTAGACGTCGTTCATAGAGAAGAACGGACCGGCTTTAAGGCTGGAGCCCTTCAGGTTGCCTTGCAAAAGTCAAAGAGCGAAATGATCGCACTCTTCGACGCTGATTATGTGCCGCCGCCTGACTTCCTGAGAAGAATGGTTCCCTACCTTTATGTCAGCGATAAAGTGGCGTTCGTTCAGTCTCGATGGAGCTACTTAGACGGCCAGTTCTCATGGATTGCGAAAGCGCTCTCGCTGGGGATCGATGTCTACGCGTTCGTTGACCAAAGAGCCCGGTATGTGGGTAACTTACTCGCGCATTTCAGCGGTACTTGCGGCATTTTCAAGAGGGACGCAATCGAGGGAGTTGGCGGATGGAGCCCGGAGACATCGGCCGAAGACCTCGACTTGTCAATTCGTCTCCACCTAAAGGGGTGGCGCTACGTGTACGTGCCAACTGTAGTCTGTCCAGGGGAAATTCCGGTAAGCTTCAACAATCTAAGGCATCAACAATTCCGGTGGGCCAAGGGTTTCTCTGAGTGTTTGAGGAAGCATGGTCGAGCGATTGTGCGGAGTAGGGAGTTGAACTTCTTCCAGAAGGTCGAGGCTCTTCTCCATCTCGGTACGTACTTTATTTGCCCATTGACTATTATCGCGATCGTTGTTGGGCTGCTTTATTATTCGATCTTTCCTCCTTCTTTCTGGTTGCTTGGGTTCTGGAGGCATCAAGTCGCGTTCCTAACATTCCTCCTATCCCTCGTCATATACAGCGCGCCCCTTGTCGCGTCGGGGATTACGGTTTCTGAACTGTCGCAGGTTGGCCTCTCCAAGTTGAGGCGAATAGTCCACCTAGGCTACCTTGGGGCGATTGTTTACGGATTGTTGCTCAGCAATACCAGAGCAGTGATCGAAGGACTTTTTTCAAATTCGTCTTACTTCTACCGCACGCCTAAATTGGGTCTGGTGCGGGACGTGAAAGACGTTTAGCCGGCCTTCGGTCGTTCCTTCTCGTCCAGTTTTTGTCGGGGGGAGATAGCGCTACCTAGCTTGTCCATCAACCTGTCGCCCTTCAATGTGTTCCGCCTATCGAGAAGCAGGAGGAAGGAAAAGCAGAGTAACACGAGATAGGCGACCATTGAGGCATTGAATGCCGTCACCGGGATGTTGGGATCCCATCCGGCGATATTCACCGAGAACATTAATGCGTAAAGGAATTCTACAAAGAGTAATGGGAACGTGAAGAGCCCGATCCAGTAAGCCCACTTGGATAGGCTGAATAGAAGAACGGCTGTCAAGATTGAGGCGATGCCTAGGGCCAGCAGGTGGTACGCTGACAGGCCAAAGATCGCCCAGAATGCGAGGATATAGACGCCGCCGACGGCGTAGAACACCGTAGGTATCCAGATCGCCGCTGTACGCTCTGTGAATGATTCACTCAATGTTTCCCTTTCCCCTTTTTGGGAGGCCTTATTACGCCTGAAGAAAGACGTGCCATAAAGCTTTGCACTTGGGATTTTGTTCGGTTTTTGAGGGTTTGTTCGGGTTACTTAATCTAACAGTCGGTCATTCTCCACGCCGTGGGGATTATTCTTGCCGAAGACGTTGGCTGAGTTGTTCCCGGAGTTCTTCCAGGAACCCGGTAGAGGGGAGTGTCGCGTGGATTGTCGCGTCAAAATTCTCCGGACCGGAGAAAAGTAGGGCAGAGAGTAGGCATGGCAGTTAGATACGGATGGTCACGGCCGACCATACGGATCTAACTCTCAGCTTTGCGGGATGGCTTCGTTCATCTTCTCGAGGAGGCGTAGGTTCTCGGCGCCCGCCCCATCAGGCTTCTCGCGGCTAGGGTCCACTTCGCCCAGGCTGTCCACGTTGTCCTTCTAGGCTTCATGGAAGATGCGTTGGCGTTCTATCCGCAGTCCCTGCCTAGACGCATCCATTACCTGCTTGCTTCTCGAGCGTGGGCTGCGTGGAATGAAGCCGTTCAGATGGATACGATAACTACAATGCTACAAAAGTAGGGAAGTTTGAATGTAAAAGATCGCAAACGTTTGCTCGGCATGAGGGGTGTACCCTCAACTCTC
>Ga0187772_10000993_pt1 | contig 13129 bp, 8 predicted proteins | sample 0116_SJ02_MP15_2_FD_133137 | JGI IMG/M metagenome (GOLD analysis project Ga0187772, IMG submission 133137) | Tropical peat soil microbial communities from peatlands in Department of Meta, Colombia - 0116_SJ02_MP15_20_MG | ecosystem: Environmental > Terrestrial > Soil > Wetlands > Peat | place... | reverse complement strand
TTCTTCCTGGCCGAAACCTGCGCCGTAACGACCCAGGTGATAATTACCCTGAAGATAAGCCTCGAGAACTTTGGGATCCACCAGCCTGGGTTGATGGAGTGAACGTTGCTCCGGCGTGGTCGGATTGGATTGCGCTTGGCGGATGATCTCCTCCGTTACATCTCGTTCGAGGACGAACATGTCGCGCATGTCTCGCTCGTAGCTGTTTGCCCAGATCTGTTTGTTGGACGGGCCGTGGATAAGCTGTGCCGTGATGCGCACGCGGTCACCAGAGCGCTGCACGGTGCCTTCAATAATCCCATCCGCGCCCAGTTCACTCGCAATCTCTGGCAGTGTCTTTTTGGCGCCCTTGTACTGCGTCGAGGACGTGCCCGAAATCACTTTCAGTGAGCTCATCTCCGCGAGATCCGTAATCAGAGCGTCGGTGATGCCATCCGAGAAGTATTCTTGTGCCGGATCGCGGGAAACATTCACAAACGGAATAACAGCCAGCGACTGGATTCTCATGTGTGTAGAGTCGCCCGCGAGACGATCGCGGACTCCGGCGGTGTTGAAGGCAAACGAGGCTGCGGTAGCGACCACCATCAGAGCAGCGAATGCTGCACTGACTTCCGCTTTGTGTCGCTGGGCGAACTTCGAAACACGGTAGGCAAGGGTGCTCGGGCGCGCCTTCACGGGCTGATGTTGCAAGTGACGATCGATGTCCTGCGAGAATTCCGCTACGGAACCATAGCGATGCTTGGGTTCCTTCTGGAGCGCCTTCAGAACAATGTTGTCCAGATCCCCGCGCAGCCGGCGGCGCAGTTTTTCCGGTTCACCCTCGCGGGTCAGGCTCACTGACTGGGGAGTCTTTGTAATCGGCTTGCCATCGGGCGACGTGTCATTCTCCACTCGGCTTACGGCTGTGCTCGGGGTCTCGAGCTCCTGTTCGCAAATGGCCCGCTCGATTTCCGCTGGGGAGTTCTGTGTAAGGCGGTATGGGCGATGGCCGGTCAAGAGTTCATAAAGCACCACGCCGAGCGAATAAACGTCCGTTTCGGGGGTGACCGCTTTGCCTCGCATTTGCTCGGGGCTGGCATAGGCGGGAGTCATGCACCGTGCGCTTGTTTGTGTGGCCAGCAAGCTTTGGGTGCCTGGCTCAGGATTCAAAACTTTTGCGATTCCAAAATCCAATAGCTTTGGCGTGCCGTCGGCGCCGACAAGAATGTTGCTTGGTTTCAGATCGCGATGAATTACCAGCTTCTCGTGAGCATACTGCACGGCGTCGCAAACCTCGCCGAACAAGCGCAGGCGATCATCAACAGATAGCCTATGCTGGTCACAAAACTTATCGATGGGCTGCCCCTCGACAAATTCCATTACCAGGTAGGGCCAACCTTCGGGTGTGCTGCCGCCATCAAGCAGCCTGACAATGTTGGGATGGTCTAAGCCGGCCAGGGTCTGCCGTTCGCTCCGAAATCGAGTCATTACGTCTCGACTATCGAATCCCGGCTGCACCAATTTGACGGCAACTTCCTTCTGATATTCCTCATCAGCGCGTACCGCTAGAAAAACTGCGGCCATGCCACCTTGTCCGAGCTGCCTTACCAGTTGGTAGGCTCCCAGGCGGCGATTGAGCATTGGATCAGCCATCGCCCGCGTCGTTTCCGTGGCATGCAAGGCGGGCTCATCCAGAAAGTTGCCAGCGGCCTGATAATCGACCAGCAGCTTCTCGACCTGTTGTTGCAAACACTCCTCATGACAGTTCGCGGCAAGAAATGACGTCCGCTGGGAAGGCTCTAGCTCCAGAGCGGCCTCAAACAGCTCTTTGACCCTGTCCCAGTGATTCGGGGTCATCTGCATGGCATATACTCAGAAGCACGAACCTCTCTTGGGTTAACGCGATCTTTTTGCCAAAAAACGGACATGGCTCTGGGAGGGAGCTCGCAGAGCCTCTAACCTTGATCCGAAGAAATGCCATCCTCTTGCCGGTCCTTTAGGTCCCCATACAACCAAGCTTTCGCAACGTTAAGTTCACGCATCACGGTCTTCGCAGAGAAACCCACCACTTCCGCGATTTCCTCGACGGTCAATCCGCCAAAGTACCGCAGTTCAACGATCCGTGCTTGACGTGCATCCAGCATCTCCAGCCGTGATAGGGATTCATGTACGGCCAACACTTCTTCCGAACGGCCAGGGGAAACCAGCGATACATGATCCAATGGTACCTTCTGTTGCTTGCCTCCCCGCCGGATCCGTTGTTTTCCGCGCGCGTAATCCACCAGGATTCGGCGCATCGCTTGCGAAGCCACCCCAAAAAACTGTGCGCGATTCTGCCACTTTGCATCTTTCTGGGCAGCGAGCTTCACATACGCCTCGTGAACAAGAGCTGTGGTTTGCAGAGTATGGTCGGAACGCTCGCGTTTGAGGTGGCGGGCCGCCAATCGGCGGAGTTCCTCGTAGACCAGGGGGGCAAGCTCGTCCGCAGCCTTCTGGTCGCCAGCCGCTAATTTGTTGAGTAAGAGCGTTACGTCTTGCGCGGGTTCCACTTTGGCCTCCAGGTCAGCCAACCCAACGCTTAGTGCACGGATTTTACTCCGATTCTCACCTGTTTCGCGGAATTCTTCTTCCGAAGTCCACTTTTCGCCAGGAGTGCTGCGTGAGCGATTAAAGACTGGAAACCCAGCTGGGCGGATCGCTCACCGTTCCCACAATTGCTGCCAGTTCCCAATAATTGGGCATACGCAACTCAGTCACGGTTCAACAACACAACGAGTGCTGCCAGGGGCAAAAATCCGCACGCACGCGAGTCGTTCTGGCAGCAATTCTCATGACGACAGAGCCTAAGGTGGCAGGCCAAGGCGGCGAACGAGGTTTCGGAGCCGAGGGTCCGAGCGCAGAGGATCGGCCATCGGATCGCGGACGAGGTAGGCGAGCGGAATATCTGTGCCAACGAGGTCGCGATGCTTGTATGCCTGTTCCAACCAGTAGAAGGCATGATCCTTTTCACCCAAAGCTGCGTAAGTGAGCGCCAAGTTTACGGGCAGAAAAGCCTGGTTCGTGTCGTGAAGATGCTCCAATTCCTTGGCCCACTGCCGCATCGCTCCCGGGTAACCAGCGCGAGCGTAGCCACGATGCACATCAGCTGCGGCTTCTGGTAAGCCAAACAGTCGCAGCGCCTGTTCAAGTTGCTCGGTAGCTTCTCGATACATCCCCTTCATTGTGTAATTGAAGTAGAGCGAAAGTCGCTGGTAGCCGTCGTCCGGATGAGTCTTGAGGGTCATCTGAATGATTGCAATTCCGCGGTCATATTCGCGTCGCAAGAAGAGGATGTTCAGAAGATGATCTTCGTCCGGATCAAGCTCTTGGGCAATCTGACATTCTCTGAGGCCTTCATCGAGACGTCCCATCTCTCCGATGAATTCTCCGAGGTTGCGGTGAGCTGAGGCGTTGTTGGGATTGAGGATAGTCGCCTTCCGATAATCGGCCTCCGCCCCCGCCCAATCCCAGAGAATTTCCTCTTTGATTTCTCCAAAGATCAACCAGACCTCGGAAGCAGATGGGTCGAGCTGCACGGCCTTCTCCGCGGCTTGTCTCACAATAGCTAGATCTTCCCTCGAGCTCTGCGTGAGGTCGAGATGGGCCCGGGCAAGTCCGACATAGGCAGGCGCGAAATTCGGTTCGGCGTCGATGACCTGCTGGAAGAGCTCGGAGGCCTTCCTTTTCTCGTCGTCCCCGAACCCCCTGCTGTAGTCATGCAAGTGGTAATTACCCTCAAGATAAATGTCCAAGATCTTGGGGACTAGCGGTCGATCCTGGGCCGCCGGAACTGTTTTTTGAGTGGTGAGCCGCGCTTGGACTTGACGAGCGATGTCTCCGGCTACTTCTCGCTCAAGCATGAACGCATCGCGCATATCGTCCTCGTAACTATTGGCCCAGAAGTGTTTGTCTGAAGGCCCGTAGATGAGTTGCGCCGTGATACGCACCCGGTTACCGGAACGCTGGACAGTGCCTTCGACGATCCCATCCACATTCAGTTCGCGCGCGATTTCGGGCAGAGATTTCCTGGTTTGCTTGTACTGCATGGACGAGGTCCGCGAAATTACCTTCAGCGAGCCAATTTGAGCGAGATCGGTGATCAGCGTATCGGTCATTCCGTCCGAAAAATATTCTTGAGCGGGGTCACCAGAAAGATTCTCCAATGGCAGCACGGCCAATGAATGAATACCAGGCGCAGCCGCCGCGTCGGCTGTCCGCGAGGAGAACTTTTTCGTCTCGAAGCCCAGAACGGCAACCACCAAGATCGCTGATCCGATACCTAAGAGGAGGAACTTTAGCTTATCTGGGTGCCGACCTTCAGGAACTGACGCTTGGACTCCGACGACATTCCCATTTGCATTTACCGTCGCAATGAAACGATACCCACGACGTGGAATGGTCTCGACGAATCGAGGGCTCTCCGCATCATCTCCCAGTACTTCTCGGATGCGGTTGATGGCCTTCTTCAAGGCCAAGTCGTAATCGACGAACGTATCCGCAGGCCACAAGCGCTTCTGGAGTTCTTCGCGCGTTACAACTTGCTGCGGGCGCTCTAACAGCATTCGGAGGACTTCAAAGGGCTGGCCTCCAAGCTTCAGGCGAACCCCGTGCTTTCTCAGTTCACAGAGTTCGAGGTCCACCTCAAACACACCAAACTTCAAGACGCGCGACTGCTGAGCAACGGAATCCATCGCACACCCACAAAGCAGTTCGAGGAGTGTAGCACAGTAGGCCTATAGCCCCACTTTGATTGCTGGGAACCTCGCCGTTTTAAGGTCACAGAATCAATAACTTAGACAGGAACCAACAATCCACTTGTATGGTTCTTGTGCAAACCCTGCCTTGCAGCCCACTGTGAGCAGCGCATTCGCGGTGCAGTCCGCTTGAGAGGTCGCCATGAACGCGTGGAATCGAGCATCGGTCGTCGGCGTGCTGCTGTTGGTGCTTGCAACTGTTACCTTTGCTGGATGCGGCAGCGGGAGCGCAGTCCTTGGTGTCAATGTTTCCAGCCCCATAGCTACGGTCCAGGTGGGGGCGACGATGCAGTTCTATGCAACCGTAAACCTGCGGTTCGGAAGCCGTGGAAATGTCGGCGTAAACTGGACCGTAACCTGTTCCTCAGCTTCGTGCGGCAGTGTCTCGCCCACCTCGACCGAAAGTGGAGCGCTCACGACATACGCGGCTCCCGCGGCTCCTCCCCCGAGCAACTTGATCGTCACGCTCACGGCCAATTCGATACTTGATCCTGCAAAGTCGGCCTCGGCAATTATCACTGTTCCTTCGGTGGAGGTAGTAGTAGCCCCCAGCGCAGCCACAGTGCCCTTGGGGGGAACGCAGCAGTTCATGGCAACGGTCCGTGGAGACTCGACAAACGCTGGAGTGACCTGGAGCTTGGCGAAAAGCTATCGATGTGCTCCTGATTTCGGATGCAACGGAACTATTAGTCCTTCTTGTGAAAACAGCTCGTGTGGCACATTTTCGTCCGCCAGCACGGCAAGCGGCGCGGTTGTAACCTACACTGCTCCGGTTACTCCGCCTCAGTTTCCGGGCCCCATCGATGACCAGGTGCTGGTGGTCGCAACTTCGGTAACGAACACTGTCGCTAGTACCAGTGCCTCCATAAGCTTTCCGGCCAACGCGGCAGAAGTCGCGCCAACCGCGAACAGCGTCGCATCGAATCAGGTGGAAGAAGGCAAAAACCTGCCACGATACTCAATCTCCATTCTCAGCACGCTTGGCGGAACACAAGGCCAGGCCTACGGCATCAACAATAAGGGTTGGATCGCCGGAGATGCGAACCTGCCCGGAGACCAGACCGAGCACCCCACAGTGTGGCGCGACGGCGGAGTCATTACCGACCTTGGCACCCTCGGCGGACCAAACGGCGCGGCAGGTTTCCCTTTCAAAAATGATCGCGGCCTGATCGCGGGCTTCGCTCAAACAGCGACTTCCGATCCTCTCGGAGAAAACTGGAATATCTATTGCACCTATCAGGAGAGTGGAGGCCCCCCTTGTGATGGCACCAACCTCATCAACGGCGGGTTTCTCTGGGTAGATGGCGTGAAGACTCGTCTGCAAACGCTGGGAGGCAACAATAGCACCGCAGCCACAGTGAATAACTGGGGCCAGGTGGTGGGCTGGGCAGAGACCTCCACTGTGGACCCTAGTTGTGTTGCTCCTCAAGTTCTGGACTTTGAGGCCGTTATCTGGACTCCATGGAATCAGCAGATTCATGAACTCCAACCTTTCCCCGGCGATGTGGTTAGCGGTGCTCTCGCGATCAACGACTTTGGCCAAGTCGTCGGCACTTCCGGGAATTGCGCGCCCGTATCTCCTGCAATTGGGGCGCATGCCGTGCTTTGGCAAAACGGCTCGGTCATTTCCCTCGGGAGTTTGGGCGGTGTCTTCACTAACGTGGCTTATGACATCAACAATCGAGGCCAAGTTGTTGGGGTTTCCGATTTGCCCGGCGACACAACCGGGCACGCATTCTTATGGGAAAACGGCAAAATGACGGACTTGGGCACGTTGCCCGGGGACTTTTTCAGCGTTGCCTACGCCATAAATATGAAGGGTCAGGTAGTGGGACAGTCGTGCGACGTGAATGGCAACTGCCGCGCCTTTGTATGGCAGAACGGAGTGATGACAGACCTGAATGCTCTCGTTCCACCTGGTTCTTCCTTCTACCTCTATACCGCCAACGACATCAATGACCTGGGAGAGGTTGTGGGCCAAGCTGTCGATCCTGTTACAGGTGTTGCCCCAGCTTTTTCAGCGACGCCTGCAGTAGAAGTTGAAAATAGTGAAGCTCGCGCAACGCAAGTCAGCGGCGATGCGTCCACAAAAGTCATTCTCCCTGAGAAGGTCCGCAAACGACTCCAGCGGCAAATCGGTTTCCGCACATTCATGCCTGGACCAATGAAGCAGCAATAAAACCCTCATTGAGAGGAATGAACTGCGGTCATTTCATTGCTAAAAGCTCTGTGGGTGTAATCTAGCTCTACGGGACAACCGACCGAGCGCGTAGTGCACGAATTGTAGCCCGATTCTCGCAGTTTCAAGCAATCCCCCCCCGATGTCCATTTTTCCGCAGAAAGGTCGCGTTACTGGTTAGAGGGAGAAGACCATGTCACAGAGAAACTGCGCATCGTTCATTGCAATTTCGTTTGTCATGCTCATCGCTGTGAGCGATTGGGGCTGTGGCGGAGGAGGAAGTCGAGGTCAGGATATTTACGTGAACGCCTCTTCGTCTGCACAAACGATCGACGAAGGCAGATCGACGACCATTACAGCCACTGTCACGAACGATACGTCAGGCAAAGGCGTAGGTTGGAGCTTGTCAGGCACTGGGTGCGCGGGGACTGCCTGCGGCAGGCTGTCCAATCAAACTCCGAGTTCCGTTACGTACACAGCGCCTAGTCCAGTCACAGCTAACCTTTCTGTACAAGTTTTTGCAACATCCATTGCTGATAGCGGAGAGGCGGTCCCAGTTTTGCTGACGGTCGTCCCTCCACCTTCAGTGACCACCACATCCCTGGCAGGCGTTACCGCCGGTGGCGTCTACAACACTGCGCTGCAGGTATCAGGCGGCGTTTCTCCCTATTCTTGGAGCATCAGTTCAGGCTCCCTGCCCACAGGGCTGTCTTTGAGCAGTGACGGCACAATTTCTGGGACGTCCTGTGCAGGAAGCACTTCGAAATTCACAGTTCAAGTGGCTGATTCCGCTACCCCACCTCTCACAGCCTCGGCCCCGTTAAGCATAAGCGTGACTGTTGTTCCGCTTTCCATCTCGACCACATCGTTGCCAGATGGTTCTACAGATACAATCTACAACCAACAAGTTCAGGTCGCAGGCGGAACCTCTCCGTACACTTGGAGTGTCGCGAGCGGTTCGCTCCCTTCCTGGGCTACTTTGAATCCATCTACTGGAAGCATTACAGGTATTCCAGGAATAACCGGTAGTGCGAATTTTACGCTGCAGGTGGTTGAGTCTGGATGCTTGGCGCTGACCTCGACACAAGCCCTCTCGCTCAGCGTTGTCTCCAGTACATCAGCAAACAACTCCGAGTTAAGTGGCCACTACGCATTTCTCTTCAACGGCTTCGACGATGCCACAGGATCGCAGGTGGCAGTCGCGGGCAGCTTCGCCGCCGATGGAAAGGGAAATATTACAGAGGGGATAGAAGACGAAAACGGGCCCAATGGTGCGGCACTCTCTGTGCCCCTCGCCGGCACCTATACCATCGCTTCCGACAATAGCGGCGGTTTTACGATCACGACTCCCAGCGGTTCAAAGACTTATGCCGTCGCACTTAACTCGATCAGCAATGGCGTAGCGCAGAAGGCTCGGTTCATCGAATTCGACGACACTACGGGAACCAACGGCCAGCGTGGGTCTGGCTTATTGCGGCTTCAAGATACTACAGCGTTCTCTTTGGCCAGTATCACCGGCTCCTATGCATTTGGACTGTCTGGCCAGGACGCTGCCGGAGACCGCGATGCGATGATAGGGGCATTCACTGCTAATGGGAGTGGAACGATTTCTACTGGCATCGCCGACCAAAACATCGCAGGCACAGCCACAAATCCTTCTTTGACGGGGACATATTCTGCCCCCACAAGCAATGATGGCCGTGGTTCGATCACGCTGAACCCATCGAGCGGATCCACTCTAAATCTGGTCGCATATGTAGTTTCTGCCCGGGAATTGCTCGTTATGACAACTGATAAGCTTTCTTCCAGCGGCTTGCTCGGCGGCTCTATGCTCTCGCAAACCTCGGCTTCATTTGACAACACCGCACTCAGTTCTCCAGAGATTTATTACCACATGGGGGTAAACGCGAGTTCGCCAACCTCAGAGTCGTCCGCGGAGGTCGGACTACTGACTCCTGATGGAAAGGGCGGGCTGGACGTGACTTATGACACCGGTACTGTGCATAATGCATCATTCACAGCTTCCTATTCGGTCCTCAACAGCGGGCGCGTCACGACCAGCGGATGGTACAGTAGCGCTTCTCCTATTTTGTACCTCGTTGACAAAAACCGAGCATTTTTTCTGGACACAAGCTCGAACGTGGGCTTTGGGTCGGTCGAGCCACAGGCAGCGCCACCAAACGGAGGATTCACGAACTCATCATTTTCAGGAACGTTTTCCGCTGGAACGCTCCCACCATCTGTCGCTCCGGACATAAATGCAATCGGCTCGACGACGCTGGATGGCTCCGGCAACTTCTCTGAATCTGTCAGCGCCAGTGGCCCGTCTGGCCTATCTGTGAGCCAAATGACTACCGGCAGCTATTCTATCGCCGGCAACGGGCGCGCCATCATAACAAGCCTTGTGGTCAGCGCGGCGGGAATCGGCGGTTCTCTGGTTGGTTTCCTCTTGCTCCTCTGTATCTTCCTAGGCCGAATCATTTCACGGCGAAATCACTGGCGGTTTGGTCTGGCAATGTTCCTTTTTGTGCTCCTGATGGCCCCCAAAGCGCGTTCTATGCGTCGCCCGCCTCCTCCAAACCAAATTGTTTTCTACATTGTTTCGCCGACAAAGGCTGTCGTGATTCATCAGGTGTCAACTAGTGTGATACCCGGGATCACTATTCTTGAGCAGTAGGCGAAGGGATTCGCGGGGCATTGCAAGAAAAGCCCAGCCCTGCTAACGTGCTCGGGACTTAAACCCCAAAACGTGCCATGGCGAAGAGGTGATATATTGGCACGCGACGGCGATGAGAGCTTCTGATGAGGTCCTAGCGTTGACTTCCGCCTCAGTTTCCTTTTTACTGCTTTTGCTAAAAGTGGCGGAACACGGCTTGCCAAGCGCTAAAAGGAGTTATCAACGATTGTGTTGATCTGACATTTGTTCCCAGCCTGAGAAACTTTGTTTGCTTTTCCACACGTTTCCGCAAGGGCTGTTGCCTATCCGCCCCGCTCCCCTCACAATGAAAGTTCAGTCCCCTCCGCCCACGAGGGTTTATGCTCTTTCGCACGATCGATCAGGTTCGCCGCTTCTTTAAGATCCTAGGCGGGTTCACGCTTTTGTTGGTGGGAGCCGTGATGCTTTTCACCCCGGGTCCGGGATGGCTCGTGATCTTTCTTGGTTTGACGCTGTTGGCCGCCGAATTTGTCTGGGCGCAAAAACTGATGAACCGTATGCGACACGAGGGTAACCGCCTGAAAGACACGGTCCTGAAGTTTGGCAAAACCGACTCAGCCTGAGAAGATCTTCCCATGCAAACGGAATGGAAGGGCAAGTGGGCTCTGATCACAGGAGCCAGCGCGGGTATTGGAGTCGAGTTCGCTACACAACTGGCTGCGGGAGGCACTCACCTCGTTCTTACGGCTCGGCGTCGTGACCGCCTGGAAGCGCTTTCAGAGAAACTCAAAGGGGCGCACAAAATCCAGACGGAAATCATCGTGGCCGACTTGGCCCAGCCCGATGCTCCCGAAAAAATCTACGGCCTCACGAAGCAACAGGGAATGGTCATCGAGCTGTTAATCAATAACGCAGGTTTCGGCCAATACGGCGAGCTTACTCAGGTGGAAACGCAACGCCTCCTGAACATGGTCCAGGTCAATTGCACCGCGGTGGTTCATCTTACCCGTCTCTTTCTTCCCGACATGATTGCGCGCAACAGCGGCTATGTCCTCATCGTTGCCTCCACCGCGTCCTTCCAGGCTGTTCCTTACATCAGTACCTATGCGGCGACGAAAGCTTTCGATTTGCTCTTTGCGGAGGGCCTGGCCGAGGAGATGAAACCGCATGGCGTCCGCGTGTGCGCTCTGTGTCCGGGATCCACGGAATCCGAGTTTCACGCAATCGCCGGCCAGGAGCGGTTCACGAGCAAGAATCAGGAAACAGCCGAAAAGGTGGCCCGAACCGGCCTTCAGGCGCTGGCTGCCGGCAAAAGCTACGCCATCTCTGGACTGGGGAACTATCTGGGCGCGCACTCGCAACGCATGGTTCCCCGCCGTATGGTGACCCGGATAGCGGCGAACATGTTCCGGCCGGATAAAAAGGCCTGAATTCCCACTTTGACAGTAAAATCATTGAAACCCAGGTGGCCTCTTTTGTGTTCTATCTATAGGGCCTAGCCGCCTCCAGTTCTCGGGGGCTGCCGGGAACTTTTTCCCGTGCCCAGGGGAAAGACTAAGGAAAGCAGGCGTCACACCAGGAGAGATGCAGATCCAGGCACATGAGACTGATGACGCGCTGCTCAAGCGCTCGGCCAAAGGTGATGAACGCGCTTTCACGGAGCTTTACCGCCGTCACCAGGCGCCTCTCTACCGATTCGCTGTGCGAATGACAGGCAGTTCCTGGGCAGCGGAAGAAATCGTGCAGGATGTTTTTATGATGCTGGTTCGCGAGCCGAAAAAGTACGATCCCGATCGCGGAACTTTGGGCGCTTTTCTCTATGGAGTGACGCGCAACCGGATCATGAAGCATCTGGAGCGCACACCCAGGGACTTTTCTCTAGATGATGCGGGTGACGCCTGCCGTGAGAGCCATCCCCAGCTTCATGAGCAAATGACGCCGGCTCGCTGGGCGGAACTCCGCGAGCGCCGCGAGCAGGTTCGCGCGGCAGTTATGGATCTGCCGTCTGAATTTCGGGAAGCCATTGTCCTTTGCGAGCTCGAGGAGATGAGCTACGACGAAGCGGCGCGGGCTCTCGATTGCCCGGTAGGAACGATCCGTTCCCGTCTGCATCGAGGGCGTGCATTATTGCTCGCGAAGCTCGAGATGCTTCGCGACACGCCAAAGCGCGCTAATGTGGGCCGTGGATGAATTGTGGAGATATGGGAATGACTTGCGAAGAATTTGCCATCGCGGGGCTGGACCTGGGCGCACCTGAGCAGGATGGCCCTCTGCAGCGAGCCGCTCGCGAACATCTGCGTGAGTGTCCGCATTGTGCCGCGCTTCACGAGAACTGGCTGACCTTGCGGCAGGATTTGCGCGGGCTGGGCGCGGAAACAGCGGAGGCGGAGACTCCTTCCCGCGTGGAAATGCGGCTGCGCCAGGAATTTCGCAGGCACAAAACCGTCAAGACGCAGCGAGCCGCATTTGTTCTCGGATGGGGCCTCGCGGCCGCTGCGGTACTCACCTTTGCTTTCACCTGGATGAACTGGCGCATGCATCGAAGCGCGAACGTCGCGGACACACCGAATGTGGTACATGCCCCCGCGAGCAATACAAGTACCGCGCCCAGGCCATCCACAGATTCTGACTCTGGTGAAGTGCTCCTTGCTTCGAATAATGTCGGCGACTTTACGCTTTTGCCGGACAGCATGCCTCCGGCTCCGGAGGACGCCACGATTGTGCGAGTGCAGATGCAGCGCGCTGCCCTCGCGGCTCTCGGCTTGACTGTAAACGAGGAGCACGCCGGGGATTGGATTCAGGTGGATCTGCTGGTCGGCGACGATGGGCTGCCGCAAGCCGTGCGGTTACCCCAGACGGTTCAGCAATCCACGAATTAGTTTTCTGCGGTGCGACTGCTGCGGAGGGGAGAACAGGAGAATTGGCCATGAGGTATAGAAGGAATTTGTTGTTGGCGAGTGGGGCACTCTTGCTGGGCGCGCTCTCGCAACATGCTCAGGAACCGCCGCCGCCTCCGCCACCAGATGCCATGATGCCGGGTCCCGTCGTGCCGCGCATGGAAATCCTGGGCTTCGGCGAAATGCATCCGGGGAAAGTGGTGACCGGTGCTCCGTATAGCGCGGTCGCTGTAAGTGAGACCAAGCAGACACTTGCGGATGGCAACGTGATTGACCGCAAAGTTCAATCCAACGTGTATCGCGATGGCCAGGGGCGCACTCGGCGTGAGACTACGTTTACGGGCATCGGTCCTTTACCGGCTTCCGGCCAGCCCCGTTCGATGGTCACCATTCACGACCCGGTAGCCGGCACTGCCTATGTGCTCCACGCGGATACCAAAACTGCTGAGCAGCTTCCGATCCCCTCGAAGCACCCCAAGAATGCAGAAAATCTTCAAAACAAGTTCGAAACTCACTTCCAGCAGGAGATTGCCAACGGCACGCTGAAGAAAGAGGACCTCGGCACGCAGACGATCAATGGCGTCAGCGCCCAAGGCACCCGTTACACGCGCATTATTCCTGCGGG
>Ga0187772_10000992_pt1 | contig 13131 bp, 13 predicted proteins | sample 0116_SJ02_MP15_2_FD_133137 | JGI IMG/M metagenome (GOLD analysis project Ga0187772, IMG submission 133137) | Tropical peat soil microbial communities from peatlands in Department of Meta, Colombia - 0116_SJ02_MP15_20_MG | ecosystem: Environmental > Terrestrial > Soil > Wetlands > Peat | place... | reverse complement strand
GGGCCGATGTGGAGGTCCCCGAATCCCGATCGACTCCCGGCCGACCCAGGAGAGGACGAAGGCGCCGTCCGGCCGCAGCACCCGGGCGATCTCCCGGGCGTAGTCGTCCCTCCGGTCGAGCGGGAGGGTGTGGAAGCAGCCGTTGTCGTTCACTCCCCCGAACCGCCCCTCCGGGAAATCGAGGTCGAGCGCATCCCCCTCCCGGACGTCGATCGTGAGCCCGGAGGCCTGGGCCCGCTGCCGGGCGGCCCGGACCGCTCCCGGGGAGAGGTCCACGCCGTGGCTCTCGAACCCCTGCCGGGCGAGGTACAGGACGTTCGAGCCGGCCCCGCATCCCACGTCCAGGGTCACGGCCGGCGGAACGAGGAACCGTTCGCTGACCGCCCGGACGAGGTGGGGACTGGGGTCCGGGTCGAACCAGGGAAGCTCCTCGTACGGGGTCCGCTCGTACGTTTCCTTCCACGAAGCGCGGTCCTCGGCGGAGCTCCCCCTTCGTCGCGGGCCGCCCGGCGTCAAGCTATCGTCCACCCCCTTCGGGCCGGCAGCTCGGTCCCGAAGGCGTACTGGAACCCCGTCGCACGGCGGGCACACCGGGGCCAGGCTCGACCGCCCAGATAACGATGGGCGGACGGCCACGACCCGCCCTCGGTCCTCCCGGCCCCCCGCGAGGGCCGGGTCCGCTCCGATCTATCGGCAGGTTCAAGCGACCCGGCCGGCCTCTCCGGTAGGGGGAGCCCCATCGACGCAGGCCGCGGGACCCGCATCCTGGGCGCCGTCGTCCTTGCCGTCGGCGTGCTGCTGCTCACGTTCACGGCCTACACGGCGTACGAGGTCGCCAAGGATCCGAGCGCGCACCTCCAGGCCCTGCGGTCGAGCTTCAACGTGACCACCGCAGGACCTTCCGCCTCGTTCACCTGGAGCTCGCGAGGGTACACCGTGACCTTCACCGACACGTCGACCGACAACGGCTCGACGATCACCAGCTGGCTGTGGATCTTCGGGGACGGCACGACGTTCACGGGAAGGTACCCGCCGGTCCACACCTACGCGACCGCCTGTCCGATGTGCCTCGAGCCGGTGGCGCTCAACGTCACCGACACGGCCGGCTACCGCACCACGGCGTTCGCCAACGTCACGATCGGGCGGGCCGTTCTCCTCTCGGGGACCGGTGCGTCCCCGTCCTTGGCGAACAAGATCCCCACCCCCGGGAACGACCTCACCGCCGTGCCCGCGGCGATCGAGCTGTTCCTCCTCATGGTGTTGATCGCCGTGTCGGTGACGATCGCCGGCGGGCACCTGGTGCGACGACGGCCGGAAACGGTCACCGTCCCGGTGCGGGAACGTCGTCCGGGCGGGTGACCGGGGCCCCCCACGGGTCCCTGCCGACCTGGGCGTTCCCGTTCGTCAGTCCGTGCGGTTGGAGATCAGGAACTCGTTGCCGTCCGGGTCGGCGATGACCGCCCGCACAAAGCTGCCGATCGAGGTCTCGACCGTCCGCGGCTCGGCGGTGATCGTACCGCCCCGTCGGGCGATCTCGCGGCAGGCTGCGACCGGATCGGGGTGATGGAACACCAGCCCGGTCACGGTGCCGGGCTCGCGCCCCCCCTCCCCGGGAGACTGGACGTGCATCGTGAGCAGAGTCGAGGAGTCCGGGAGCGCGAAGACCAGGCGGCTCGCCTTCTCGTCGTAGAGCAGTTCCTTCAGCCCCAGGACGTCCCGGTAGAACGTCCGGGACCTTGCGGCATCGGTGATGTGGACGGTCACGGCGTGGAGGGAGGAGATCACGTCGCTCACGGCCCCGCATCGGCGACCCGCGGATTAACGATTGCGCGAGTCCGCGTCCGCGGGAGGCTCCGGGGGTCAGGAGGGGGGCGCGGGCACGGGGTGGCCTGGCTTCCGTAGCTCGTGCCGGAGGTAGAGGAACAACCACTCGACCTCGAAGATCCCGGGGAAGACCAGCTCGAACACGTACCAGAACGGGACCCGGACCGTGGGCAGCTCGGTGCGTCCGGTCCAGATTGCCTTGCAGATCCGGTGGCGCCCGTCCAGGGCCACCTGGTACCATCCCCGGCCGGCGACGATGATGGGGAAGGAGAGGTCCGCCCGGTCGAGGAAATTGGGGAACAGCCACAGGGCGAGGCGGATGGCGCGCTTCGAGAGCTGCGGGAGCTCCGAGAGCGGGGCGATGTCGACCGGCACGGAGTGGGCCCGCAGGTACCGGATCGCCAGGAAGACGCCGGCCCGCCGATTCCAGGGGATTAGGGTCGACTCCGTCACGACGCGCCGCCGTCCGGCATCTAGGGACCGTCCCCCTACACACTACTTTCGGAACCGATGACGCGGCTCCTCGCCCCGGCCCCTCTCAAGGGCGGGCGGGGGGAGGGCATAGGGCCGAGGTTCCGCAGGTCACCCGGAACTCGGCTCCCGAACGCCGTGGCCCCCGGGCGGGTCGGGCGCGCCCGCCTAGGTCGGGGGCGGGGCGGCCGGCCGCGCCTCGACGGTGATCACCGGCGGGGCCGGCGGCTTCCAGAGGATCGCGAGGATCCCGCCGAGGAGGGTGAGGATGAACCCGATGATCAGGCCGGCGAAGGCGAACGGGATGCTCGCCACGGCGAGCAGGATCGCCAGGGCCCCCCAGACGATGTGGCCCGACGGGACGACCAGCATCAGGATGCCGATGAGGATCGCGAGGAGGCCGACCAGGAGCCCGACGAAGAAGAGCCGGCTGAAGATATCGAAGACGGCGAAGATGATCCCGAGCAGCGCGAAGAAGAGGCCGCCCAGGAAGACGAAAGCGCCCCCGATGATCGTGAGCACGCCCGCGGCGATCGGTCTCGGCATGCCGGACGGAACGCCTCCCCCCAGAAAAGACCGAGCCCTGACCGGTCGCGTCCGCCCCCGCCGGTCCCCTGGTAGATCGGACGGGACGGAAGGCCCCGTGCGACTAGAAATAGGCGCTCCGGGTCCGGGCACTGATGCCGACCGCTCGCATCGAGTTCGTGTACGCCGGTCTCCGGGTCCGCCGCCTCGACCGCTCCGTCCGTTTCTACCGGCGCTTGGGGTTCCGGGTCCACCGTCGGGGGACGATGGAGCACGGGGGGAAGTGGGTCCATCTGGTCTTCCCCGGCGCCACCCAGCGGATCGAGCTCAACTACTATCCCCGGGGCAATCGGTTCTACACTCCGATCCGCCGGGGCACCGAGTTCGACCACTTCGGGTTCCGGGTCTCGGACGTGGACGCCTGGACGCGCCGGCTGCGCGCGATGCGGATGCCGATCGTCGCCGAGATCCGCGAGACCCACGAGCGGATCGTGTACACGCGGGACCCGGACGGCAACTGGGTGGAGTTCTTCGGCCCGGTCCCACCGAAGCGCCGGTCCTCGAGCTGACGGCGTCCCTCGCGACCCCGCGCCCGAGCGCGAAGCCTCGCCGCTGCCTACGGCGGCGAACGGTTCAGAGCTCCTCGGTCGGCCCCCGGTCGGACGGTTCCGGGGCGGACGAGGGTTCGAACGCCAGGAACTCGTTGCCGTCCGGGTCGGTGAACCGGACGACGTTGCGTCCCCATGGCTCGTGGGAGAACTCCTGGGTGATGTGGACCCCGGCGTGCTCCAGCCGGAGCTGGAGCGCGCGGACGCTGTCGGTCCGGAAGATGATGCCGGTCGGCAGGCCGACGCGCCGGAGCGTCTCCGAGTAGAGCGGCTCGCCCCACTCGGGCCGGGGCACCACGAGCGAGAGCGCCGTCGATCCGGGTCCGAGCGCCAGCTGCACGTACCCGCTCTCGGGATCGTCGTCGAGGACCAGCAGCCCCAGCACGTCCCGGTACCAGGCGATCGCCGTCGCGCGGTCCCGGACGACCACCGCCACGCTGTGGACATGGGTGAGCCGGCCGGAGCCCCGGGAGGGGGGCGGCTCGAGGTTGACCCCCGAGCCGATGCGCTCGAGCCTCCAGTCGAGGATCCGGTAGTCGATGTTCGGCTCCTTTCGGAGGGGCTCGCTGCGGAGCAGATGCTCCGCCTTGCCCCGGTCGTCCGCCCGGAAGATGAGGAGCTCCCCCTTCGGCTCGGTCAGCTCTCCCCACGCGACCAGCCGTCCGGCCCCGTCCAGCGCCTCGGCCTGCTTCTCGCGGCTCCGACGGCCGGGCAGTTCCTCGCCCTCCGTCGGCGGGAAGAGCGCCACGCGCACGTAGAGCCGCTTCGGCTTCCTTCCCGTCCTCCGGGGAGCCTTCTCCATACTGCCGGGACCCCCTTCCGGGGCGACTTCGCCCTAGGGGACCGGCCGAGCGCCCGACCCCGTATAGAGCTGCCGCGGCCGCGCGAGGCTCTGCTCGGGGTCGGAGAGCATCTCCTGCCAGTGGGCGAGCCAGCCCGCCATCCGGGGGATCGCGAACAGGACCGGGAAGGTGTCGGTCGGGAACCCCATCGACTGCAGGATGATCCCGGAATAGAAGTCGACGTTGGGGTAGAGCCGCCGCTCGACGAAGTACGGGTCCGAGAGCGCCACCTGCTCGAGCTCGAGCGCGATGTCGATGAGCTTGTTGCGGCCGGTCACCCCGAAGACCTCCTCGGCGACCTTCTTGATGATCTTCGCCCGGGGGTCGTAGCTGTGGTAGACCCGGTGGCCGAAGCCCATCAGCCGGCGTTTGCCGGCCTTCACCTGGGCGATCAGCTCCGGGATGTGGTCCCGGGAGCCGATCTCCTGGAGCATCCGGACGACCTGCTCGTTCGCCCCGCCGTGGAGCGGTCCGTACAGTGCGGCCGCGGCCGCCGCGGAGCAGACGTACGGGTCGGAGAGGGCGCTCCCGACGGTCCGCATCGTGCTGGTGCTCACGTTCTGCTCGTGGTCGGCGTGGAGCACGAACAGCACGTCCAGCGCGTGGGCGAGCACGGGGTCGGGCTTGTACGGGATCGTCCAGGAGGGCCGGAACATCATCGTGAGGAAGTTCTCGGCGTAGGGGAGGCTGTTGTCGGGATAGATGTACGGCATCCCGATCGACCGGCGGTACGAGAACGCCGCGATCGTCGGGATCTTCGCGACCAGCCGGTGGATCTGTCGCTCCCGGAGCACCGGGTCGTGGATCTGCTTCGCCTCGGGGTAGAACGTCGAGAGCGCCGCCAGGGTGCTGATGAGCATCCCCATCGGGTGGGCGTCGTAGTGGAAGCCGTCCATGAACGTTTTGACGTTCTCGTGGACCATCGTGTGGAACGTGATGTTGTGGAGCCAGCCCTGGAGCTCGCTCGGGCTCGGCAGCTGCCCGTAGATGAGCAGGTACGCCACCTCGAGGTGGGTCTTCCGCTCGGCCAGCTGCTCGATCGGGTAGCCCCGGTAGCGGAGGATCCCGGCCTCCCCGTCCACGAACGTGATGGCGCTCTGGCAGGCCGCCGTGTTCTGGAACCCGGGGTCGTAGCTCAGCAGCCCGAGGTCCGAGGGCGAGGTCTTCAGCTGGCGCAGGTCGGTCGCCCGGATCGCGCCCCGGTCGATTGGGATCTCGTAGTCGTGGGCCGTCCGGTTGTCCCGGACGCTCAGGGAGTTCTTTCGGCCGGAGGACGGTTCGGACGCGGGATCGGGGGAGGTGACGGGCACGGATGCTCCTTCGTCCGGTGCCAGCCGGAGGGGGATATATCGGTTCCAAGGGAGACGGGGCCCCGGCCCCGCCGTCCCCTTCCCGCCGGGACGTCCCGCCATCGTTCCCGGACGTCGCCGACCTCGTCGGGGGAACGATCGTGCGGCTCCCGCCTAAGAAACTCGCCCCCACGGAAGGATTATCGCACCGAGGGCCTCGTCGTCCGCTGATGGCCGCGACCGCCCGGTCGGACGGGTTCGGGAAGGCCCGCCCGGTGGCCCGGGAGCGCCGTCCGTGAAGTTCCGGGAGCTCCTCGCCCAGCTGGACGCGGGGGGAGAGCTCCGGCGGATCCCCGAGCCCGTGCGTCCGGACCGCGAGATTCCCCTGCTGCTCCACCGGCACGATGGCACCCCGGTCCTGTTCGAGAACGTCGTGGGCAGCTCGATGCCCGTCGCGGGGAACCTTCTGAGTCGCATGGACCTCCTCTGCCGCGGGCTCGGGATACGGAAGGACGAGTGGATCGCCCGCCTCACTTCCGCCCTGCGGAACCCCGGGCTGATCACGGAAGGGACGGGGGAGTTCGAGTATCTCGCGCCGGACCTGGACCGCCTTCCGATCCTGACCCATTACCCGATGGACCAGGGCCCGTACGTGACGTCGGCCGTCGTCTTCGCCCGTCGCGGGAACGTGCGGAACCTCTCGTTCCACCGGCTCTCGAAGCTCGGCCGCGACCGGTTCGTCGGACGTCTCGTGGAGAAGCGGGACCTCCACACGATGTACCTCGATGCCCGGGACCATGGCGAGGACCTGGACGTGGCGATCGGGATCGGGAACAGCGTGGGAGTGCTCGTCGCGGCCGCCACGACCGTCGGCCGCGGGGTCTATGAGCTGGGCATCGCCGCCGCGCTGGAGCGGGGGATCGTGGTGACCCCCGCCAAGACGAACGGGTCCCACTTCCCCATCGACACCGAGATCGTGCTGGAAGGGAAGATCCTGCACGACGAGACCTCGCGGGAGGGTCCGTTCGTCGACCTCACGAACACCTACGACGGGGTGCGCAGCCAACCGGTCTTCGCGATCGACGCGATCGCGGTGCGGCGCAACGCCGTCTACCACGGACTGCTGCCCGGCGCCAACGAGCACCGGCTGCTCATGGGCGCCCCGCGGACCCCGACGATCTACCGGGCGATGACCGAGGAGGGCCTGCGGGTACGGAACGTCTACCTGACCGAGGGAGGCAGCGGATGGCTGGACGCCGTGGTGGCGATCGACAAGCGGAGCGACGATGAGCCCCGTCAGGCGATCGAGGCCGCGATCCGCGGTCATCCGAGCCTGAAGAAGATCACGATCGTCGACGGGGACGTGGACGTCACCGACCCCCACGCCGTGAACTATGCGGTGACGATGTACTGGGAGGCCGGCCGCGAGCTCGTGCTGAAGGGCGTCCGGGGGTCGAGCCTCGACCCGATGGCCACCCCCGACGGGATCGGGAGCAAGCTGGGGCTCGACGCGACGCGACCCCTCACCGTCCCGCCGGACCGGGAGATGAAGATGCGGAAGGCCGAGTTCGGGGCCTCCCCATGAGCGAGGGCGTGTCCGAGGAGCTGCGCACCTCCCAGCAGATCTCCTGGCTGGACGACGTCGACGCCCGCGGGGTCATCGTCAACCCTCGGCACGAGCTGTTCGGTCGGTCCCTCGCCGGCCGCACGCTGCGCTACCCGTCCGCCGCGGGGTCGACCGTGGGGTCGGACCGGATCGTGAACCTCGCCGTGCAGGGCCTCGCTCCGAAGCGGATCGTGCTCGGGCGGGCCGACCCGATCACGATGTGGGGGGCGATCCTGGGGAAGATCGACGTGGAGATCGAGGGAACGGTCCCCCGCCCGGTCGACCGGGGCCGCATCGAGCGCCTGGGGGTGGACCCCGAGATCGCCGAGCTGCTGGCCCGTGCGGGCGAGCTGCTCGGGACCGACGAGTTCGTCCCGGCCGAGCACGTGCAGATCGCCGGCGTCTCGTACAAGACGATCACCGAGACCGGGCTCCAGCTGCGGAAGCATTTCGCGAGCCGGTACCGGTTCCGCTCCCCCCACGTCACCATCAACCCGGCCGGGATGGACCTCGAGGACTGGAAGGGCCTCGGCATCCCGGAGGGGTTCGCCCGGAAGCAGCAGGAGGTGATCGACCTCTACCGCGCGATGGGCGCCGTGCCGACCCTGACGTGCACCCCCTACCTCGTCGGAGAGATGCCCCCGCCGTTCGTCGACTCGTTCCTCTCCGAGTCGTCGGTCGTCGCGTACGCGAACTCGGTGCTCGGGGTCCGCACCAACCGGGAGTCCGGCCTCAGCACGCTGCTCTATGCCATCGCGGGCGTCGGTCCCCGGTACGGCCTCCACCTCCCGGAGAACCGCCACCCCCGCGTCGCGATCGACGTGACCGATGCGCTGCAGGGGACGGTCGATTTCGGGCTCCTCGGCTACCGGCTGGGCGAGCTGGTGAAGGGCCGCATCCCGTACCTCACCGGCCTCCGTTCGCGTCCGACCCTCGAGGAGCTCAAGGTGTTGAGCGCGGCGGGAGGAGCGTCGGGGTCGATCGACCTGTTCCACATCGAGGGGGTGACCCCCGAGGCCCGCTGCGGGCTCGTCCGCCTCGACCGGATCGAGGAACGGATCGAGGTGAGCCGGGCGGAGCTGCGGGAGGTGCAGCGACGGCTGACGACCGGCCGGCCGGAACAGCTCGACCTCGTGACGTTCGGTTGTCCGCACGCCTCGCTCGAGGAGGTCCGGGAGATCGCCACTCTCCTGAACGGGAAGCGGGTCCGCCCCGGAGTGACCCTCTGGGTCTGCACCTCCCGCGCGATCCGCGACCTGGCCTCGGCGCGGGGGTACGTCGCCCAGGTGGAAGCGGCCGGGGGCCGCGTCGTGGCGGACACCTGCATGGTCGTCTCCCCGATCGAGTCGATGGGCCATACGACCACGGCCACGAACTCGGGAAAGGCGGCGAAGTACCTCCCCCGGTTCTGCCAGCAGAACGTGGTGCTGGAATCGGCCGAGGAGATCGTCCGTCGGGTCACCGCGTAGGTCCTCCCGGTCGTTCGGGCCGGCGACCCCCGGTGCGGGGCCGGGGACCGACCCGGCCGAGGACTGCGCAGCGGCCTCGAACGCGTTACCGCTGGACGAGCGACTGGCTGGCCGGGGCGTAGCGGTCCCCGGCCACGGATCCCTTGGGGACCGCGGCCTCGACCCGGTCCAGGTCGGCCCGGGAGAGGCGCAGGTCGACCGCCGCGACGTTCTCCTCAAGGTACTTCCGCCGCTTCGTGCCCGGGATCGGGACCACATCCTCCCCCTGGGCGAGCACCCACGCCAGGGCGAGCTGGGCCGGGGTGCATCCCTTCTCGGCCGCCAGCGCGGCGAGACGGTCGGCGAGCGCCAGGTTGCGCTCGAAGTTGCCGGCCTGGAACCGCGGCAACCCGCGTCGGAAGTCGTTGGCCGGGAGCGCCTCGACCGACCGGACCGTCCCCGAGAGCAGGCCCCGCACGAGCGGGCTGTACGGCACGAAGCCGATGTTCAGTTCCCGGCAGGCCGGCAGGATCCGTCCCTCGGGCTCCCGCGTCGTCAGCGAGTACTCGCTCTGCACCGCCGTGATCGGGTGCACCGCGTGGGCCCGCCGAAGCGTCTCCGGGCTGACCTCCGAGAGGCCGAGGTACCGCACCTTGCCCTCGGCGACAAGCGCGGCCATCGCCCGAACGCTCTCCTCGATAGGGGTCCGGGGATCGACACGGTGCAGATAGTACAGGTCGATGGTGCGCACCCCGAGGCGTCGCAGGCTCGCGTCACACGCGGCCCGGATGTGGTCCGGCGAACCGTCCACGCTGCCCGGCCGGCCCGAAGGGCCCGGGACGAAGCCACACTTCGTGGCGAGGAACACCTCGTCCCGCCGCCCCCGGATCGCGCGGCCGACCAGCTCCTCGTTGATGAACGGACCGTAGATGTCGGCGGTATCGAGGAAGGTGACCCCGAGCTCGAGCGCCCGCTCGAGCGTGGCGGTCGACTCCGGGTCGTCCCGGGTCCCGTACGACTGGGACATCCCCATGCAGCCCAGCCCGATCGCGGAGACCTTCGGGCCATTGCGGCCCAACCGACGCGTCCTCATGACCGGTCCTAACCCTCCCCGCCGCATAGCGTCTGACCCGGCTCGTCCGGGACATGAGGTGCCGGCCCGGTCCCCGGTCGGATCACTTCGGGGCGTCCGGTGCGGGCAGCGCCCCCAACACCGACCTCAGGACCCGGTCGCGAACGACGGATTCGTCGAGCTCGGTGGCATAGACCGTGACCGCCGCGTCCCAGCTGGTGGCCGACAGGTCCACGACCTCGACCCGTGGCGGTGGGGCCGCCGGCCCTCCCCCGTTGGGCTCGGGAGGGATCCGGGCGACGGCCGCCTCGACGAGCGCCACCGGCACGGAGAGCGCGAAGGTCATGCGCACCCGGCACGGTCGCGAGACCCGGATCACCGGCTTCAGCACCAGCGCCCCGATCACCACGTTGTTCGGGACCCGCGCGATGTCCCCGCCGGCCAGCCGAAGGGTCGTGTAGATGAGCCCGACGTCCTCGACCCAGCCAGTGTACCCGGGGTACATCATCTCGTGCGGGTAGCTGGGGGCGATCGCTCCGTAGCTGGACGAGACGACCGTGATCCGGTCCCCGGGGCGGAACGGGTCGGCCAGGACGAGAAGGAGCCCCGCGAAGACGTTCGCGAGCACAGTCTGGGCGGCCAGTCCGAGGACGATCCCCGCGAGCGCGCTGCCCAGGAAGATCGACTCGAGCGAGACCCCGGCGAGCTTGAACAAGGCCAGGACCGCGGCGACGGCGATCAGGATGTTGAGGAACAGCCGGACGGCGTAGGCCCGCGAGGAACCCCCCCGGCGGGCGACGAGGGCATTGGTCGCCCCGGTCACGGCTCGGCCGACGAGGAAGGCGACCAGCAGGATGCCGCCGGCCTCGAGGAGGAGGATCTCGAGATCGTTGAACCGGTTGAGGACGAGGTGGTTCAGGAGCGTGAACACCAGGAAGAGGCCGACCCCCAGGATCAGCGCGAGCACCAGGTCCCGCAGGAGGATCGTGAGCGGCCGGGCCGGTCCGGGGGTGGCCATCGGAGGGCTCAGTCGGCGGTCCACAAGACGGTTTGCGCTCCGATACGGGGCGGACCGCTCAGGTGCTCACGGGCGGCCGCACCACGAGGATCGGACAGTGGGCGTGGTGCACCACGACGTCGGAGACGCTGCCGAGGAACACCCGGCCCAGCTCCGAGAGCCCCCGGGCTCCCATCACGAGCAGGTCGGAGGGGTGCTCGTCCATGTACTGCAGGATCTCCCGCGCCGGAGTGCCCGAGCGTAGCTCGACGACGACGGCCGTGAGCCCGGCCTTCTCGAGCCGGGTCTTCTGGCGCTCGGACGCCTCCCGGTACGGCTGGGACATCTCCTCCACGGACGGTGGCGTCTCAAGGTTGCTATAGACCGGACCGGGAGGGGGGACCACGGTCAGCAGGGTCAGCCGCGAGCGGAAGCGCTGGGCGATCTCCAGGGCCACGTTCGCGGCATGGACCGACTGCTCGGAACCGTCGAAGGCCACCACGATCGACTGAAAGGCCGACATCGCTCTGTCGGGGGTCTCAGCACCCGCGCCACTATAACAGGCTCCGTACCGTAGGGTACCGGGCCCGGGCCCCCCACCGGCGGGCCGGTACCGCAATCCCCGTGCCGTGGACCCCGGTCGTGGGACCGACGGGGTTTTCCTCCGGCCGACCCTCGCGGTACGGCGCGAGGCATGATCGTTTCGCCGCCGTTCTTCCGGAACCGGGCCGAGGCGGGGGCCCGGCTGGCCGACCTGCTCTCCGGTTCGCCCCGCCCGAAGGCGACCGTGCTGGCGCTGCCCCGGGGCGGGGTCCCGATCGCCGTGACGATCGCCGAGCGGCTGCACGTCCCTTGGGATGTCTTCATTGTCCGGAAGGTGGGGGCTCCGGGGAACCCCGAGTACGGCCTTGGCGCTGTCGCGGAGGGAGGGATCGTCCTGATCGATGACGAGCGGGCCCGGGAGGTCGGGATCGGCCCCGGGGAGCTGGCCGAGGAGATCCAGGAGCAGCAAGCGGAGGTCGAACGGCGGGTCCAGGAGTACCGCCACGGCCGGCCGGGGCTCCCGGTCGAGGGCCGCGCCGTGATCCTCGTGGACGACGGGCTCGCCACCGGCGGGACCGCCCGCACCGCGGTGCGCGCCCTGCGGACCCGATCCCCCCGGTCCGTCACGCTCGCCGTGGGCGTCGCCTCTCGCGAGGCGTACGAGACGCTCGCGCCGGAGGTCGACGAGATCATCTGCCCCTGCCTCCCGCCCTGGTTCTCGGCGGTCGGGGAGTGGTACCGGGAGTTCGATCAGGTCTCGGACTCGGAGGTCCTTCGCCTGCTGGCGGGGGATCGGAGCACCGGCCGTCCGTCCCCGAGTTCGCTCCCTCCGGAGCGCTCCCGTCCCCGCCGGGGTCGCCACACCTCCCCGTAGCCGAACGGGGGGCTCCTCGGGCGGTCCCTCGCCCGACAGTTGCTTATCCGCGCGCGGCGGCTATCGATCCCGCGGAGGGCCGATGGCGAGGAGAGGCCGATCCCCGGGACCGGCTCCGGGGGCCCTGCGCCCCGCGCCGGGCGGCGTGCCTGCCGCCCTCTCCTCCGGGTCGCCGGTCGACCTTCGGTCGGTGACCGGACCGTGGAAGGAGCGCCGCGCCCGGGGCCGGGCTCTGCGGGAGCGGGTCCCCCGGCATGACCACTCCGACTGGAGGGCCCCACCGGACCGCCCCGACCCGTTGGAGATGATCCGTCGGACCAACCGGGGCCGGCTGCCGGAGCTGGTCCCGCTCCGGGTCGGTCGCATGGCGGCCTCCCGGTTCGGGTACCTCCGGGGCAGTGCGGCGATGATGGCATGGGACCTCGCCCGCACGCCCGTGAGCGGGATCCACGTGCTGCTCGACGGGGATGCTCACCTCAGCAACTTCGGCCTGTTCGGGACGGTCGAGCGGGACGTGGTCTTCGACCTCGACGATTTCGACGAGTCGATCCCGGGACCTTGGGAATGGGACGTCAAGCGGCTGGCCACGAGCGTGGAGATCGCCGGCCGGGACCTGGGGTTCGGCCGGGGGGAGCGGGAGAGGGCGGTGGAAGAGTGCCTCCGGGGCTACCGGGACGAGATCCGTTCCCTCCAGGACGTGGGCTCGCTGGACATCTGGTACCGGTTCCTCTTCACCGGGCGGAAGGGGTCCGACATCCACCTCGACCCCGGGACCCGCGCGATCGTCCGCCAGGCATCGGCGAAGGCCGCCGGGCGGACCAACCGGACCCTGCGGGACGAGGTCGCCGAGCGGGGCCCGGACGGGTCCTGGCGACTGCGGGAGGACCCCCCGATCCAGGTCCGGCTCCCCGTCGGGGAGCAGGAAGCGCTGATCCAAGCGCTCGACCGCTATGCTCAGACCCTGCCCCGGGCCCGGCGCCACCTGCTGGGCCGGTACCGCCTCGTCGACATCGCGCGTCATGTGGTCGGCGT
>Ga0187772_10000991_pt1 | contig 13136 bp, 14 predicted proteins | sample 0116_SJ02_MP15_2_FD_133137 | JGI IMG/M metagenome (GOLD analysis project Ga0187772, IMG submission 133137) | Tropical peat soil microbial communities from peatlands in Department of Meta, Colombia - 0116_SJ02_MP15_20_MG | ecosystem: Environmental > Terrestrial > Soil > Wetlands > Peat | place... | reverse complement strand
ATGCCGCCACTGACCGGTGCGTCGACCGCGGCGATCCCCTTCGTGGCCAGGCCCTCTGCAACGGCTTTTGCAACGGTTGCTCCGGTCGTTGAAACATCGATGAAAATCTTGATGCGCTTCCCTTGAATCAGGCCATCCGGACCGAGACTGACAGCTTGCACGATGGGCGGCGTTGGCACACTGGCCAAGACGATCTCGGCGGCCGAGGCAACCGCAGCGGGTGAGCTGGCCTGCTTCGCGCCCCGTTCTATCAGAGGCACCATCGCGGCGTGGTTCGTGTCATGGATGGTGAGCCCGTAACCGGCCTGGATCAGGCGGGCCCCCATGCGGGCTCCCATCCTACCCACGCCGACAAACCCGATCTCGTCCGGCATTCGCCTTACCTCCCTTGACTCGCTCGACGCGCGCGAAACGACGTTTTCCGCCGCCAGATTATGCCCTATGATAGCGCGCGTAACAAACGCGGTACGGCGCACCCATCATCGATTGAACCGCTCCGAACCGTAGCAGCGCGCCAGGTGCTACACATGCCGATCGAGCCCTTTGAAATCTTTGCCATCCGCTACGCTCATTTGGGGAACCGGCATCCAGGTGAGAACTTTATTCTGGCGGACCCTCATGAGTTTGCCTCCGACCTCGATTACTTCGTCTGGGTCCTGCGCCGAAAAGATTGCAGTTTTGTCGTGGACACGGGATTCGGGCAAGAGGCAGCGGCTCGACGGCGGCGCGAATGGCTGCGCTGCCCGGGCGAATCTCTCCGTCTGCTGGGGATGGATGCATCGGAGGTGAGCGACGTGATCCTCACGCATCTTCATTACGATCATGCCGGCAATCTCCCTCGCTTCCCACGGGCGCGTTTCCATTTGCAGGATGACGAGATGGCCTTTGCGACGGGGCGCTCGATGTGCCATCCGATACTGCGCGCGCCTTTCGATCTCGACAACGCGCTAGAGATGGTGCGCTTGGTGTATTCCGACAGAGCGGTGTTTCACGACGGTGACGCTGAGCTTGTCCCGGGACTCAGTCTCCATCGGGTCGGAGGACATTCGGCAGGACTGCAAGTCTTGCGCGTTTCGACGCGTCGCGGCTGGGTGGTGCTGGCGTCCGATGCGTCGCATTTGTACGCAAACTTCGAGCAGCGGCGTCCGTTTCCGATCGTATACAACGTCGCTGAAATGCTGGAGGGCTTCAAGCTGCTCGACCGGTTGGCCGATTCCCCCGAACACATCGTGCCCGGGCACGATCCGCTGGTCATGAAGTACTATCCTGCCGCGACCAACCAGTCAGAAGGAATCGCGGTCCGCCTCGATGTAGCTCCCGCACGCCGCTAACAAGGCCGTCCTGAAGATACCGCCTTAGAAGAAAGCAATGGCGCGCCCCGCAAAAATCAGAGTGATCCACAGGAACAGGGAGACTTCCGCCCACCGTCTCGCGCTGGGAGGAGCCTCTGGCGCGTTGTCCCACGCCGCCACGCTCCGATACGCACCCATGCGAAAGATGAGGGCGTTGAACCCAGCTAGAAGAAGCAGCGCATTCGAGATCCAGAACATAATATTGCCGCCGTATTCGACCGGATCGGACATGGCGAGAAGGGTTCCGCTCACGAACAGCAAGACAAAGGCCGTCCACTTCCACGGCCGGAACTGACCAATCACCTCAGAGACGGGCACGCTTTTCATCGCCAGTCCCAAAACGCGCAGGTTGCCCATCACGACCATGCCGCCGAACAGCGCAATGGTTAGGATGTGGATGATGATGAGGACCGGGAAATCATAGGGCGCTTCGCGTAGATGCCTGCTGAAGGCTGTCTCGCCGAGCCATTGGCAAAAGCCCATAAAGCCCATCTCATCCCTTCCTTCGCACGACCCGGAGTGTCCTATAGATTCCCGATCCAAAGGCCGGCCAACAGCACGCAAAACCACAGACCCAGCGAGACGAAGGCGGCCGGCCTTCTCCATCCCAGCGGTTCAGAATCGGCTGATGGCGCAGTCGCTCGGCGAATCACCGTGAAGTGAAAAATAAGCGCCAGCAACAGAAACAGCATTTTGTTCCGGAACGCGGCGATCTGGACGTACTCGTGCGGATCGCCAGAAAACAGGTACGGCCCTGTCGTGAGTTGGAAGATGATTCCTATCCAAATCCACGGCGAAAGCTCCTTTGCGAGACGCGACACCGGCTGACTCCGCAGGCTGACACCGAGTAAGCGCAGGTCGAGAATCACAATCGACCCAACCAGCAGCGCGAACCCGCAGATGTGGATTGCCTCCACGATCGGAAAGACCCATTCCCATCGCGCGATCGGGTTCAGAGGAATCCTTTCAAAGAACCTCTCGAAAATGTGTGCCAGAAGCATGTGTGCCATCCTCACGAAGATCGAAGCGCTTACACGGGCACCGCGCGGGTGAGCGTTTTATGGAGCGGGAACGCTCACCGAGCTCGCCGAAGTTGTCACGTAGCCAATCGCGCGTCCGCCGAGTCCTACGCCAGACCAAAGAAGTAAGGAAAGCAACGCCGCGGAGATGCGCCACACGGGGGCAATACGCGATTCATCGGAACTGGCCACCTTGCGATGGATCGTAAATGTAAAAAGAATCGCCGAGAGCAGAAAAATCATCTTCCACCGGAAGGCCCAGTTGCCGTACATCTTCACAGCCTCAGTGGAAAAGAGCAAAAAGCCGGAAACCAACATCACCACGAGGCTCCCGATCGTCCAGGGTCGAACGTCCTTCGCCAGATCGGAAGTGCGTTCGCCGTGAAAGCCGATTCTGAGCAACCGCAGATTCAGGACGAGAATCGTACCGCCCAGCACGCCCAATCCAATCAGGTGAAACATCTCAACGAAGGGAAACAGCCACACGGAATTGCGGATTCCGTGCCCAAAGAAGGAATTATTGCACCACTGGCAAAACGACAGTATCAGCTCCCGAAGCCACATCCTGAACGAGCCTCCTCACGGCGGCGGCAAAGCATAGGCGATCGCACGTCCCGCAGCGACAATGGAAATCCACAGCACAATCGAAACGATCCCGGCCACCTTCGCAGCCAGCGGAGGTTTTGGCAGCAAATCCCATTGCGCCACCTTTCGCCCGATGCCGAAATTGAAAATCGTGACGTTGAGTCCGGCGAGCACGAGCAGGATCATTTTGGCTTTGAAAAATGGGGGCTTCGTATTGTAGAAGGAAACCGGATCGCCGCAGAAAAGCAATGTCCCAGTGACCACCATCACGGCAAAACCCCCGAATAGCCAGGGATTGAACTGCGCGAGCACTTCGGAAAACCGCTTGCGCGTCAGATAAAGACCCAGCAGGCGCAAATCCAAAAGTATCGCAAAACCCAAGAACATCGTTAGCGTGAGAACGTGGATGGTCTCGACGATCGGCTCGGCCCACGTGGATTCGCGCATCGTGATGCTGAACGGTGTCGTGGCGAGCCATTCGAGAAAGTGATCAAACCACATCCATCATCCTCGAGAAACTCCTGGCTCCACCCTGCCGCCGTGGTTGGTGTGGGTGGCTATTTCGCCTCGCAAGGTGTGGGATTCCAGCCAGACGCATCGGGCAGCCTTTTGAATTGGGAACTGGTCAAATAGGGCTGGGCCAGATACTCGGTATCGGTGACGAGGGAGGTCACAACCAGCCAGGAATCACCATTGGGCTCATTGAAGCTGTCGAAATACTCTTCCACGATCGTGTTTGCGCCGTAGGGTACTCCATTTTTTCGAATGTAGCCCGGCCGCAGATCCTTGGTAATGACTTTCAGGTAGCCTTCGTCGAGACGCGCCCTCGGCGCGCCCCCCGTTGCAACGACCGGCCCCAGAAATCCTCTGGGCCTCAAACCCTCCCAGCTCGCCGTCGAGTATCCTTGCCATGAAGGAGCCTCACCCTGTGGCGGCTCTGACACACCGAAATGAAAAAGCCGAATTTGCCGTCCGGCATCGGTCTCAACTCGAAGCGTGGTGTCGTTGTCCCAACTGATGTGCAAACGCGTGGGGACGCGCATGATGGCCCCGGCTCCGTAGGACTTACATTGCTCGCCGGCCGCCTCGTCCTTGGCCGGATCCCAGGACTGCGCGATCTGTTGGCCTGCCGGCGTCAGAAAGATTCCGGGATAGTCTCCCTTATCCGGCGTGATCATCCGATAGCGCCAGTCCTCGGTGATAATAGAGACCCAATATCCTGCCAGATCAATCGGAGCAGCCGCTTTGGGATTGGGGGGAGCAGCGGAGGGTGCAAAACCGATCTGCGCGTTCGAAGCAGGCGTCGCCAGCAAGACCCACGTGACGAGCGCCGCAAGCCCGGCGCCGCCGTCGAACCAATTGATGGACCTCATTCTTCTCTCCGCTGCCTGGCAACGCTTTCCCGTCTCGATTGTGGAGACGAGACAAGAACGTCACATGATCACGCCTTCCCACTTCCATCCATCCGATGGCCGCACAATCTTGTGCAGCCGAATCCTATGCTCGTTGGGATCGCGCCCCGGATTTCCCGTGACGATCACATGGTCGCCCGGCTTGAGCGTGTCGCGCGTTACATGCTCCTGCGTGAGTTGTGCGCCCCCGCCCCACTCTACCGACCACGTCACCACATTGCCTTGATCATCCTTGGACTCTACCTTTACGAACGAATGCGGGTTGCGATACAAGAACTGCGTGAGCGTTCCCTCCACGGTGATCTCTTGGTCCACAAAATAGGTCGCCGCAAAAGAATGATGGGCATAGGCGCGGCCAGCCGTCACGCACAATGCCGACGTCAGCACGAAAAACGCGATGCGTTTCATAGAATCCTCTCCCCGAACCCCCTGGAAATATTATAACGACAAAAATTCGATCCCGGCTCTCCCCGTGTAGCCTACGGCTTGCTAGCGAGGCTCTTATAGACCGCCTCGACGAACATCTCCGTGGTCCAGATGCCGCTGGTCGCCCCATACCGCGGATCGTAGTCGCGCGTGGGCTTGGCTTCCTTCACCTGCTCGAGCGTCATGCCTTTTTTAATCATGTCTTCGACGCGATCGCGAATGATCGTGACCATTTCCTGATAAAAAACGACGTCAGCTATGTCGCAAAGACGTCCGTGGCCGGGAATCACCAGGGTCCCGCCTTCCTGCTCATCCGCGGGAATGGCGATTTCGATGATCCTGTTCAGTCCGGCGATCACGCCCTGGATGTTGCCGCCGCGCTCAAGATCGATGATCGGATATCGGTTGGTCACGAAGATGTCGCCGGTGCTAATTACGTCCGAGCGACGAAAAAAGACCATACTGTCGCCGTCGGTGTGCGCTGCCGGTATGTGAATGATCTCGATGCCTTCATTGTCGAAAAACATCTTCCGCATGGGTGTGGTATAGGTTTCCGTGGGCCAGGCGTGCTCGGGCGTTGGCGCCTGCTGTCCGGTTGGTGCACTCATTCGATCGAGGACAGTTTGGAACGCGATCACCGCGGCTTGATTCCCCGCGCTCGCGCCAATATCCCCAACCACATTTCCGCCTGCGATCGTGCTTCCTGCTTTGGCGATTGCTTCGTTGCCTCCGGTGTGGTCCGGATGAACGTGTGTGTTGATGATGTAGCGAATCGGCTTTTCCGAGATGCTGCGGACAGCGGCCAGTACCTTATCGCTCATCTGTGCCACGCCGGTGTCTACCAGCAGGACGCCGTCGTTGCCCGCCTGCACGGTAATGTTCCCGCCCGCGCCGACGAGCATGTAGATATTCCCCTGCACCGGCAGAATGTGGACTTCCGCCTTCGAGTAGTCGGGTGTCGAGGGCGGATTCTGTTGAGCGCGCGCGTGCGAAGGGGCGCAGACCCAAGCCACAGATAGGGCGGCGGGCAAGATGCCCAGTAATCGCCGCCTTCCCCAAGACCGGTAGATCATCGATTCGTGACCTTCTTCTGGGGACGCGGCAATACCTTCATATCTGCCATTTTCAATTTGTACTCGGGATACATCGTGTCGGCGCCGCCCCTGGCAGCCTCGGGAGGAATACCGTAGTTCGCCGGGAATTCATCAAGAAAAGGATTTGCCCCGATCATGTGGCTCGGAACTTGACCGGCCGGCCGGTCGACCTCGTCGACCACTTCGCAGGGCCAAGGCGCCATCTGCTGCTGAGGCGCGTAGACAAAATCCGTGGTACGAATGAACGGCTCGGTCAAATATACGGGATCATACACGATCACGGCCACCGTCAGGTAATCGCCGTGCCTCATCACGTGCACCCTGGCCGTCGCCAGATCGCTCCGTGGAATTCCATTGCGCCGGATCCAGTTCTCTTTCAGATGGGTCGTGGTGATGACCAAGGTGTTCCCGTCCCATTCGCCCGTAGAAAATCCAGCCCAGGTATGAGCCGCATAGTCTGGCGGATGAGGACGCCCGTCCATCCAGATGGTTTGCTCGGCTCCATAGGCGGAAAGGTGCGTGTGATAGGCAATGACTTTTTGCGTCGCCCGATCCACTTCCTGCCAGATGTGAAGCACCGAGGGGCCGCGCCAACCATAGTCGGAAGCGTGGGCCCGGCATTGATTTTCAGGCAGTTCGATGAGCGTCGCGTCCCAGCTATCGGCTCTTAACCGTGCTGCACCGTTAATCGGCAGTCCCAGGTAGTCGCCGATCTCCGGCCCTGGGATTCTCTCCTCCCAATCCTCGTCGAACCGCGGCGTCCACTTGCCAGACGGATCGGTTTGGGCAGCCACCGGCCGCGCCCAGAGCACAGCCTGAAGAATGGTCAAGATCCCCAATAGTTTGGCCCAAGCTGCCCCACTCATTCCATACTCCAACGACCTAATCGAATGGCTGCTTCGTCAAATCGGCTCAACTTCTACCACAAAAAAAGCGCGCTCTCTCATCGTTTTTCGCGTTCTCGTTGCGACGAAAAACGTCGTGGACGCTCGCGCCGCTAGCCGCGGACCCTCCTCGACCAGTTGTGATACACTCCGGCGCAGAGGTGAAAGGTCATGTCGCTTGTAAAGGGTCTTCATCATATGACGGTGTGTGTGGGTGGCGCTCAGGAGGACATCGATTTCCAGACGCAGATTTTTGGCCAGCGCATGATTAAGCAGACAGTCCTCTTTGACGGTCGCTACGCTCACTATCACCTGTATTATGCGAATGCGGAAGCCGAGCCTGGCTCCGTCTACACGACCTTTCCCTATGGACGCGTGAAAGGTCGCCCCGGTTCCGGACAAATTCAAGCCACGGCTTACACCGTGCCGAAGGGCTCGCTCAAGTTCTGGCTGGAACATCTGAATCGCCACCACATCAAGAACGGCGGCATTCAAGAGCGGTTCGGGCAAAAGTTCATTCGCTTCGATCATCCTTCGGGCATTCAGCTCGAAGTGCTGGAGGACAGCGCTGACCCTCGCAAGGCGTGGAAAACGAAAGAAGTCACTGCCGATGTTGCGACCCGGGGCTTCCATGGCCCTGTGCTTTCGGTCCGCGAAATTGCCGAGACCGAGCGCTTCTTTGTTGATGCTCTCGGCTTCCGCAAGACGGGCCAGGAAGGTGCTTATCACCGCTACGAAATTGGAGAGGGCGGCGCTGCCAAGACAGTCACTCTCTTGCACGAACCGGAGCGCCCGTCCGGCAGTTGGATTTTTGGTGCCGGCACGGCCCACCACATGGCGCTCGAAGTGGAAAGTGACGAAAAACTCACCGAGCAGAAAGGCATTTACGAAGAGCTGGGATACACCGACGCCTCGGAAATCAAAGATCGTATGTACTTCCACTCCGTCTATTGCCGTTGCCCGGGCGGAATTCTGGTCGAGTGTGCGGCCACGGTTCCGGCAGGGTTCGCGGTGGACGAGCCCGCCGATCAGTTGGGACAGAGCTTGCTTCTTCCTCCGTGGTTCGAGCACCGCCGCGCCGAAATCGAGGCGATGCTGGAGCCGATCAAAGTTCCGGAAAGCAATTTTCCAGGCGGAATCAAGAAGGCTCCTGTGCAGGTTCCTGTGGCGAAAGCTCCGGCTGCGACGGCGCCTTCCTCAGGCCCTGAACCCTCGCGACGCACGAGCGCCGTTTTCATCGGCGGTGACACACCGAAAAAGACCTAACCGAACGATCCGTACCGCGGTCTCGAGAATTCCGGCAGCCGCCAGACTTTCTTCAGTACGCCGCGTCGAGCAACCTGGTCACGTCCTCGGGCGTTACGGGCCTGTCGACGACGCCCAGTTTCTCAACCTCGTGAAGCACCGTGGGGACGATCTGGCCGATTTCTGCACGGGGCACTCCCGCCCCGTGGAGCGTTTTTGGCACGTCGAACTGCGCGATGAACTCGGCGGTGCGTTCCGCACACGCCAGCGCGCCCACCTTCGGATGGACCGGATCGAAAGCAAGGCGCAACCCTTCTGCGATCGGACCAAATCGCTCGGGCGCAATCTCTGCCATGAAGCGCATGGCATGGGGCAGAGTGATGCACGACGTCACGCCGTGCGCCACATTCCATCGCGGGCCAATCTGATGTCCTAGCAGATGCGATATTCCGAAGCGCGTATTCATCGAGCCGTAAATCGAAAACCACGCCGCGAACTGGCAGCGGCCTCGGTGAGCGAGCTGTGCGGCACCGCTGGTGTGGATCGAGGCTGGCAGATGTTCGGTCAGTAGGGTGATGGCCTTGGACGCCAGTGTATCGCTGAGCGGATGGTGGCGGGGCGTATAGATCGACTCGACGGCATGATCGAGAGCGCGCACGCCGGTCGCAATCCAGAGCCACTCCGGAGTCGGAAGCGTGAGAGCTGGATCGGCGATCACCGTGCGCGCCTGCAGCCGGGGATCCGACACGCCTGATTTCACAAGCGTGCTTTCATCCGTCACGCCTCCGGCGTGCGTGTACTCCCCCGCCGAGAGAGTCGTGGGAATGGCGATGTGAATGATCTCGCGTTTGCCGAGAAAGCCGTAGCTTGCCACTTTGCACGTATCGATCGGGCTTCCGCCGCCGAAACTAACGAGGGCATCTGCGTCCATGCGCTCCATCAAGGCGGCGAGCTCGTTAACCGAGCTCCGGGGCACGTGCTGCCGCGCTCCCTTAAATACCGCCACGCATCCGGCGCCGCCAGCCTGCTTTACCGTTTCGAGCAGCATTGAGCCGCCGAGCGTCTTGCCCGTCACCACGATGGCGCGCTTGAGCCCTCGCCGATCGAGCTCTTCGCCGAGCCCAGCGACCTTGCCGGGCCCCGACATCACGCGTTCGAGCCGGCTCAAACTGAAGTCAACGTTCCACGCTTCCACGGGGCGAGAGTATACATCATGCTGTCGTTTCTTCTTGCCCGGGTCCGGCCCGTGTCAAGAAACAGCAAGACTTCTGTCCAGTTCTTGCATAGGCTAGGGCCTTCCTGTAGGAGGCAACGATGATTCGAAGCATCGCGGCTGTGCTTGCGGGGGTGATCGTACTGACGGTCACTTCCTTCGCCATTGAGTGGGCCGTCGATCCGCTGCTGCCGAGACTCTTTCCACAGGAGCTACCCAATCGCTCTGCGCTCGAGACCAATCTCTATGCAGCGCTGTTCATGTATTTCTATACGGCCCTGTGTGTTGCAGCGGGTGGATATGTGTCGGCCTGGGTCGCGCGCCGCTCGCCGGTCGCGCACGCCGTGGCCATGGGCGTCGTGGAACTGGGCCTGACCGTTTGGGCCATGAAAGCCGTCGTCGTCCACGCACCACTGCGGAACTGGATTGTGGGAATCGCGATGGTCGTCCCGGCGGCCTGGTGCGGAGGCCTTCTTCGCCGAAAGCAGGTTACGAAGCGCAACCCGCTTCGGGACTCTCAAGGAGCAGCTGTCGCCTGAACCGTCGTCGTTCGGCTGATTTTCGGTTGCAACGACCGAGCCTCACAGAGTATTTTCTCTGCCGCCTCGAGACCCACGTACACAGGGACTTTCGATGAAGATCAGTACGGAACGCATTCTTACCACACACGTTGGCAGCCTGCCTCGTCCCCAGGAAGTCGTCGACCTACTTTTCGCACAAGATCGCGGCGAAGCGGTTGAAGAGGCCCGATTCAATGAAACGATGCGTCGCGCTGCCGCGGATCTCGTCAAGCACCAAGCTGAGACGGGGATCGATATCGTCAGCGACGGCGAGGTGAGCAAGATTAGCTACGCCACATATATCCGCCACCGCCTGACCGGATTTGAAGGAGATTCGCCACGCCCGACGCCCCAGGACCTCGACGAGTTTCCCGAATACCGCGACCGTCTCGTGAAGAGCGGCCACTCGGCCACCTACAAGCGACCCGTCTGCAAGGGCCCGATCCGGGTGAAGAATCTGAAGCCCGTCGAGCAGGACATCGCGCATATGAAAGAGGCCCTCTCGAAGACCCGTGTGGTCGAGGGTTTCATGAACTCGGTCTCGCCTGGCACGATCGCGGTGTTTCAACCCAACGAATACTACCCGTCACACGAAACCTATCTCGCAGCGCTCGCAGACGCGATGCGCGAGGAATACGAACTGATCGTCAAGTCTGGGCTGCTGCTGCAGCTGGATTGTCCCGACCTCGCTATGGGTAGACATACGCGATTTAAAAACCTCAGCGACGATGAGTTTCTCCGCTACGCTGAGCTGCAGGTCGAAGCCTTGAACCATGCGCTTGTGAATATTCCTGCCGATCGTGTCCGTCTTCATGTTTGCTGGGGCAACTACGAAGGCAGTCATATTCATGATATGGACTGCCGGAAGATTTTCCCCATCGTGATCAAGGTCAAGCCGATGGCCTTGCTCATCGAAGGCGCCAATCCACGCCACGAACACGAATGGGAAGCCTGGACCAAGATCAAGCTTCCCGATGACAAAATCCTCATTCCCGGCGTAATCGCCTCGAGCTCAAACTATGTCGAGCACCCGGAAGTGGTGGCGCAGCGCCTGATTCGGTACGCAAATGTCATCGGCAAGGAGCGAGTGATTGCGGGCAGCGATTGCGGTTTCGGCACCTTCGCGGGTTTCGGACCTGTCTATCCCTCGTTTGCCTGGATGAAGTTCCGCTCGCTTGCCGAAGGAGCCCGCCGGGCGTCAGAGAAACTCTGGGGTCGCGCGCACTAACCGAATCTGCCACCGCTTGAAATCGAGGCTTCGCAAGATTCCACGTGTTCTCGTGCTTGCACTTCACCCGCGGTTGAGTAGAATGGCGCCCGTGAAAGAGCGGCCCGGGCACGGCTCTATCCAATCTCTGCGGACCCGAGGCATTAGCTGGGAGGTGCTGTCATGGACCGTCGATCGTTCATCGGTTTGGGGACACTGGCAATGAGCACACTGGTCGGCGGCGGGTTCGCGCGGGCGTTTGGCGACGACGGGAAACCCGCTCAGGGTGCGACCGTGAGGACCACCGCGGGCAAGGTTCGCGGCACGGTCGGGGACAAAGTGCACGCCTTCAAGGGAGTTCCCTACGCCGCCTCCACGGCTGGACGAAATCGCTTTATGCCCCCGGCCCCGCGCGATCCTTGGAGCCATGTCCGCGATTGTTTCGAATTGGGTCTACGCGCGCCGCAGCTGTCCAGCTCCTTCCACGGGCAGGTTCCTCCTGAATTCGAGGTGATGGATCGCGACGAGCCGATGGGCGAGGATTGTCTGGTCCTCAACATTTGGACGCCCAGCGTCGGTGCCGGACAGAAGCGTCCGGTCATGGTCTGGCTGCACGGAGGTGGTTACACAAGTGGCTCTGGCGGCTTTGTCTGCTACGACGGGACGCAGCTCGCAAAGAAACACGATGTCGTCGCGATCTCACTGAATCACAGGCTGACCGCTCTAGGTTACTTGTATCTGGCGGGAATCGGCGGTGAGAAGTACGCGAATTCAAGCAATCTTGGCAATCTCGACATCATCGCTGCGCTCGCCTGGATTCGGGACAACATCGCCCAATTTGGCGGTGATCCTGGCAACGTCACGATTTACGGTCAGTCGGGAGGAGCCGGTAAAGTCAGCTCCTTGATGGCGATGCCTGCCTCCAAAGGTCTGTTTCATCGGGCGATTGTCCAGAGTGGCGCGGCGGTGAAGGGCGTCTCGCGCGACGCGGCGAACAAATCAACCGAGATGTTCCTCACCAAGCTCAACCTGAAACCAGATCAGGTAGATCAATTGCAGATGCTTTCCGTCGATCAACTGCTTGCGGCCACAACACCGGCCGGTATGCCTGGCACTCCTGGCCTGGCCTTGGCTCCGGTGGTCGATGGACATAGTTTGCCGACCGATCCTTTTGATCCCGTCGCCTCGGACGTTTCCGCCGGGGTTCCCCTGCTCATCGGAACGGTCGAGGACGAAGTGGCATTCTTTCCGAATCAGATCCTGGACCCGATCGACGATGCCAGTCTGCACGCGCATGTAAAGCAAACGATTCGGAACGCCAGTGACGCTCAGGTGGACAAGCTGATTGCGGCATACCGAGCCGGTCGCCCCGGAGCCAGCAATACAGATATTTTCCTGATCATCGCTTCCGATGCCACGTTCCGCGTCGGCGTCATCACCGAAGCCGACCGCAAAGCGACGCAGGGGAAAGCCCCTGTTTATCAGTACTACTTCACGTGGAAATCACCGGTGCGTGACGGCAAGCTACGGGCGTTCCACACCATCGAGATCCCGTTCGTCTTTGATAACGTCGACGCGGCGAAGTCAATGCTCGGCACGGGCGAAGATCGCTATGCACTCGCCGAAAAGGTCAGTTCTGCGTGGGTATCCTTCGCGCGAACTGGGAATCCGAGCACAAAACTGGCTCCCGACTGGGCGACGTTCGACACCTCTAAGCGCGCCGTGATGGTCATCAATGACGAGTGGAAGCTCGTGAACGATCCCCATGGCGAAGAGCAGCGCCTGCTGCACTCCATCCAGGCCCAAAGCTGAGCGAGCTGCTCCACACGTAAGCAGCACTTTGCAACCATAAGAGAATAACCGCGAACCTACGGAGTCGAGGGCCGGCTCGCCTGAAACACGAAGGAGATTGCTTTTGACTCCTTCGGACCAATCGTTACCATTTGATCCTCGGCCTGGTAGTGTTCCTGCCAAGCTTCGATCGTGTAGCTACCTGGCGGAAGATTGGTCAGTCGAAACGTTCCGGCGAGCGACGTTACGGCATAGTAAGGGTGATCGAAAACAAAGACGAAGGCGCGCATCCACGGGTGAACGTTGCAAAGCACCGGCATCGCAAATTCTGGACGCGCAAAAACGGAT
>Ga0187772_10000990_pt1 | contig 13144 bp, 13 predicted proteins | sample 0116_SJ02_MP15_2_FD_133137 | JGI IMG/M metagenome (GOLD analysis project Ga0187772, IMG submission 133137) | Tropical peat soil microbial communities from peatlands in Department of Meta, Colombia - 0116_SJ02_MP15_20_MG | ecosystem: Environmental > Terrestrial > Soil > Wetlands > Peat | place... | reverse complement strand
CAACTTGACATGGAAATTCTTCATATCGTTGAGTATCTCGAAAAGCTGATCGTCGAGGGAAAATTGACATTCCAGAAACCCTACTCCATGAAAGTGGTTTACCACGACCCCTGTGATCTCGGACGGCATATGAATATCTATGAACCTCCGAGAAAAATCTTACAGGCCATTCCGGGTGTGGAGTTGCTTGAGTTCAAAGAGAATCGAGGTCTGGCTCGATGCTGTGGCGGTGGAGGAGGGCTGAAAGCCTTTGATATCAATCTTTCAGGAGATATTGCTTACAGCAAAGCGGCGGAGGCGATTGATCTCGGTGCAGAGGTCATCTTGTCGGCTTGTCCAACATGTAAATCTAACTTTCAACAAGCTACGGCCAAGCTCAGAAAAGAGAGAAAAGGTCAACTCAAAGTGATGGACATCACGGAACTTGTTGGAGAAGCAATAGCCTAAGACGGAAAAATTGGGTTCTACACCTCATATTGTTATTCTGTCTTGCAAAACCGTCTGCGAATGGTCACAGTGGCGGCAGAAAATCTAATAGCCGGCTCAGGGGAAGCTTTCTCTGAATTTACTAAATCAAAAGATACTTACTTATTGAGTAAATACAGATAAAATCTGTTGATAAGAGATGATCGAGTCAAGAAGAGTTTGCCTGACATCCTATCAGATAGGCCCTTTGGTTCTGTGATAATGGAGCCTCTAGAAAATAGTTATTATAATAGGATTCTAGACTTATCTGGAGGTTGATATGAATGTTAGCGCGCTAAAACAAAAATTCTCCCTAGAGGGAAGAACCGCTCTCATCACCGGAGCAGGCCGGGGTATAGGAAAGGGAATAGCAACAGCATTAGCTAAAGCGGGGGCAGATATTGTTGTGCTTGATATAATCGAGGAGAATGTTAGGGAGACAGTGAAATTTCTCGAGACGGCCATCGGCATTAAAGCATATCCTTATGTTGCTGATCTGATCAAAACTCAAATGATCTCAAAATACATACAGGACATTCTAAGCAGTTGTAAGAAAATTGATGTTTTGATCAATAACGCAGGAATACAGGTTCGGAAACCCGCCCTTGAATTTACTCTTGAAGAATGGAGTGATGTAATCACTCTTCATTTAACTGTGTCTTTTTTTATGGCCCACGCAGTTGTTCCGGGAATGATCCAACTGGGTGGCGGGAAGATCATTAATATTGCATCCATCAATAGCATGATGGCAGTCCCCAACGTCATTGCATACACAGCTGCTAAAAGCGGAGTGGCTGGCTTAACTCGTTCTATGGCGGTTGAATGGTCTCAGTACAATATCCGAGCAAACGCAATAGGCCCAGGGTTTTTTCGAACGAAGCTGACGGAAAAGCTATTTGAAGACGAGGAGAAAACTAAGTGGGTTATTGGGCGCACACCTATGAACAGATTGGGGGAACCAGAGAACGATCTTGGTTATGTAGCTGTATTTCTGGCATCCGAGGCTTCTTCTTATATCACAGGCCAAACAATATTCGTTGATGGTGGCTGGTTAGCCTCGTAGTTAAAGAGTGCATCAATAGAAAAATTTGGCTTCGCCAGTTGAATAAATTATCTAATTTTTACACAATTCTTTAAGGAATTAATCACATCACAGGAGCTAACGGAAAAATAATGTAAGATCGACCAATTCTAAGGGTCCAAAAAGGATTTTGGTCCAAGCCTACTCCTGTTTTTCGATTCCTAAGCCCGAAAGTTGCTTTTATTCTGTGGATATAGTATATGCGGCTGAGCTTTCGGCTCGTTCTTTTACTATAGAATCTATACAATGAAAAGAAACAACCGTTTGGGCAACCTCTGCCCGATGGGGAGCGGGATGAGGGGACTTGTAGCATTACCAAATTGTCCAGCCACCGTCCACGTAAATGGTCTGGCCGGTTATGGAATCAGAGGCCTTGGAGGCGAGGAAGATCATTGTCCCTTCCAGCTCCGTGAGATGGCCCCATCTTCCCATTGGCGTTCGCTCATTGATGAAATTGAACCGGGCAGGGTCATTCCGAATCTGCTTCACCATTTCGGTTTCGAAATAAGTCGGGCCAATGGCATTCACACGCACACCATGTTTGGCCCATTCGAAAGCCATGACCTTGGTCATCTGGATAACACCACCTTTTGAGGAGGCATAGGCTAACTGGTCAGGCAGGGGAGTCTTCCCAAAAATTGAACTCATATTGATCACCTTCCCGTATCCTCGCTCGATCATCTGAGGGACGACAGCTTGGGCAACCAGAAAATATCCTTTCAGATTGGTGTTGATGATGAGATCCCACTTCTCCTCAGGATATTCAAGTACTGGCACCCGATAGTTCATACCGGCGTTATTGACGAGTATATCGATGCGGCCGAAGTAGCTCAGTGCCTGCTCGACTCCTTTCTTTACTTTTCCCTTAGAAAGGACATCGAGCTCGAATCCAGCAGATTTTCGACCCATCGCCTTGATTTCTGTGGGCACTCGTTTGAGGTCAGCAGGATTTCGGCCGCAAACCGCTACGTCCGCGCCGGCCTTGGCTAAGGCTTTGGCTGCGGCTTCGCCCAGCCCCCGTGTGCTCCCAGTAACCAGCGCCACCTTGCCAGTCAAATCGAACAGATCCATAGCTGCCCCCTTCTTAACGCTGCTCCTCACCCCCTCTTCTCCCCCAAGGGGAGAAGGAAAGAGTGAAAGGGAATTTTAAAGCTCGCAATCGGCTACGCCCTTTTCTCTTGAAGAGAAAAATTACAGAACTTGCAAATTCCCGTTTACTACATCCATTTCTAAGGTATCGAAGTCTGTTCGATAGATGACCCTTCGATTACAGAAGGGGCAAAATATTGAATTGTAAATATGTCATGCAACATTTCCAACTCGCATATATTATACCACTCTTCTTTGCAATATCATAGGCTCCCAGTCTGTGTCCTTTTTGTTGCCGCCAACATTGAAATTTCAAGGGCGGATGCTTAAATTACTATAACTCAGGGGAGGTAACCATGGTGAAATGTAGCCGCTGTGGCGGTTTGATGTCTTATGAAAAGTTCTACGGTCAGGCCGAAGATTATTTCGGATGGAGATGCATTGTCTGTGGGGAGATCATTGACCAGGTGATCCTGGAGAATCGATTTCGGAGGAAACGCTGACCGTCCGCAGGAATAAAATAATTCGGGAGGTCACTTCGTCACACTTTTTTTCCCCAGGTCGTAAGCTTGTTTTTTGATTTCCTCATTACTGGCAATCTCTCCTTTTGTTGAGGCTGACGCCTGGACCACCCCCAGCAAGTTGAGCCCAGAAAATTGGCATGTGCTCTTGAAACTGTGGACAATGGGATCAGCGGTCGAGACATTTGGGTCCCCGCAGACCGTGATCAAGCCGATCCTCTTTCCCTTCATCTTAGGGCGATAAGCCTTGTGCCATCGCCATTCCGCATCAAAAAAAGCACACCAGCGGTCTAAGTAGGCTTTCATCTGGGAAGTCATGGACCAGAAATAGACAGGAACGCTGTGGATAATGGCTTCTGCCCCCAGGATCTTTTGGTGAATCTCAAGCATGTCATCTTTGATGACGCAGATGCCTATTTCATTGCATTTTCCGCAATCCAGGCATCCAGAAATCTTTTTCTTGGACAACATGATCTTCTCTACTTCCCCTCCTGCGTCACTGGCTCCGGCCAGGGCTTGATCCAAAAGGATATCGCTGTTTCCTCCCGCTCGGGGACTTCCCAAAACTCCTAAGACCTTCATTGAGTCCTCCTTCCAATGGGATAGACGATGTGTTTTAAAACTTTAAGCTTTTTTCATAGATTTGGCAACAGGAGAACTCAATCGGAGGTCATCTCTGATTTGATAAATTCACATTCCGAGGATAGAATGAGATATCATGTCTAAACCGAATGTTAACTACGCAATCTTGAAAGGAGGAGAAATTATGGAATTGAAAGGAAGCAAGACGGAGAAGAATCTTTTAGCTGCTTTTGCCGGCGAATCCCAAGCCAGGAATCGCTACACCTATTTCGCGAGCGCAGCCAGAAAAGAGGGCTATGAGCAGATTTCCTCCATCTTTCTGGAGACAGCCGAAAACGAGAAAGAGCATGCCAAACTCTTCTTTAGTTTGCTGAAGGGAGGAGATGAAGAGATCATGGCTGCTTACCCCGCTGGCGTCGTTGGGAGTACGGCCGACAATTTGAAAGCGGCAGCGGCCGGAGAGAATCTCGAATGGACGAAGCTCTACCAGGGCTTCGCAGATGTCGCCAAGAAGGAAGGGCTCAGTGAAGCTTATGAAACCTTCAGCCAGGTCGCCAAGGTTGAAAAGTTCCACGAGGCGAGGTACTTGGGTCTATTAAGAAATGTGAAGGAAGGAAAAACATTTAAAAAGGAATCCTCTGTGAAGTGGCACTGCCGAAATTGTGGCTATGTCTTTGATGGGAAGGAAGTCCCGGATCGATGCCCGGTCTGCAAGCACCCCCGAGCTTATTTCGAGATTCTCCCAGAGAATTATTGATCGTCAGGTTTTAACCAAGGGAGGTCCCCTTCAAGGAACCTCCCCTTTCAAAACTTTTCCATTATTACCTTGCTCTTTGAGGCTACAAGAGGCCAAACATCCATTCTTCACAATAATTTGGGTGTAATTTTCCTCATTCCTCTTCTGCCGCCTCTTTCTTCTCCCCTGTCTCCTCCCTTTCACTACTTCGCATCATCTTCTTCGTCATGGAGCAGCAGCTTGAAATATTTCCTTCATCTGCACAACAGCCCTTCATCATTTTAGCCACTTTTTCAAACTTCTCCTTATCCACTGTCTTTCTCCTCCTTGTGAATTGTTAAGTCCGATTAATCTTTAGCTATATAAACGAAAAGGAGACCGGAAAGGTTACATAGAGGTTTGCTTAAGTCGCAGAAGACAATGGGTGAACGGCACCTTCCATTTTTCAAGGGAAAAACACAAGGAAGGCAATCAAGCTGTAGACCAATCCAAGTGCAATCCATCCCCAGGCAGGGAGTAAAAAGTGCGTTCTATTTTTGTATCGTTCAAATGTCCTGCCGAAAAGGGGCAGAAGCCTTCTGGATTCTTCGTACTTTCCGCCAATGGCGGCCATCCCTATCACGATCGGAGTTTCAAGGAAAACCTTGAGTGCTCCGCAGGCAAGAGCTCCACCACCAATCAACAGGAAGTGGCTCAAATAAATTGGATGCCGGACCCACCGATATGGACCTTCAATCACCAATTTCTCAGGCAGGGACCGTATCTGGCCGGGCACTCGAATGATAGGGAGCAGGGCCGTAGCCAACAGAAAGAGTCCGACCGCAATCATGAAGAATCCAAGAACAGTTACGGGTCCGATCATTAAATGGCGGGTAGGAATGATGGCAATAGCCCAAGGGATATAAAGCAGCAGGGCGTTCGCCAAGGTTAGAACCGCCGCCCAACCGGTCCCGGAGGCTTTCGTAAGCAAACGGCTCTCCAGCCACGCGATTGGAAGTACCAAGAGGGAAATGAATGGCATGAGTAAGATCCGATTTACCATTTTGGATGAGAACCTCCTTCATTATTTTTAGGCTACCTCTAAAAATGTCATTCCTGCGAAAGCGGGAATCCATAAACCCTTGACATAACTAGACTCCCGCCTGCGCGAGAGTGACGAATTGGGAATTATTAGAAGTTCTCTTTAGTTTATCATTTTCGAAAAAGCTGTTCAATCCCTTTCGCAATACCCTCCAAGTTGTGATTCTATTGATGTCCTAGTGTAGTGCGTCTAACACTTCTTTACATAAGTTCAGAAGTCCTGGATTCCCCCGTGTCAAGCACGGGGCAAGCTTGGTCAAGCCCGGAATGACATTCAAGGTAAAGGGACTTCTGACGCAGTACACTAGTGTCGCGTCTCAGAAATTCATTGCATAAGTTAGGGCTATAGAAAGCCTGTTGGATTATTAACGCAAAGCGATGTCACTCCGGCGAAAGCCGGAGTCCAGAACCTGCTGAAAAGACTGGATTCCGGCTTTCGCAGGAATGACGGACCCAGCGGTAATATGAGAACAAGATTTTACCAAAAAGTTAGGCCCAAATTAAGCATAGCATTTCTGAGACACGATACTAGGTTTAATGCACAATTTTGGCCAGAAGCCAAAATTTTTTCCATTTTTGATCGGCCTTTTTTGTTCCTCAGGAGAGAAAACCTTGAAATCATAGGACTAAAATCCTTCTGTCCTGGCACACAAAATGCAACTTCAATTTGTTTGGCGATTCATTTCCTTTTTCTGCCTAGGGCTTTTGTAACGCCCCAATACTTTGGCAAAGAGAGGAAGAATCAATGCTTAAACCAAATCTCCGAAACTATCTCCTCCTTTTATCGGCGCTCTGGGCCTTTGCTTGTTCTCACGCAGGTGTCCAGCCGAACAAGGAGAGAACAATCTCTGCCCCTGCTCCGGATTGCCAGAGGAATTGTACCAGGGAAGGAGGGCTAATCTCCCGTCCGGTCTATAAGACCTGGGTCAAATATGATCATCTCGAATTCAAAAAAGGATTCGATTTGGCGGTCAGGACACTTCAGTCTCAAGGACATTGAATTCTTTCAACCGACCCCGGATCGGGGACGATCAGCACCACGATGTTCTTTGAAGCAGAGCAAGAGGAGGGCTATCCCGCTACAGTCAAAATTATACAGGAAGCATCTTCCTTAGTCATTCAAATCAGTGTCAAGACAACATGGGGGACACTTGCCTCGCCGAATTTGTGCAGCTTTTACGATGAATTCGGAAGGAATCTTTGGCAAGCCTTTGCCAGGCCGGAAACAAAACAGCCCATCCCCTCATCTCAAAAATTGCTTAACGAAGAGAGGGGACCCTCGCCGCCTCCAGCCCTCACCCTGAAACCATCTCCACTCCCGGTCTCTCGAGGAAAGGTCGTATGGGTTTACGTCAACCTCCGCGAGGGACCGGGCACTCAGTACAGGATCATCGGCAAGGCCTACCTGAAAAACAGTTTTGAGATCCTTGCTGAAAACTCAGGCTGGATGCGGGTCCGCCTTGAAAGCGGAGCAGTGGGATGGATGAGCAAGAAAGCCGTATCAGTGCCTTCGTTGACACCCTCTCCTCAGAGCCCTGCAGCTTCCTCCTACGATTCTTCAAAGAGAGGGCCTTCGTCAAAGCCGCCCGGTCCCATGTAGCATCATGATAAGCCACTGACATCCAAGCTTTCTGCACCGATTGAGTATACCTTATCGTTGGATTCAACCGGCAGGTGAATGTGCATCCAAAACTTTATAATGCGGTTCTATACACCCACCTGCCTCTGGAACGTTTCTTATGCAACTATCAGATGCGTTGGAGCGATGGGGCGGCGTCAATTCCTCATTAGCCCCTTTAATCTGTTGACGGCCGGGGGGAGGACTTCTCCGATCTTTTCATCGAAGCGTAGATGACAACTTCTATCCATCGGAGTCTCTCCCTGGTTAATGATAACCAGGCGGGCTCCTGATCTCAGGGCTACTCTGGGCATATTATTGGCAGGGCTCACCACAAGACTCGACCCCACCACAATAAAAAGATCAGAATAACTTGAACGCTGGAAAGAATCCTCCAGATCCCTTTGAGGAAGTGGATCGCCAAAGTTCACCACACTGGAGACGAGCCTGCCTCCGCAATTGCAGGTATCTATTCCCAAAGATTTGTCCACCTGAGTCTGACAGCGCTGACATCTGAGCTTTGCGACGTTTCCGTGCAATTCAGCCAGCAGTTCAAGACGAATCCCGGAGCGAAGATGGAGGTTGTCCACATTCTGGGAGATAAGGAATTTTAGTTTACCTAAATCCTGTAAATCGACAATCGCTCGATGACTTGCGTTGGGCTCGACCGAAGTGAAGGGTCTGGTGATGGGCGGAAGGCCTTTTTCTTGTCTTGTCCAGACTCCGTCCGGCCCCCGAAAATCGGGGAGCCCTGATTCGGTACTGATGCCTGCGCCAGTGAAAACGACAAGATATTTGGCCTCGAACATCCATTGCGCTAATTTTTTAATCCGCTCTTCTAATTCTTTCATTCTTATTTAATGGCTCCCTCTGACTCTAAATTCAAGCCAGATAATGTAAACAATCATGAAAACGGCTGACACCGTCGCCGGCACAGATGTCTTCTTGCTGAAGAGGGCTAAGGCCAGACCGCCTGCCAGCCCATAATTTTTAAGCGTACCAAGGAGGACAAGGCTGGTCAATACTTTTTGCGGTATATGCAGAAGGGTTCCTAATTTCTCGATTCCCCATCCCAACAAAAAGGTGCTGAGCAGGGCAATGAAGACGACTGGAGAAAGTGAGAGGGGTTGGCTTAGAATCAGGTCACGATTCAACCCCACGATGGTGTAAATCAGAAGAAAAAAACTCCAATTGGTAATAGGCCCTTTGATCGAATCAAGACGCGAAGCCATTCCGATTCTGAGAAGGAGACGAGAAGCGAGTAAGGGTAAAAGAATGAGCTCCAGCATGATAATCACCAATTTCATGGGGTCAATAAAGCCTGGGCCGAGAAACAAAAGGGCACTGAGGGGCATAATGATTAAAGCGCCAAGGTAAGCACCTGCTGTCCCAACGAGAGAGAGGGTTTCATCGCCTTTTAGAAAATATGTGAAAGGAATAACGGCAACAGCTGGAGGAACAGCAGCAACGAGGATGAAGCCCAATCGGAGGGCTTCATCGTAAATCAAAATGGCGTTGAACAGGAGGAGGGCGGTTCCAAGGATGAAGTAGTTCATCATAATCCCTATCATCGACGGACGGAGAAGGCCTCGAAAGGATCGGAAAATACTTCCCGGGACACCCATGGTGGAGAAAGTCATCACGATAGCCAGAGCAGGTAAGGTTACTGGCTCGGTCCACCGAGCTCCCTTTCCCCAGAGCAGGCCGATTCCCAGCGCAGAAATCAATATAAAATTTCTATTCCGAAGAAGATTTTTCAGTTTCATTGATAAATTTTTACCTTTTCTAAGCAATAACTTCAAGATTCTTAAATGAGATTTATCGATCCTGAGATATTGGTTATAATAATCGGTGCTTTGACGATCAGGAAAGGAGAGAGGATGAATTACGAAGACTGGGTGCGACAGGAATTAAGGGAATTGAGCAAATCGCTGGGTTTCCACCATACTCCGCATGAGGAGATAAAGAATCGCCTCATCAGCATCAGGACAGGGATGGAGAAACAGGGGGTAGAAGCATTGCTCGTGGTTCAGAAAATGAATTTTTATTATCTTTCCGGAACCACCCAGGATGGCCTCATCTTTATCCCCTTGGAGGGAAGACCGTTGCTGATGATCAAGAGGGAAGTGGAGCGGGCCAAAGTGGAATCAGCGATTGAAGGAATCGTTGCGTTAGATTCGAGCCGTGAGATACCTTTGCTGATCCAGACTCATTGCCGTAAGCTCCCCCTTCACCTGGGACTGGAACTCGATAGGCTCCCCGTGAAAGACTATTTTAAGTTCCAGGAACTTTTTCCGGGCACTAAAATGGTGGACGCCTCTTCGATCTTGCGAGAAGCAAGGAAGATAAAATCTTCCTTTGAGATCGATCTGATGAGAAAGGCAGGGGACATAGGAAAGAAAGCGTATCATGAGGCTAAAAAGAATCTTAAAAAGGGAATGACCGAAATCGAGTTCGGCGGTATTCTGGAAGCAGCAGCCAAGAGGTATGGCCATGAAGGGCTTCTGAGGGTGAACTCCCTTAACTATGAGGCTTACACCTGGCATGTCCTCAGCGGTATCACCGGAGGGATTGTCAGCCAGTCGGATTCTCCTATGGGAGGGTTGGGGCTTTCGCCGGCCTTTCCGGTTGGAGCAAGCCTGAAGGTCATAAGAGACCATGAGCCTATCCTAGTAGACTTTGGGACTTGCTATCATGGTTACCAGGCAGATGAGACCCGCATGTTTTCCGTAGGAAAGATGAAACAGAAATTCATTGACGCTTATAAAACCTGCCAAGAAATCCATGACACGGTCTTGGAAGAAACCCGACCAGGAGCGGATGGGGAAGCCATCTTTGTGAGGACCCTCCGTCTGGCGGAGAAGCGGGGCTATAAGGACAGTTATCTTGGACCGCCCGGACTCCAAACTCGCTTCATTGCCCATGGCATCGGACTGGAACTGAACGAATTGCCCTTTATCGCCCGGGGTCGATCTTATCTTCTTGAGGAAGGAATGACTTTTGCTCTAGAACCCAAAATTGTTTTTCCAGGAGAGGGTTCCGTGGGTCTCGAGAACACGGTGGTTGTCACTCGCGGGGGCTTCGAAATCCTTACTCCAGCGTCGCAAGACATCTTTCAGGTATGAGGCTACCGGCTGTTAGTGTTGCCTCTCCTTGGCAATCTCCGTCTTAACATTCTATTGAAGGATAAAGATCGCTGAAACATCGATTTTGTTTCCTTATCCTTGGTGATCTTTCCTCAATACAGCGCCAGAGGATCGACGAGATCGATCATGACATACCCTAATCTTGGAGACTCCCCTTGATCGAAGGGAGCGGGCAGCTTATACCCGTATTGGTCCGGAATCCCTGACTCGAATACAAACGGAAAAACGGCTGCGTTACTTTCGTTCCCAGTCTTGTCGAGAACGGAAACCTTCAGAGTAATCTGTGTCCACTCGTGCATATATCCTATTTTTGAACTGAAGGTATTCCATTGGATATATCCTTTGAAGTGCTTCCGATATTCTGGCCTTAGATAGATCCAATCCGTTGGATAATGACCATAACCGGGCCCATCCACCACTAAAGCGACTCTCAGCATGTCGGTGTCGGGGTCCTCTGCCTCGACATAGATTTTCCAGATATATCCGTAATATCCCCTCCCGACTGCAAAAGCGTGGGTAATGATAGGCGCTTTGCTCTCCGGTTTGGGTTCTGTCCATCCTGAAGGCGCTCCAGAGAGAGCTATCAACAACACACTAATAAAATAGATCCATTTATGATTCATATTTTCACCCCTTCGTTGAAATTTAGGAACGCAACATCTAAATTTCAAGGAATTTAGAAGTTCCAATAAGAGGACTAGGGGGGTCCGGGCAAATCTTATCTCCTTGAAATAGGGGTAGGCGATGATTAAATATAAGTTGTTAAATCCAGTGCTATTGGCGTTAGGACTGGATTCTTAACGGGAAAGGAGGAATAAAAAATGAATAAAACAGAAAGAATGTTTATAGCGCTAGGTTCAATTTTCTTCCTTGTCCTTCTTGGCAGTAGCGCTTTTGTCCAAGGGTATAATGAATTCCCTGAGGGAGTGGTGGGGGCTACCTACCAGCCAACGGGGTGGGATACCTATGAGGCCAGTTGGTTGATTGGCCACGGCGTTGCAACCAAGGAAGGCGGAGATTTAGGACAAATTAGCAGTCTTGTGATCGACAAGACAAACGGTCGTATTGCGGTAGCGGTCCTCTCTGATGTACCAGGTCTGGGACATGAGCTATTGCCCATTCCCTTTAGCTCGATTGAAAGAACTGGTCAGGAGACTTTTGAATTCAACTCGGGCGACATGGAGATAGGGGTAGCCCTCGGTCCGAATTATGTGGGTGAGGACCCGTATATTTATTCAGTGACACGATTTCCGAGTTATTCTGAGTTCTACGGCCTTCCTTCAGTGATGGATGTTGGTTGGCTTGCAGACCTCTACAGACACTATGGCCAAGTCCCTTATTGGACAGAACAAGGGGAACGATCGCCCATGGCGTTGGACCTCTATGAAAGCGCCGGACTGATGGGCGCTGAAGTTCAATTGCCAGATGGAGAAGCGGGAGGACGGATCAATGATTTTGTGATCGACGCTTCAGATGGGCGGGTAGCTTTCTTGGTCCTCGACAATGTTCCTGGAAGGGAGACCAGTTTGATCGCTGTTCCGTTCGGCGCACTATCAGCCCGTGGCGAGAATGGTTTTGTCCTCAACACCACCAGGCAGCAACTGACAATTGTGTCTGGTTTTGACGAGTTTGCGGATTTGAACAATCCCCGATGGGCTGGAGATGTTTACAGATACTTCGGCCAGCAACCTTACTGGACCGACAGCGCGGAAATGGCACCCATTCCTGAAGGGAGGATGGGACCAGAATCAAATTCGTTGGACTGGTACCAAATGTACGGCTATTGAGAAAGGGCTCCTTCAACGTCCTTCAGGGGACAGCGAAAGTAATCGTTCGCTGTCCTCTTTTTTTCATCCCGAATTTTTTACAAGCCTTCCCTGGACTGCCTCCCTTGCGAATCTGAATAAGATGGTTTGCAACCCATCCACTTTTAAATGACAGATCAATTCATCCATAATAACCCACCCGTTGTTCTTCCTCGTGGTTACATCATTTGACCATGTCCATAACAGATGATAAGCTCTTAATCATGTACAGTGAGAAGACCCAGCTTTTTGATGAATGGCCTGACGCCTATGATAGATGGTTTACTACACCTATTGGCTCTCTGATAAGAAGATATGAACTTGAATTAATTATGAATCTGTTGAAGCCAAAACGAAGTGAGGCTATTCTGGACGCCGGTTGCGGCACAGGGGTTTTCACGGTCGATATTCTGGCGTCAGGTTCGAGTGTGGTTGGACTGGATCTATCCCTTCCCATGCTCGCACGTGCGGGAAGGAAACTCGATGGCCTTCCCTTCCAGAGGGTGCTCGGAGATATAGTGTGTCTTCCCTTTATGGAAAGTTCCTTTGACAAGGTAGTTTCAGTGACCGCTCTCGAATTCATTGAGGATGCGAAAGAGGCGGTAGGGGAGATGTTCCGTGTCACCCAAAGAGGAGGGACCATCGTTGTCGCATCCCTGAACAGCCTGAGTCCTTGGGCTTCGCGAAGAATGGCTGAGGCAAAGGAGAGGCACACAATATTTGAGAGGGCGATTTTCCGATCCCCGGACGAACTACGTTCTCTTGGCTCTGGAGATAGCGTGTTGAAAACGGCAATCCATTTCGAAAAGCAGGATGATCCAGAGCGGGCGGCTAGGATTGAACATGAAGGACAGAGAAAAGATTCAAAGACGGGCGCCTTTGTGGCTGTGCGCTGGATAAAACCATGATAGGTTTCCCCATGCTTTGCCCACGTGCACACAGCCGGGTCTAAAGCTTTTTCCAACCCGCTCGTTGGTCGACCAGTCGTTTGAAGGCTTTTTGCAAAGGAGATGAGTGAGCT
>Ga0187772_10000989_pt1 | contig 13145 bp, 14 predicted proteins | sample 0116_SJ02_MP15_2_FD_133137 | JGI IMG/M metagenome (GOLD analysis project Ga0187772, IMG submission 133137) | Tropical peat soil microbial communities from peatlands in Department of Meta, Colombia - 0116_SJ02_MP15_20_MG | ecosystem: Environmental > Terrestrial > Soil > Wetlands > Peat | place... | reverse complement strand
TTTGGTTTTTGGGTTATTACGTCGTGCCTGCGGTTGGAAGCGCGGCCTCGGTGTGGGTGATTCGCGTCACATCCATTTGCGTGCTTGCAATCGCCGCCGCGCCAACGCGTCAGACGCTCGGCCTGCCACGCGGCAGCGTATGGTGGCGTCTGGCTGGTATCGGCTTCCTTGATACAGCGGCGTTCGTTGCCAATAACGCCGGCCTCGCCACGGGACAAGTTTCCGTGGTCAGCGTTCTCGCCTCGCTCTATGGCGCCGTCACGGTTTTGCTTTCCCGGATCTTCCTTCGCGAACGCCTCGAGCGCAGCCAGTGGCTCGGCGTCTTCATCATTTTCGTTGGGATCGTCCTCGTCAGCCTCCGGTAGGATTTCAAATTTCAAATTTGAAATTTCAAATCTAGAATCCATCTACGTTCGCCCCTCCTGCTACACTATCGTTTCGCCGCCGATCGCCATGCCCCCACGCTACTGCGAAGTCGCGCTCCCGGTTCCGCTCCGCTCGACCTTTACTTACGCTCTGCCCGCCGGCTTGAATGGGGCCGACCTCGTCGGCCGCCGCGTGGTGGTTCCCTTTCGCAATCGCGCGATGATCGGCCTCGCGCTGGCCGAATCCGATCGCGCTCCTGGATCTTCAGCCAAGCTCCGCATCAAGGAAATCACCGAACTGATGGACCCGCTCCCCGCACTGCCGGGAAAACTGATCGAGCTCGGGCAGTGGATCAGCCAGTATTACCTCGCACCGATCGGCGAGACGTTCCGTTCGATGCTTCCGCCTGAAATCGAGCTCCGGCACGGCCGTGAATATTCGCTCACCGATTCGGGGCGCGCATACCTTTCCGAACTCGCTGCCGGCGATGAACGAACCGATGCAGAAGCCGCCGAAATGGAATTGCTCCGCCGGTTCGACACGGACGAGCCGGTGGCTTCCACCAGCGTGAGGCCGTGGCCGGGCGGGGAAGCAGCCGCGGAGAAGCTGGCCCGCCGCGGCTACCTTGCAGCCCGCGAGGTCCTTCACAAGCGCCGCGCCCGAATGCAAAAAATCGTCGCGTGGAATGCAGCGAATGAAAATTCGCCTGCGGATGAGGCGCAGCAGAGGATTCGAGAGATTCTAACGGCCACGCGCGGGCCGCTGCCACTTGCGCTGCTGGCGGAAAAAGCGAACGTATCGCGCGCCACCATCCAGCGTCTCGAGAAAAAGGGGCGCCTGCTCATCTGGGAGGAACCAATCACGGCCGAGGAAGATCCCTGGGACACGGACTTCACACCTCCAACAAACGTGTTGAACACCGAACAAAGGGGCGCACTGGAGCAAATTGCATGCTGGCTCGTAGCCGGGAAATTCACGGCCGGCCTGCTCCACGGCGTGACGGGAAGCGGGAAGACGGAAGTTTATCTTGGGGCGATTGAGGCGGTGCTCGCGCGTCGTAAGACAGCGCTTGTGCTCGTTCCGGAAATTGCGCTGACGCTCTGGGTGGGGCGCTTGGTGCGGGCGCGCTTCGGCGAAGGCGTAGCCGTGCTCCACAGCGGCTTGCCAGATATTGAACGCGCGCGCGAATGGTGGCGCGTGCGCCGCGGGGAAGCGCGCGTGGTGGTTGGCACGCGTTCGGCGGTCTTTGCGCCGGTGGAAAATCTCGGGCTTGTGATCGTGGATGAAGAGCAGGAGACCAGCTACAAGCAGGAGGAAACGCCGCGCTACAACGGGCGCGACACAGCCGTCTATCGAGCGCGCCTCGAGGGTGCGGTCGCGTTGCTTGGCTCGGCCACGCCGTCGCTTGAGACCTATCACAACGCGCGCGCTGGAAAATACCAGCTCCTCGAGCTGAAAGCGCGGGTGGAAAACCGCCCGCTCGCCGAAGTCCGCATCGTGGACTTGCGCGAGGAATTCCGCCGCGAGCACCGCGCGACCCCGATTTCAGAATCGCTGCGCTCCGCGATTGCCCGGCGGCTTGAAGAAGGCACGCAGGCCATGGTGCTGATCAACCGCCGAGGCTATTCCTGGTCGCTGCTTTGCCGGAGCTGCGGCGCGTTTGTGCAATGCGAAAACTGCAGCATCGCGCTGACCTACCATAAGAATCGCGGCCGGCTCGTTTGCCATTACTGCGGCTACTCGATTTCGCCGCCGAAGCAGTGCCCGAAGTGCCGCTCCGAATTTATGTACTACGTGGGAGAGGGAGCCGAGCGGATCGAGGAATATCTGAAGGAAAAATTTCCCGAGGCGCGGATTGCGCGGCTGGATCGCGATACCGTGCGCACCAAGCGCGAATACCAGCGCGTGCTGGGCGCCTTCGCGAACGGGAAAATCAACGTGCTCGTGGGCACGCAGATGGTTGCGAAGGGGCACGATTTCCAGCGCGTCACGCTCGTCGGCGTTGCTGGCGGCGATCTCGCGCTCGGCCGCCCGGATTTTCGCGCCGCCGAACGCACGTTCCAGCTTCTTACGCAGGTCGCCGGGCGCGCCGGCCGCGGAGCGCTTTCCGGCGAAGTGCTGGTGGAGACGTATTATCCCGCGCACTACGCCATCCAGCACGCCGCGCAGCAGGATTACGTTTCCTTTTACGAGAAGGAGGCGCACTTCCGGCGGATGCTGCATTATCCGCCCTTTACGGCGCTGGCGAATCTCATCGTGCGCGACCGCAAGATCGAAAATGCCATTCGCTGGTCGCGCTTGCTGGCCAAATACTTCGCGCCCTTTGAAAATCGCGGCGTGAAGATCCTTGGGCCCGCCGCCGCGCCGCTTTCGAAACTCCGCCGCGAATACCGCTTTCAATTCGTGCTGAAGTCTCCGCAGCGATCGGCGCTCTCGAGCGTCCTGACCGGCTGCCTCGATTTCTGCGCCAAGAATCAAATCCCCGAGACCGCCGTCATCCTTGACGTCGATCCGACATCCCTTGCTTAAAGTTTTCTGTCTTATGGATTGCTGGCTGGCCAGGGAGTGAAACTCAGAATGAAAATCGCGAGCGCCACGACCGCCCACATTCTCCGCGAAGGCGTAAGCGGCTCCCAGCGATCGAGCAGCGGCGGATGGCGGAATCGCAGCGAAAGCACCAGCAAAACCATTCCCCAGAGCGCCCAGCCGTGCCACATGTAAATTCCCATCGCCAGCAGAATCAGCGACGCTGCCAGAGAAATTTTGCGATGCCGCTCGCTCGCGAGGCTATACACAATGTGGCCGCCGTCGAGCTGCCATGCGGGCAGCAGGTTCAGCGCCGTCGCAAGCAGCCCAACCCATGCAGCACGGCCCACCGGGTTGAGCAACAGCCACGATGGGTCCACGCCGGGGTGGAAGATCCAATTGAAAACTCTCACCAACGGAGGAGTGCCGAATAAAATGCCCTGGCTCTCTTGCGCGTCCGGGACGAACTTGGAGGTCGCCACCGCGTAAGCCATCGCCGGGATCGTGAAGATAAATCCCACGACAGGTCCGGCTATGCCCACATCGAAGAGCGCGCGGCGCGACGTGAACGGCGAACGGATCCGTATGAACGCACCAAATGTTCCGAAAAGCGTCGGCGCGGGAATGAAATACGGATAGCTCACATCGATTCCGTAAATCTTGCACGCGAAATAGTGACCCAGCTCATGCGCCAGCAGGATCGTCATAAGCGTGAGCGAAAACGGCACACCGAGAAGCAGCAGCCGCGGCTCCGTGAGGGGAGCGACGAACATCTGCCAGTAATTCTCCACTTGCGAGAAAGGCTGCTCGCCGTGCGCATAAGACGCCGCAAATTCGGAGCCGACGGCGAGCGTGGAAATTACCGTCAGGAGAAAAAGGATAAGTGCCGGCCAAAGTGGCCGCTTTCGCGGCGCGGGCGGCGGAACGTCGATTACCGGCCGGAAATTCACGTCCAGAACTTCAACGTGATCCCGGGACTGGCCGTTACCGTTGGTCATAGGCCTTGGATGCGGCGGCGCGCGAGATTGTTTCTGCGCAGGCCGCTGGCAAACGCTCAATGGGTTTGGAGAAGCTGGCTCGCGAACGTGCCTGCGCCCGGTGCCGAAGCCGCGTCAAGATTTTGGAGCGGCGGCGGGAAGCGCTTGAAGTTCTTTGCCCGGCTTGAACCGCACGGCGCGGCCGGGAGGAATATTCACTTGCTGGCCGGTGCGGGGATTGCGCCCGATGCCGGTCTTGCGCGGCTTCACGTTGAAGACGCCGAAGCGCCGCAGCTCGATCCGGTCGCCCTTCCCGAGCGCGTTTTTCATCGCTTCGAAGACTGTTTCGACGGCTTGCTCCGCTTTCGTCCGGGTTATATTGGTACGTTGTACGATGGCGTTGACGATATCGAGCTTGATCACACCAGCCTCCCCCACGCGGAAGCCTATGCTAGACATGGGGTTGCAGGTTGTCAAGCACCGCACTCTGTACTACACTTCGCCGCTCCATTCCTGATTTTGAGCTTCATACGCACCCCTGAATCGCAGCAGCGCGGTGTGGCGGCTTTGGTCTTCCCACGCCGCGGGTTCGCCGCCCAAGACGCGCAGCCCGGAGCGGCTGCGCCACAATTTCTGGAGGCAACGTGACGGTAAAGTCCGACAAATGGATTCGCAGGATGGCTCTCGAGCACAAAATGATCGAGCCATTCGCCGACCGCCAGGTGCGCGACGGCGTAATCAGCTATGGAGTTTCGTCCTACGGCTACGACATGCGCGTGGCCGACGAATTCCGCATCTTCACCAACGTGAATTCGTCGGTCGTCGATCCCAAGCACTTCGACGCGAAGTCGTTCGTCGAATTCAAGGGAGTGGTTTGCATTGTTCCGCCGAATTCGTTCGCGCTGGCGCGGTCGGTGGAGTATTTCCGCATCCCGCGCAACGTGCTGACGATCTGTGTGGGGAAATCGACGTACGCTCGCTGCGGCATCATCGTCAATGTGACGCCGTTCGAGCCCGAGTGGGAAGGCTACGTGACGCTCGAGATCAGCAACACGACGCCGCTGCCGGCAAAAATTTATGCGAATGAGGGGCTCGCGCAGGTGGTCTTTTTCGAATCCGACGAGCCCTGCGAAATTTCCTACAAAGACAAAAAGGGCAAGTATCAGGCGCAGCAGGGAATTGTCCTGCCGAAAATTTAGCGATTCGCCTAATCCCGAAAATCCGCGGTCGCCTTTTCAATCGCGCGCTCGAATGTCGCCACTTCGCCCGCAAGCTCGCGCGTCAAGTGATCTGCCGCGCGGTTGAAACACATCCGCAGCTCCGGCTCTTCCGTCAGCGCCGCGGCTTCTCTCAGCCGCGCAATCGCAGTGACTGCCTCGAGCGCCGTGCGCGGCAAATCGGGCCAACGCACAATCACGACGCGCCCGTTCCGAACCGCTACATATCCGACACAAGAAGTCGCGCCTGCCTCACGGCCGTTTCGCGCCGGCACAGCGGGCGCAACCATGGTCCCACTACTCATCGGCTGCCTCCTCAGTTCATAAGCTCCCCGAACAGTAGTGAGTCCATCGGTCGAATCGTTTCAAAACTTTATTTCACGAGTGGCGAAGTTTTGCCCCAGCTTCCGGTGAACACAAATAACGCGACCGGCTTGCGCTCGCGCGGCGCCATTTCGCGCTGGCGCAGGTGATCCGGAAGCGATTCCGGATTTCCCGGGTAACCGATCGCGATGCCCGCAACGGCTTCGTACCCGGCGGGAATATTAAAAATCTGGCGCGCCTTCTCCGGCAGGATTCCGGCCATTTGGTGAATTTGCAGTCCGAGGTTGGTCGCCTCGAGCGCCAGGTTCGCAGTCGCCTGGCCGACGTCGTGGAACGCGTGATTGTTCGGCTCGCCATTGTGCTCGAACTTCATGCGCGCCACGCTCAGCGCCACCACCGGCGCGTTCTTGGCCCAGCCCTGGTTGAACTCAACGAAAGAGTCGAGCACGCGCTTGTAATTTTCCGGATCGTCCTTCGTGGCGACGATGTAAAACCACGGCTGAGCGTTGTACGACGACGCGGCCCAACGCGCCGCCTCAAATAGGGCGCGGAGTTTCTCCGGCTCCACTGGCCGCGAGTCAAACGCGCGCGGGCTCCAGCGATGCCGCAGCAAATCGTGAATCGGCGCGGCTGTCTCCGCCGGCTTCTGAAGTGCGCTCATGACTCCTCCATCGAATTTGGGAATTTGAATTTTCAAATCTCAAATTTGAAATTTTGGGGCGCCACCCAGCGCGGCGCACTCACGCGTTCCGCGCGGCTCGTGCGTCGACCGAATAACTCCCGGCGCCGAACTCCGTGACGTACAGCAATCCGCCCATCAGCGCCAGATTCAACAGGAAATGGACCATGTTGTCCTGCCGCTCCATTCCGGTCATGTTCCAGAAATGGTGGAAAGTCAGTGTGACCGGAATCAGATACACAATCCAAATCCAAGCTACGATCCGCGCTTTGAATCCGGCAAGCATCGCCAGGGCCCCCAGCAGTTCGATGGCGGCGGCGCAAGCGATAGCGATGCTCGGAAGCGGAATCCCCTTGGCCCCCGCCATCTGGACGATCTGCGAATAGGCCGCAACTTTGAAGGTCCCGCTCACGAGGAACACGAGGCTGAAAAGGATCCGGGCAATCATAGGCCGCAAACTCGTAGATGCATTCGACATTTACATCTCTCCTTGAAGTGACCTCAGGCAAGATCGAACAGCAGAACTTCCGCCGGCTCATCCGCCCGCACCGCGATTTCTTGCTCGTTCGACACCGCCGCGCCATCGCCTTGCTTGAGAGTCTGGCCGTTCATATTCACCGAGCCTTTCGCCACTCGAATCCACGCGTGGCGCCCATTTTCGAGAGAGTGCTTGGCCTGCGTTCCCTTATCGAGCCGCGCGATATACAGATTCGCGTCCTGATGAATCGTCACGGGCGCCGTCGGCCCGGCGACGAGATGAAAGCCGCCACGAAGTTCCTGGTCCGAGAAGGCGAGCTGTTCGTATTCCGGCTTCAGTCCCTTGCGGTCCGGCATGATCCAGATTTGCAGCAGGTGCACCGGCTTGGTGCGCGAGGGATTGAACTCGCTGTGCATCACGCCCGTGCCCGCGGTCATGTGCTGCAATTCACCCGGACGGATCACAGCGCCCGAGCCCATCGAGTCGCGATGCTCGAGCGCCCCATCGAGAATCCACGTCAGGATTTCCATGTCCTTGTGCGGGTGCATCGGAAATCCTTGTCCGGGTGCCACGTGGTCTTCATTGATCACGCGCAACGAACGAAAGTGCACGTGTTCCGGGTCGTAATACTGGTCGAAAGAAAACGTGAAGCGCGAATCGAGCCAGCCGTGTTCCGCGTGGCCGCGCTCTTCACTCGGTCGAATTTCAATCATGTTGATTCTCCTTCAGGTTCTGTTGCGTGTTTGTTTGCTCCGCGGCCCGCCCCAGCTTCCGCGCCAGCCTTCGAAGTGTTTCCAATTCCGCCGGACTCAGCGCGCCCATTTGCTCGGCCACCGCTCGCGCATGCTCGGGGAACACGTGCTCGATCAGCCGCCGTCCAGTCGGCGTTAAGTGAATCCGAATCATCCGGCGGTCATCTTTCTGCCGCTCGCGCCGCACCCAGCCGTGCTTTTCGAGGTTGTCGACCACGAGCGTGATGTTTCCCCCACTTCGCAGAAGCTTTTCGGCAAGTGCGTGCTGGCAGAGGGGCCCCAAATGCAGCAAAGCGTCGAGCACGCCGAATTGGCCCATGGTCAAGCCGCTCGGCTCCAGGTGCGCCGCCGCTCGCCTGGCCACCGAATCCGAGGCGCGGATCAGGTTGATATAGGCGTTCAGCGCCTGCACCGTGGCCCTATCTCCTTTGTAATGAGTCGCCATATTCATTCAACCTAAAATCATTCAAACTTAAACGATTGGATGTGCGCCGCCTCGAAAGGATTCACCCCGCGCCGCCAGTCTCCGCCGCGCAGCCGATGTTCGCAGCGCCATCACCGAGACCTGTGGAGTGCGGGAGCTTGCTCCCGCTTTGTTTTCGATGCCGGCAGAGCGAACACCAACTTAGTCACGGTGCGGGAGTCTCGTGGGTCCTTTTCCGGTTTGCCAGCGTCCGAAGGGCCGCGTGGCTTAAGGCTTCTGCGTGGGCCTCATTAGAATCTCGCTGATAAAGCTTTGGGGAGCTTGCGTGACGAGCATCTCCACGGCGTGGGCGATATCTTCCGCCTGCAACATCTTCCGCGGGTCCTTACCCGCATGAGGCGAAAATTCGGTATGTACCGACCCGGGACAAATCGCGCTCACGCGGATCCCGTATCCGCGCAGATCCTCGGCCATGCACTCGGTGAGCCCGAGCAGCCCCCATTTCGAGGCGCAATAGATTCCGCCGCCGACAAATGCATTTTTCCCCGCCAGCGACGAGATGTTGATAATGTGGCCGCCGCGCCGCTCGATCATCCCGCGCGCCACCGCTTTGCTCATCAGGAACACTGATTTCAGATTGGTGTCTAATACCGTGTCCCAGTTCGCCTCGGAGGCTTCGTGCGTGGGCCCGAAAAATCCGATCCCGGCGTTGTTGATGAGAATCTCGATGGGCCCGAGTTTCGCTTCCGCCTTTTGTACCAGGTCGGCCACGTCCTGGGCGCGCGAAACATCCGCGGGCACAGCAAGCACCGTTGCGCCTTCGCCGCGGAGTTCCGCGGCTGCGCCATTCAGCCGAGCGGCATCGCGCGCGCAGATCGCCAGCCTGGCGCCCATGCGGACGAGCTTTCGCGCGATCGCGAGTCCGATACCCCGGCTCGCTCCGGTCACTATCGCCACTTTTCCATCGAGAGGTTTCATGTTCCCCGCCAAAGAGCTGCGCCCAGGCGACACTGCGCCTCGATTCACCATCTTATCATCTAGGTGCGCACGGCAAGCCGCACGCGATTGCGATACCAAATGGCATGCATCAATGGATTTCAACTTGCACCCCTTTGACGCTTTCCCTATAATCCCGAAGATTTTGAATCTCGCAATGATCTGCAGAGGGCGTGGTCCTGAAGTTGGCGGCATACCCGAACTGAATCCGGGCCAGGAGGCAGCGAACAGATGACGCTCAAGTGTTTCAACAAGCTGGGAATTGCGCTGACGGCTCTCGCGCTGTTGATCCTGCCCGGAGGGGCGGCGGCGCTGCGCGGCTTGCCGCAGGACCAGGCGAAGCAAAGCTATACGATGGCGGAGTACAACGCCTTTCAGGCGGCGGCCGGCGAAAAGGATGCGGCCCAGCAAATCAAACTGCTCGACGATTTCGCGGCCAAATGGCCGAATTCGACACTGCTCCCTTACGTGTATCAGACTTATTGGACCAACTACACCCAGCAAAAAAAATACCCCCAGGTGATCCAGTACACGGAGAAATATCTCGCGCTGGGCGATAACGTTCCCCCCGAGAACCGCCTCCAGAACCAGCTCCAGGCCGCTTACTGGCATTCCGTAGCATTTGAGCTGGCCTACAATCCAAAGGACCCGAACTCGAAGGATTACTTAACGAAGGGTCGCGATATCGCCGTCCAGGGTCTCCAGCGCCTCAACCAACTACCCAAGCCTGATAACCTGACGGACGCCCAGTTTGCGGATCAGGTAAAGAAGCCGGTAAGCAACATTTTGTATTCGGCCGATGGATTTGCCGAGCTCCAATTGAAAGAGTACAAGCCCGCTGCGGATGCTTATCGAGCGCTTGTCACCGCTAACCCAAGCGATGAAGTCAGCTACTACCGGCTCGGAGTGGCTCTCCTGCTGGAAGAGCCGCCTCAGACGATGGATGGGTTTTGGGCTCTCGCAAGGGCGACGGCTCTCAAGGGCCCGGTGCAGGCGCAGGCCAAGGATTATTTGCGCAAGCGGATGTCCGCCTATGAGCAGCCCGGCTGCGATAGCTCCGTGGACGCGCAATTGAATGAAATGGTTCAGCTCGCCGCGAATTCCGCCAACCTGCCCGCCGGATACACCATCCCCAGCACCGCCGATCTCCAGAAAATCGCGCAGTCGAGCACGATTCTGACCGTGATTTCCGATCTGAAAGGCGGCGGCGACAAAGCGAAGATGACGTGGCTGGCGCTTTGCGGATCGGAATTCCCCGAAGTCGTCGGCAAGGTGATTGAAGTGAAGCCCGGGACGGATTCGGTGGAATTGCTCCTTTACACGGGCGCGACGCCGGAGGAAATTCAGGCGGCCACGACTCCGAATCTCGACGTGAAAGTCGTCGGCCAACCTGAAGCGGCACGGATCGAGAAAGACGACGGCATTCGTTTCAGCGGCACGCTTGCCAGCTACGATCCCGACCCCGCTTTCATGCTCCACTGGGACAAAGCCAAAGTGAATCCGGAAGATATTCCCGCGGAAAAAGGCGCAAAGAAAGGGCCGCATAAGATTCCGCCGAAGAAGCCCAGCTAAGAATTTCGAAACTCCCGATATCGCAAAAAGGCCAGCCCGAATATGGGCTGGCCTTTTTTGTACGCCTCCAAAATTGCGATCGCAAAAATTCGGTCAGCGGCGGCGGTGTGCCCGGTGGTCGAGCTTGTACTCATCCACTTTGCGGCTGAGCGTGTTGCGATGGATGCCCAGGACTTTCGCGGCGCGCGATTGATTTCCGTTGAGCCGCTCGAGCACGCGCCGGATGAATTTCTTCTCAAACTCGGTGACGGCTTCTTCGAGCAGGATTCCGCGCTCGACCATCGATCCGACCAGCGCTTCGAGTTGATCTTTCATGATCGCACGCTCCGCACTATCGCGTTAGGTGAAAACTTGAATGCCCGGCGCCGCTGGAAGCGATGAGATGCTCCGTTCGCGCGCCAGTCAATCGAGTGCGTGGCCCGTGATCCGTTGATAGGCTTCCCGGTACTTGTTGCTGGTTCCCAAGACAACGTCCGCGGGCAACGCCGGCGCCGGCGGCTTTTTATTCCAGCCGATGCGCTCCAGGTAGTCGCGGACATATTGCTTATCGAAAGACGGCTGAGCCTTGCCGGGCGCGTACTGATCGCCGGGCCAGAAGCGCGAGGAATCCGGCGTGAGCGCCTCGTCGATCCAGAGGAGCTCATGCCCGATGAGTCCGAACTCGAACTTGGTGTCGGCGACGATGATCCCGCGCTCCAGCGCGTACGCAGCCGCGCGCCGATAAATCTCGAGGCTCGTATCCCTGAGTCTTTCTGCCAGCGGGCGGCCAACCCGCGTGATCGTCTCCTCGAAGGAAATGTTCTCATCATGGCCTGTCGTCGCCTTCGTCGAAGGAGTGAAAATCGGCTCGGGCAAGCGATCCGACTCGCGCAAGCCCGCAGGCAATCGGATTCCGCACACTGCGCCGGTCGCCTGATAATCCTTCCAGCCCGAACCGGAAAGATAGCCGCGGACGACACATTCGATCGGCACCGGTTCAGTCCGGCGCACCAGCATCGCGCGGCCCGCGAGCGCCGCGGCAAAAGGAGCAAGCTCGTCCGGAAATTGCGTGGCCGAAATGACATGGTTCGGAATGATACTGGCCAGCTTGTCGAACCAGAACGCCGAAAGCTGGGTGAGGACGCGTCCCTTGTCCGGAATCGGCGTGGGCAACACCACATCGAAGGCCGAGAGCCGGTCCGTAGCGACAATGAGCAGGCGGTCGCCCAGCTCGTAGATGTCGCGGACTTTCCCGCGGCCGCGGAGTTTCAGTCCGGGCAAATCAGTTTGCGAGACGACTGCACTCATTTGAGGAGAAGCCACGGAATAATCTTTCCTCGCTGGGAGGCGGGTATTCTAGCGCAGCGCGAGTGGATGTCAATCGGTAAGAAAACCGAAAATCGCTAGGATTCTTCCTCGGATTCGCCCATCTGCATCGAGAGATAGCGCTCGTAGCCCAGTTCGTTGATCTGATGCAACTGCGCTTCCAGCCAATCAACGTGGCCCTCTTCATCCTTCAGCAGTATGACGAGCAGGTCGCGCGAGCCGTTGTCCTTTTGCTCGGTGGCAATTTGAACGGCATTGTTGTACGCGCTCACCGCCGAGAGCTCCAGGTTGAGGTCGCTTTCGATTGCCTGGCGCACCGAAGTGCCGACCGTGAGTTTCAAGGGCTCCATTGCCGGAGTCCCCTCGAGAAATAGAATCCGCTCGATCAAAGCTTCGGCGTGTTTCATTTCGCCGATCGACTGCTTCTTGATGTACTCGCTGAGCCTGTGATAGCCCCAGTTCTCGCACATTTCCGCGTGGAGAAAATACTGATTGATCGCGGTGAGCTCCTCGCGCAGCGCTTTGTTCAACTCTTCGATGACTTTTTGATTTCCTCTCATGGCGCAGGAGTATGACAGAATCCGCAGTCCGGGACAAATTCATCGCGTGCGGACACAGCGGGTGCCGACGATTCAGCCGGGAAAATTGCAGTGAAGAAATTTCTTGCTAGGCGGCGCTGGCAGCCTTCTGCTTGCCGGCTTCTTCGGCGTCTTCCCATTTGACCGAAACAAGCTTCGAAACGCCGGGCTCCTGCATCGTCACGCCGTACATCACCGAACCCATTTCCATGGTCTTGCGATTGTGGGTGACGACGATGAACTGCGTCTGCTCGCACATATCCGCAAGCATTTTGTTGAAGCGGCCGACGTTGGCTTCGTCGAGCGGCGCATCCACTTCGTCGAGGATGCAGAACGGACTCGGCTGATAGCGGAACACAGCGATCAGCAGCGCGAGCGCCGTGAGCGCCTTTTCCCCGCCCGAAAGCAGCAGGATATTTTGCAACCGCTTGCCCGGCGGCTGCGCGACGATATCGATCCCGGCTTCGCCTGAACTGTCCGGCTCGCTCAAGCGCATTTCGCCGTGGCCACCGCCAAAGAGCGATTGGAACGCGACGGCAAAATGCCGGTTGATGATGTTAAACGCCTGCTCGAATTTCTGGCGCGACACTTGATCGAGCTCGTTGATAGTGAGCTGCGTGTTCTCGATCGATTGCACCAGGTCGTCGCGCTCGCGCCGGAGAAAATTCTCGCGCTCCTCGCACTCTTTGTACTCTTCGAGCGCCATCATGTTCACGGGCCCCATGGCTTCGACGCGGGCTTTCATTTCGTTGTACCTCGTCTCAGCGGCGATAAGCTCTTCACCCACGAGCAACCGCTGTTCCTGGGCCATCAACTCTTCGGGCTGTGCGTTCAGCTCGGCGACGCACGTCTGGCGGAGGTAGTCGCGGTCGGCGTCGTTGCGCGCCTTTTCAATTTGGTGCTGGCTGCGCTCGGCGCGGAGCTCGTCGAGCGAATCCCGCCGGCCGCGGA
>Ga0187772_10000987_pt1 | contig 13161 bp, 9 predicted proteins | sample 0116_SJ02_MP15_2_FD_133137 | JGI IMG/M metagenome (GOLD analysis project Ga0187772, IMG submission 133137) | Tropical peat soil microbial communities from peatlands in Department of Meta, Colombia - 0116_SJ02_MP15_20_MG | ecosystem: Environmental > Terrestrial > Soil > Wetlands > Peat | place... | reverse complement strand
TAGGCATCGACGATCGTTTCGAAGTCCGCGCCCACGCGATGGAGGAACGCGGCGAGGCCGAACCGGCCCGCGTGGGAGAGGTTCTCCCCTTTCTGAAGCGTGCGCTGCATCTTGCGGATGCACGGTGGGAACAGCTCCGGACGCAGGGGCCCTCCGGGCACCCCGGCCCGCACGACCGGGGACGGCATGCGTTCCGCGAGCTCCTTTAGGAGCTCGGCTTCCCGCTCCCGCACGTCCCGGACGACCTCTTCGGCGAGCGGGAGCGGCTCGGCGAGTCGCAGCCGCACCGCCTCTTGGAGGAGACGGGCCGCGCGGTAGGACCGGACCTCGACCGAGCCATGGCGGACCGCTTGGCGGGGCAGCCGGAACTCCGCCTCCCGGATCGGGACCGAGAGGTGGAGGTAGTCGACGAGCGGCACCTCCATACCGCCCGGGACGGGCGTGAACGTGAACCCGAGCCGCCGGGCGACCTCGGCCAGCTCCTCGTCCGGCACCCCCGCGAGGCGGGCGTGGTTGCGTTTGGCCTCCGCGACCGCCCAGCGTCGGATCGCCGCCGGGACCGTGGCCGAGGAGAGAACGAGACGGGCGAACAGGAACGAGAGGAACCGCACGTCCGGGTCGGCGCGCGCGAGCTCCTCGAGGTCGCGGGTTCCGCGGGGGTCGTCCGCCGCCGCCAGGATACGGGCACGCCCCAGACTCCGGGCCGAGGCGAACGCGGGGTCCCGGAGCAGAGCGCGTACCGAAACCGCCTCCCCCCCGAGGAGCGTGTCCGCTCCCGGTAGGAACGGGTACTCCGCGAAGAGCGAGCGCTCGTCTAGAGGAGCCGAGGTACGACGAACTGCCATACGATCAACAGGAGCACCAGGAGGGAGGAAACCGTGACGGCGCGTCCGGCGAACGCTTCCAGCGCCGCTTCGTTCCAGCCGCGCCGGAGCCGCGCCGCCACGGAGGCGGCGAAGTCCCGGAAGAGGAGGCCTCCGTCGAGCGGCACGAGGGGCAGCGCGTTCGAGAGGCCCAAGAGGAGGTTCATCCACGCGAGCCAGTAGAGGATGTTCGCCGCGATCCAGAACGCCCCGGAGTTGGGGCCGCCCAAGGGCCCCGTGACGTGGAAGTAATCGGTCGTCGCCCCGGATATCGGTTCGAGACCGCCGAGCGGCAGAATGATCCAATAGATCGTCCCGACGAGCGGACCCTGGTCGCTGCCGAGCGGCCAGACGAGCGTCTGCTTGAGCTCCGGCGGGGTGAGCACCGAAGGCTGGACCCCGAGGAAGCCGCGGCTGCGGTTGTTCGGGTTGGTCGCGAGCTTGACGCTGGTCGAGACCGTGCGCCCGACGCTCGCCGAATAGTAGCTGATGGTGACGGTCTCCCCCGGCTTCGAGTTCGCGAGGGACGATTCGAACGACGCCACGGTCGAGGTGGCCGTCCCGTTGATCGACGTGATGATGTCCCCCGGCGCGAGCGTCAGGTTCGCGGCCGGAGTGTTCGTCACGATGGACGCGACCCCGACACCGTTCGCGTTGGGTTGGACCGAACTGACCACGAGACCGGAGAGCACGAAGAAGAACACCACGGCGAGTCCGAAATTCGCGAGCACGCCCGCGGCCGCGACACGGTCGCGCTTCCGTCGGGGTGCGGCCATCATCTCGGCATCGTCCTGCTCGACGAACGCACCGATCGGAATCACACACCAGAGGATCCCGAGGCTCTTCACGCCGATGTTCTGCGACCGGGCGACGACACCGTGGCTCAGCTCATGCAGCACGATCCCGACCACGAGGGCAATGATCCCGTAGCCGATCGGGATGAACGGGTTGATGCCGGGTATGCCCACCGCCTCGGTGACGGACGGGGCCTGTGCGGGCGATAGACGCGTGGAGACGATCGCCCCGAAGACGAGGAGCGCGAGGATCACGCCCATCGCGAGCACGGCGAGCGCGATGCCGAGGTCGCTCACCCCGGTCCAGAACCTCTTGAACCGGGCCCAGCGGTCGAGGGCGGAGCGGCCCCGTTGCGTCTTGATCATGAGAGCGGGGCCGAACAACGAGAGGGTTCGGTCGTGGCCGAGCCGGCCCGTGGCGTAGAGAACGTAGACGACGACCGCGTACAGGACGACCACGAGGAGCGCGATCTCGTATCCGAGGTACGGATTCACAGCGAGTTCCGACCTACCTACGTTCGGGCGCGGTTAAGAGGTCTTGCGAAGCTTGTACTCGGCAAGGAGCATATCCCCCACCACGGCTCCGGAGACGATCGTCGACCGATGCTACGACGGAACGGCCGGGTCGCCCTGTGGGGCGTCGTCGTCGTGCTCATGCTGTCGAGCCTCACGGTCCCATCGACGAGCCGGCCGGGGTTCTCTCCCGGACCGGCAACCGCGCCGGGCCGGTCTTCGCCCTTCGTGCCGGCGGACACCTCGGCACTGACACCGTCCGACGGCATCGTCACCGTGGCTCCCGCGTTCGTGTCCACATCCGGCGTCACGGTGACCGGGCCGGTGCCGGCCGACGCACCGATGACCGTCGAAGTCGGCCTCGCACTATCGAACCCCGCCGGTCTCAATGGACTCGTCTCGGCCGAATACGCCTTCGGGCTCCCACAGTATCACGAGTTCGAGGCTCCCTCCGAGTTGGCCGAGCGATACGGTCCCTCGCTCTCGACCGTCTCGGCCGCAACGGGGTATTTCGCGGGGTTCGGTCTCTCCGTCGTACCGAGTCCGGATCGTCTGCTGCTCTCGGTCTCGGGCCCGAGCGCTCGTGTCGCGACGGCGTTCGGCACCGCGTTCCTCGAGTATCGAGCGGCCAACGGCCACTCGTTCGTGAGCCATGCGACTCCGGCCAGCCTGCCGGCCGGAATCCCCTGGTCCGGAGCGCTCGGACTCGGCAACGCGACCTCCCTCGACCCCGAGGTGGTGGGTCCGCTCAGTCCGGCCGACGACCTGAGCGCGGACGCGGGCTGCACCGCCGCGCTCGGCGACCTCACGCCGTGCGACTTTTGGCAGGCGTACAACGTTTCCTCGCTGCTCGCGAACGGCACGAACGGCTCGGGTGTCCGTCTCGCGGTGGTCGACCCCTACAGTTCGGCGGAGACCGAAGCCAATCTCACGAGCGACCTGGCCACGTTCGCGGCCGATAATGGGCTCTCGGCGGGTTCGGTGGACTACGTCTACCCGGTGCCCACTTCGGAGGATCTCAACGCGAGCACGAACCCGAGCTGGTCGCTCGAGGACGCTCTCGACCTCGAATGGGCACGCGCTTCGGCGCCGGGGGCCACCATCGACATGGCGTTCTCGCCGAACAGCGGGGCCGGGCTCTACGAAGCCGTCGACTGGCTCGTCGCCCACCAGGCCGTCAATGTGATCTCGATGAGCTGGGGGGAACCGGACGTCGGCATCTTCAACGCGTACGATACCCCGTGCTCCGCGGCATGTAATGCTTCGACCGACGGTTCGTACGCCCTCCTCGCCCCGGTCCTCGATTTCGCCGCCGCCGAAGGGATCAGCGTCTTCGCGGCGAGCGGGGACTGTGGAGCGGCCGACGGAACCTCGGCCGAAAGCACCAACTTCCCCGCGTCGGACCCCGATGTCACCGGAGTCGGCGGCACCGTTCTCCACGTCGGTCCTAGCGGGAATTGGACCTCGGAAGTGGCCTGGAGCGGCAACAGCTCCGGCGCCACCGCCCCCGGTTGTTACGACCAGGGTGGGTCCGGGGGAGGCTTCGCCCCCTTCCCCCGCCCGACGTGGCAGACCGGCCTCCCCGCGGGAACCACCCATCGAGGTGTCCCCGATGTGGCCCTGGACGCGGGAAGTCCGGTGGCAATCGTCGTGCGCGGCACAACGGTCGGGGTCCTCGGAACGAGCGTCGCGACCCCCACCTGGGCCGGCATCGCCGCGATCGCCGACCAGTACTCCGGGCGTCCCCTCGGTCTCCTCAATCCGGCGATCTATGCGATTGCCGCCGGGACGAACTATTCGCGCGACTTCCACGACATTGATAGCGGGTCGAACGGATACTCTGCCGGGAACGGCTGGGACCCGGTGACCGGCGTCGGCTCCCCTAAGGTCGCCTTCCTTGTGGGCGACCTCGCGCATCCTGCCCTGGTCGCGTCGAGCGACCTCGCCACGTTTGTGTACGCATCCCCCCGCCTTGGACGGGCTCCGCTCACCGTCAACTTCGCGGTTGAGGCGACGGGGGGCAGCGGGGCCTATCCGCTCGAAGGCGTCGCCTTCGGGAACGGCAACGCTTCGTTCGCCCCCGACGGCAACACGAGCTACACGTTCGCTAGCCCCGGCGTGTACTCGGTCCAGGCGTACGTCTCCGACTCGGTGGCGCACTATGCGGTCTCTCCGCCGGTGGCGGTCGTGGTCGGGGGAGGGGGCGCGCTTTCCGTAGAGCTCGCCGCGTCTTCGGAAACCCTGGCCGTCGACGCACCGGTGCTCTTCTCGGTCCACGTGGTGGGAGGGAGGGCCCCCTACACCTTCGACTACGCGTTCGGGGATGGAACGTACTTGGACGCAATGCCGGCCGACAACGTGACCCACATCTACGGCGCCCCCGGGAGCTTTTGTCCCGCGGTCGTGGTCGCGGACTCGAACTCGCCGGCGAACGGTGCCGCGAGCCCCCGCGTGGCGGTCGCGGTGGGGGGCGCTTCCCTCCCCGATTGCCGAAACGACACGGTGCCCCTCTCGGTCTCGGCGGAGACGGTCGGGGTGCGGGATGCTCCGGCCGACTTCTCCTCGTTGTTCCACGTCACCGGGGGCGCGGGTTACTCCGGTGCCCCGGCGCCTTCCTTGCAGTACTCCTCGACCGACCCGTACGTTTCGGCCTGCGAATGCGCGATCTTCCGGGCCCCCGGGACGTACCCGGTGGAGGGGTTCGCGAACGATAGCGAGACCGAACAGGCGAACGCCTCTGCCACCGTCACCGTGGCCCCCCCACTGATCGGCACGTTCAGCGCGAGCACGACCTTCGGGTCGGCGCCGCTGACCGTCAACTTCTCCGCCTCCGCGAGCGGCGGATACGGCGCGAACGCCGCCAACACCGTCTGGACGTTGGGTAATGGGCAGCAGGCCGAGGGGTCTCACGCGAGCGAGACCTACCGGACCCCCGGCTTCTATCTCGCGCTCGGACACCTCGCCGATATGGGACAGGGGAACGCGAGCGAGGCGTTCCTCATCGATGTTGGCCCGGCGCCGGCCCTAGCTTCGACCCGGTCGCCTCCGTCTCTGGTCGCCACGGTGACCCCCGCAATCGACGTCGCCTGGGGCGCGACCGTGAACTTCTCCGCCCAGCTCTACTCGGCGGAGGGAGGGCCGCTTCCCGCACTCTTCCATTGGCAGCTCGGGACGAACGCGAGTGCGTTCCGTCCCTCCTTCAACTGGACCTACCCCGATTTTACGACGGCGAACAACTTGACGGTCGAGCTGAGCGCGACATTGGCCGATAACGGAGAGATGCTCAACGCGACGCTGGAGTTGCCCTCCTTCAACGGGGGCCGCTCGGACGGCTACGAGCGAGCGGTCGACGGCCTCGAGTTCGGCCCGGCCGCTCCGCTCGAAGAACCGGAAGTGGGACTCCCCTGGGGTGCGACCGCGCCCGTGCTGGCCGGCCCGGGAAACCTGTCGGTTTCGTGGACGCTCGGGGACGGCACCTCAGAGGTCGGCCGGGCCGTGTCGCATCTCTTCCGCGAGGGGCTGTACACCGTGACCGTGGCCGCCCACGACAGTTGGGGCGACAATGCGACCGGGGTCTTCGGGGTCGCCGCGTGGGCCGTGCCGAGACTGAACGCAACGTTCTCGCCGACGACCGGTCCCGCGCCGCTCGAGGTGGTGTTCTCGGCGGGCCCCGGAGGTGGGGTCGGTCCTCCGTACTTCTACACGTGGTCCTTCGGGAACGGCGCGAGCGTCGATGCGGCGAATGGGACCTACACGTTCCTTGCCCGGGGGGTCTACGTCGTGTCGGTCACCGTGACCGACGACCTTGGGTTCGTCGCCGAAGAGAACTGGACCGTCACGGTCGAACCGCCGTTCACCGTCGTCGCGGTCGGCATCCTGGCGGTCGGCGCCGGCCTCGGTGCGATGCTCGCCTTTGCGATGGCCCGCCCGCGACGCCGGATTCCGAGCGACGCCTCCGTCAGCCCTTAACGACGCCGAGCGGCACGAGCCGCGCGACCCGACGGGTGAGGCCCGCGCCTTCCGCAACGCGCACGACCTCCTCGACGTCCTTGTACGCGCCGGGAGCCTCTTCGGTTACCCCTTCGCGGGAGGTCGAACGCACGACGATCCCCCGTTCGGCGAGCTTCCGGGTGACCTCGTCGTACCGGAACGCCCGCACGGCCGCGTGCCGGCTCAACCGACGGCCGGCCCCGTGGCACGAGGAGCCGAACGACCGCTCCATCGAGGTGGGGAGCCCACAGAGCACGTAGCTCGCCGTACCCATGTCGCCGGGGATCAGGACCGGCTGGCCGTATCGACGGTAGGGGGCCGGCACCTCCTCGCGGCCGGCCGGGAACGACCGAGTCGCACCCTTGCGGTGGACAAGGAGCTTCTTAGGCCCCGCGTCCGTCGCGTGCTCCTCGACCTTCGCCATGTTGTGCGCGATGTCGTAGATGACCGAGAGGTCGAGCTCGGTGTCGGGCCGACCGAAGACCGCGGAGAACGCACGCCGGACCGAGTGGGTGATCGCTTGGCGGTTCGCCCACGCAAAGTTCGCCGCCGCGGCCATGCCCCCGAGGTACCGCTGACCGGGCTCGGAGGAGATCGGGGCGCACGAGAGCTGGCGGTCGATGAGCGTGACGCCTTCCTCCCGGAGCCGCCGGTCCATCGTCCCGATGAAGTCGGTCGCGACCTGGTGGCCGAGCCCGCGCGAGCCGGTGTGGAGCATGACCGTGACGCGACCCGGCGCGAGCCCCATCGCCTCGGCGAACTCGGGCGCGAACACTTGGTCGACCGACTGAACCTCGAGGAAGTGGTTCCCCGAGCCCAGCGTGCCGAGCTGCTTGGAACCGCGCTTGCGCGCGGTCGCCGACACCTCCTCGGGCCGGGCGCTCACGAGGCGGCCCTCCTCTTCCTGCACCGGGAGGTCGTCCGGACGCCCGATCCCTTTGCCGACCGCCCAGGCGGCCCCGTTCGCGAGGACCTCGTCAAGCTCCCCCGGCCCGAGCGAGTAGCCACCGTGCGAGCCGACCCCGGACGGCACCTCCCGGTACAGGCGCTCGACCAGCTCGGTGAGGTGCGGGCGGACCTCGTCGACGGTGAGGTTGGTGCGAATCAGACGGACCCCGCAGTTGATGTCGTAGCCGATGCCTCCCGGCGAGACGACCCCCTCGTCGAGGTCGAACGCCGCGACGCCCCCGACGGGGAAGCCGTAGCCGAAGTGGATGTCGGGCATCGCGAGCGAGCTCCGCTGGATGCCGGGGAGGGTGGCCACGTTCGCGAGCTGGATCAGCGAAGGGTCCCCCTCCACGCCCGAGAGCAGGGCCGCGTCCGAAAAGAGGACGCCCGGCACGCGCATGCCGGGCACTTCCTCGGGACGGATCTCGTAGGTGAACTCATCCCGGGGGACGAGCCGGGGAATCTGCGGCACGGCGCGGCGCGAGCCGGGCGACGTATTTACCTTGGTCATCTGCCCGGGGTCGTTACCGCCGGCCGCGCCCGAGCGGACAAAATGCCAAGTAACCGCCGGGGCCTAGCGCGCGTCGGAGGTGTAGATGAACGGACGCATCGTGCTCTCGCTCGTGGGTCTCGTCGTCATCGTGGTCGCGTTCTTCCTCATCTTCGAGTACCCTCAGTACGCCAACGAGGCGTTCTATCTCCTCCTCTCCTGGATGGTCATCAACTTCGTCCTGCTCTACGCGCTGCGCCCCCGGGGTCCGCCGCGACCCACGAACCAGAACCCCGAGGCTAGCCCGTTCCCGTCCCAAGCTCCGGCGAATGCGCCGCTGCCCACCGGCGCACCGGCCCCGTCGGGGTCGATCGGATTCTGCATCTACTGCGCTGCCCCGATCGCGCCGGGGACCCGGGCGTGCCCCGCGTGCGGGCACGTCCTCCCGCAGTGGTGAGGAGCCGAGCGAAGGATGACCGGGGCGAAGGCGGTCCTACTCTCAGTACCGGTGGTCGCGGTGGCGCTCGCAGCCCTCGCCGTAGGGTTCGTGGAGCTGGGGCGGTACTGGCACTTGGGGGAGGACGCCCTTTTCCTTATCGTGATCCCGGTGGCGCTGGCCGTGATCTACGTCTCTTGGTATCGGACGCTTCCCTACGAGCCCCGGAGGTCGCCGAGCGTCACGCCGACATCGCTCGTGCCCGGGGCGACGACCGACGAACCGTTCGAGGACCCGGTGGAGGAAGCCGACCGTCTCGACCAGGAGGTCGCGAACCCTCCGCCCGAATCGGAAGCACCCACGATCGTCGAGGATGACGCGGTCGAGGAACCCTCGGCCGGGCCCTGACCGGTCGTGGGACGATCACTTCGGATCGGGCGAGATCCACATCATCGGTTCCTTCGCCCGGGCGTTCGCCCCCGCCGAGACCCGCAACCCGCGCACGACCCCGTCCGCCGGGCTTCCGACTTCTCCGCGCATCTTCATCGCCTCGAGGACCAAGAGCGTCTGACCCTTCGTGACCCGGTCCCCTTCGGCGACCCGCAGCTCGATCACGCGGCCCGGCATCGCCGGCACCACGGGAACCCCGTCGCCGGTCGGACCCCCGGGGCCGGTCGATGGCGCCGCGGCGGCCATCGGACCGCCGGGGGATGCGGCCCCCGGCTCGTGCGGAGCGACGCCGCTCGGCACGCTCTCCCCGGGCCCGGTCTCGACCCGGACCGACCACCGTTCCCCGTTCACATCGACCGGACCGAACGGCGTCGGGAAATGCTCGGGCCAGTTCTCGATGACCGCCTTCTCCCCGTCGATCTCGAGCTCCACCCGGTTCTCCCCGACCGCGACGACCGTGACCGGATAGCTTCGGCCGCCGACGGTCACACGGGACCGGTCGTCGGCGACCTCGACCTCCTCTTTCTTACCGGCGCGTTCGAGGACGACCCGCACCGACCCACCTCCGTTCTGCCTGGGAGCGAACCCGCCCGTCGTACGCCCACGGGCTCATCCCCGCCGGCACCTCGCCCGCGCTGGCGAACGGAGGGGTCGGAGGAGGCGCGGCCCGCAGCGCGCCGACGACCCCGAGAGCGGCGGCGGTGAGCACGTCCCCCGTGAGCCCGCGGTCGACCGCGTGCCGGTAGGACTTGTACACGGCGGGGAACAGCGCGAACGAGAGGGCTTCCGCGGTATCCGCGGCGGGCACGAGCGCGCGGACCTCGGCGACCATCTTCTCGAACTCCGGGGGAAGGTGCGCCGCCGGTCGCCCGACGATCGGCGGCGACTTCTCCGTGACCTTCTTCACGAGGTCCGGGTCCATCGGTCCGGGGGGCGTGCCGTAGAGCCCCCGGACGTAGTCCCGCACCTCGCCCGTGATCTGTTGGTACCGCCCGCCCGTGAGGACGTTGATCACGGCCTGGATCCCGACGATCTGGCTCGTGGGGGTCACGAGCGGAGGGTAACCGAGGTCGGCGCGCACCCGAGGAACTTCGCTCAGCACCTCGGAAAGTCGGCCGAGCGCGTCCTGCTCGGCGAGCTGGGACAGCAGGTTCGAGAGCATCCCGCCGGGGATCTGGTGCGTGAGGATCCCCGGGTCGGTCTGCAGCGAGCGCAGGTTGAGCAGCGGTCGGTACCGGTCGAGGACGGTGCGAAAATACTCAGCGAGCTCGGCGAGCGCGCCGAGGTCGAGCTTCGGGTCGAGCGGACCCCCCTGGAGGGCGCCCACGATCGTCTCGGTCGGCGGCTGGCTCGTCCCGCCGGCGAACGGGCTGATCGCCGCGTCGACCGCGACCGCGCCAGCGTCCGCCGCGGCGAGGCAGGTGAGCGAGGAGAGGCCGCTCGACGAGTGCGTATGGACGACGACGGGAAGGCCGACCTCCTTCACGAGCGCCCGCACGAGCGCGGCCCCCTCGGTGGGCGGCATGAACCCGCCCATGTCCTTCACGCACAGCTCGTCGGCGTCGAGCGCCGCGAGCCGCTTTCCGAGGTCGACGAACGCCTCGAGGGTGTGGACCGGGCTCTGCGTGTAACAGATCGTCGCCTGGGCCCGCGCCCCCGATTTCTTGACCGCGCGCAGCGCCACCTCCATGTTGCTGGGGTCGTTGAGCGCGTCAAACACCCGGAAGATGTCGACTCCCTGACGGGCCGACTCGGCGACGAACCGCTCGACGACGTCGTCCGGATAATGGCGGTACCCGACCAGGTTCTGGCCGCGCAGGAGCATCTGAAGCGGCGTGCGCGGCATCGCCCGCTTCAACTGCCGCAGCCGCTCCCAGGGGTCCTCGCGCAGGAACCTTAGGCAGACGTCGAACGTCGCCCCGCCCCACACCTCGAGTGACCGGTACCCGATGGCGTCCAGCCGCTCGGCGGCGGGGAGCATGTCGCGCGTGCGCATCCGCGTCGCGATCAGCGACTGGTGGCCGTCGCGCAGGACGGTCTCCGTGATCTCGACCATGCCGTCCCCGTCCGTCAGAGCGGGATGTTCCCGTGCTTGCGGCCCGGTCGGTCGTCCCGCTTCGCGGCGAGGAGCGAAAGTCCGTTCACGAGCCGCGCCCGAGTCTCCGCAGGGTCGATCACATCGTCGATGTAGCCGCGTTCGGCCGCGAGGTACGGGTTGAGGTACTCCGAGCGGTACTGTCCCATCAGGCGTTCGCGCAGGGACGACTGCTCCTCGGTCGTGCCCTCCTCGAGCTCGCGCCGGAACAGAATGTTGACGGCGCCCTCGGCGCCCATGACGGCGATCTCGGCGGTCGGCCAGGCGAGGTTGACATCCCCGCCGAGGTGCTTCGAGCACATCACGTCGTAGGCACCACCGTACGCCTTCCGCAGGATCACCGTGAGCATCGGCACGGTGGCCTCGGCGTACGCGTAGAGGAGCTTCGCGCCGTGACGGATAATCCCGCCATGCTCCTGCGCGGTGCCGGGCAGAAAGCCCGGCACGTCGACGAACGTGAGCAGCGGGAGGTTGAAGGCGTCGCAGAATCGCACGAATCGCGCGGCCTTCGTCGATGCGTTGATGTCGAGCGTGCCCGCGAGCACGGCCGGGTTGTTCGCGACGACCCCGACCGAGCGGCCTCCGAGCCGGGCGAACGCGACCACGATGTTCCGTGCCCACGCCGCCTGCACCTCGAGGATCGAGCCGGGGTCGACCACCCGCTCTAGGACGCCATGGACGTCGTACGGCGCGTTCGTCTCCTCGGGAACGACCCGTTCGAGTTCGGCCCCCGCGGAGTGAGGTGGAGCGACCGGCGGAGCGGCGGGCGGGTCCTCGAGGTTGTTGAGCGGGAGGTAGCCGAGCAGACGTCGAGCCAGAGCGATCGCGTCGCGGTCGGAGGCGGCGGTGAAATGCGAGACGCCGCTCATGGCGGCGTGGGCGTCGGCCCCGCCGAGGGCCTCCATGGTTACCTCTTCGCCCGTGACCGCGCGCACGACGTCCGGCCCGGTGATGAACATCTGGCCGGTCCCTTGCGTCATGATCACGAAGTCGGTGATCGCCGGCGAGTAGACCGCGCCGCCCGCGCACGGACCGAGGATGAGGGAAAGCTGCGGGACGACCCCCGAGAGGAGGACGTTGTGGTAGAACACTTCCCCGTAGCCGCCGAGGCTTATCACGCCCTCCTGGATGCGGGCGCCGCCCGAGTCGTCGAGACCGACGATCGGGACCCCGGCCTTGCGGGCGGTCTCCATCACCTTCACGATCTTGAGCGCGTGCGCTTCGCCGAGCGCGCCGCCGAAGACGGTGGAGTCCTGGGCGAAGGCGCAGACGGGGCGGCCGTCCACCTCGCCCCAGCCGGTGACGACACCGTCCCCCGGCACTTTCCGCTCCTCCATCCCGAACTTGTCCACCCGATGCGTGACGAACGCGTCGATCTCGGTGAACGTGCCGGCGTCAAAGAACGCCTCGAGCCGGTCGTGCGCGGTCAGCTTCCCGGCGGCGCGGTGACGTTCGACCCGCTCGGCCCCCCCACCTTCTCGCGCCTTCTTCCGGAGGACCGTCCAACGGTCGAACGCGTCGCTCATGGAAAGTCCTCCATCCGAACGTCGCCCGCCCATATCGCCACTCGGTTCGTATCGCTAGCGAGCCAAAGCTCGCCCTCGTCGCCGAGCTCGGCGAGCGTGCCGGCCCGCCGACCGTCCACCGTGACGGCACGTCCCACCCCGAACAGGAGCTGTCGGCACAAGGCCCGGGCGCTTCGGACCCCGTCCGGGTGCGAAAGCCACTCCCCCGCCTCGCGCACGGCGGAAGCCACGATCCCCTCGACCTCTTCGAGCGGGGGAGGCGGCTGGACGAATTCCTCCAACGCGGCCACGCGGCCCGCCAGGGCGGGGGGCATCGACTCGACCGGAAGCCGAACGTTGACGCCCACACCCACCACCGACGCACGTCCGAGCGTCGGGGAGGCGACCTCGTCGATCAGAATCCCCGATATCTTGCGCGGTGGTCGGCCCGACTCCGCCACGAGCAGGTCGTTCGGCCACTTGACGGCGAGGGGAAGACCGTAGCTCTCCTGCAAGCCGGAGGCGAGGCGCGCGCCGACGGTGAGCGGGAGGAGGCTCGCGTGCTCCTCCGGCCGAGGGAGCACGATGGAGCAGTAAAGTCCCCCGACCGGAGATTCCCAGGTGCGCTCGAGCCGACCTCGGCCCCGGCTCTGCTGACGAGCCACGACCCGGGTCCCGGCGGGGGCTCCCTCGCGGGCCAACTCCACCGCGCGCTCCTGCGTCGAGGGAAGTGTCGCATGGAGTTCGCGAGCGCCCATGGCCACGGTCCCTCGCTACGGCGGAAGGACTTGCCCGTTTAACAATTGGGGCGAATGGCGAGGGCTCCCTCGAGCACGCCTCGGGACGAAGGCGGGCTCGCCAGGTAGAAAGGCGAATCCTCTCGCGCGGTTTTCGTCGAGACTGTATATACGCCCTCCGGCATCGGGGTCTGTCCCCGCTTCGGGGACGGGGCAGCGATGCAAGGCGACGAAGAGTCGAGTGGGTCGTCTATTTTTTCGAATCGGCGCGGGATGTCCTCCACGACGGCACTGATCGTGCTGGTGATCGTGGTCATCATCGCGGGCGCGGGGGCCTACG
>Ga0187772_10000986_pt1 | contig 13161 bp, 14 predicted proteins | sample 0116_SJ02_MP15_2_FD_133137 | JGI IMG/M metagenome (GOLD analysis project Ga0187772, IMG submission 133137) | Tropical peat soil microbial communities from peatlands in Department of Meta, Colombia - 0116_SJ02_MP15_20_MG | ecosystem: Environmental > Terrestrial > Soil > Wetlands > Peat | place... | reverse complement strand
TGGCTTTGAAATGGAGGACGGTAACGTCGGGTGACGACGGGATGGGAATCACACGGCCCGACCTCCACCTGCCTTTCCTGGGCGAGATTTCGATGAGGACCGTGCCGCATGTTTACTATTTAACCCTTTTCGTCGTGGCGCTCGGAGTTTTCTGTTGCTATCTCTTTTTGAAAACGCCTCTCGGGAATTCGATCGTATGCGTTCGCGAACGAGAGACGAGAGCTTCGTTTCTCGGTTATAACGTTTTTGTCATAAAACTCGCGGCGTTTCTCGTTTCCGGGATTCTTGCCAGCCTGGCTGGTGGGCTCTTCGCACTTTTTCAGGAATTTGTGGGCACTTCTTTTATTGATCTGAACATGGGGATGTCGGTTGTGATCATGACGGTTATCGGAGGCCAGGCGCACTTTTTTGGCCCGGTTCTAGGTGCGGCCTTCTATGTCGTTCTGCAGGACTGGCTATCGAGCCTGACCAGCTATTGGATGATCGTCATGGGGATTCTTTTTGTGATAATCGTTTTGTACTTGGAAGGGGGTTTGATCGGCCTCGCCCAAAAAGCGAGAATGCGGGTCTGGACAAGGTGGTCGGAGAAAGCAGGTCAATGAGAAAAATACTTCGGATTGAAAGTCTTTTCAAGGAATTTTCAGGGTTGAAGGTCCTGTCGGGCATTACGATGGACGTATGCGAGGGGGAGCGCCGTGCGATTATCGGCCCAAACGGCGCTGGCAAAACAACGCTCTTCAACATCATCACGGGCTTTTACAAGCCGAGCAAAGGTAAGATCCGATTTCTGGACAGCGACATCACGGGATCATCCGTCCACCGAATCGCGAGGATGGGAATTTCACGGTCGTTCCAGATCATCAACGTATTTCCGAGGATGACGGTCTATGAGAACGTGCGAAATGCGATTGTCTCAAAACACAATCACCGTTTAAACTGGGGGAGGCTCCTGGATCGTGACAGATCAACAACTCAGGAGAGCGAACGAATCCTCGACATCCTCTCGCTCGGCGATGTTCGGGACGTTCTGGCCACTGAGTTAAGCTACGGAAGGCAGCGGCACCTTGAACTCGCGCTCACGGTGGTAAGGGACCCCGTACTGATCATGCTCGACGAGCCGACTGCGGGTCTCAACTCGGACGAAACAAGAAATGCGATCCAGTTGATCAAGCAAGCAACGGAAGGAAAGACGCTGATTTTGGTGGAACATGATATGGACGTCGTTTTTAACATCTCGGATCGGATTACGGTGCTCAACAACGGAGAAGTTTTGGCGACGGGCACGCCTCACGAGATCCGCCAAAACGAAGAGGTGAAGAAAGCTTACCTTGGGAGGAAAGAACGTGGTCCTGCAAGTCGATGAAATTCATACCTATTATGGGAAGAGCCATATCCTCCAGGGCGTCTCGCTCAGTGTGCAAAAGGGGGAGATCGTGGCACTGCTCGGGAGGAACGGCGTCGGAAAATCGACAACATTAAAATCGATCACTGGTCTCGTGTCTCCGCAAAAGGGCTCCGTACGATTCAAGGGAGAAAATGTCGTCGGGCTGAGGCCCTTTAAGATCTCCCGGCAGGGCATTGGCTACGTACCTGAAGAGCGCCGGATATTCCCGACTATTACAGTCCGACAGAATCTTCTTGTAGGGATGAAGCCCGTTCAGCAAGTTGATGATCCCTGGACGATTGAAAAAATATACGGCTATTTCCCGCAGCTTCAAAAAAGGGATGGGCAGAAAGGAGGTAACCTCTCAGGGGGCGAGCAGCAGATGTTGGCGATTGCCCGCACGTTAATGGGAAATCCCGAATTGCTGCTGGTAGATGAACCAATGGAAGGACTGGCTCCGCTTCTGGTGGAACTCGTAGTGAACATTCTTCATGCGATTAACACAGGCGGTTGTTCGATTCTCATTGTTGAGCACTCGATCGACGTCGCGCTTAGTTTGGCACGACGTGCCTATGTCATGTCTAAGGGAAGGATCGTTTTTGAGGGAACGGGGGAAGCGCTTTACGGTGACGAAAGGGTCAGAAAGAAATACCTCGAGGTTTAGGGCTTGACTTTGATATAGATTTTTGAGCGGAAAACTTTGAAAGGAGGCATTTATGAGAGCAGCTCAGGTACAGTGGATGAAAGTTGTCTCGAGTTTCTTTTTCGTTACGGTGATTCTTCTGGCGGGAAATCCCTTTCCAGCAAAAGCTGCAGACACGATCAAGATCGGCCTTGCGGACGCATACTCGGGCCCTTTTGAGTTTGCTGGCAGAATGTATCTTTCGGGGATTCAGTTTGCCGTCGACGAACAAAACGCGAAGGGGGGTCTTTTGGGCAAGAAAATTGAGATTGTCAGGGAAGACAGCGAATATAAAGCCGACGTGGCCGTCCGCAAATTCAAGAAGCTGATTGTTGAGGAAAAGGTCGATATCCTGGGTGCAGGCACAAACAGCGCTACGGCGATCGTGATGAACAAGACGGCGACGGAAAATAAGAAGATCGCGATCAACTACGGCGGGATGAGCGACATCGTCCAGGGGAAAGAGTTCAGCCGGTACTCTTTTCGAGTGGTCCAGCAGATGTACAACATCTGGTCAGGTTTTGTCGCTTTCCTGGCTGATAAACCCTACAGAAGGTTCTATTTCGTCGGGCAGGATATGGCGGCGGGGTACGATGCTGCGAAGGTCTTTAAAGAACATCTTAAGAGGCAACTGCCAGATGCCGTCATTGTTGGAGAGGACTTTCACCCGCTTGCAACAAAGGACTTTGCCCCATATATTACGAAAATCATAGCCGCGAAGCCAGACCTGGTCGCCCTTCAGAGCACCCCTCCCGATCTGAACAACTTTATTAAACAGGCACGAGCACTCGGCCTGAAGAAGCCGTTCCCGTTCTTTTCGATGAGCGCCGGGGAGCCGTATGTTCTAAACGACCTCAAAGACGATGCGATCGGGCTCATCGTTATCGAGTCCTATTCCATGAATGTGAAGACACCCGAGAACCAGGAACTGATCAAGAGATATCATGAAAAGCACGAGAATGATAAAGACTTATTAACCTGGTGGCCCTTTCATTTCATCGGCGCGCCCATTGTAGGATGGAAGGCGTTCTTTGCCGCAGTTGAAAAAGCGGGCTCGCTGGATCCGGAGAAGATCATTCAGACCTTTGAAGATTTTCAGTGGAAGTCCCCCCTCGGAACAACCTATACGATGCGTAAGTGTGACCACCAGATGATCCTGCCGATGTACGCATCGATTATTGATAAGCCTTCGAATCCTTATTACAACGGGAGTATCAGGCCAGATGTCAAATTTCCTTTTGAAGGGACCCCCAAAATGCTTCCAGCGAGCGAAGTGGCTTTTCCCCCGACGCCAGATTATAATCCCAGGTGCCGGTGAGTCGTGAAAAGCGGGTTGGACTTGGAACACTCAATAACTTGCACTCAGAATAGAAGCAAGATACTCCTATTCTGAGTGCAAGGTGCGGTAAGATCTTACGGGGGGACGATGATAGGGGGATCGATCACACGTGTTTCACGGTCACGTTACACGGGGAGATCGATGGCTTCCAACCGAGATACTTTGGGAATGAATGTTTTGGGATTCGGTCCAGGCAGGCTCTGGCCGGTAGAGCGGTGAAGAAGACGAAGTAGACTGGGTCGGAGTCATACGACCCGATCCAGGTCTTGATCCCTGACTTTCAGAGTCAGATTTGCGTAGTGGCAGAATCCGTTCAAGACACAGAGGTCAAGGAGGATAATAGTGTTCATGGAGAATCGCAGAGAGTGATTCCCGAAAAGGCCTAAGGCCAAAACCATTTCTCCGTTCTTATTGCCTCTGATGCACAACTCCTCCAAAGAGGTGACATCTATGGAATCACAAATTGAGAAGGTGGACTTAATCATCATTGGCAGCGGCCCCGCAGGGTATCTTTCGGCGATCCTAGCAGCTCGAAAGGGTCTCTCCGTTGCAGTTGTTGAGAGGAGCGACATCGGGGGGACATGCCTCAATCGGGGTTGCATCCCCACCAAAACGCTCCTCCATGAGGGCTTCGTTTGGCATCACCTTTTGAATTCTGGGTTGATGAAGGATGCCAAATTGGCTGCTTCTTACTTCAAATATGCTTTTGAAAAAAAGAATGTTGCAGTCAATCAGGTTGTTTCAGGCATTCGCAGGCTTTTGAGCCGCGACCGGATCTCACTCACTTCGGGAGAGGCATCCTTTGTGAACCTCAGGACGGTTTCTATCAAAAAGGACGGAGAAGTCATCAAGCGATTAGAATCGGATCGAATTCTGATTGCATGCGGAGCGGTTCCAGTGGAAGTCCCCCAGCTCAAAAAAGACGGACAAAGGGTTATTGGAAGCGATGAAGCGCTCAACATGACAAACCTCCCTGCGAGCATGGCCATTGTAGGGGGGGGAAAACGGGGGGTGGAGTTTTCTACGTTTTTTAATACCTTCGGAGTGGCTGTAACTTTGATTGAACGGGAAGGGCGGATCCTCCCTAAACTGGACAAGGAGATCTCGATCCGGTACAGAGGTTTGTTGACCAAAAGAGGCGTAAAGATATTGACGGACGCAAAGGTCGTCGAAGCGGATTTATCCGAGAAAAAAGACTCGGCAATGCTTCATCTTCTTATTAAAGGCAAAGAAGAGAAATTGGCGATTCAGAGAGTATTGCTTGTAGGCGACAGGCGTGGAAATACAGATGGACTCACAATTGAAAAGGCTTCACTCACCCTGAAAGATGGGTTCCTTCCGGTGGATTCCAGGATGAAGACCGGATCGGTTGGAATCTATGCTGCCGGAGATGTCGTGGGAAATCATCTCTTCGCCCATAAGGCATTTCTTGAGGCAAAGACAGCTGTCAGGAATCTCTTAGGCGAGGAGGATAAGGTGGATTACCGATTTATTCCTACCTGCCTCTATTCGTACCCGGAGGCTGCATCCGTTGGTCTCACCGAAGAAGCAGCAAGAGCCAAAAATCGAGAAATTAAGATCGGAAAGTTTCCCTTTGTCGGATGCGGGAGAGCGGTCGCGGCTTCGGAACAGGATGGAATGGTGAAAATCATTTCAGATGCCAAATACGGAGAGGTACTGGGTGTTCATATCCTTGGACCTAGGGCCACTGAATTGATCCATCTAGGTGCTATGGCAATGAAACATGAAATTGGAGTGGAAGACATCAAAAAAATGATCTTTGCCCATCCCACTTTTTCGGAGGCGTTCTTCGAGGCGGCCCTCGACGTGAGCGATGAAGCCATCCACATCATGAAAGAGGGATCACCTTCTAATTAGTGGCTTGGACATAGGCAAGAGCATCTGATCAGCGCAGCAAATTAGTAGCTTCATTTCTCTGAGTATTGAATCGATAAAACATTTCTGAAGACGAATTCATTCTCTTTTAATTAATAATAAGACATAAAAGAAGGAGGCTGAAGCATGAGCGGCATCGATGAATTAAAGGCGAAACTGGAATTGCCACCGGTCAGTCAGATTGGAATCATCGTGAAGAATATGGGCAGATCGGTTCAATATTTTTCATCCATGTTTGGAATAGGTCCGTTTACCGTCTATGAATTTGTCCCGGAGAAGCAGTGGTTTATGGAGAAAATATCCCCCGCAAAATATGCGATGGGCAAAGCGTTTTGGGGGAATATAGAGATAGAATTGATTCAACCGTTGGAGGGAAAATCACTGCATATGGACTTTCTTAAAAGCCAGGGCGAAGGGTTACATCATCTCGGTTTTAATGTACGCAATTACGAGGACCTTTTTAAAAAATTTATTCGAGAAGGATTCCAACCATTGTTGAGGGCGGAAACATATGTGGAGACTTATAAAGGACATCTAAAAGCCTGTTACTTCGACACACAGAAAGTGGGTGGAGTCCTCTTCGAAATTATATGGAAATCTTGGCTACCAGAGTGCAATTCATGATTTATATCTGGCTTGACAAAGTGCTTTCCGAAAGTATACTTTCGAATTTGCTTAATAACGGGCGATTGTACGAAAAAGGAAGCATCGCCCAAAAAACTGATTAAAGTCCTTAGGAGGTCCGTATGGAAAAACTTATCGTTACTGCAGCGATCACCGGTGGGCTCCGCCTGAGAATAATCTATACCTCCCGAAGACTCCAAAGGAGCAAGTGAAGGCAGCTTTAGAGGCGTATCAGGCTGGGAGCTGCGGTGGTCCATATTCACGCAAGAAATCCAGAAACCCGCAGGGGCGAGCAAAGGCCCGAATGGTTTGAGGAAGCTATTGTTTCTTTTCGAGAGAAATGTGACATGATTATCGATACAACCACGGGAGGTTCGGGCAGGAGAGTGGATGGGGACTGGTTATATAAGGAGATACCGACGGAAAGTGTGAAAGGAAAAGTGTCCGTTATGCCTGAATTATGTAAAAACCCTCTCACAAAGCCGGACCTGGCGTCCTTTAACGCTGGATCCCCTGTGATCGATATCTATGATTCCAGGAAAAAGGAGTTCATCCTGAAGTTTGTGATGATTCACAGCTTTCCGGATATGATCTACGTAGCAGAAACCATGAAGTCTTGCGGCGTTAAACCCGAGCTGGAGTGCTACGAATATCGGGATGATCAATAATGCCAAGGTTCTGGGAGAAATGGGGTACGTTCAAACGTCCCTTTATTTTCAATTCGTCTTGGGAGTATTTGGGCAAATCCTTGCAACGGTTGATAATCTCATCCACATGGTTCCAAGTATTCCCGATGGAAACTCCTGGTCAGTTTGTGCGGTTGGATTGAATGAGTTTACGATGGGAACGATGGCCATCTTGATGGGAGGGCATGTCCGTGTACGATTTGAAGATAATATTTATGTCTCGAATGGAGTGAGAGCCAAGAGTAATGCCGATCTGGTGGATAAGATCGTCCGTTTGGCCAAGGAACTAGGAAGGGAAATTGCAACCCCTGAGGATGCCAGAAGAATTTTATATCTCCCCCCCGAAAATGGTTCAATGAGTTTATGGAAACCATTCCCATTATACAAACGAGGAAGCTTTCGAGGAATTTTGAAGCATTAAGGGCTGTGAACGAGGTCGACCTGAAAGTTTATCCGGGGGAAATTCATTCGATCATCGGCCCGAATGGCGCAGGAAAAACCACTCTGTTTAACCTTTTGACAGGTTTTATCCACCCAACTTCTGGTGAGATCTTTTTTAAGGGAGAAAACATCACGAATCAGGAACCTCAGATTATTTCAAGGAAAGGGATAGGTCGATCCTATCAAATTACCAGTATTTTCCCTGAACTATCTGTCCATGAAAATGTGAGGATTGCCTCTCAGGCAAGAAAAAGATATTCCTATAATTTCCTGAAGCACTTTAGCGGACTCAAGGAGGAAAGAGAGAAGGCAAATAACGTTCTCGAATTTATCGGGCTCATTGACAAGAAAAATATCATCGCAAAAAACCTCGCTTATGGAGAGAAACGTATTCTCGACATAGCGATCGCCTTGGCAACAGATCCTACGGTCATCCTCCTTGATGAGCCGGTTGCCGGATTACCCTCCGGGGATCTTCAGTGGATGATCCGTCTAATCGAGCAAATTTCAAAGACTCTCACCGTCGTCTTGATCGATCATAATATCGATTTGGTCATTTCTATCTCCCATGTGATAACCGTCCTGAATCAGGGAATTGTTATTGCCGAAGGAGGACCGGATGAAATACAGGAGAATGAGAAGGTACAGGAGGCCTACTTGGGAGGATATTAGCGTTGTTAGAACTGAATAAGATCAACACATTTTATGGCGAAAGCCATATTCTAAAGGACTTATCGTTACGTATCCATCAGGGAGAAATCGCTACGCTTCTCGGTCGAAATGGAGCGGGTAAAACAACAACTGTTAAAACCATCATGGGACTGTTAACTCCGAAATCCGGGACCATCACATTAAAAGGAAGGAGCATCGTTGGACTGCCACCGCATGAAATTGCCAGGAGAGGGATCGGATTTGTCCCTGAAGAACGAAGGATTTTCCCAAGTTTAACCGTACTCGAAAATATCACGTTTCCAGTATGGGGGAGGGGAGAAGATGCTTGGAGTCTTGAGAAGGTATTCAGTTTCTTTCCTGCTTTAAAAGCGCGGGCAAACAGTAGAGGATCGCAACTTAGTGGGGGAGAGCAACAAATGCTCGCCATCGCTCGGATTCTAAGGGCAAAGATGGAATTGATACTTCTCGATGAACCGACCGAGGGTCTTGCGCCCCTTCTGATACGGAGCATTGGCGTCATCATGAAAGGCATTAAGGGGAGTGGCCTGACTATCCTTCTGATAGAACAGAATACTCGATTTGCAGTGCAGTTCGCCGATAGCCATCACATTCTTCATACGGGAGAGATTGTCTATTCGGAGACGAATGATAAGTTCAAAGATGACCATGAAATACAAAAAAAATATCTCGGGATCTAATACTGGGCTTAATATTAAAAGATATAACGGAGGAGGTGATGAACCATTGTTTAGCGAATAAGGAACCAGAGCAAAGGATCAGCAAGAATGGAAAGGAGGTATTTTCATGAAAAGGTATTCAGCAGTATTGGTCGTTTTAGTTGTTGCCGTATTTTGCATCGCCTCTCTTGCAAAGGCAGCAGATACTGTAAAAGTGGGGCTCATCAGTGTACTCTCAGGGCCGCTTGCTGTTATCGGTAATGGAGAAGCATGGTCTGCCGAGATGGCGGTTAAGGATTTTGGTACTGTTTTAGGGAAAAAGATTGAATTTGTAACAAGAGATCACGCTTACAATCCAGGCCTCGCAAACGAAAAAGCCAAGGAACTTTATGAGAAAGAAAACGTGGACGTTATTGTTGCTTGCCCGAATAGTGCGGCTGCCCTCGCCGTCGCACAACAAGCTCTTTTACATAAGAAGCCTTTTATGTCCACATCAGCAGGAACAACGGATCTCATCGGAAAAAACTGTAACCGATATGTGATCAAAATGAATTATAATGACTATATGCTGGCCACAACAGCCGGACTTTGGGGAGCAGAACATCTCGGGAAGAGATGGTACACGATTACGACAGATTATGCCTTTGGGCATGATTTGTTGAAGAATTTTACCGCTGCTCTAGCGAAGAAAGGCGGGACCCACGTTGGAAATGACATGGTTGCTTTGCAAACAGCCGACTATAGTCCATATATTCTCAATGCACTCAAAGCAAAGCCCGATGTCCTGGTGCTTTTAAACGTCGGATCGGACACGGTAAATGCAATGAAAGCGGCGGTGCAATATGGACTCAAGAAGCAGTGCAAGATCGTCCATGCACAACTGTTTGAGCCCAGCATTAAAGGCGCTGGAATCGAAATATTTGCTGATAACTATGTTGCCGCACCGTGGCATTGGAAGGTAGATCATCCCGGGGCGAGGGAATACGCTGACAAGTACCTGAAACTGCATAATGAGCGGCCTCATTACATGGCTGCGGCAGCGTATAGTGCGACGTGGCAGTACCTTGAGGCCGTTAAAAGGGCAGGAACAACAAACCCTGAATCGGTTATCAAAGCTTTGGAAGGGCATACGTTCAGAGATATGTTCAATAATCCGGGCTACATACGGCCTGAGGATCATATGACGGTGGCAAAGGCTTATCTTCTAAGGGTTAAAAGGCCTGAAAACGTCAAGGAAAAAGAAGATTTCTTCGATATTGTGGGTTCCGTACCACCAGAAGAGGCTTATGGGCCTCCAAACCTGTTTGGTTGCCAAATGAAAGGTTTTTAATTCATTCGGGGGTAAGGAGGGGGCTGCATTTACCCCCTCCGTACTTAAAAAGTAGATCATTCTCGATTCAAAGGGTATGGATTACAATTTTATCTTCGCGCAACTTTTTAACGGTCTTATTTTGGGATCGATCTATGTTCTTTTATCCCTCGGGCTCACCGTTATATTCGGAACCCTTGGTGTGGTCAATTTTACCCACGGTGCATTGTACATGTTGGGAGCCTACGCCACCTATACCTTTGTCACACTTTTGAATCTTCATTTTATTATTGCCATCCTTATCTGCCCCATCATCATCGGTCTAATTGGGATCTTTTTGGAAAGACTTCTCATTAGGAAATTGTATAAACTTCCACATTTTTATAATTTGCTGCTGACGTTCGGAATCATGTTTTTTATTCAAGATGTGATCAAAATCGTCTATGGCCCAGAGGGCGAGCCCTTTAACATCCCCCGATTCCTGGACGGGTCTATTAATTTGGGTTTCATGCTCCTTCCTCAATATCGCCTGTTTATTATCCTCATTACAGGGTTTCTAGCCTTGGGAGTTTGGTTGTTTATCGACAAGACAAAATTGGGAGCAATTATCCGGGCAGGAACAGATGATAGCGAAATGGCGGATGCACTGGGCATCAACATTCCAAGAACATTTACACTGGTTTTCGGCATGGGAGCAGCTCTTTCAGGACTCGCAGGAGTCATCGCGGCTCCCGTTCAAGACGTCCAGCCACTGATGGGGATGAATTTTCTGGTGGAAGCCTTCGTTGTCGTGATTATTGGCGGAATGGGAAGTATTAAGGGTTCTATCATATCTGGACTAATAGTTGGTGAGCTGATAACAATCGGGATCATTTTCTGGCCCCCTTTAGCGACAACCTTAATCTACATTTTTATGGCTATCGTTCTCATCATCAGACCCCGAGGCCTGATGGGCCGAGCAGCTTTTTTTGAATAGGCTACAAGCCTATGAAAATCGATGATAAACGTTCGTTCTGGATTCTTCCTCTCGCCGCCCTGTTTTTCCTGGTTCTTCCTTTCATCACCCCTTACAAAGCGCTGGCAAGCCAGATGTTGATTTTCGGAATTTTTGCGATTGGGTATGACATCCTTTTTGGTTACACGGGCCTCTTATCCTTCGGACATGCTGCTTATTTCGGACTCGGGGCGTACGGGGCAGGCCTCAGTCTCGTTCATCTCTCAGTCCCGACACTTCCAGCTCTTCTAATTGGTGTCATCATCAGCGTTCTCTTCGCTCTTGGAATAGGCTATCTCAGTATTCGTCGCCGAGGGATCTACTTTGCTATGGTTACCATGGCATTCGCCCAAATGATTTACTTCATTGTTTTCAAATGGAGGTCATTGACTGGCGGAAGCGATGGCCTTCAAGGAGTACCTCGACCCAATGTCGGTCCGATCAATTTGAGCTCAGAACTTACACTCTATTACTTCATCCTTTTCTTTTTCATGATTTCAGTTTTCCTGGGAATTCGAATCATTCATTCTCCTTTTGGAAAGGCCATTGAATGTTTAAGAGAAAATGAGGATAGAGCAAGAAGCGTGGGTTTCAATCCAACCCGATTCAAACTCATGTCCTTTGTCATCTCAGCCTCGTTTGCTGGTCTGGCCGGTGGCCTTTATGCACTCCTACAGAATTTCGTTCCTCTCCATGCTCTTAATTTAGATACGTCCGGCGATATCGTATTAATCACTCTGGTTGGCGGTAAGGGTACTTTGTATGGCCCAATTTTAGCAGCCATGGTCATTTTGTTCTTAAAAGATCTCCTCACATCATATATAAACATTTGGCCATTATTTTTAGGGCTGTTTTTTGTCATTTCTGTAATGACTTTCAGGAGAGGCATCTTCAAAGAGTTGAAAGAGAAACTTTTGAAATTTTGACAATCTGTTTAGATCCAGAACCGGTGAGGCTAGAGAAAGATTTCGGAGAATTTGATCAAAGTTTATCGTGGCAGGAACTTGAAGTACAAGACGTGACAAGCATAAAGGACAGTTAGAAGCTCCTAAAATGCACGGAAAGGTATGTCTCAATGAGTAAGCGGGTCAGATCGCTAAGAGATATTAGTCAAATTGCAGTTATAGGCGGCGAGCTAATAGGCCACGGTATCGCCCAGGTCTTTGCACAGAATGATTACTTTGTCACACTATATGATCTCAATCGTCCGATACTTGAGAAAGCTTAATCCCAAATCAAGAGCAATCTTGAAACGTTTGTCGAGGTCGGTCTTGAAACGATGGAGAGGATTGGGGAAATTATTTCCCGAATTCGGACGTCCGTGGATCTATAGGAGGCCGTGAAGGGGTCACAGTTTGTCATGAAGCCGCGCCCGAGGACCTGGTAGTCAAGACGGATCTCTTTGAACAAATGGACCGTTATTGCCCTGAGGAGACCATTTTGGCCAGCAATACCTCAACTTTCCTCAGCTCGGAAATTGGAAGAAAGGTGGAGAAGAAAGAAAGATTCGTTATCACCCATTGGTTTAATCCTCCTCACATTGTTCCGGTGGTAAAGGTGGTATGGGGCGAGAGTACATCTGAAGAAGTATTTCGATTATCTTACGAGTTGATGAAGAAGATTGGAAAGAAGCCGATCAAAGTTTTGAAAGAAGTTCCCGGCTTTTTGATTAACCGGATTCAGACGGCAATGCTCCGCGAAATTCTTTTCCTTCTTGAGCAAGGCGTGGCAGATCCGGAAGATATCGATGCCGGGGTCACGAACAGTTTCGGCCTCCGATTGGCTGTATTAGGACCTCTGAGGACGATAGACATGGCAGGGCTTCACCCCTGGTGCAAAGGAGTACAAAATCTTTTTCCTTCTCTCGATCGTTAGACGGAGGTCCCCAAAATATTGAAAGAGAAGATGGAACGCGGAGAATTGGGATTAAAGACAGGCAAGGGATTTTTTCAATACAAAATGGAAGAGGCGCCGGCCTTATCGAACCTTAGCTGATAGGACGAGATTGCTGGAAAAAGGGCCCGATTTTAGGGCTGAAAGCGAAACAGAACTTAAAGATATATTTGAAAGGAAGAACTTAGGATACATTGCTGAAGTTTGGGCAATTCCGGCAGAATTTTTCCGTGGATATCCGACAGGGTCATACGGAAATATACTTACCTGTCCCAACAGGGAACTGCCTCAATTTCCAATAAAGGTTGGTGGAAGATATTTTAAGGTCAATGATCCGAGGCACAGGAAGCATGCCTTATCTCTAAGGATATTGGACTCGAAATCCCACATGAATAGACAGAAGGAAACTTTGGCAAAAGTTATTGGTGAAATGATTATTTACCTTGCAGATGAAGAATTTGATTACGTTACACGAGTTCCACCAAAACCTCCAGATCCTCAAGACAGGATGAAAGAAGAGATAGAGCACATCCCGTTGCTGAATTTCAGAGGGAAAAAGATGCC
>Ga0187772_10000984_pt1 | contig 13169 bp, 14 predicted proteins | sample 0116_SJ02_MP15_2_FD_133137 | JGI IMG/M metagenome (GOLD analysis project Ga0187772, IMG submission 133137) | Tropical peat soil microbial communities from peatlands in Department of Meta, Colombia - 0116_SJ02_MP15_20_MG | ecosystem: Environmental > Terrestrial > Soil > Wetlands > Peat | place... | reverse complement strand
TGGTTATAGCTTTGTGCTCGGCAATTGTAACGTGACGTCAGTTAAGGAGCAGTTCATAGAGCTCGAGAGCGATAGGTTGCATAGGTACCTCGAAAAGACTCGACATAACTATAAGCACAGAATAGCCTACTGCAGCGGCGATTTCAGGAAGGCAATGCTAAAGGCGCGTGAGATGACGGACATCGAGGTGGCAATCGTGCCAAAAGATGAAACACTTGAAAAGTACCGCGTGCGTGGGCGGAAGTTTGAGTACGGAAGCCTCAGCAAAGTCCAGTACTTAAATGATCTAAAGGACGCTATCTCGTCGAAGTATCCCGATGCCCATGCAGACTTTGACTTCGAGGATGAGAAGAGACCGTTGCTTGACAACGACTGGTATTTAGTGTAGCACGTGTGTCATGACACGCGTGGCAAAAATGGAGTATATATGCTGGGAGAGGACAACAGGAAATGAATACTGTTAAATCTTTTTACTCTCGTTATCTTGAAAGACACGTGCGGATTGTTGCGAATGACGACGTCGTACGTGAAATCTCGTTCCATACGGGGTGGCCAAGAAATCTCCAGACGGGGAGGCTGAGAGATAAAGATCCGAGTTTAGCAACGAGCGTTGCTGAGGATCTTCATGAATACCTTAAGGGTGGAGATGTTGACTTTAGAAAATATGCGTTAGATCTCGAAGGTTTTACAGATTTTGAAACCTCAGTGATAAATGAAGCTCGGAAGATATCTAGAGGGAGCGTAATGACCTATTCAGAGCTCGCACAAGTGTCAGGGCGCCCGAGAGCTGCGAGGGCGGTAGGAAATGTCATGCACAAGAACGTTCATGTTATACTCGTGCCATGTCACAGGGTTGTCGGAAAGCGTGATCTTGGTGGATTTTCATCAGGTCTTGAAGTAAAGCGCAAACTGTTGAAACTTGAGGGGTGCCTGAAGGGCATGTAAGCGCGCCACATCAATCAATCGTCGGTCGGATCGCGAGAATAGTACTATCATGTGGCGGGCTATACATCATACAGTCTATTGATTCCCCTTCTATTATTCTCGTAAATTAGAAATCAATTTTAACGTCATCCCCGACCTGCAGGTTAAGCTTTTTTGCTGCGCTTCCCCTGTTCATCGCTATTTCCATTAAATCGAAGCTACCTATCACGAGTAATAGTTCCCCGTCCTCAACGTAATCGTACGTTTCGGCGAACCGTAGCTTAACTGAATCGTTTAATGTGTGATAGCCTCCAGAATTCTTTTTTGAGGCAATTATACTCCCACTAACATTCGTTACGCAATTTCCGAACCGGTCGATGTACAAAACTTTTCCTACCACTATCTCTTCACGCACTGAGGGCTCTTGGATCACTACGTCGACATAGCTTGAAGTCTTTGTTAGATGTTCCATAATACCTATTGAAAGGAATGCACCGATCGGAGCAAAGACGTCCCTTCCATGGAACGTGTGCGACTTTGCCGATATATTTATAGCCAACGTCTCAAAATCTCCGAGGTATCGAGCTGCGGGAATCAGGAGTCCATTATCAGGTCCTACGAGGTACTGACCTCCGGCTTCCACAACGAGTCCCTGTCGCTCTGTTCCGACGGTTGGGTCGACAACGGCGATATGGACCGTACCGTGCGGGAAGTACTTCACAGTTTCACGTAGTATAAATGACCCCTCAGTTATGTTTTGAGGTGACACGTCGTGGGTGATGTCTATGACGCTAACGGAAGGGGCAATGTTAGATATTATCGCTTTCATGACGGATGGGTAAAACGACCCGAAATCTGTTAGAAGAGTAATGATTCCCATATTATTTAATTGAGAATTACATCATAAAAGGTTTAAGTCTCTTGCGATCTCCTGCGCCATGTGAATTTCGTCCTCTCGCAAGTACCTGTTGATTTCAGGATAGTGAACGACATTGTAGGGGGTGTATTGGAACATAAGGTTGAATTTAACCCTCGGCATGTTTTCTCGTACCCATTCTACGATGGGCTGCGTGCAGCACTTGATATGTCCAGGCATAACGAGATGTCGTATCAGCAGTTTATCTTTGGATGATAACAGATTCCTAGTGACGACGTCAACATAGTTATCAACTTTGGAATAGCGTTTTGCGCACGTATTATTTCCGAACTTGAAATCGCTTAGATATATATCAATTACTCCATTTAGCAACTTTGCAGACTCCGAAGAGTAATAAGCATTGGAATTAAATACCATTGGGACATTCAGGCTGTCCGCCTCTATCTCTTGTTTTTCTGCGAGATCATAGAATGCTCTTATTGCTCTTAGAATTGTATAGATATGCGGGGTGGGGTCGCCTCCCACCCAGTTTACGTTACGGCTCCCCTGCTTAGACCTCTTATACATCCTGAGTGCAAGAGTCTCTGGTAAAGCTTTTGTCCCTTCAAGTGGGGCCCTTGAGATCTCCCAATTTTGGCAGAAGACGCACGAGAATGTGCAGCCGGTGAAGAAGATCGTATGAGAAGGTAGGAGCTCTCGCTCTTCGCCACAGTGGAGAAATTCAGATGAATAGTTGGAGTACGTAATTCCGCAGAATCCGGACGTTGCATTGCGGTCTGCATGGCATCGCCTCTCGCAGAAGTGGCAGTCATGAAATATCCGCCGTGCTATTTCGATTTTAAGATCAAGAAGCGATGTTTCTGGTGGCTCAGATTTAGCCGCATTGTCGGCGTTATCGTGTATTTTCCAGAGCTTATCAACCGGAGCTTTCAAATCCGCCCTAGTTTCAACCCTTTGTGCATTTCTAAAGAGTGGAAGCATTTCCCTGCGCATAACATCCTAATTCTCTAGGTTATGGACGTGGTTTGAAATTATAACAAAACAGATTACTGAGGAACCGGACCTACGTGGCTTATCAAGTCGCGAGGATCTATTGCAAATTTCTTGAGGCGCTCGAGTAACCCGTCACGTTTTCTTCCTATGAGACTATTTTCGAGAACGTCGCTGATCGTAGTGACGGGGATTATCCTTACCTTTTCTTTATACTGTTCCTCGATAATAACGTCACCTTCGTTATCGCGTGGAATCAATATATTTTTGATTCCTGCCTTCACAGCTGCCTCGATCTTGGGCGTCACGCCGCCAACCGGGAGGACCTCACCTCGAACCGAAAGCGATCCAGTCATCGCCACGCTCTGGTCTACCGGCACATTCTCAAGGGCAGATATCACAGCAGTGGCAATCGATATTGAGGCTGAATCACCCTCTACCCCTTCGTAGGTTCCTATGAACTGGATGTGGACGTCTTTATTAGAAATGTCTTGACCTGTAAATTTTTTAATAAGAGCTGAGACGTTCTGGACTGCCTCAAGCGCGATTTCCTTGAGGAGTCCTGTGGCTATGACGCGTCCTTCTTCTTTGGATTGTGCGGGAGTTATCTCAGCCACGATCGGCAGCATAACTCCTGAGTCGTTGCCCATTACAGCGAGTCCGTTTACTCGTCCGACCTCGGCTCCACTATTTCGAAATACCTGGTAATCACGTCTGCGCTCGAGGTACTGGTCAGTAAGCTGCTGTTCGACCGATCGCGCCATTTTCTTTGCCTCAATTACTTGTGCAGCTGTAGTGAATTCAGATCCCTCGGACCTTGCTATATCGCCTGCAACTCTTATCAATCCGCCTAGATCTCTCAGCATAAGGGTAAGATGCCCCTTCCTGCCAGCGCGCCGACGAGCTTCTCTAATTATCTCCTCTACTGCTCCCGCGGTGAAGTGAGGTATTTTCTCGTCCTTTTTGACCTCTTGAGCTACAAACCGTACGAGCTTTCTACGGTTCTCTGGTGTATCTTCTATTGAGTCACGCATATAAACTTCGTAACCGTAACCTCTTATACGAGATCGGAGGGCAGGGTGCATCCCTTTAATGGCATCTAAGTTTCCAGCGGCGACCATCACAAAGTTACAGGGCACAGGGTCTGTCTTTACCATCGCTCCACTTGACCGTTCGGACTGGCCAGTTATTGAAAACTCGCCCTCTTGGAGGGCTGTCAACAGGTGTTGCTGAGATTCAATTCTCAGCGTATTGATCTCATCTATGAAGAGTACACCTTTGTTAGCTTTATGAATCGCTCCCGCTTCAACTCGATCGTGCGAGGGAGTTTCGAGCCCACCTGATTGGAAGGGGTCATGTCTAACATCACCGAGAAGCGCTCCGGCATGGGCTCCTGTTCCATCTATATACGGGGCCGTCTCTTTAGCATCATTCGAGATTAGAAGCTTTGGTATCATAGCGTCTTCACGAGGCGTGATATAGCGGAGCGCTATAAACAGCATAGCTGCCGCAATAATACCCATTATGGGCTGATTAACGGCAAATGAGTAAGCTACTATCGCAAAGATCAAGATCATCGACATCATATTTCTGAATTGGCTCTTTTTTTGTGCCTCCCTTTTATGGGAGTCCACAATCTGTCGTCCCTTTCCAGCGGGCACAACGCGGATTTTTGGATTGTTACTATCCTCAAAATTGTGGTATATCAGCACGTCTTGCAATTCTTCTCGGGGAAGTAGTTCGGCCATTGCACGGGCAAGCATGGACTTACCTGTGCCAGGAGAACCAATTAACATGACATGTCTTCGCTGTTTTGCGGCCTTTTTTATGACCTCGACGGCATGTTCTTGTCCTATGACTTGATCGACAAGTAGCTGCGGTACAGATATCTCGCTAGTAGCAGATATGTTCATCCCGCCTAGCACGTCAAATGTGCCGCCATCGGCCACAATGTTATCTGCTTCGACTAATTCTTCTTGTGACAACTTAAAAATAACACTCCATTACTCGTTTAGATCATTGCTCTAGTTTAAATGATTATATCAAATTGATGAGTTAAATATTTTCTGCACAATATCGTTCTTTTACTGATATCAATCAGAAGAGAGCTATTGACACCTTTTTCTGTTTGTCTACAAAGCTCAGCTCAGATAAAGATCGATCGATTTTGCAGCACGTTTACCAGCTCCCATCGCGCTAATAACTGACGCTGCTCCCGTAACTATATCTCCTCCAGCGAAAACACCTTTTTTACTTGTGCTTCCAGTTCCGTCAGCTAAGATATGCCCGTTTTCTGTGGCCGCTATATCAGTGGAAATTCTTGCGATCAACGGGTTCGGATTATTGCCTATTGCTACAATAGCTACATCACACTCTATTTCAAATTCTGAACCCTCAAGAGGGATTGGTCTACACCTCCCTGATTCATCAGGTTCGCATAGCTCCGTGCGAATGCATTTTACAGCCTGTAGCCGTCCACGCTGACCAATGAACTCTGTAGGATTTGATAGCAGAACAAACTTTATGCCCTCTTCTTTCGCGTGTTCAATCTCTTCACGCCGGGCCGGCATCTCTCCTTCGCTGCGTCTATAAATTAAAGAAACATTTTCAGCTCTAAGCCTCATAGCGCTTCTCGCTGCATCTATGGCTACATTTCCTCCACCTATTACGGCTACATTTTTACCCCGTTTAACCGGAGTCTCATACTCAGGAAACATGTAGGCCTTCATGAGGTTCACGCGCGTTAAATATTCGTTTGCGTAATAGACCCCATTAAGGTTTTCACCTTGCATATCAAGGAACTGAGGAAGGCCAGCTCCCGTTGCTACGAAAACCGCTCCATACCCCGTGTGAAGTAGTTCATCGATGGATATCATCTTTCCAATTAATGTGTTGAGTTGTATGTCGACTCCAAGCTCACGTATGTAGTCAACCTCATGTTCCACCACTTTCTTGGGAAGTCTAAACTCTGGTATGCCGTAAGCGAGCACGCCGCCAGGAATGTGAAGCGCCTCGAAAAGGGTGACCGAGTAGCCCATCCGCGCAAGGTCTCCACTAGCAGCTAGCCCGGCTGGACCTGAGCCAACCACTGCTACCTTCTTCTTATTTTTAAGCGCAGTTTCTGGTTTTTCGCTGCCGTAGTCAGCTGCAAAACGCTCGAGCCTTCCTATTGCAACAGCCTCCCCGGTCTTGCCCGCTGTACAGTATTTCTCACACTGCGTTTCTTGAGGACATACCCTCCCACATATGGCAGGCAGATTGTTCCTTCGTTTTATAATATCCGCCGCGGCGTCAAAATCCCATCTCCTTATCATCTCTATAAATTCTGGGATATCGACTTCAACCGGACAGCCATGAATGCAGAGCGGCTTTTTGCAGGTGAGACATCGCTCAGCCTCTTTCACAGCTTCTTCAGGTGTATACGTAAAAGATACCTCATCAAAGTTCTTGATGCGCTCTTCAGGCAGTTGCTCCCTTGGAATCTGTCTCTTTTTCAGTTGCACGTGCGCTGCCTCCTCGCTGCGATATCCTCTTCCTCAAGATACATCTTCTGCCTGTTGATGAGCAAGTCGAAGTCGACTGTGTGCGCATCGAAATCTGGACCATCAACACAAGCGAACATCGTCTTACCACCTATAGAGACTCTGCACGACCCGCACATTCCAGTACCATCGACCATGATTGGATTGAGGCTAACAATCGTCTTTATTCCGAAAGATCGCGTAAGATTTGCTACAGCATTCATCATGGGAACCGGTCCTACAGCAAGTATGAGGTCAACGTGACGAGATTTTATTATGCGTTCGAGAGGGGCAACTACAAATCCTTTTTCCCCCCGCGTGCCATCGTCCGTGGATATATGCAATTCATCGCTGTTCGCTCCAATTTCTTCGACCTGCACGAGAAAATTGCTTGAGCGAGCGCCGACTATTGAGATAATCGTATTTCCAGCAGCCTTCATTTCTCTCGATATAATCTCAAGCGATGCTGCGCCATATCCTCCACCTACGAGCACGACCGTGCCATAGTTTTCGACTTTCGTTGGGTTTCCAAGTGGTCCCATAAGGTCGACAACTTCACCACCCTCTGCTATGCACCTCAGCCTTCTTGTTGTCAGTCCCACTTCTTGGAAGATTATTTTTATCAGTCCACTGTCTGGGTAACGCTCGGCTATCGTGAGCGGTATCCGCTCCCCCCTCTCGTCAATCCTTAGTATGACGAATTGGCCGCATCTCGCTCTTTGCGCAACAAGCGGCGCCTCTACTAAGATCATATACGTTAGTGGCGCTATTTCTTTCTTCCTTACTATTTTATACATTCAAACGACTCTACGTTGCTATTAATGATACGTAAAAGATATCGACGGAGTATCGTGTGGATGCTTGGTAAGCCATGAAAACCATGTTTTCGCTGCGTTGTAACTGTGTCTTCCAAGCTTTCTGAGAATACCTTTATGTTGAGTTATATGAGTTTGTAATAATAAAAATGCATTGGACATTTTTAACGCACCAGTTAATAGTACAGAAATCACGAGGGAGATAAATTGCTGAGAAAGACTTCACTCGAAGGGCTTGGAGAGGGCTTGCGCTTCATCTAAACATAGACGGGTTCAGAAGGTACACTCCTACCAATATAAGTGCAAGTCCCGCAATCCTTCTAATCCATATCATTTTCGCTGTTTTGCCTGCCAGAGCTGATGACATTTTCGTCGAATAAGCGATTCCAAGCATCGGGACTGCAAAGCCAAGAGAATAAACAAGAAGCAACGTCCCTCCTATGAGTATATTGCCTTTTGAGGCCACCCACGTGAGTATCGTACCAAGAACAGGGCCTGTACATGGTAACCAAACTATGCCAAGTGAAAGCCCCAAGAGCAAGCCACTGCTAATTCCCTCTGTCGAAAGTTTATATGACTCATTCGAAACTTTATTTATGATCCCTAGCCTTGGCATGTTATAGGGAAGATGTAGATTGAAGAGCATCCACACGCCCATCGTTATTATGATTACGATGGCAGCTGCGTTGATATAGTCTGCGAAGCTCTGAAAAATCGAACCGAATGCTGCTGCTGTTAACCCCATCATCGTGAATGAAATGCTTAGACCAACGACTATTGCAAGCGGCCTGTATCTTCCACTTTCAGTTGATGACGCTATTATTGCCGGAAGGAGGGGTAGTACACAAGGAGAAAGTATGCTCACCACTCCCGCTCCAAAGGCAATTAATGGATTTACCTCCATCATTTTCTTGCATCCTCAATCGCGCTTTTCAGCGTGTTTTCTTCAGTTGGGCCAACAAATTTTGCTATAGCCCCGTCTCCACGTATCACTATTGTTGTGGGCGTTGCAGTTACGCCATAATTTTTACCGATGTCTTTATTCTTTGCATTTTGTTCAATATTTATCCTTATTATCGTGACGTTTGTGCCCTTGTATTGCCCCTCGAGATTCGTCAGCGTCGGTTTCATCTTGTCGCAATCAGGGCAATTATTTTTCCAGAAAAAAAGAACTACCGTTCCGTTTTTCAGTAGGTCATTAATCTCCTTTGGATGGGAGTATCCTCCGACAAATTCATACCCCGACTGGCTTATGCAGCCGCTTATGCACACGCTCAAAACGCCTAGCACAGCAATCACTGCGGCAATTTTCGAATTACTTATCTGCTTCACCCCTAACTGCCTCCTCGTATTCTTTTTTGATGAAAAGCCTGCAATGGCAAGCCCCGCCTTTCGTTAACTCTTCTTCGTGATACGCACATGGACAGATGATCTTTCTATCTTCGATTTCATTTCCTGTAATTATCCGGCATGGACAGTAGCGCTTCCCAAATTTCTCCTGTCTCGTTGCGAGACCTTTTGTCACTTCGTCTACACGCCGCTCATCAGGATAGAGTTCAAAGCCCTTTCTCTCTGCGTATTTCTGGGCCCATTCCTTTATCTTTTTGGCCCGCTCATCAATATCCATTGAGCCACCCTACGACCAAGTACTTAGCCATAACCAATAAAACTAGGTTCCATTCAGTCGCTTATGATATATCATTTTTGTCATTAAAGTTCAGGCACGAACGCAGTCATCTACCATGTACCGTGACACAAGTACCTGCAGGATAACAAAGTCATTGCAAAGCGCTTAGATGAACATGTTCTCGAGCCACTTCAATTCCTTTTTAAAGATAGAAAATCACTGTTTAATAGACTTTTGATCTCTAAACACTTTAGGCTACCACCCGCACGTCTCACGCTTGAGCGATACATCCTGCAGCCGACTTTAAGGTATTATAACCGTTTTCGGTACCGCTGCGAGTTTATTCAATGGGTGAACCGGCCCCCATTTTTCATATCGGTGTGCTAGCCTTTATTTCTCCTTTGATCGATGTATAGTTTCTTATGGTCATACAATTAATTTAGGATTGCTAGAGTACTCTACCAAAAAATCACGGAAGCTCAACGTGTTGCGATGATTCATATCGGCCTTTAGATTTCCAAAACATGCAACTTGTTCTCTTTCGGTTCGGCTCAAAAATCTTTGCATAGACGGGCTTCGTTAATTTTGTGTAAATACGTCTGCATATCTCGACAGCATTTAGAGACGACGCGTTTACGCTTATATACCTAACGTTCTGATGTACACGTTAAATTAACATTAAACTATCTGACTGAAGATCGATTGCGTGGTACCGAACTCGTGCATCGAGCATTGAGATAAAGAATAGATTAGCACCAAAACAACACAAAAGTGGGTATCATAATTATAAGCCTGAGGCACGTTGCTCCCGTTGCGTATCTTCATCATTTCAGTAAAAATTCTCCGCTACGGAAACCGATGATGCTACAAATAGTTCTACAGGCAGTTATCGTCTTTAAAACTGTTTATAAGAATTAAATAATGTAAAGAATATAAATTATCTTTCTTCCAACGATACCTTTTCGAGTTGACTAGCAATATTCCAAATAAGAGTTCGCGTGTGAATCGGTATATTTGGGTCGTTACTTATGTCGTCAAGAATTGATATTACATAAGCTGCCCTGACCGCTTCTGATTCCTCTTTATTTAATAGTCTGTTTTTCGCCTCATCTGCAGCGCGCCGAATATTTCTCGGCACTGAGTCATCCTCTATGATCCGGGTGAGGATACCAATGCTCTGTTTAATCGTGTCCTGTTCACCTGACATTGCATCACCCTAGAGAACAAACTAAAACTATTCTTTCAATATTGGGAATTCACCTACATTTTCGTCGTATATAGTCTCTATTCCAGTCCTGACTGTTAACACAATAGTTGACACCGTATATATTGTCTTTGATTAAGTCCACAATCTAGATTATAGGTCGCCCCATCGGCGCTTTTTTGAATCACTTTTTAGCTCTTTTGTGTCTCCACCTGTTAAGCGATCAGGCCACAGGGCGTCGGGGTCATATTCTTCCACTTGGACGTTTTGACTTCGTTCTACTTCACGCTTTGGCGGTCTTCTTGCATACGAATTCCGATCAAGCTCTCTGCCATCATGCTTTTGAGATTTGCCGCTATAGGCATTTACATCATAACGGGTGTCAAATTCCATCTCGTCAGCTGCGGCATTCTCACCGGCATAAAAATCTGGTCCATCATACTGATCGTATGGTTCGCTGTCTCCTCGATCTCCTCTGAAGAGAGACGTCAGTAATGCCGCAATAATAAGAATTATTGGGAGTAAGACTAAGAGAAAGAGCGGAGAAATTCCATTAGGAATCTCAGGTAGTAATTTTGTCCAATCTCTGCCCCCCCCTTCATCAGCTACAGTAGTTTCATTCGAGCTTTTTGTTGGTCTAGGTGAGACTTCCGTAATAGGAGTTGGACTCTGAATTGGCTGTAACGATGGTACCAGCACGGGCAGCAATGTGGGTGTAGGCATAGGCGTAGGCATAGGCGTAGGCATAGGCGTAGGCATAGGCGTAGGCATAGGCGTAGGCATAGGCGTTGGAGTTGGCGTTATAATAGGTGGGATGGTAGGAGCTGCAAGGTTCGCTGCACCATTGCCTTCACTTGCGTTTTGAGCTGAGACCACTAACTGTAATGAAAGAATTAACATTAATGATATAGCGGCAAACCCTGTAAATTTGAAAGCGTTCATGGACACAAATACTGCGATTTTTTAGCTATAAGTGCATTTTATTAAATCAGATATATGAATTTCTCCATTATAATCGTATGTATCTATTAAAGCAGAATTAAGAAAATTTTTTAAATAACCTAAAAAAGCGAGGGGAAAAGTTGATCACCGCGTGCAGGCAAGTGCGAGAATGAGATATAGTTGCTCGATTCGTTCACTGGACAAATTTACGGCATGTGCTTAGATTCCATATGGGCTTTACCTAGACTTCAGTAAGTGTAGTTTTTCTGTTTCTACTTGGTGTCCGCACGACAAGTGCAAAGTACTCACTTATTATAGTGTCGCCGATTTTCTTTCTTAGACTTATAGAAAAAATTAACTGCATTGTAGTGTATTAATTCTCTTAAAAAGATCAAAAGAGCATTATTTTAGCCAAGACATCATTGCTCTAAGCCTAGCCCCCACAATTTCAATTTGCTGCTCTTTCTCCTGTTTGTTAAGTGCATTGAAGACGGGGCGGTTCGCATTGTTCTCGAGTATCCATTCCCGCGCAAACTCACCGCTCTGAATTTCTTTGAGAAGTCGCTTCATCTCTGTTCGGGTCTTTTCCGTAATGATCTTTTTACCTCTCGTCAAGTCACCATATTGAGCGGTGTCACTTACAGATTCACGCATCCATGAAAGCCCCCCCTCGTATATGAGATCGACAATCAGCTTTAACTCATGTAAGCACTCAAAATAGGCTATCTCAGGTTTATATCCTGCGTCGACAAGTGTTTCAAATCCAGCTTTAATTAGCTCTGACGTGCCACCACAGAGCACCGCTTGTTCGCCAAAGAGATCAGTCTCGGTCTCCTCCTTGAATGTCGTCTCAAGCACTCCCGCCCTTGTAGCTCCTATTCCTTTGGCGTAAGCAAGTGCCTTCTGTAAGCTGGTTCCAGTATAATCTTGATGGACAGCTACGAGTGCCGGCACCCCCTCACCCTGTTTATAGATCCTACGTACTAGATGTCCTGGACCTTTTGGCGCGATCATAAAAACGTCGACGTTTTCCGGTGGTACTATCTGGCTATAGTGAATATTGAATCCATGGGAAAATGATACTGCGTCGCCATCTTTCAGGCTTGGTTCGATTTCTTCCCGATAGACTTGAGGCTGCCGCTCATCGGGGAGTAGTATTTGTATTACACGCGCTTCATTTGAAGCTTCTTTGACATTTAAGACCTCAAAACCGTCTTTAACAGCCTGATCCCACGATCTCCCTCTTCGTAGACCGATGACAACGTCAAGTCCCGAATCCTTAAGATTTTGGGCCTGAGCGTGTCCTTGACTTCCGTATCCGATTATTGCAATTTTTCTCTCCTTAAGATTTTTCAAATCTGCATCAGCGTCATAGTACATTTTTATCATGTTTCAACCTCTTGAGGTTAGATGGTTAGCGAGTGGCTTAGTATTTACTGACAAGGGATATAAAAATATGTCCAACTCCTGAGTCAATGTATATTCAAATGAGCGTTGCTGTACCAGCCGGCGTGCGAAGTGCATCTCTCTTAAAAAACGAATGTCACAAAGCAGGAGGCAGGATGACAGAAAGTTTTTGTGAAGGGCACGTCACATATGATGAACCGAAGGAAATCAGTTTAAACCACTTTACTCTTTTGTTGACACTATCACCTTAGGGCCTCTTCCGAGCGCCAACCTGCCGGTTCTAACCATCTCTTTAATCCCAAATTGCCGCAGCATGCAGGTAAGGGCGTAGATCTTGCTTTCATCGCCAGTAACTTCAATTACAAGGCTTTTGGGTGCAACATCAACGATACGGGCTCGAAAGATATCCGTAATCTGCATTATTTCCATACGATTCCCGCCTTCAGCTGCGACTTTGATTAATACGAGCTCCCTATCAATGTATGATTCTTTCGTTAAATCAGAGACCTTTATGACTTCAATGAGCTTATTGAGTTGCTTTGTGACCTGCTCCACAACCTCATCATCTCCAGAGACGACGATAGTCATCCTTGACACATCCTGGTTCTCTGTCACGCCGACGGTGAGGCTTTCGATATTGTACCCTCTGCGGCTAAAGAGACCTGCAGTTCGTGCTAGTACGCCAGGCTTATTCTCGACAAGTACCGATAGCGTGTGTTTCATTTTTATCTATCCCCTTCTCCTGCTCTTTAAATCAATAATCTCATTCAACGCCGCCCCCGCAGGAACCATCGGGAAAACATTTTCCTCAGGAGCGACTCGAAAGTCGATGATGACAGGTTTAGGCGTCTCGGTCGCCTCC
>Ga0187772_10000983_pt1 | contig 13174 bp, 14 predicted proteins | sample 0116_SJ02_MP15_2_FD_133137 | JGI IMG/M metagenome (GOLD analysis project Ga0187772, IMG submission 133137) | Tropical peat soil microbial communities from peatlands in Department of Meta, Colombia - 0116_SJ02_MP15_20_MG | ecosystem: Environmental > Terrestrial > Soil > Wetlands > Peat | place... | reverse complement strand
GGGGCGCCTGACGCTCCCGCCGCCGCGGTCCCCTTCGCGCCCGTAGGTGGCCCGGCCTCCCGGCCGGAGTTTTAACCTCCGCCGGACGTCGGTCGCGGACATGGCGGACGGAGCGGTCTCCCCCGTGGCGATCCTGGGCAGCGGGCCGGCCGGCCTCACCGCGGCCCTGTACTGCGCCCGGGCCGAGCTTCGTCCGATGGTGATCTCGGGGATCCCGCCCGGTGGCCAGCTCCTGATCACCACGGAGGTCGAGAACTACCCGGGCTTTCCGGAAGGGATCCAGGGGCCGGAGCTGATCGACCGAATGCGACGCCAGGCCGAGCGGTTCGGGGCGTCGTTCGTGGACGACAACGTCACCCGGGTCGACTTTGGTCACCGGCCGTTCTCGCTCGTCACGGGTACGCACGGCACCCTGCGCGGCGAAGCCGTGATCGTCGCGACCGGCGCGACCGCGCGCTGGCTGGGCCTGCCTTCCGAGCAACGGCTCCAGGGCCACGGGGTCAGCGCGTGCGCGACCTGCGACGGGTTCTTCTTCAAGGGGAAGGAGCTCGCCGTCGTGGGCGGGGGCGACTCCGCGATGGAGGAGGCGCTGTTCCTGACCAACTTCGCGACCCGCGTCACGATCATCCACCGGCGGGACCAGTTGCGGGCCAGCCCGATCATGCAGGCCCGGGTGAGGTCCCATCCCAAGATCTCGCTGCTCCTCGACGCCGAGGTGATGGAGGTGCTCGGCCAGGACCGGGTCGAGGGGCTGCGGGTGCGGGACCGCCACACCCGGCAGTCCCGGGACCTGCCGGTGGGGGGGCTGTTCGTCGCCATCGGCCACGACCCCTCGACGGAGCTCTTCCGGGGCGTGCTCGACCTCGATGCGGACGGGTACGTTCGGGTCCACGACACCACGCGCACCAGCGTGGAGGGCATCTTCGCCGCGGGCGACGTCCATGACCGGAGATACCGGCAGGCGATCAGCGCCGCCGGTTCCGGCTGCATGGCCGCGATCGACGCGGAGCGGTGGCTCGCGGAGCGCACGTCGTCCGCCGAGCGCACGCGCGCTCCGGGATAGCCTTTAATATCGCTCCGCCCGGTGGTCGCGCGAGGCCGATCGGTTGCCCGGCAAGAAGAGCCTCCATATCGAGTCGTCCGGACAGCTGTGCATCTACTGCGGGGCTTGCGTCGGGATCTGCCCCCTGAACTGCATCTACCTGGACGAGGTCCGCATCACGTTCGACGAGAGCGTCTGCACGCGGTGCGAGATCTGCGTGAAGGCGTGCCCCGTCGGGGCGATCGAGATCGGCTGAGCCGAGGGACCGGACCATGCAGGACCGAACCACGGACGTGCTCGTGATCGGCGCGGGACCGGCCGGCAGCATGACCGCCAAGTGGGCGGCGAAGCACGGGGCCCGGGTCGTGATGATCGAGAAGCGCCAGGAGATCGGGAGCCCGGTCCGGTGCGGCGAGGGCATCAGCAAGGGGTGGCTCGAGGAGGTCGGCATCCGGCCGGGGAAGTGGGTGAACCTCGAGGTCGAGGGGGCCCGCATCTACTCGCCGAGCGAGAAGGTATTCGAGGTCAACGAGAAGCACGCCGGCAACGAGGTCGGCTACGTCATCGAACGGGACGGCTTCGACAAGCAGCTCGCCATCGACGCGGCGAACGCGGGGGCCGAGATCCTGCTGAAGACCGCCGCGGTCTCGATCCTGAAGGACCACGGCCGCGTGGTGGGCGCGAAGGTGAAGCAGTTCGGGGAACCGTACGAGATCCACGCCTCCGTCACCATCGGGGCCGATGGCTTCGAGAGCCAGGTCGGGCGCTGGGCGGGACTGCCCACGAACATTGCGACGAAGGACATGGACACATGTCTCCAGTACCGGATGACGAGCGTGGACTGCGACGTCCGCTACTGTGATTTCTTCCTCGGGAGGGTCGCCCCGGGAGGCTACGTCTGGGTGTTCCCCAAGGGCGAGGGTCTCGCCAACGTGGGGATCGGCGTCCAGGTCAGCCAGGTACAGCACCCGGCCGACCCCCGCACGTACCTCGACCAGTGGATCGCGACCCACCCCGGGTATGCGAAGGGCAAGAAGATCGACATGGTGGGCGGCGGGGTGTCGATCTCGCCCCCGATCCGCCAGTCGGTCACCGATGGCCTGATGCTGGTCGGCGACGCGGCACGGATGATCGACCCCCTGACCGGCGGGGGGATCGCCAACGGTTGCATCGCGGGGAAGATCTGCGGGACCGTCGCGGCGGAGGCCGCGCACGCCGGCGATCCGTCGGCCGGCTTCCTCCAGCGGTATGACAAGGGATGGCGGGCCCGCCTCGAGGAGAAGCTCTACCGGAACTGGTTGGCGAAGGAGAAGCTGGTCACGCTCTCCGACGAGACGTTCGACAAGGTCATCGATGCGCTCTCGGACGTGACCCTCGAGAAGCTCAACGTCCACAACATCCTGAAGGCCGTGCACGAGAAGTACCCCGAGGTGACGAAGGAGTTCGAGGCGTTCCTCTGAACGCCCCGTACGATCCCTGTGCCCGGCGCCCCGAACCGACCCCCGGAGCAGAAGGAGCCCGCGGCTCCCCTGCCCCCCGTCGCGGAGCCCCCTGACCGCGGGGTGCTCCGCCGGCTGGTCCCGTGCCACGTGGCGTTGCTCCAGGACTCCTGGAAGGGGGCGCCCAGCCCCGAGGTGGTCGGGCCGTTCGAGAAGGCCGAGGCCGCCTTTAGGTCCGGGGACCTCGCCGCCGCCCAGTCCGCCCTCGACCTGCTCGCGATCCGGTTCGCCGAGCCTCGATGGCCCACCCTGCCCGCGCCGTTCCGTGACCTGCGGGTATCGATCCCGTTCCCGGTGCCGCCGCAATGGGACCCCGACCACGCCCTGGCCCCCGCGGACCGGGACGCCCGAAAGGCCCGTCGGCGGGCCGAGGAGCAGTTGACGCTCGCCGAGGCGAGCGTCGCCTGGGCTGGGACGCACGGGGTCCGCACGGACGACCTCGCCCGGCACGTCCAGTCGGCCCGAGGGGCGCTCGCCGCCGGGAGCGTTCCCCCGGAGTTCTATCCGGCGATCGATGCGCTCTGGACGGAGCTTGGGCCCCGGCTTCCACGACCGAAGGGCACGTCGGGGGCCGGACCCCCCGCCCCGTCCTCGTGACCGAGGCCGAGGCTCCGGCGCGCCGGCGGGTCCGCCGGGGCGAAGGAGAGGTGACCCAGTGGCCGCGCGGGGTCGCGAGCTACGTTCCGCGGGGCCCCGAGGACGCCGTGCCGGATCCCGAGGAGGACCGGCTCCGGAACCGCCTGCTGCTCGCCGGTCGGCTCATCGCGCTGCTGCAGGCGGAGGGCCGGAACGTCGAGCCCTACCTCCAGGAGCTGAGGTCCATGCAGCGGGCGCTCCAGGACGGGGACCGGACCGGGGCCTCGAACCGGGTCGAGCGGCTGCTCGGCGCGCTGGACGCCCTGGTCGGTCCCGCGGATCCGCCCACGGATCGCCCGGCCCGGTGAGCGCCGGGATACCGTCTTAAGCCGGACCGGCCCCTCGGGGCCCGATGGTCGCTCCGCGGTTCGGCACGTTCTCCATCGTGGCCTACGACCGAGAGCTCTCGGCCTGGGGCGTGGCGGTCCAGTCGAAGTTCATATCGGTCGGCTCGGTCGTCCCGTTCGCCGAGGCCGGGGTCGGTGCGATCGCCACGCAGGCGATGGCGAACGTCGCCTACGGCCCGGAGGGCCTGGCCCTCCTCCGGGAAGGAAGGCCGGCGGAGGAGGTCGTCCGGAAGCTGGTCGGATCGGACGCCGGCCGGGAGGACCGGCAGCTCGGGATCGTCGACGCCCAAGGCCGCTCCGCGGCCTTCACCGGGAAGAAATGCCTTACTTGGGCCGGCCACGCGACCGGCGACGGCTTCACCTGCCAAGGGAACATCCTCTTCGGTCCGGCGGTCGTAGAGGCGATGGCCCGGAGCTACGAGGCGACGCCGGGGGACCTGCTGGACCGCCTGCTGGCGGCCTTGTCCGCCGGCCAGCGGGAGGGCGGGGACCGGCGCGGGATGCAGTCCGCGGCCCTGCTGGCGGTCCGCCGGGGCGCCGGGTACGGCGAAACCGACCGATGGGTCGATCTGCGGGTGGACGACCACTCCTCGCCCATCGAGGAGCTGAAGCGCATCTTCCAGCTCTACGACCTTACCATGCTCTCGCGCGAGGACCCGGCCACGCGGCGCCGGATCGAGGGCGACGTGGCGGTCGCGCTCCAGCACGACCTCTCCGTCCTGGGCTACTACTCGGGCCGGCTGACCGGCGCGTGGGATCCGCCCAGCCGGGCCGCGTTCGCCCGGTTCATCGGGGAGCACAATTTCGAGGCGAAGCAGAGCGAGGACGGGACCGTGTGGCCCTCGGTGCTCGCGTACCTCCGGGAGCGCGCGGCGGCCGAGACGGAACGAAGGACCCGGACCGCCCCGGTGGTCACCGGCGCTCTCGATCGCGGGCCGGGCGCCGCCCCCGGGGGAGGTGCGCCATCGGAGCCGGCCCCGAAGCGACACCGACGACCGAGCTGACGATCGTCGTGCGACGCTCGTTCTCCCGCCCGGAGGACGCAGCAGCCCTCCTCGCCGCGGTCCAGGCCGACACACCGGAGTTCGTCCGGCTCTCCCTCGACGGCCCGTCGATGGAGATCCGGCTCTCGGCCCGTTCGGCCGCAAGCGCCCGGGCGACCTGCGAGGACCTGTTCGCCTGCCTCAAGGTCGCGGAGAAGACGATCGCCGCCGCGGGGCCGGCCGATGCGGCCCCGAAAGGGAAGTCGGATCCGGGTGGGGCGACGACAGGCCCGGCCCCCGAGGGCGGATAGGTGCCCCCGACCGTGTCCCAGGGAGTGGCCGCGACCCCGCTCCCGGGTCCGTCGATCGGTCGATACGCGACCGGCGTCGTCATCACCGTGCTCGCGGTCCTGAGCCAGTACATCGTTCCGGTCCGATGGCCGGCGACCCGTCTCCTCTACGGAAACCTGCCGGGGGACCTCTTCATCGTCTACGTCGTGCCCGTCGCCGCCTTCGCGGCGCTGGTCGGCGCCGGGCCCCTTCGGCACTGGAGGGACCACCTGGGGTCGGCCGCCTGGGAAGGGCTCCGGTGGTACGGGGCGCTCTCCCTCCTGGCCCTCGCGGTCACGTTCGGGGCCGTGCTGATCTACGAGATCGTCGACCCGTCGGCGCTGGCGCTCCTCGAGCGGACGAACCCGGCCCTCCAGGCGGCGGAGGGGGACCCGTGGCTGTACGTCGCGCTCTCGTTCCTGGTGGGGGCCTTCGAGGAGACGATCTTCCGAGGGTGGATCTTCGGGTTCTGGACCGACCGGCCCGGCTCGTGGCTCGTCCCGGCCACCTGGACGAGCGCCGTGTTCGCCGGCGTCCACCTGTACTACGGGATCACCTACGCGGCGGTCTCGCCGGTCTTCTTCTCCTCGTTGTTCCTGTTCGGCTTCGCGCTCGCCGCGACCTACCGGTTCTCCGGGGGGAACCTGGTCGTGCCGGCGCTCCTGCACGGGGTGCACGACGCGGGAGCATACCTCGGCCTGATCTCGCCCCTCGCCTCGGATGTGGTCGAGTACTCGGTGATCCTCGTCGGGGGGCTCATCGCCCTGATCACCTACGTTCGGAACGGTACGGCGGCGCCGCCCGGGAGCTGATCCCTCCGGTCGCCGGGGGCGGGCGCCCGTCACCATCAAGAACCGGACCCGGCTCCCGGACCGCATGCCCCCGAGCGACGGAGAGCTCCGGTCGGTCCTCTCCCGGGCCCGGACCATCGCGATCGTCGGACTGTCGGACAAGCCCGAACGGGACTCGAACGAGGTCGCGCGGTACCTGCGCGCCCAGGGCTACCGGATCGTTCCCGTGAACCCGTTGGTCCCGGAGGTCCTGGGAGAGCGGTCGTATCCCACCCTCGCGGCGATCCCCCCGACCACGCCGATCGACATCGTCGATCTCTTCCGACGGAGCGACCAGGTCGCTCCGATCATCGACGAGGCGATCGCCCGCCGGGCGCCCGTGGTCTGGATGCAGCTGGGCGTGGAGAACGCCGCGGCCGCCGCCAAGGCCCGGGCGCACGGGATCACGGTGATCGAGAACAGCTGCATCATGGTCCAGCACCGGCGACTCGGGATCGCCCCGGTCGGTGCGGGCGAGGTCCGGTGACCCCCGTGTCGACCGGCCCCGTCCCCCCCGCCGCTCCGGCCCCCCGAACGCCGCTCGTCTCGGACCGGGGCGCCGCGCGTCACGACGTCCTCCGGGCCGAGGTCTGGTCGAGCCAAGGGACCACCAAGGTGCTCCACGATGCCGAGATCGGGCGGGCCGCCCTCGTCGGGACGAGCACGATCGGTGGGTCCCTTCGGGCCACGCAGATCGGGGCCCGGGGCCTCCTCGAGGTCGTCGGGGCGTTCGAGGTCCAGGAGACGGGGACCGTCCGCGGAGAGCTGCGGGCCGGTTCCAGCGTCCACGCCGGGGAGCTGAGGGTCCAGGGGATCCTCCGGGCCACCGGCCCCGTCCGTGCCGACCGGCACATCGAGGTCTCCGGGACGCTGGAGGGACCGTCCGTCACGGCCGCGGAGGCCGTTCTGGAGGGCGGGATCCTCGTGCCGGACCTGATCCGGGCCGACCGCGTGCAGCTCCGTCCCGCCGACCGCTCTCGCATCGGACGTATCGAGGGCCAGGAGGTCCGGATCCGGGCCAAGGTCGCCGGCCCCGTCGAAGCGTTGCTTGGCGCCCCCCTCGAGGTCGTGATCGGTCGGGTCGACGGCGCTCGGGTCGAGCTCGAGGGCGTGCAGGTCGGACTCGTGCATGCGGACGAGGTCGTGCTCGGACGTCACGCCCGGGTCCGTACGGTCGAAGGCACGGTCCGTTCCGCCCACCGCACGAGCCATGTGGGACCCGAGTCCCGGAGCCGACCGCCTCCCGGACTGAGCCGGTGAGCGCGGGCCGGGCCGTTTTATCCCGGCGGCTACGTCGGAGGGTCGTGTGACGGAGGAGGAGGAGAGCGGGGCCCCGAACCCGCATGCCGTTCAGGCCCGGGTCCTCGAGTACTGGGAGGGGACCGGGGTGCCCGGCCGCGCCCTGGTCGAGCGGCCCGACGGCCCCCGGTTCCGGTTCACCGAGGGTCCGCCCACGGCCAACGGCGCCCCGCACATCGGCCACCTCGAGCCCCGGACCTTGAAGGACGTCCAGCTCCGGTACCGTCGGATGCAGGGGTACCGCATCATCAGCTCGATGGCGGGGTGGGACTGCCACGGCCTGCCGGTCGAGCTCGAGATCGAGAAGCGCCACGGGCTCAAGTCCAAGAAGGAGATCGAGGCGTTCGGCGTCGAGCGGTTCTGCGAGGAGTGCCGGGCCAGCACCCTGTCGGTCGCCTCGGTATGGCAGGAGATGAGCCGTCGCCTCGGCTACTGGCTCGACTACGACCATGCCTACCGGACGATGGACCCCCCGTACATCGAGAGCGTCTGGTGGTCGCTGAAGACGCTGTTCGACCGGGGGTTGCTGGAGAAGGGACACTACGTGCTCCCGTACTGCCCCCGGTGCGAGACCCCCCTCTCGTCGCACGAGGTCGCCCAGGGATACCACGACGCGACGGACCCGTCGGTCACGATCCGGTTCCCCCTCGAGCGGCCCGAGACGCCCCGACGCGACCTTCTGGTCTGGACGACGACCCCCTGGACGCTCCCCGCCAACCTCCTCGTGGCGGTCCGCAAGGACCTCGAGTACTCGGTCGTCCGCGAGGCGGACGGAGGGGAACTGGTCCTGGCCACCGAGGCGCTCCCGCGCTATTTCCCCCACGGGGCGGAGGTCGTCGAGCAGATCCGAGGCAGCGAGCTCATCGGCGCCCTGTACCGACCCCCGTTCGACACCCCCGGACCGGGCCCGGGGCGCCACCGGCTGGTCGCCGACGAGATCGTGACGACCGAGGAGGGGACCGGGCTCGTGCACATCGCTCCGAGCTTCGGACCGGACGACCAGCGGATCGGGGCCCGGGAAGGAGTGGGCGTCTACGACCCGCTGGACGGCCGCGGTGTGTTCACCGACCGGGTGCCGCTCGTGCACGGCCGCCCGTTCAAGGCGGCGGACCCGATCCTCATGAAGGACCTGGACGCGCGGGGCCTCTTGTTCCGGGCCGAGACCGTGCGGCACACCTACCCGTTCTGCTGGCGGTGCGACTCCGCCCTGCTCTACCGGGCGATCGATTCGTGGTTCGTCCGCGCCTCGCGGTTCAAGGAGCGACTGGTCGCGCGCAACGCGGAGGTGCGATGGATCCCGGAGCACCTGCGGGAGGGGCGCTTCGGCAACTTCCTCACCGAGGCGAAGGACTGGGCGCTCTCCCGCAACCGGTACTGGGGGACCCCGCTCCCGATCTGGATGTGCCCGGCCGGCCACGCCACCTGCGTCGGCAGCTTCGCGGAGCTGGCCGAGCGGGCCGGCCACCCGCTGCCGACCTCCTTCGACCCGCACCGGACCACCGTTGACGGGATCGTCCTCCCCTGCCCGAAGTGCGGGGCCGACGCCCGTCGGGAGCCGTACACGATCGATGCCTGGTACGATGCCGGGTCGGCGCCGTTCGCCCAGTTCCACTACCCGTTCGAGCCGGGGCCGTTCGACCCCGCCGCCGCGCTCGATTACATCGCCGAAGCGATCGACCAGACCCGGGGATGGTTCTACACCCTCCTCGTGATCGCGGTCGGACTGTTCGACCGGCCCGCCTACCGCGCCTGTCTCACGACGGGCCACGTGCTCGACGACTCCGGCCGCAAGATGTCGAAGTCCCGCGGGAACGCGCTCGAACCGCTCTCGTTCCTCGACCGGATGGGTGGGGACGCCGCCCGGTGGGCGTTCCTGGCGGTCGACTTCACCGAGGGGATGCGGCTCTCGGAGGCGGCGATCCAGAAGAGCTCCGCCCGGACCCTCGGCACGCTGCGCAACGTGGTCGCGTTCCACCTGGCGAACGCCCGCTCGGACGGCCTGTCCCCGGCGCTCGCCCCCCCGACCCCGGTCCGGGGCCTGGACCGGTGGCTGCTCTCCCGGCTCGAGGCGACCCGGGCGGCCGTCGAGACCTCCCTCGAGGGGTTCGATCCCCGGCCCGGCGCGGCCGCGGCCCGCGCGTTCGTGGACGACCTGTCGACGTGGTACCTTCGCCGCTCGCGCCCCCGGTTCTGGGGAGAGACTCCGGCGGACGACCGCGCGAACGCGCACGCGACGCTGTCGTACGTGCTCCAGGGCCTGGCCCGGACGATCGCGCCGCTCGTCCCGTTCACCGCCGAGTGGATCCATCAGGAGGTCGGCGAGCTGGGCTTCCGGCAGGCCGAGGGCTCGGTCCACCTGACCCGCTGGCCGTCCCCGTTCGCGGAGCGCGACCGGGCGCTCGAGTCGGCAATGGAGGAGGTGCGCGCGCTCGTCGAGGTCGGCCGGGAGCTCCGCCAGCGCGCCGGGGTCCGGGCGCGGATCCCCCTCCCGACGTACGTCGTTTTCGGGGAGGAGGGAGCGATCCCGGCCGGATTCCGCGAGGAGGCACGGGCGCTCCTGAGCGAGGAGCTGAACGTCCGCTCGGTCGTTCGGGTGCCGGCCTCCCGGCGGGGCGACTACGGGGAGGGCGACTGGGTGGTTCGGGAGGAGGACGGGGTCCCCCGGGCCGCGCTCTCCCGACGCCCGACCGAGGCGCTGCTGGAGGAGGGGATGGTCCGCGAGGTCGGGCGTCGGCTGCAGCAGACCCGCAAGGAGATGGGGCTCCGTTATGGGGACCCGGTCCGGGTCGAGCTGTCGGCGTCCCGGCCGCTCTATGACGCCCTCGACCGGCGGCGCGAGGCGCTGGCCCGGGAACTGATCGCCCAGCCGCTCGAACTGACCGACGGGGCGCTGGCCCCCGGTCCCGACGTGCGGAACTGGGAGGTCGACGGGGTCACGTTCGCCGCGCGCCTGGTCCGGCGTCCGGGCTGACGTCGGTCGGCTCGCGGCGGACCTCGCCTCCCGGGCGCTCCTCCGCGAACACCTCCGCCTCGAACCGGCGCAGACGCGCGGTCGGGAGCCGCCAGGCGCCCGGCGGAAGGCCGGCCTTCTCGCAGACCCCATCGAGGAACTCTTCCGTCGACCAGTGCTGCTCGATCGCGACTTGGGGAAGGAGGAGGCCGCTCGTGCCGCGAGCGTCCAGGATGAGGCCGTCCCGTCCGACCCGGATCGCCGAGAGGATCGTTTCCGGTGACGAGCGAGGCAGCGCGACCGGGACGGTCAGTACCGAGACCTCCACCGCAATCGTCGCCAGGTCGTCGGAGCGGATCGGGCGGAAGCGGGGGTCGTCGACCGCGGCCGCCACCGCGGCGCGGACGATCGCCTCCTCGAGCGGGAGCATCGGGAGGGGGTAGCCGATGCATCCCCGCAGCGCCCCGCTCGGGTGCCGTCGCAGGGTGACGAACGCGCCCCGGGGCTCCGCGAACACCGGCGGCAGGGTCGGGAAGATCCCCTCCCCCGGGCCGCCACCGAGCGCGTGGAGGATCGCTCCGCGCGCGAGCCGGACGGCGAACGCCCCCTCGGTGTCGCTGAGCATCCCGGACCGGCGACGGGGGCGCCCCGCCAAAGGCTCTTCGGCCCCCGGTGCACCTTTTATAGGGGGGCCCGGTCCACGGCCTCCCTATGCCGTTCCCCGAAGCGGTCGAGCGACTGCTCAACAAGAAGATCTGCATGAACTGCTCGGCGCGGAACCCGCCGAAGGCGGTCCAGTGCCGGCGGTGCGGCTACGCCGGGCTCCGGGTCAAGTCGCGCGAGCGGTCCGGGAAGACCGCCTAGGCGCCCGCGGTCGGGGGACCGGTACGGTCCTCCCGGGCGATCTCGAGCCGCTTCTCGGCCAGGAACAGGAGGTTCCGCAGGCCGTCCCTCCAGCTCTGGAGCTTGGGGGGACCCCACCGCTCGCCGTAGTGGATCGGCACCTCCACGAACCGGAGCCCGTGCCGGATCACCTCGATCTTCAGCTCCTCGCTGAGCGCCATCCCGTCCTGGACCAGGTGGACGCGGTCGAGCACGGACCGCCGGAAGATCCAGAACCCGCTCTGGCTGTCGCGCAGCCGGCGGTCGGGGAGGCCCCGGACGAACCGGTGGTAGGCGACGGACACGAACCAGTTCAGGACCCAGTTCCCGATGCGGTGCTCCGTCGTCATCGACCGCCGGTCCGCGTACGCCATCCGGTCGCCCGAGAGGAAGTCGAGCCGTTCCTCGAGCAGCTGATGGACGAGCGTCGGCACGGTCTCCACCGGGTACGTCGCATCCCCGTCCGCGGTGGCGATCACCTCCCCCTGCGCCGCGGAGAACCCCGTCCGGTACGCGAGCCCGTAGCCGCGCCGGCGCTCGACGATCACCCGCGCCCCCTCGGACTCGGCGATCGCGCCCGTCCCGTCGGGGGAGCCGCCGTCGACGATGAGGACCTCCCAGTCGATCGGGGCGTCCCGGAACAGGGTCCGGTTGGCCTCGTCCGCGGCCGCACGGAACGACCGGAGCACGTGGGCGATCGACGCGGCCTCGTTCAGCGTCGGGATGACCAGGGTCGCCCGCATCCGCGGAAGGGGAGCCGGAGGGCCGCTTAAACCCCTCTGGACCGTTCCCCGGGCACGTCCGCTCGGCGAACCGGCGCTCGGCGGTCCCGCCGTCGAGGGAGCTTCCCTACGACCGCGGATGTCGGCCTCTGGGCGACCGGGCCCACGGCGGGCGACCTGCTCGAGGGGCTGGGGCTCGGCCTCTTCGGCCTGATGACCGACCTCCGGATGGTCCGCGGCACCCAGGCGCGCACGGTCCGCGCGACGGCCGCCGACCCGGCGGGGCTCGTCGTGGCGTTCCTCAACGAGCTCCTGCTCCTATCCGAGGAGGAAGGGTTCGTGGGACGCTCGATCCGGGTCCGGACGTCGGGATCCCCGCCCACGGAAGCGACGGCGACCGTCCGGGGCGAGCCGTTCGACCCGGACCGGCACCCCGCGCGGACCGAGGTCAAGGCCGTGACCCTCCACCGACTCCGGTTCGACCCGGTCGCCGGTCGGGCCCGGGTGATCGTCGATATCTAGCCCGGGCGACGGACCCTCAGGGCATCCGGTCGACGATGGCGGAGAGCGCCTTACCCGGGGCCGGCAGTTTCCCGGCCTTCCCGAGAATCCGTTCGAGCGCGGCGAAGATGACGAGCAGGTCCGGCCAGTTGGCGATCCCCATGTGGCCGATGCGGAAGATCTTCCCGGTCAGCTCGCCCTGACCGCCCTGGACGAGGACGTTGTACTGGCGCTCCAGCGCCTTGCGGACCTCGGGGTCGCCAAGCCCGGGCGGGTTGCGGATCGCCGTCACGGTGTCCGAGGCGAACCGGCGGTCGGGGAACAGCTCCAGCCCGAGCGCGTCCACCGCGGCCCGGGCGGCCTCCGCGAGGCGGTGGGTCCGCTCGAGCCGCTGCGTTAGACCCTCCTCCCGAAGGAGGAGGAGCGCCTCCCGGAGGGCGAGGAAGAGCGGGACCGCGGGGGTCCACGGTGTGTCGTTCTTCTCGAGCGACTTCAAGTGCGCCGCGAGGTCGAGGTAGAACGTCCCCGGGTGCAAGGCGGCGACCGCGCGGTCCGAGAGGTGGACGATCGCGAGGCCGGCCGGGGCCGCGAGCCCCTTCTGGCTGCCGGCCACGACCGCATCGATCCCCCAGGCGTCGATCGGCTCGGGAATCCCCGCGACAGCGCTGATCCCGTCGACCAGGAAGAGCGCCCCGGAGTCGCGGATCGCCGGGGCGATCGCGGAGAGGTCATTGGCGAGGCCGACGCTCGTCTCGTTGTGCACGACGCAGACCGCCCGCACGTCCCCCTTCGCGAGCTCGGCGCGGACCGGTTCCGTCGGGATCGGCTGGCCCCACGGGGCCGAGATCGCCGTGACCGACTTCGAGTACTTCCGGGCAATCGACAGCGTCCGGTCGCCGAAGTTGCCGTTCGTGAGCACCAGGGTGCGGCCGTCGGCGGGGATCAGGGAGGAGTACATCGCCTCCAGCCCGGCGGTCCCGCTCCCCGTGACGATCGCGTGGCGGCCCTTGGCCCCGAACAGCACCGGCAAGAGCTCCCGGATCTCCTGGACGATGCCGTGGAAGTAGTCCCCCCGGTGGTTGACCGACGACATCGACATCGCGCGGAGGACCCGCGGGTGGATCCGCACGGGCCCGGCGATCAGGAACGTCGC
>Ga0187772_10000982_pt1 | contig 13175 bp, 11 predicted proteins | sample 0116_SJ02_MP15_2_FD_133137 | JGI IMG/M metagenome (GOLD analysis project Ga0187772, IMG submission 133137) | Tropical peat soil microbial communities from peatlands in Department of Meta, Colombia - 0116_SJ02_MP15_20_MG | ecosystem: Environmental > Terrestrial > Soil > Wetlands > Peat | place... | reverse complement strand
GGCTCACGTTCGAGATGGTCAACCCGAACATCGCGAACGCGATCGTCCCCGGACCCCTGGCCACTGGGGTCCTGCTGGACGACAGCTTCGTCGTACCGTAGGTCGCAGGGCCGGCGTAGGACGGCTCGGGGCGACGGCCCGGTCCGGGGTCGGCGAAGGCTGCCCCGGACCCCCAACGGACCGATGGGGCCCGCCGGCGGCGGGCCCCGGCGGACGTCGCCCCGCGCAGGGGCGAGCGCCGCCGGGCACACCGGGGTCGGCCGGGCCGAACGGCCCCACGCCCTCCGGCGTCGCTAGTCGAGCCGTCGGTCGGAGGTCTGCTGCTCCTCGGCCCGCTTGTCGTACGGGTACGTCACGTCGAGGTCGCTGGCCGTGGTCAGCGCAGCGGTCCATCGGTCGGCGAGGGACCAACCGGTCGCGCCGAGGTCCTCCGCCAGCTGGTCCGGTGTCCTCACCCCAACGATCGGCGACGTGACCCCGGGGCGGGCGAGGAGCCAGTTCAAGGCGATCTGCGCCGGGGTCTTGCCGACCTCCCTCGCAGCCTCCTGGACGGCCTTGACGATCCGGCCGGCGCGGTCGTTCTCGAACCGCTTCGCGTAGAACTCGACGTCCTTGGCGTCGGCGATGCGGGTCCCGGGGGGCGGGGACCGGACGCCGTCCCGGTACTTCCCCGAAAGGTAGCCGCCGGCGAGCGGGCTCCACGGCAGGACCCCGATGCTCTCCGCGAGGCACATCGGGATGAGCTCGAACTCCGTCGCTCGGGCGTAGAGGCTGTACTGGGGCTGCAGGCTGACCGGCTCGTGCCAGCCCCGCGCCCGACAGAGCTGGAGGGCCTTCTCGAACTGCCAGGCCCGGTAGTTGCTCACCCCGACGTACCGGATGAGCCCGTCCTCCGTCAGCCGGTGGAGCGTCCCGAACGTCTCCTCGAGGGGGGTCAGCGGGTCCCAGGCGTGCACCTGGAGCAGGTCGATGTAGTCGGTCTGCAGGCGTCGGAGGCTCTCCCGGACCGCGTGGAGCAGGTGCTTTCGCGAAAGCCCGACGCTGTTCGCGCCATCGGCGGTGCGGAACCGCGCCTTCGTCGCGACGACGATATCGGCCCGGTCGCGGCCGGCCAACCAGGTGCCGATGATCTGCTCGGACTTTCCGGAGGAGTAGACGTTCGACGTGTCGAGGAAGTTCCCCCCCGCGCCCACGAACTGGTCGAGCAACTGCTGGCTCGTCCGCGCGTCGACCTGCCAGTCAAAGGTCATCGTTCCCAAGCAGAGCTCGCTGACGAGTACGCCGGTCTTGCCCAGCTTCCGAAGCTTCATTGGTGGCAGGAAATACCGCGGATAGATACGATTCCCGGCGACCCGACCCCAGGTCCCGTACGTTGGGCTCCCGTGGGTCGTGTTCCCCCCGGTGGCGGTCCGCGGGGCAAGTCGGCACAGCGCGGCTGCCCTCGTCCTACCAAGGCGACCAGAGAGCCCGACACGTCAGGAAACGGGATGCGGTGGGCCGGCCAAGCGCTGGACGGAGGCCGGCTTAGAGGGAAGCACCGAATCTAGCTCTTCGGCGGGGACGGGGGCATCTGGTACAGCCCGATGACGTTCCCCTCGGGGTCTCTGAAGTACGCCATGAACCCCATGCTGCCGTCCCCGATCGGCTGCTTCCTCTGGAGGACCTTGCCGCCGTGCTGCTCGATCGCCTTCTCCGCCGCGAGGATCTCGTCGACGACAACCGTGATCGTGGGGTGCTCCAGGGACCCTCCCCGCTTGACGATCCCGCCGCCGATGTAGCCCGGTTCCTTCGGCATGCCCTGAGCGTCCGCGGCCCCTGTTCGGACCATCGTGTAGTCCATCTTCGGGTCGTGAGTCATCGTCCAGCCGAAGATCGACTGGTAGAACTTGCGCGCTCGCTCTGGGTTGTCCGCCGGTATCTCGAAATGCCCAACCTCGCCGCTCATAGCTGCCCGAGGGTCTTGCACTCCCCGACCTACATGAGGTCGCTGGGGAGAGGTCGTGAAACCCTAGACCCGGGAAGGAGGTCGGGTTGGATAGGTCGCCCGGCGTGCCGCGTGGGCCCACGTCGGCCCCGGGCGCGGACCTACCCAGGGGGCGCGCGAACCGGTCGGAGCGGCGGCCGTCGCCCGGCATGGATCGCGTCCGGGAGTCGGGACCCTCAGGGGCAGGACGTTCCAAGCTCGAACGGGGCTGTCTTCAGAGGATAGGGTGGGATCCCCTTCCACGACGACGACGAGGCACGCCGGCGCAGCCAAGCGGCATCGCGAGACCGGAGCGGTTTAAGGGGCACGCTGGTCTCGCGCGTCTATGGCTGCGACGAAACGACGCACGCAGGACCCCCAACGGTCCAGCACCGGGTTCACCGAGGCCGAGCGAGCGGCGATGCGGGAAGCGGTCCAAGAGAGGAGGGCGCGACCGCGGGGCACCAAGGTGGATGGCGAACGCGAGGTCCTCGCCAAGATCGCCGCGATGCCGGATTCGGACCGGCGCATGGCCGAACGGATCCACGCCATCATCAGAGCCAACGCCCCGGACCTGTCCCCCAAGACCTGGTACGGGATGCCGGCCTACGCCAGGGACGACCAGGTCGTCTGCTTCTTTCGGTGCGCGGCGAAGTTCAAGACCCGGTACGCGACGCTCGGCTTCAGCGACGAGGCGAGGCTCGACGAGGGCCACATGTGGCCGACCGACTTCGCCCTTGCGGAGATCACCCCTTCCGAGGAGGCCCGGATCGCCGCGCTGGTGAAGAAAGCGGTCGGTTGAGGGCACGGCCCCACCGGCTGTCGGGCCGCGTCGGGACGCGAAGCGGGGCGGGCGGAAGGATCCTTCCGACCGACGGGGGCTGACCCGCTCGATCTGATGCGCCTGCATCGAAGGGCGGATCTCGGTAGGTTCGATTCCCGACCGCGGTACGGTTCGTCGGCTCGCTGTCAAGATTGGCGTCGGGGTGGTCGGCCTCCGTCCGGCGGGTGAGGCGAGGGCTGCGGAATCGGAACGGTCGCGCGGTTCCCGACGTAACCGATACGGCTCTTGCCGCCGCTCAGGGAATAAGGTCGGGCGGGTCCGGGCCAGAGAGGCGAACGTGGGAGAGAAGACGACGCAGGGAACCGGTGCGGGCGCGGTGGCGGTGAACCCTGCAGAGTTCAGGCACCTCGTCGAGCAGGTGGAGCGGGCCCACGATCTCATCGAGGCCGTGACCAACCGGACGAACACGCTGGTGCACTTGCTGGATATCCTCAGCAAACGCGTCGACCGGCTCGAGGCTCGGGCTGGAGAGTGACCCAGCCCCTCCCGAGTCGACGGGCCGCCCAGGCCTCACTCCTGACCGCGTGGGTGTAAGGGCCGTTGCACCCGGTCCCCCATCAGCAACCCTCGAATAGTGCGGCTCGTACGCCTCCCCCACGCCACGAGGAGAAGTCGATGACCCATGCCTGACCCGAAGCTACCGGCTCGCAGAGTGAGGATGCCTGAGATCCGGCCCGGTCGGTCCAAGGAGCGTTACCCCGCGCCGAAGGTGTTCGTCCCCTGGCACGACGCCACGCCCGGACGTCACCCGTTGCTCGAGCTTTTCGGAGGGCTAGAGGAGACGGTGCCGTTCCGCAAGTACCCCGGGGACGACTCGGCGATCCTCGCGGCCGCGAAGGCGACCTGGGCGGAGGTCACTCCCGGCCCCGGATACATGTACGTGGCCCCACCGCGGACCCCGCCCGAGATCCGGGCCGCGGGATTTCGGATGGTCGAGACCACGGACGACGTGATCGTGGTCGCACAGTCCCACCTGAGGAACAGCCCGGGGATGGAGGTCTACCTCGATATCATCCACGAATTCCTGCACATCCTTCAGCGGCGGCAGGGGCGGGTCATCTGGCCGAGGGCCAGCCTAGCGTACGTCGACCGGCCGACGGAGATCGAGGCCTACGCGTTCTCGATCGCCGAGGCGCGACGCCTGGGCGTACCCGATTCCTATCTGCGAAGGTACCTCCGCGTGCCGTGGGCGACCCACTCCGAGAATCTCCGGCTGCTTCGAAACGTCGGCGTCTCCGTTCCGCGAAGCCCGCGCTGACCCGACCGTCCGGCTCCACCCTCCGCGAGTAGTGCTTAACTTGAGATACGCCCGTCCCGGCGACGTGTCGGTGCCCCACCGCCGCCTGGCCGCCATCATGTTCACCGACATGGTCGGGTACTCCGCTCTAGCCCAAGCCGACGAGGCGACCGCCCTCTCCACCCTGGAGACCCACAACGCGCTCCTCCGGCCGATCTTCCGCCAGTTCTCCGGTCGCGAGATCAAGACGGTCGGCGATGCGTTCTTGGTCGAGTTCGACAGCGCGCTCGACGCGGCACAGTGCGCCCTCGCCGTGCAAAAGGCGCTCCACGAGCGGAACGCCTCCGTGCCCGAAGCCGAGCGCATCCTCGTCCGCATCGGTGTCCACGTCGGGGACGTCGTGCCGTCGAACGGAGACGTGCTCGGCGACGCGGTCAACATCGCCTCCCGGATCGAGCCGCTCTCCGAGCCCGGTGGGATCAGCGTGACCCAACAGGTCTACGACCAGGTCCAGAACAAGCTCGACGCCGGGTTCGCCCGACTTCCTCCGGTCGAGCTCAAGAACATCCGCGTACCGATGGCGGTGTACACGGTCGTGCCGCCCTGGGCAGGACCGCGGAAGGAGGGGCGTTTGTCGACCGGTACGATGGGACGCCAGCTGGCGGTCCTCCCGCTCGCGAACATCAGCCCGGACCCCCACGACGAGTACTTCGCGGACGGCCTCACCGAGGAGCTCATCTCGGTCCTCTCGCAGGTCCCCGGGCTGAGCGTGATCGCTCGTACCTCCGTCGTCCCGTACAAGGCGGCCCCCAAATCGGTCGCGCAGGTCGGCCAGGAACTCGGGGTCGACACGGTCCTGGAAGGCAGCGTCCGCAAGGCGGGCCAGAAGATCCGGATCACGCTCCAGCTGATCGACGTGAGCACCCAGCGGCATGTGTGGGCGACGACCTACAACCGGGAGCTGAACGACGTCTTCGAGGTCCAGTCCGATATCGCCGAACGGACGGCCGAGGCGCTCCGGCTCGAGCTGGCCAAGTCGGAGTCCGCGACCGGCCGCCGGGTCCCGACCTCGAACCTCGAGGCGTACGAGCTGTACCTTCGGGGGCTCGCGGCGGTCGGCAACATGGACGACGATCACCACGTGGAGGCGATCCGGGCCTTCGAGGCCGCCACCCGGCTCGACCCGAAGTTCTCGGAGGCGTACGCCGCGTGGGCCCAGCAGTACGTCCGGGCCGCCGGGGACCACCTCGCGTTCCGGGAGGCGATCCCGAAAGCCCGGGAGCTCGCGGCCCGTGCGCTCGCGCTCGACCCGGATTCCGCGGAAGCCCACGCGGTGCTCGGGAACATCGCGATGCAGTACGATCACGACTGGGCCACGGCCGAGCGGGAGTTCCGTCGCGCCATCGAGCTGAACCCGAGCAACGTCGACGCCCACTCGTTCTACGGTCTGATGCTCATCTCGCTCGAACGGTTCGAGGAGGCGAAGGAGGTGCTCCGGCAGACCGTCCGCCTAGACCCGAGCGGGAGCCATTCGGCCACCCTCAGGTGGGCGGAGCAGGAGGCCGGGGATCCGGAAGCAGGTTTCCTCCAGGCGGACGTGCAGGTCGCCGAGGGCCCGGAGTCGCTGGGCCAGCACACGGTGCTCGGGCTCACGTACCTGGGCCTCGGCCGCCGCGACGACGCGGTCCGCGAGGCCGCCTGCACGCTCGCTCCCGCGAACGAGACGGAGCGCTTCGACCACGCGCTCTTGAACGCGCTCGTGGGCCACCCCGAGGTGGCCCGGGAGATCATCGCCGAGTCCGCCCGGGGCGAGGCCCGGTCGTACACCTCGGACACCCACCTGGCGATGCTTCACTCGGCGCTCGGCGAACGCGGACGAGCCCTGGACCTCCTCGAGAAGGAGTTCCGCGAAGGGGACCCGGTCCTCTGGCTGTGGTACCGCGGCGTCTTCTTCGACCCGATCCGCGACGACCCGAGATTCGTTGAGCTGCTCCGGAAGTACGGGCTCCCGACCCATCCGCCGCGGCGACTCGGTCCGCAGCGAAAGTGAGGGGCCCGAGCCCCGCGACGATCCCTCCCACGGGCCTTGGGTCCGACGGGTCTTCTCGGAGAGTTGTAGGCTTGGGGCCGAGGATGGCGTGCCATCCAACGGCCAGACAAGCCCGGCTCCCCCTCTCGGAGGCCGGACGGCTACAGCTACGTCACGAGTTGGACGGCCTGGTCGAATCCGAGCAGTCCCAAACCAGAGATCACCCAACACCGCGCCGGTCGGACCCTTCGCCGGCGGTGCGACAGGGATTAAGCTTGCGAACTCCCTCGGTCGGACAAGAGGGACCGTCTCGATGAAGAGCGAGTGGGACACGATCCGCGCGCTGTACCGTTACAACTCGGAGGTCCGCCAGAGGTACCTGAAGGCGATCTGGAAGCTGCCTCCTCGGGAACGGTACCGGAAGCGGGGCGCGTCGTTCCCGTCGCTGGTCGACATCTACATGCACGTCCTCGATGCCTATCGATGGTGGTTCCTTTCGGTCTACGGCAAAGGGGGAACGTTCGACGAGTATCCGCTGGGTCAACGCTTCTCGAAGGCCGAGGCGGCGCGAGCGACCCGGTCGGTCGACCAGCTGACCCAGAAGGTCCTCCGAGAGGTGGGTCCCCGGGGCGTGGATCGCATCGTGGCGTGGAGGGGACGCCGGTCGTTCCGGTGCTCGGTCCGCAGCATGCTGCTCCACCTGGTAGAGGAAGAGCTCCAACACCGCGGGGAGATGAACGCCCTTCTCTGGCAGATCGATATCGACCCCCCCGTAACGGGCTTTGGAGAGGAGTGACAGGGTCCGTCGCGTGCCGGTGCTCCCAGGGTCGTTCACGCGGTCGCGGGGATCGTGGGTTTGCCCCGCGCCCGGGGGATCCTCCGCACGACGACCCACCGACGCATCGCGATCTTGCGCTCTTTCCGGAACCCCATCTTCTCAAACATCCCCAGGGTCCCGCTGCAGAGGAAGGACGACGAAGTCCTCTCGCCCGTGTAGTCCTCTGGGTAGGCCTCGACCGTCCCGCCCCCGAGCTGAGCGATGTAGCGTAGCGCCTCGCGGAGGGCGACCGCGGCGATGCCCTCCCCTCGGCGTTCCCGGTCGATGAAGAAGCAGGTGATGCGCCAGTCGGGGAGGTTGCGCAGTCCCTCTTCGTAGGCCCTCTTACTGCGGATGTTCGGAAGCTCTGCGGTAGGGCCGAACTGGCACCACCCGACCGCGTTCGGCCCGTCGAACACGAGGGCGGCGTGCGCTCGGTCTCCGCGTACCCGCTCCTCTTTCATCGCACGGTAGGCCGCCGCGCCACGCTTCCCTTCCCCGGGTCCGAGGTGGAACGAGATGCACCAACACCCACCGAAGATCCCGTTGTGCTTCTCGACGAGGCGAGCGAAGGCGGGCCACGTATCCTCCGAGAGAGGCTTCGCGGTGAGGGGCGAGGTCGACATGCGGGATCGGACAGCCAAGGCTACCGTCTAAACCTCTTCGAGAGGTTGTGAAACGGGCTGGCCCAACCAATCTGAGGGGTTGGCGGAAGCGATCCGCGGAAGCGGAGCACCCCTGCCACGACAGGGGGCCGGCACCGCGACCGTTGATCGGCGGGAACAGTCCCGGGGGCGGCCCCGTACGGACGGGTCGACCAGGAAACCGGGGAGCGCCCCTAGTTCGTGGAGCCGCCGGCGGCCAAGATGCGCTCGATCCGTGTGTCGAGCCAGTCCCGGACCGGTATGCTACATTGCTCGTACCAGAGCAGCGTGTGATCTACCCCGGGGATACGGGCGACTTGGGAAGACCAGGCGTCCAGCTCCGCCGCGGTCCGAGCACAGGCGAGGAACTGAACGCTCCCGGGCCGATCGTCCACCCCCATGGTGGAGGGTCCGCGGGATTGCTCCGCGTGGGGCAGCAGGGCGTGGATCGTGCTCCGGACCTCCTCCGACCTTTCGGGGGAGTCGAGGAACGCCGCGACCACCGCGAGGGTCTGAGGGAATCGGGAGAAGTCGAGGATCGGGTCGAAGATGAGCGCGGCGCCGTCGAGCAGCGCGTTCAACCTTCGGGACGTCGTTTTTTGGGACTGACCCAACCCCTCGGCCAGAGCCGCCAAGGGCGCTTCCGGCGTTCGGCGAACCGCTTGGACCAGCCGCCAATCCGACCGGGACATCCGGTGGTTGCAGGGTCGGAGGACGAACGGCATCTCGGGGCCGACCTCCTTCGGCCCGCGGATCTGACGCAGCTGAAGGAGCCGCCGTTCGGATTCGGCCTCGGACTCGAGGAAGTAGACCACCAGAAGCAGGTTCCGCGACGGGACGATCTGGATGACACCGTCGATAAGGCTCAGCGGGCGAACCGCCGCCTCCTGGCTCACCGGATCCGGAAACTCCAGGATCCGAGCGGCCCACCGCCCACCCCACAGTGCGGGGTGGGGGAGCACTTCGTACCCCACGAAAAAACCGCTGGTCCGCCACTCGGCCAGGCGCCGTCGGACCGTCGCCGCGCTCACGTTCAGCTGTTGGGCGATCGTCTCCGCGGACCGGCGAGGATCGAACCCAAAGTCGCTCGGCGTGTCTCGATAACGTTCGCAGAGGATGGCAAAATCGAGGGGGCGGGACGGCGTCGTAGGGCGCCCGAACCGCTTCGAGACGCCCGGGGCACCCTTCTTCATCCGAGGCGGGCGACCGCTCTCGGTCTCTCTCTGGGCCCGGGGAAGCGCTCGCGGGAGGGTCGGCATGCCCGGGCGGCGCCGGGTCACGGTGCTCACCGTCGCCTCCGCAGGTCCGGTTTCGATCGTCCAACGAGCAAGAACGACCGATCTGGCCCAGGAACTTCCACTTTCGATCGCCCGTCGGTCGCTAGCATTGAGCCCCTCATGGAGCTTTGGCCGGCCATGTGCGGATCCGGTAGAGCGCTCGTCCTGGGGGCCTGTCTGATCGTGGTTCTCTCGACGCTCTCGGGGGGCCTTGCCGCCCTCCCGGGACCCTCCAACGATAGCCACGGGCACGCCCGCGACCTCCGAACCGCCCCCGACTTCCACGCGACGTTCCTTGGACGGACCCTGCCCTCCTCGCAACCCAGCCCCTACTGCAACTTTGGGAACGCGAGCGTCCCGTTCATCCTGGTGTGTTACACGCCGCAGGACCTCAAGGTCGCCTACAACTTCCCGTCCAACCTCAACGGTGCCGGCCAGACCGTCGTGATCGTGGACGCGTTCGGGTATCCGGAGGTCCAGGCCGACCTGAACACGTTCGACGAGGCGTTCGGACTTCCGTCCACAACGGTCCAGGTCGTCTGCCAGGGAGGAACCTGTCCCGTCTTCAACCCGTCGGACCCGGACCAGTTCGGCTGGTCCCAGGAGATCTCCGAGGATGTCCAAACGGTCCACTCGCTCGCGCCGGGGGCGCATATCGTGCTGTTCGTGGCCACGACCGATGACGACCTCACGATGGAGCGGGCCGTCCTCTCGGCGGTCGAGATGTTCCCCCACAGCATCATCTCGCAGAGCTGGGGGGATCCGGAGCTCGACCTGCTCCAGGGGACCTGCTTCGTGGACACGGACAACCCCGCGGGCGACTGCAGTCCGGCGTACGTCCAGGACGTGCTCACGACGGGGGAGGAGGCGTATCGCCTCGCGGCGGCGGAGGGCACGACCGTGTTCGCCTCCGCGGGGGACTGGGGGGCGGACAACTCCGGGCTCTGCTACGCCTTCCCGAGCCCCTGCGGCTTCACCTCGGCCAACCCGATCTACCCGTCCTCTTCCCCGTGGGTCACGGCGGTCGGAGGGACCGAGGGGGACCCCTACTACAACGGCTCCGCGCCCGCGAGCTGCGGGACCTCGGCCGTCTGCAGCGTCGGCCTCGTCAAGTTCCTGAACACCCCCGCGTGCCAGCTCAACGACCTCACCCCGACCGCCCCGGTCCAGTGCGTCCCGGTGGGCTACGGCGGGGAGCAGGTCTGGAACGAGCCCCAGTACGCGCTGGCCACGGGCGGCGCGCCGAGCCTCCTGTTCGGCACTCCGTCCTACCAGAACGGCCTCGGCCTCCACTCCCGGTCGACGCCCGATGTCTCTTCGGACGCCGCTGCGTCCGGCGGGGGGTACAACTACTGGAGCGCCGTCCCTTCGGAGGCGGGGTGGCTGGACTCGGTCGGGACGAGCTTCGGCTCTCCGCTGTGGTCGACCATCGCGGCGCTCGCGGATCAGTACGCCGCCGAGCTCCACCGCGGCACGATCGGGTTCATCAATCCGGCGCTGTACTTCATCGGGGAGACCCCGACCCTCTACGCCCTCGCCTTCCATGACATCAAGGTGGGGAACAACACCGAAGCCGGGAGCACGGTCGGCTTCACGGCAGGACCAGGGTGGGACGACGCCACCGGCTGGGGTACGCCGAACGTTGCGAATCTCGTCCCGCTCCTCGCGCTGCTCGCGTGAGGGTCGGTCCAGCTCACAGGAGGTGAACGATGACGGCCCGCGAGGACACCCCGCTGGTGCGCTGACGGGCGCAGGCGCGGCCGACCCGTCGGGAGACGGACGGCGCCGCGCCCATCGGCGGGAGCCGTCGCGCCGACGGCACGGGGGGGCCGGGCGCGTCCGGGGGCCCTCGCCGCGACGTCCTGCCATCGCTCACCGCGATCCGTGGCCTGGGGGTAGGGCTCGGAAGCTGAGCGTACCAGCGGCAGGTGGTCGACCCGCACTATGTCGGGGCCCGATTGCCGGGACGGTCGATCCGGTACAGGGCACAACAGGGTCCGGTCGGACCTGCCGGGCTTCGAGCTAGCCGGCGAGCTTGTGGGCCTGCATCGGCCGCCCCGCCTGGATGACCAGCATGACGAACCGAGGATCCTTGCGCGCAACGGCGAGGAGCGGGGAGAGACGGACCCGGACGGCTTGCATGGTGTGGTCCTTGGCTGCGGCGGTCATGTACTCGAAGTAGCCGTCCAGGTCGCCCAACGCGAGGTGGATGAAACCGATCGACGACTGCCGAGAACTGCCCTTCTTGAACAGCTCGTCGATCTTGGCGATCATTCGGCCCGCGGTCTCCCGGTCCCCCATCTTTGCGGCGAGGAGCCCCCGGCAGAGGAGGGCCGCGTCGTTGTTCGGCGCGACCCGCTCGAGCTCCCGGACCGTCGACTCCGCCTGCTCAAGGTCCCCCTTGAACACGTAGTACTCCGCCAGGCCCCGGTAGGCGTCGATCGGGTCGGACTCGACGTGCTTCTTCCAGTGCGCCAGCGCCTCCTCGTACCTCCCCGAATAGAAGTACGCCTCGCCTTGACGCCGGATCATGGGCGGGGAGAGCGGGTCGAGGCGGTACGCCTCCTCGGCCTGGAGGGTGTAGGACTCCATGATCCCGAAGGAGCCGGCAAGCGAGCTGAGGATGCTGTGGGCCTGGGCCAGGTTGGGGTTCAGCTCGAGCGCGCGACGGAGCTCCTTGTCCAGGGTCTCCGCTGGAGCGTCGGCCATGAACGCCACCTCCGCCAGGAGGGCGTGGGCCTCGGCCAGGTCCGGGTCGAGCTTGCTGGCCCGCTCCGCGGCCGCCTGACCCATCTCGATCGAGCCGGTCCAGCTGAGGTAGCCCTCGATACCGAGGTTGATGTAGGCCCGTGCGAGGCCGGTGTAGGCCCGCGCGAAGGTGGGGTCCTTCTCGATGGCCTCCTGGAAGTGCTCCAGGGACTTGCGGAGCGACGGCTCGTCGGTCTTCCAGATCAGGGCCTGTCCTTGAAGGTAGGAGAGGTAGGCCTGGGTCTGTTTGGGTCGCTCCAGCTCCGGGACCGGGGTCTGCGGTTTCGTCAGGCTCCCCGGCAGCGAGGTGGCGACCTTCGTCGCGATCTCGCTCTGGACCGCGAAGATGTCGTCGAGGTCGTCGTCGTACTTCGCGGTCCAGAGGTGCTCCTCGGTCGCGACGTCGATCACCTGGACGGTGACCCGGATCTTGTTGGCGGCCCGGCGGACGCTGCCCTCGACCACGGTGCCGACGCCCAGCTCCTTGCCGATGGCGGCGACCTTCTTCTCGGTCTTCCGATAGCCGAGCACGGAGGTCCGAGCGATCACCTTGAGCCCCGGAACGAGCGAAAGGCTCGCGATCAGCTCCTCCGTCAGCCCGTCGGCGAAGTACTCGTCGTTCGGGTCCGGGCTGATGTTGGCGAAGGGAAGGACCGCGAGGCGGCTCTTGTCCGTCAGGTACGACGTGTCCTCCGGGGAGCTCGCGCCGTTCCCCTCCCAGGAAGGGAGGACACGGTAGACCTCCATCGGGAGCGTCAGCCCTTTCAACGCTTTGGGCGCGAGCCTCTCGAACTTGTCCGTGACCTTGGTTCGTACCTGGTCGTAGACCGCACTGGAGACACAGATCCCCCCAGGGTCGGCCAAGGGCTCGATGCGGGCCGCGATATTCACGGCGTCCCCGAGGATGTCCGTACCCGATTGCACGATGTCCCCGAGGTGGACGCCGATCCGGATTCGGATGGGCTTCTGGCCCCCCTCGGTGTTCCGTTCATGGATCCGACGTTGGAGGCTGACGGCGCATTGGACGGCCTTCAACGCGCTGTCGAACTCGACCAGGAACCCGTCGCCCGTCGATTTCACCTCGCGGCCCTGATGCGAGGCGACGATGGGATGCAGCAGTTCGCCTTGCTGCCGGAGCAGGTCCAGGGTCCGACCCTCGTTCGCCTGCGCTGACGCCGTGTAGCCCACGGTATCGGTAAACATCACCGCGGCGAGGCGGCGGCTGGACACCACGACCATTGGAGACGCGGGGTCGCTTAAGGGCATCGAGAGCGAAGGAGGACAACACGGGGCCACCGAGAGCGGTGAGCGATCGAAAGCCATCTCTCGGACCTGGAGCGCCCCCGCGTGGCGTTCCGAGCGTTTCCCTGCGAGGGGATGGACCTCATCGACACCGGGCTCTGAGATCATCGCTAGGAAACGAGCCCGGGAGGGGAACGGGGTCCGAGTCCTTCTGTCAAGCGGGCAGAAGCCACATCACAGCCCTGCGAAGCGGGTCGACGCTCGTGCCCCCTCGTACGGGAGCGTTCCGGGGCCGGACCCGAGAGGTGTACCCCCGCCGGGGGAGAGGCCGAGGGCAGGCCGCTGGTCCTGTCTGCCGGGCCCTCAGACCGGCG
>Ga0187772_10000981_pt1 | contig 13175 bp, 9 predicted proteins | sample 0116_SJ02_MP15_2_FD_133137 | JGI IMG/M metagenome (GOLD analysis project Ga0187772, IMG submission 133137) | Tropical peat soil microbial communities from peatlands in Department of Meta, Colombia - 0116_SJ02_MP15_20_MG | ecosystem: Environmental > Terrestrial > Soil > Wetlands > Peat | place... | reverse complement strand
GGGTTGGACTCCTGCGTCTTCACGAACAACTTCTACACAGCGTGGAAGGTTGCGAAGGCGCTGGAGGAAGGGACGGTGACCGTCAACGACGCCCCGGCTCACGGCGTCGGCTACTTCCCGTTCGGGGGAAACAAGGACTCAGGACTCGGCAGAGAGGGAATCGGCTACAGCATTGACGAGATGACGCGGATCAAGACGATTCAGTTCAACCTTGCGCCGGGCGGTCTCGGCAAGACGCGCCAGTTGCCCAAGATGTGACACAACGAATTCGCCCGAGGAGTCGGCCTGCCGAGCGAGCCACGCCTAGACGACCTGTGGTTTCGATATCGGCCGACAGAAGGAATCTGGAAGGGACCCCATTCAGGCTTAAATAAGCGCAGAGGCGGCTTCTTCCAGAAATGAAGCAAGAAAGGATGGCGCCATTCCTGAGAGATGGCAAGAGCATGCTCCTTGCGTACGACCAGGGCCTGGAACACGGGCCGTCGACCGATTTCAACGATCGAAACATCAACCCGGCCTTCATTATGGAGATCGCGGTCAAGGGAGGATTCAACGGCGTGATCTTCCAGAAGGGCGTGGCAGAGAGGTTCTATGACGGGAAGGTGCCCATGATTGTGAAGGTGAACGGCAAGAGCAGCCTTGTGAAGGGGGACCCCATTTCGAGGCAGGTGTGCTCCGTCGAATACGCTGCCTCCCTCGGGGCGAAGGGGATAGGTTACACGATCTACCTGGGGAGTGAGCACGAGGCAGAAATGTTCGCCGAGTTCGGCAGGATTCAGGAGGAGGCGCACGAGAGGAACCTCCCCGCGATCGCGTGGGTCTACCCTCGCGGTGCGGGCGTGGCCAATGACACCTCCAAGGAAATCGTCGCGTACGCGGCGAGGACCGCGCTGGAGCTCGGGGCCGATGCCGCGAAGGTCAAGTACACGGGCGACAGCGAATCGTTCTCCTGGGCCGTGAAGGCGGGGGCAGGGATGAAGGTCTTCATGTCCGGAGGGCCGAAGGCGCCGACAGACGAGGCTTTCCTCAGACAAGTCAAGGGAGCAATAGACGCCGGGGCCACGGGCCTGGCTGTTGGGAGGAACGCGTGGCAGAACGAGGACCCCGTGAAGCTCGCCAGCTACCTCAAGAAGGTAATCTTCGAAAGGCAACCCGTCGAGGCAGTAATCCCTGCCCCGACGAGATAGGAAGCCCAACGGGTTCAAGAGGACCGATCGAGCGGTCCCAGCCCGCAGGCAAGTCGCTAGGTGAAGATCCGCGCTACCGCCAGGAGCTCAGCGTCCAGCTTCTTGGGTCTGATCGCGTCCTCGAGGCCGACCGTGACGATTCGATTTCCCTTAAGGGCGACCATCACATCGGACTCACCGCGTCTCACCGCGTCAACGGCCGCGACGCCCAACCTAGTGGATAGGACTCTGTCATAGGCTGAAGGGGAGCCGCCTCTCAAGATGTGGCCCAGAACGACCTCCCGAGTCTCGAGATTGGTCCTCTTCTCGATCTCTTTCGCCAGCAGCTGGCCTATGCCGCCCAGCTTGGGATGACCGAACTGGTCCAGAGTCTCTGCCGCGGTGACCTGGCCCGACTGAACGGCGACCCTAGCTCCCTCAGCGACGACCACCAGTGAGAAGTTCTTGCCCCTTTGCCTGCGGGCCACTATTGCGTCGCAGACTTCGTCTATGTTCACGGGTTCCTCTGGAACCAGGATTACGTGAGCCCCGCCAGCCATGCCGGCATGGGTCGCGATCCACCCCGCATCCCTCCCCATGACCTCGACCACCATCACCCGCTCGTGCGAGGCGCCGGTTGTGCGCATCCTGTCAATCGCCTCGACTGCCACGTTAATTGCTGAGTCGAACCCGAAAGTGACGTCTGTCTCGGAGAGGTCGTTGTCTATGGTCTTGGGTACTCCCACTACCTTCAACCCGCGCTCTGCGAGCCCGTGCGCCACGCCGAGAGTGTCCTCCCCTCCAATCGGCACGAGCGCGTCCAAACCCATGTCATGGGCATTCTTCATCACCAGTTCGGCTCCCCCTTCCTTGCGGAGAGGGTTGGTCCTTGATGTGAGCAAGAGGGTGCCCCCTATAGCCAGGGCGTCCGCGACGTCGTCGTAGGTGAGCGGAGAGAAGTCTGACTCGAGGAGGCCCGCCCATCCCCGGCGTATCCCCACAACTTCCATCCCGAAGCTGGTAGCCCTCCTTACGACTCCCCTGATCACGGCGTTGATCCCTGCGCAGTCTCCGCCGCCGCTTAGTACTCCTATCTTCATGCTCTCCCGCACGCGTTCGAGTGGCATATAAGTGGCATTCTGAAAAGCACCCGCTGGCCGGGACCCAGAAGCACGGCGCGGTGGGCCAAACGTTTTACTGAATCAGCACCCACAGTGCAAGCCATGGCTGATAGGCTCGCGGTTGGCATAGACCTGGGCGCAACGCGAATGCGCGTCTGCATTGGGGACCGGCGCGGCAGATTCCTGAAGAGATACGCCAGGGAGATGCAGGTCCAGGAGAGGGTCGAGGAGTACGTGGCAGAGATAATCGATGGAGTGAAGGCGGTAATGGTCGCGAGCCCTGGCGGCAAATTGGAGGGGATAGGCGTAGCCAGCACCGGGCCGCTCGACACTCGCCGAGGAGGGATAGCAGGAAGTCCCAACCTGCCGTATTCGTTTATTCCCATCAGTGAGTCTTTGCGAGGCGCGTTCGATACCGAAGTGACACTGCTCAACGACGCTCGGGCGGCCGCACTGGCGGAGAAGACCTACGGGGCCGGCAGGACTGAAGAGAACCTTGTTTTCGTCACGATCAGCACGGGAATCGGCGGCGGCGCTATTGTAGACGGCCGCCTCCTGTTGGGAAAGGACGGGAACGCCGGAGAAATTGGACACATGACCGTGGTGCCTTCGGGTGGGATGAGGTGCGGATGCGGCCGCGACGGCCACTGGGAAGCCTACTGTTCGGGGAGGCACATTCCGGACTTCGCACGGCTGCTCATCGCGAACCTCACGAGGCAGAAGTTTCGAGCACACAGCAGGAGTCGACTGGTCAGAGCTCCAATTGAGTCCAGCGCCTTCGTATTCAGACTGGCGAAGAGGGGCGACAAGCTTGCGCGGCTCGTACTCGAGGAGGTCGGGAAACTGAATTCTATCGGCATGGCCAACCTGATCAATCTGTATGACCCATCGCTGATCACTGTCGGAGGCGGCGTAGCGCTGAACAATCCGGAACTAGTCTTGGGCTCGATCAGAAGGCACGTCTCAGACCACGCGATCAACAGGAAACCGAGGATAATTATTACTCCTCTTGGCGACGACGTCGGCCTCCTCGGGGCGTTGTCGGCCGTCTTCGAGCCAAAGCTCATTGGCCGCTGACCCCTTCCTGGTTCTTAGGCCAGGTCGATTCTTATCGTCGACGAAGTATCCGCCTTTTCGAACTTGAAGGAGACGACGCCGTGGAAGCTCGAGAGGTCGACTGCCTGCCTCCCAGGGGCGAGGGCGAATGACTCGCTTCTTGCCCGCCGAACCGGGAGGCCCAGGTCGTACTCGAATACTGTCAGCCTGTTCTCGCCTCCGCCGTCTACCGTCAGGGAGCTCCGCCTGTGTCCGTCAAGCGGCACTCCTCCCCAGTGGTCGTTCGCCACCCTCTTGCCAGTGGTGGAGAAAGCGACCGAAGGGGACGAGAGGAGAGTCTGTCCCAAACCGAAGACTGATAGGTCCCGGTGGCCCGTGTCCATCGGAGTGGCATCGTCTGCTCCGAGGTTGGCAGCGCTGGAGCTCGCGACCAGCAGCTTCTCGCCGATCTTCTCGAAGCCCGTGATTCTTGCGCCGAGGGCGCTCACGACGCGCGCCTGCGGCGGAGTCACGTAGAGCAGGACGGATGGTCCGCTGATGAAGTTGGCGTATTCCTTCGCATCGGACTCGAAGTCATTCCTGGGATGGATGAAGGCATTGGAGTAGGCGTTGAACGCCACCAACACCCCTCCCACTACAACCTTGCACATGGTCCTCGACGGCGAGTAGCCGGTGCCGAAGTCGAAGAGCCTCACGAAACTCATTCCCTCTAGGTCCCCGAGCGGGTCTCCCACCAGCAGCCCGCCTCGCACGAAGAGGAAGAATCTGGAGTACGCCGAAACCGCGCAACCTGGGGATGGCCACTTGACACCTCCTCCGTCGACAGAGATCGTGGCGTAGTCGACTCCGGTGGCGGAGTGCTTTCCAGTCACCAGGTCTATCGTCTGAATGGCATCGACCCCGCTCTGCCAGTTCCGTCGCACGTCGAAACAGGCATGGTCCAAGTAAAGTGCCCCCTTCAGGCCGGGCAGCTCGCTGATTCGCTCGGCCCTACCCTGGCGCCTATCGACCGAGTAGATGCCCAGGTTGCGGGATCCGTCGGCCCTCCCTATGATTAGCCTGTCTCCGACCGGGTCGTACACAATCTCCGAAACCTCTCCCGCCCACTCCGTCTGGTGCGCTGCGGTATCGCTCCACAACAGCCGGACCTTGTCCTCCCTGATGTCGTACGAGTGGAGGTGGCTGAACTTGTTCGTGAATAGGATCCGTCCTCCCTTCCCAGCCCTGCCCTCGTAGACGGCGGGGGCGTGGACCCAGCCGCCGAAGAAGATTTCGTCATCGAGGGTCTCGACCGCGTTGTAGGTGTCTCCACCCGATCTTGGCCCCCCACCAACTAGGTCGAAGGGGTAGACTGTCTCGCCATCCGTCCTCTGGAAGTGGGCCTGGGCCTCAAACGCCAAATCGAAGAAGAGGACTCCGTTGTGATACTTCAGGCCGAAGATACCTCCGGAGCCCCATTCGGGGCCACGTCTTGGTGGGAACTCGTAGTTCCTGAGCCGATCCGTTGGAGAGGACATTCTGGAATTAGACTCACGCCGTTGAGTGCGGACCTTTAAGACTGTATCCGAGAGGCGAGAACCTGGAGGTCTGCGCTAGAGGCTCCCTTGCCCAGTTCGGCTGGCGCGACCCGACCCTTTCCTTGCTCAAGGGGTTCGACGCGACAGCGCGGCGGACGAGCCTTTTTATAAGGCAACACGACCTGTTTTCGTTTGAATATGATATATTCTGCGCATCCAAGATCCAACCATAGCAGGGCAATTTCTACAGTTCTAGTCGCAGTCGCAATCATCATAGTAGTAATCATAGTGGCAGCCGGTGTGGTTGTCATCTACAAGCCAGGAACGACCACGACATCTACCGCAACCTCTGTGCTGACATCGACAGCAGTGTCAACGGCGACATCCGTGCTGACCTCGACGGCCACCTCGGTATCTACGGCAACGTCGGTGCTGACGTCCACAGCCGTGTCGACGTCGACCTACGTCGCCCCGCCTACTCCAGTGACCCTGACAGTCTGGGTGACCTATTCACCTGGGTCCACGGAGTACACCGCGTTCAATGCGACCGTAGCCGGGTTCGAGGCGGCATACCCGTACATCCACCTGAACATTGAGACGCACTCTTCGTCGTCCGCGGAGTCGGACTTCGTAACCGCGTCACTGGCAAACCAGGCCCCGGACGTGCTCAGGGCAGCCAGTGACTGGACCGGCTCACTCGTTGAGGCGGGATTCCTCGCGCCTCTTACATCATACACGAACTCCACGTTCCTCAGCGAGTACTTCCCAGCAGCCCTCCAGGACTTCACCTACCAGGGTCACCTGTGGGGCCTGCCAGAGAACATCAATGGTCTGGCACTCGTCTACAACAAGGCTTTGCTTCCCAACGGCCCACCAACTACCACCGACCAACTCATGTCTGAGTGTCCAAGTCTGACGAAGACCAACTCGTCGGGAGCGATTTCCACCGCTTGCATTGTCTTCCCGTTAGACAGCGGGTACTGGTGGTGGCCATTCCTGACGGGCTTCGGTGGCTCGATATTCAATCCGACGAACCCGAACCAACCGGAGCTCAACTCCACAGCGGCTGTTCAGTCGATTCAGTTCAGGAACTCACTGGTCAACGACGGCTTCATGCCCATCAACACATGCTGCTCTACGATGACCAGCATGTTCGCATCGGGCCACGCGGCGATGATAATCGACGGCCCGTGGGACGAAGGCACGTACACCAGTGCGGGAATCAACTACGGAGTCGCACCACTTCCGACCGTCAGCTCAACCGGCCTGCCGATGTCCCCAATCATTGGGGCGCAGGGTTGGGTGATTGCGTCCGGAAAGCCCGCGGCGGAGACCGCTGCAGCATTTGACTTCGTGGCCTGGTTCACCAACCAGCAGCACCAACTTAACGAATTCAACGACGCAGGCGACCTCCCCAGCAACGCCGTGCTGGCAAACTCCACCGCAATCACCAGCAGCCCACTCGCCGATGGCTATCTCCATCAGGCAGCCCTGAGCGCTGCAACACCGAACACCCCAGCAATGTCGGCGGCATACACGGCCACCGGTGCAGACCTGATAACGGCCGCGCCTTCCTCCCCCAGCCAAGTTCTCACGGCTGCAGACATACAATCAATACTCAACTCCGTCGAATCATCCATCGACAGTGCAATAGGCAGCTTAGGTTAGGCTGCCCCTTCCTTTTTTCTCCCGCCTCAGCGGAGGCTCTAGACGCCAGACCTGGCTCGCCGAAGACGCGACTGCATTTTCGACACACACTTATAACTCGGCGAGGGTAACACGGCGCACTTGACGTCAGTCCTTGAGAGACTCAAGGCGAGCAAGACGTCGTACCTTTACGTCCTGCCAGCCCTGGTTGGGCTCCTTTTTATGGTCCTTTACCCTTTCGCGTACGACATCTACATTTCCTTCACCGACATGAACGTCTATCACATCAAGAAATTCGGACTCGTCGGAGCGAAGAACTACGCCTACATCTTCACTAATGCACAGTTCCTTGTCATCCTCAGGAACACGGTGGTCTGGACTTTCACGAACGTCCTCCCCACGGTAGCCATAGGCCTGGCCCTGGCTCTGGTGCTCAACACCAAGGTGAGGGGGAAGAACATCTACAGACTCTTCTTGATCGTGCCATGGGCAATGCCCTCCTTCATCACGCTGCTTGTATGGAGGGCGATGTACGACTATCAGTATGGTGTGCTCAACAGGTTGCTCGAGCAATTCAGCATCGCCCCCATCAACTGGCTGGGCAATTGTACGTGGGCGTTCGTGGCAATCGTCGTTGCCAATATCTGGCTCGGATTCCCTTTCATGATGATTATCTTCTCGGGCGCGCTTCAGAGCATACCCACGGAGCTCTACGAGGCGGCCTCGATCGATGGCGCGGTGGGCTTTCGGCAGATGCGGTACATAACCATCCCGCTGATCAGACCGACAATCATCCTTGGCCTCCTCCTCGGATCAATCTGGACGTTCAACAACTTCAATTCGGCGTACCTGATAACAGCCGGCGGACCTGGCATCTGCACGACAATCTTCATCACACAGGCCTACAATCTGGCCTTCAGCGGCCTCTTTGACTTCTCGCTCGCAGCGGCCTACGCATTCATCGCGTTCATCTTCCTCTTCTTTCCGGGTCTTCTCTGGACAAGGTACATGGGGGTGACTAAGCAGGTCGCATGAACAACAAATCTAGGAACAAGGAAGTCGTCGGGAAGGCGCTGCGGGCCGTCCCCAAGCACCTGTTCCTCATCGTGATGTCGCTGATTTCGATCTATCCAGTCCTCTGGGTGGTCTCGATGGCCTTCACGCCAGGCGAATCGCTGGCTGTCGGGTGGCACTTCGTTCTCGACTTCATCCCAGCGCCAAATGCCCCGACGATTCAGCACTTCATCTCCGTGGTGCACCTGCAGGTCATAGGAGGCACGTTCGCAGATTGGTTCCGAAACAGCGTGATAATAACCAGCGTCACCGTCGTCGCCTCCGTTGCAATCACTCTGCCGGCAGGGTACGCTTTTTCACGGCGGGTCTTTCCCGGGAGGGAAGTGACGATGTTCTCCTTCCTCCTGCCGACAATGTTCCCCGGCGTAGTGACGATCATTCCTCAATTCCTGATCTTTGCCTCCTTGGGGATAGTCAACTCGTACCTTGGATGCATAATCCCATATACCGTGGGGTCCTTATCGCTCTCGATATTCATAATGAAGGGCGCCTTCGACTCGGTCCCAAAGGATCTGGATGAGGCAGCCAAGATTGACGGCGCGAGTGAGTTTAGGGCGTTTTGGCAGATTCTCGCGCCGCTGACTCTGCCGAACATCGCAACGGTCGCGCTGTGGGCCTTCATGGGCTCTTGGCTCGACTGGGCTCTCGCGCATGTGATGTTGCAAAGCAACAACCTCTGGACGCTTCCCCTGGCGCTCTACTCCCTGATTCAGCCCACCTACACATACTACGGCACATTTGCGGCCATGTCGCTGATAATGGCCGTCCCGGTCTTCGTAGTCTTTATGATATTCCAGAAGTACCTGGTGACCGGATTGACCTCCGGGTCGGTGAAGGGGTGACATCGAGTGGCAAGAGTATCCATCCAGAACGTGACGAAGGTCTACAAGGAGGCCCCCGCCGTGAAGGACCTGAGCCTCGACGTTTCAGACGGCGAGTTCCTCGTCCTCCTCGGCCCCAGCGGCTGTGGCAAGTCGACCACCCTGAGGATGGTGGCCGGGCTAGAGAAGCCAACGTCCGGGGACATCTACATCGGCGACACCCTCGTAAACGAGGTCCAGCCGAAGGACCGAGACGTGGCCATGGTCTTCCAGAGCTACGCCCTCTACCCTCACATGACAGTGCACGATAACCTCGCCTTCCCGCTCAAGATGCGGCACTACTCGAAGGAGCAGATCGAAGAGACAGTCGGAAGGGCGGCAGAAATCCTGGAAATCTCAGATCTCTTGGCGAGAAGGCCGAAGGAGCTCAGCGGAGGTCAGCGGCAGAGGGTGGCTCTGGGAAGAGCCATAGTCAGGAATCCAAAGGTATTCCTCATGGACGAGCCTCTGTCCAACCTCGACGCGAAGCTTCGGGTCCAGACTAGGATAGAGCTGCGCAACCTCCAGAAGAGGATAGGGACGACGACAATCTATGTGACGCACGACCAGGCTGAAGCGATGACGCTGGCCGACAGGGTTGCGATTATGAAGCAGGGCGTCATCCAGCAGGTCGCTCCGCCCACAGATGTATACGCTCACCCTGCCAACCGCTTTGTCGCCGGGTTCATCGGGAGCCCAGCGATGAACTTCGTGGAAGGGAAGATCGCCGCGAGCGGGTCTGTGCTCGAGTTCGACGCGGGAGAGTTCCGGATTGTGCTGGACCCCGCGCTGACGAAGTCGATGGAGAAGTTCGGGAATCTGAGCGGCAGGGAGTCGACCTATGGCATCCGCGCGGAGGACGTCAGCATAGGTCAGTCTCAGGACGAGAGAGCGACCGAGTTCAGTGTCTTCGGAAGCGAGCTCATGGGCTCCGAGCAGTTTGTACACTGTGTAAAGGGTAAGGTTTCAGTCGTTGCCAGGGCGCCCATGAACTTCAGCGCTCCGATTGGAGCAAGGGTCTGGCTCAACCTGTCCAGCCCCAACGCCCACATCTTCGAACGCGACACGGAAAGGACGCTCTCCTAGCGACGACGCCTGAACCAGTAGGCGAAAGCCGTCCCAAGTGCAACCATAACTGCCGCCGCAGCAATAGCTGGGATAAGATACGGAGAGTACTTCGGAGGGCCGGTGGCCGAAGTCGTCGCCGTGGTTGTTAGCGGGACGAACGTCTCGGCGGCCTTCGCGTACCTCAGGCCCTGCATGGCGAACCAAGCAGGCCCGGTTGGGGTCTGCCACTCCCAGTCGCTCCCCTCGGCCACGTAGAGGTAGTTCCACAGCTTGAGAATTTCTGGGTTGTTGCTCCCGTACTGCTTCGTCAGGTTCACCAAGGTGCTCCTCGCCTGCGATATCGCATCCCAGATTGCGTCCTTCGCGGGCGAGCCTATCCAAAGGCCGAAGCCTCCCGACCACGAGCCATCCGGGACGGAGGTGAGCACGGCAGTCACGCTGCGCTGGGCGACGATCTGGCTCAGCGTCGAGGTTCTCAACCAGGCTTGAGAAGAAATCGCACCAAATATCGAATCGAAGTCGAGCGCAGAAAGCACCTCGCTGCCTTCGACGATGGGGTTCTCGCCGTCCAGGGCGATGGTCAGGACTCCGTTGTTCGTCTCTCTGTAGACGCTCGCGACCGCAGCGATGAAGTCGCTTGCCGCCACTCTCGGGCTGGCTTCGTTCGCCCAAGTGTGGAAGAGGTCGTTGGAGATAGCCGTGTCACGAAAGAACACGATGATGTGGCTGCCGTTCGCCCCTTCCAATAGGAATGGCTGGTACAGAGAGGAGTTGGCGGAAGGTCCCTTAGCCCCTACAAACTGGTTTGCTTCGTCAAGGACGGTGTACCTAAGTCCGGCGTTGGCAATGATAGGAACCATCGGCATTGTGAAGCCCATCTCTGGGGTCCACATACCCTCTGGCGTCACGTCCATGAATTGTGTCGTGTAGTTCTTGCCTAGGCCTATTTGGGCTACTAGGTCATCAGACCACCCGAGTTGGACCAGTATGGCGGAGAGAGGATGGTAGAAGGGTGAGGTCAGTATCTCTATCCTACCGTTTGAAGCTAGCGCTCTATAACCAGCGACCGTTTCGTTGATCGCCACGAGGTCCCGTGCCAGTGCTGCCTGGCCTCCGGGGAAGGTCCCGTTGTAGCTGAAGCCGTTCAGGCTCACATTCCACTGATACAGCAGGGTCGGCTGAAGGTTGAAGGTCGCATTGATGTCGGGGTGCTTTTCCAGCATGTAGATGTACCAGAGATACGCGCCGTACCAGGTCCCATTGTAAACGAAGTCCCCGCCCGTGTGAACCTGGACCCATGGCTGTTCGAACTGACCTTCGAGGTTCAGGTATATCGGCTGGTGCATGTGGAACACCATCGCGAGCGTCAGAGGCTGTTTCCCCGCCGTGCTGAGGACAACCAGTGGCACACTCGACCTCGAGACGACAGAGTTGTTCATCATGGCTGTGGCCACAATTACATAGTCTTGATTGGCAAGGACGAAGGAAGTCGATGTGTTGTATTCCTCGGTCACTAATGGATCGAGGGATTCATTCGACAGCGTAGGAAGCCGGAGAATCTCCGTATTGTTTGAATTGAATATCGAGCTGTTTAGCGTAATGCCGTCAATCTTGTATGTGACCACGCTTCTCAGCTGGAACGTGGCTGTGAGTTCGTCGCTCAGAGCGTAGACGTATTTGTTCGTGAATACCGTCATGGCAATAGGCGAGTCATTGGATCCCTCCGACTCAACGGCATAGGTGGAGCCACCGCCTGAGAGCGTCTGCTGGCAGCACCGACCGCCGCTCGACGCAGTCGTGAGTGGTACGGACAGGAGAAGTGCCGTGGACAATAGGAGGAAGCAAACAGCCAGCGCCACCGGCTGAGAACGGATCATGCTGCCGTGACGAGTCGGGCGCAGAGGCACTTAAACTAGAGGCTCCCGCTGTTCAACTGAAGAGGTCCTGCCGAGGGAAGATCCTCAGCTGCGCCGTCCCTTCGGCCCTAGGCGCTCGCGCCGATTCGCGAGTAGACCCTCGTTATGTAGTCGCCGACCATCCTGTATGAATTGAAGAACGGGGCGACCGTAGCGATGCTGCTCTTGGCCATCTCCCACCACTTGTCCCTTCGGAGGTAGTAGGTCGGAGCAATGCTCCCAGAGAGTTTGCCGTAAAGGTCGCTCAGGTCCTCCGAGTCGGAGCTCTCTGTGAAGTCGAGCCACTCGGGCCTCCTCCCAATCCCCCAGCCGTTGACCCCCTCTATGCCTCCCTCCAGCCACCAGCCATCGTACACGCTGAAGTTCAGAGTGCCATTCATAGCGGCCTTCATGCCGCTCGTGCCGCAGGCCTCGAGAGGGCGTCTCGGTGTGTTGAGCCAAAGGTCGCATCCCGCAACGAGGGTCCTCGACATGCCAATGTCGTAGTCCTGGAGGTAGGCGACCCTCACCTTGGTGCTCGTCTTCGCCAAGTCCTCGCCTTTCTGAATTATGTCTTTGATCATTGCCTTTCCGCCCTCGTCGCGGGGATGCGCCTTCCCCGCGAATACGAGCTGGATCACTCCATGCCGTTCGGCTGCGTCGGCGAGGCGCTCGGGATTGGAGAGAATCAGGTTGTTCCTCTTGTAGGCCGTAACTCTCTTCGCGAGACCTATGGTCAAGGAATCGGAGTCGAAGTGGTTCGCCGTTCTCGCGTTTATCATGCTTACCATCTCGGCCTTCACGGCTCGATGGGCGTCAGATAGCTCTCCGCTGGGCAGATTGAACGCACCCCTCAACAGCGACGGCGTCCGTTCCCATCCGGGCATGTGCCTGCTGAACAGAATCTTCAGCTGGTCGTGTATCCATCTCCTGTGGTACACGCCATTCGTGACGTACTCGACATGGTTGTTCTTCAGGACCCTTTCGGACACGTAGCGGTGCTTCAGAGAGACGGCGTTTGTAACGCCACTGTACTTCAGTGCCAGCTGTGAGAGGTCAATCCTTCCTTCATTCTCCTCGACGTTCCAGTCTATCCAGTCGTAGTGCTCGAACATCTGCTTGATCATGGCCACGGGGAAGGCATCGTAGCCCGCAGCGACGGGGGTGTGAGCCGTGAACACGCATCTCTCCCTGACCGCCTCCTTCTTTCCGAACTCCCGCAGAAGCTCTGTAGTCAGCAGAGCGGCGTGGCTCTCATTAAGGTGGTAGACATCGACGCCGTAGCCGAGCGCCTTCAGCATTCTGTACCCTGCCACCCCCAATACGGCCTCCTGTTCCAGTCGATACCAGGGGTCTCCGCCGTACAACCTGCGTGTGACTTCTCTTCCGGCCGGGTCATTGCTGGAATCGTCGGTATCGAGGAACACGACGGAGACGCGGCTCTTGCTCTGGATCACGTACTCCCAAGCGTTCACCTTCACGTGCCTACCCGCCATCTCAAGGTCGACGGACTTGTCGAGGGGTTTGAGGAAGCGCGTCGGGTCCATAGACTTCTCCCCGTCGAGCTGGCCTGAGTTCCTGTCAAGTTCTTGGGCGACGTACCCCCCTCGGTAGAGAAGGGTAACGAAGACCGCGGGCACTCCCATGTCTGCGAATGACAGCGCAAAGTCCCCTGCGAGGACTCCGAGGCCGCCGCTGTAGGTGGGCATTTCGCCCTCCAGTCCCATCTCCATGACGAAGTTTGCTATGACCATTCCATTCCCATCTTGAG
>Ga0187772_10000978_pt1 | contig 13185 bp, 14 predicted proteins | sample 0116_SJ02_MP15_2_FD_133137 | JGI IMG/M metagenome (GOLD analysis project Ga0187772, IMG submission 133137) | Tropical peat soil microbial communities from peatlands in Department of Meta, Colombia - 0116_SJ02_MP15_20_MG | ecosystem: Environmental > Terrestrial > Soil > Wetlands > Peat | place... | reverse complement strand
TTTTACGTCAGGCCGCGGAACCACAACGCGCCGGTCAAACCGGCCCGGCCGCAAAAGCGCCGGATCGAGAACGTCGGGACGGTTCGTTGCGGCGATTAGAATTACACCTTCATTGGATTCGAATCCGTCCATTTCAACGAGCAGCGCATTGAGCGTTTGTTCGCGTTCATCGTGGCCGCCGCCAAGTCCTGCGCCGCGATGCCGCCCCACAGCGTCAATTTCATCGATGAAGATGATGCAAGGCGCATTTTTCTTGCCCTGCTCGAAAAGATCGCGCACGCGGCTCGCGCCAACGCCGACGAACATCTCGACGAAATCAGAACCGGAAATGGAGAAGAACGGAACGTTCGCCTCGCCTGCAATCGCCCGCGCGAGCAAGGTTTTGCCCGTTCCCGGAGGACCAACCAGCAAAACGCCCTTCGGAATGCGGCCACCGAGCTTTTGGAACTTCTGTGGGTCCTTCAGGAAATCGATAATCTCGTAAAGCTCCTCTTTGGCTTCATCGATTCCCGCAACGTCCTTAAAAGTGGCTTTTTTCTGCTGTGCGGTCAAAAGGCGGGCGCGAGACTTTCCGAAACTCAGTGCCTTGTTTCCACCAGCTTGCATCTGCTTCATCATGAAAATCCAGAACGCAACCAGCAGAATGAGCGGCGCGAAATTGATCATGAAGCTGATCCAATTTGCGTCCTTCACTTCCTTGTAGTTGTAGATGATGTGCTGGTCTTGCAGCGCCTTCGTGACATCGGGAATTGCGGTGTTCGCTACAGTCACACCGTGGAATTTTCCGCCATTCGTATAGTCACCGGTGAGTTCGGCGCTGTTCTGCGACAAAAATATCGTGACGTCCTTGACCTCACCCGCATGCACCTTTTCGAGGAAGCTCGTGTATTGCGGCTCATCTTCGTGAGCGGACTGCCCGCCCGTGGAAGCCATCTTCCACAAGACGACAGCCAATAAGATCATCAGAAGCCAAAATAAAATTGTGCGTACTGTTGAATTCACCGTGTTACCCCGTCCTCAGTGTACCCTCGAACCTAGGTTAGCGCCTGTTCGGCACACGCCTCCGTGCCTATCCTATTAGATGCCGTTGCGCGGCTTGGTATTCAGCCGTCAAACCTACAGCCGCTCCTCCGCGATTCGGACCGCAACCCGCGTCGTCTCGCGAGTCCGAACCGCACTGGACACCGGCATTCCGCGCGCCCAAATCACCGCGCCAGCGCTTTCCAGCACCGGCCACTCCCGACGGTCACGAGCCGGAACACGCGCTGCGAGAAGCATTTGTTTCAGCTTGCGCGGCTGGCGTCCACCGCAGGGCGTATAAGCGTCGCCGGGCCGCCAATTCCTCAGGATCAAAGGCGCACGGAGCGAGTCGGCATCGAAGGTCTGACTGTCGTCTGTAGTTTCCCTCTCTGAATCGGCCCAGTCAATCAATTTCAAGCAGAACCGGCTTCCTGCCTCCGGGACCGAAATTGTCGTCTGGCTCGCGACATGGCCGGGCAGAGCCACCATATACTGGTACGCTATTCGCGCCGAAACAGTTTCCGATTTCGCGCGAGCGCTCGAGGCAGTTTCTTTAGCCGAGAAATGCAGGTCGTCAAACACGCGCTCGGCAACGATGCCTCCTGGTAATTCCACGCTTGTGCCACTCGAGGATCGCGTGGCCAAGCGGATCACCTGCTCAACGTGGTTCGCCCCGAGCCCGTGGCAGCTTCCGCGCACCTCTTCATACAGACGGCGGATCAACCGCTCGGTAAGCGGGCGCGACGCGGCATTGAATACAAAGCGTTCTGTGGTTTTCTTGGACGGAGGCGCTTTTTCTCCACGCCAAACTGGATCCAGCAAATCGGCAACGCGGATGGAAGCGCCTTGTGCGCCTGTCCTTGCGAGCGCTCGATATCGTTCCTCAACAAACGTTGACCAAAAGGTTTCTTCCTCGCGCGAAAGGCGTGCCAACTCACACAAGCGATCTACTATCGAACGCGAGAAATCGCGCTCCAGGACCGGCAGAAGTTGACTGCGAATTCGAGCACGCATGCGACGCGGGTCCCTGTTCGTTGAATCCTCACACCAGGTCTGAGCGATGCCGCGCAGATACGCGCGGAGATCATTGCGCCGAAAGGGAAGCAGCGGGCGCACAATCGTTCCAGAATTTGTGCCGGCTAGCGGATAGATGGCCGCGAGTCCCGTGGGCCCCGTGCCGCGAATCAGATGCGACAACACAGTTTCCGCTTGGTCATCCGCGGTATGTGCCACAGCGATTCGCGATACGTGACCGTCATCGAGTACTCGCTCGAAAAACGCGTAGCGCAAGCGCCGTGCCGCATCTTCGAGATTCCAGCGATTGCGCTTGGCCTCTGCGGCTACATCCCGCCGCTCGATCACAATATCCAGGTTGAGCGCTTGCGCCAGGTCGGACACGAATTGTGCGTCGCGCTCCGATTCCTCGCCGCGCAATTGGTGATCAAAATGTACAATCGAGAGGCGAATTGCGAGTTTCTCGCGAATTTCGTCAAGAATGCGCAAGAGCGCGATGGAGTCCGCGCCGCCCGAAACTGCCACTCCCACGCGATCTCCGGCCACAATCATCGCCTCATTCCGAATGTGCTTCAGAACGGATTGTGCAAGAGGATTTCGCATTGGGCGGCGTCGAGTGTCTGCGGAACGCTCGAACCTTATACTAGCAGCGACGTGGGGAAGGGGTCGAGCGCGTACGGCTCATAGCGCAGCTACCAGGGATTACAGGCGATCTGCGACTTGCTGCGTTAGCAGGTCGCGGCTATAAGAAATTCGGCGATCGAGAGCCACAGCGGCGAAGTGCGAGCAGCTCTGCCTTTCCAGCTCGGTCCACGCAGCCAAGCTCGGAATCAAAGATCGAGTCAGCCGATCCAGCAGCGCCAGCAGACTATAATATGCGCCAACCACGCGAATCTCCTTGCGATCCTCGCCGCGTTCCGGGCAGAGCCGCACAAGCTGGACCAAACGGTCGAAGTCGCCAGCGCTGACGTTCTGGTTGGCGATGCCAGTGACCTCGCGGACGCGATCTGACAGCTCAACCCGTCGGCTGTAGGCCAGAATCGAGCGGCAGTGCAAAATGAAGAACTGCAGCAACGCCGCAAACGAAATGACGAAGATGAGCGATGCAATCATCGAGCTCTCGCAACCAGCGCGGCAGTCGCCAACCTAGCATCCTCCGGAACCTTAGTGAAGGTGTAAGCCCAAGCCAATGGCAACCACAAACCGAAGACGGGCAGCAGGAATCTGAAGAAGGGAAGATATAAGTGCGGGAATAGGTTTCCGATGGCAAACGTGCCGGCAGTGCCACTGAAGTAGACACCCAACGCCAAGATCAACTGCACGAGCCGCGTCCGCGTTTCACGCAACTTCAAAACTGTGCCCCAAAGCACGTAGGTCAGCACGACGCCGACGAAGTAGAGATTTTGTCCGAGTTCGACGACGTAGTGGTTGGACAGGTTCGACTTGAACTGATGCCGGACAGCTACATAAGAAAAAGCCGCAGTTGCGAGGAGAAGCAGCACAGCAGCTTTCCGCAAGTGCTGGCTGATTTGCATCTCGCCGAACACCATCTGATAAAACCGAATGACGACCCAGAACATGAGAACGGTCAGAAGAAAGTCCGTATAATAATAGTAATAGGCATAAGTTCCTGATCCCGTGCCGAATCGACGGACGCAGAAATACAAGCCCAAAGTAACTGCGGCCTCACACAACATATAGAAATTAATGGGTAAATTGCGGACGAAAGTCTTTTTCCAGAGTGAGTACACCACAACGTAGACTTCTAAGAGGAAGCCTGCCAACCACAAAAAGTTGCTCAAATACGAGCCAAGCATCCCTGATCCTTGTGGAAGCGCTTGGCCCTATCGTAACGGCTGCCTTCGATTACTTCAAGGCAGTCGCCATTCGCGCTCTAGTTCTGTCCCGGTCCACCGGGGAACGTTGATGGCGGTGGTGCTGTCGTGCTTGCCACCATTACAGGCGCGACTGAGTGCAAACCGGGCCCGCCAGGAAACGTCGATGGCGGCGGCGCTGTGGTGCTTGCGACCAGCGCAGACGATGAACCTGAAGTTACCGCTCTCAGGCCCATAGCGCCCGTCAACACCAATAGAACCAAGACAACCAGAATCAACCACTTGTTCATGGACCCCTCCGAGTAGGAGCACTACGCGGCGGAGTCTAGTTGTGGTTGATTGCCGTCAAGAGGAAAATTTTCAGGGTGTGTGTCCAAAGAGTACACACCTCGTCCTCTGACGGTGGGCCGAAGCCCACTTCAACTTCCGCGTGAAGCGTACGCGCCAGAACCTGATGGGTCAATGTTACCGACGTACTATTCGGCCGCACGTTATCCAATTAGACACGCGATTTCGTCGGCCGAAATATACATCCTTTCATGTAGCTCGAGATCTGCGCGCCGCTGGCAGCTTGACACTTCACGAATCGAGACCGTAGCATTTGAAGTCGCCTGCTCGCCGGTGTAGCTCAGGGGTAGAGCGAGGGTCTCATAATCCCTAGGTCGTGGGTTCAAGTCCCACCGCCGGCACCACCTTCCTGGCCGCTTCGCGGTCCTTTTTTGCGCGTGTATAAAGTCTCAGGTCTCCCCCGAATTGTCTTATCGCGCTTGCGGTACAATCCGCGCCATGAAGCTAACCAAATTCGTTTTTGTGATTGTTGTGGTGGCGTGTTCTTCAATTGCTCTGGATGCTGGCGCGCCGCAAATGGAAGAAGGAGTGCAGCAGTTCGCATCACTGGGCGATTTTCAGTTGCAAAGCGGATCGGTAATTCGAGATTTTCGCGTCGGCTATCGCACCCTCGGAAAGCTCAACGCAGAAAAATCCAACACAATCTTGTTTCCCACTTGGCTCGGCGGCACTACCGAGGACTTGCTGCAAACCACAAAGTCTGGCGGCTGGCTCGACTCCAGCCGCTATTTCATCGTCTTCATCGATGCAATCGGCGACGGTGTCACTACGTCGCCGTCGAACAGCGCCGCCCAACCGTTGATGGATTTTCCGAAATTCACGATTCGAGATATGGTTGAAACAGAGCACCGCTTCGCTACAGATGTGCTTCATGTCTCTCACTTACACGTGGTCGTTGGAATCTCCATGGGCGGCATGCAGACCTTCGAGTGGGCCGTTGCTTACCCGGATTTTATGGATCTGGCAGTTCCAATCATCGGTTCTCCGCAATCGACCGCCTTCGATAAGCTTCAGTGGACTTGTCAAATTGACGCGCTCGAGCTCGACCCTAACTGGAATAACGGAAAGCCCACCGGTTCGCTGGCCCGTGGTTTCACCCTCGAAAATGAGATCGGCGCTATGAACTACACTTCCCCGACGGAACGCGTCCGTGAGACTCTGCCGCAGGACTTCGAGTCATTCCTCGTCAGGGAGAGACAAGGTGTGCATACCGATGCAGGCACAGCCGCAAACCACATCCGTCAGCGGGAAGCGATCATGACGCTGGATATTCCTGGGGAGTTTCGCACCACGCTTGCGGGAGCGGCGAAGCGCGTTCGTGCCAAGCTGTTGGTGATAGTTTCGCCCGAAGATCACCTCGTGAATCCAACGACGGCAATCGCCTTTGCCAAGGCCATCGACGCGCCTCTCGTCCTTCTCGACTCATCCTGTGGACACGCGAGCCCTACTTGCATTTCCGTCGGTCCGGTTGTGAGTCAGTTTTTGGCAGATCCGCGCAGTGTGCACAGCGAAACACTGCACGAAGCGCCGGGTTCGAGTCCGGAAATCAATTGAACGCCGAACTCGGGAAACAAAGGCCAAAATGCGGCTTCACACGGATGAGACCGGACACGCTCATCCTCGTGAACCCTGCCGCCGGTCAAGGTCGGGCGCGTCAGCAGCAGGCCGCCGTTGCTGATTACCTGGCGGCGCAAGGACAGAGAATTGAGTTCTCGGAAACGCAAGACTCCGAGGATGTTCGGCAACAAGCGCAAGACGCTGCCGCCGGCGGTGTACGTTTGGTCGTCGCTCTGGGAGGAGACGGTACAGTCCACCATTTGATCGAGGGTTTGCTCGGTACGCCCGCCGCGGCGGGAATTTTGCCTACGGGCAGCGGGAACGACGTCGCGCGATCCCTGGGCATCCCGCTCGATCCCATTCGTGCAGCCGACACACTCCTGCGCGCCCATCCGCATCCCATTGACATCGTACGAGCCCGTTTTGCAAACGCGCATACCGCCCATTTCATCGCCGCCGGCGGTATGGGCCTTGATGCCGAAGCTGCCGACCGTGCAAACACAATCTTCAGACGCTGGCCAGGAGTGACGCGCTATCTCGCGGGTGCCTTTACTGCGTTCGCTGATGGTGCGACTTTTGAGCTTCGTGCCACCCTCGATGGGCGCAGTTGGTCGGGCCGCGCGTTACTGGCTGTGGTTGCCAACGGACCGTATTACGGGTCCGGCGTTCACATCGCACCTGCGGCTAGAATGGATGATGGCTACTTCGACGTTCTGCTGGTCCGCGATGTCTCGTGGGCGCGCTTGGTAGAGGCGATTCCGATCCTGCTTAGTTCAGGGGATCTGCGGTTTCAGGAGATCGAGAGATGCCGTTGCCGCAGCCTGCGCCTTGAGACAGATCGGCCTGTGAAAGTACACGGGGACGGCGAATTTCTCGGCGAGTCGCCGGCGCAATTCGAAATTGTGCCGAAAGCAGTTTGCGTGATGGTTCCGCGACTGAGCGACGGAGCAATCGACAGAGAACGATTAGGCTGAAGAGCCAGTCGATTTTAGAGAAGGGCGAAAACGTGGAACGTCGTGAACCCGAGGATAATTCCGATCGTGGAGCCAACGATCACGTCACTCAGGAAGTGCATGCCCAAAATGATGCGAGAGCTCGCAATGAGGAACGCGACCGTAAACAGATACGCCGCCAATTCTGGATAGAAGAGGCCGATTGACATTGCCACGGCAAACGCTGTGATCGAATGTCCTGAGGGGAAAGAGTATTTGTCCGGCGGCAGAATCGAAGACCAGCAGTGCGGCTCGATTTCACAGGGCCGTTGGCGCCGGCTAGTCTTTTTCAATGCCCGAAAAACAAGGATTCCGATTATGGATGCGCAGCCTGCTGCACCGATGGCAGCGAAGCGATGACTGCCGCCGTAAAAGTACAAAATAATTCCCAACGCATACCAAAGCCAGCCGTCGCCGCCGCGCGTGGCTAGAATCATCAGAATCCGGAACCATCGTGGAGCGCGCCAGCGATGCACGCGCCGCATCAGCCGATGGTCGTTCGAATTGATTTGATTCCATACTGCGCGTCCGACGGTCATACGAATTCTCCCATGGCCGTTTGCGGCATAGGCCTCGGAACGGCAATCCAGCGCGAGCGCTTGCGGGTTTTCGATGGTTCAATAACTTCGGCAGCCCACCGGCGGCTGAACATTCGCTCGTCACAGTAATTGAAGAACGTGATTGCCGGTATGAGCATGGCCAGCGGTGACAGCGCCAACGTCCAGTATTTTTCTCGCATCATTTCGCGAGCAATAATCAGAACGTCGCGGGTGAGCTTGCTGAAGCTTCCGGATTCGCCGTGCACGACCCCCAGCCCATTTCGCAGGCCCGCAAAGAACTCTTCTTTGCCGCGCGCGCCAGGGACTTCCGTGTATGCACTCCCCACCGACGGAAGCGCATGTGCGTCGCTGCCTCCGACGCCGATTTTGTCCCACTGTTTTGCCAGTTTTGCCGCCCGCCCGTTTGTTTCTTCGAGCATATGGCTGTTGCGCGTTTCAATGGCCGGAAAATATTCCTGGAACCAGGCGAAGTCCTCGCGATCGCGAGGTCCCGTGAGGCTTGAGAACACGTGATTGATGCTGAAAAAGATTCTGCGTTCGCTGAGATACATCAGGAGCGCGATCAAGTCGTTTCGCCGCTGCTGAAGCTGCGCGTGCTGCCGCTCATGAAAGTCGTAAATGCCAACGTGGACTTCCGTCCCACTCGGCATCCGACATGTTAACTCTTCGCTGAGGAAAAATCCTGGCCGACAGCGCAATTTCTCCGCGCCGTCGATTGAATCGTGGTCGGTCAGCGTGAAGAGATTCATTCCTCGCCGCTCAAGCAAGGAGTAAACTTGTTCCGGGTCGCTATAGCTTTCGCGGCAGAACCGTCGAGCGAACGGAGTGGTGCATGCGCCCGAGAAGTAGCTGTGAACATGCATGTCGCATTTCACAACTACAAATGTACGAGGATACTGTTACAGGCGTGTGACGAACGCGCTAAACTTCTGAAAAATAAGATATTTAACTCTTACGACACAGCAACTCGATTTTAACATTTCCGTAGTGGCACACGGCACGCTGGGTGCCACAATTTGTCGCACATGGAGCGGATGGAGTTCTGCTTTTTCGATGCAGGTGGGGGTCATCGAGCAGCCGCCACGGCCCTCCAGATGACTGTTCAGATCCAGCAAAGGCCGTGGGACATTCGGCTTACGAACCTACAGGAATTGCTGGATGAGCTTGACATCCTCAAGAAATATGCGGGCACTCGGATACAGGACTACTACAACTGGATGCTCCGCAGCGGCCTGACTCTGGGCAGTCGGCAGATGATGCGGGTGCTGCAGCTCGCCATTCGCATTTACCATCACAAGACCGTTCGAATGCTGGAGCGGCATTGGAAAGAAACTCAGCCCGACCTGGTTGTGTCTTTTGTGCCGCACTTTAATCGAGCCTTGGGCGAAAGCTTTCGCCTCGCTTTCCCGACCCGGCCCTTCGTGACAATCCTCACTGATATCGCGGATTTTCCGCCGCATTTCTGGATCGAGCGGCAGTCGCAATATGTGATTTGCGGCTCTGATCGAGCCGTCGAGCAGGCGAAATTCTTGGGGCACTCTGAGGACCATGTCTTTCAAGCGTCCGGAATGATTTTGCGCCCGGGATTTTATGAATCGAGCGTCGAAAATCGGTTCCGCGAGCGCGAGAAACTGGGTTTGCGCGCAGATTTGCCCACGGGCATCGTGTTGTTTGGCGGTCACGGTTCGCAGACCATGCTCGAGATTGCCGAGCGGCTCGAGAAATCTGCTCTGCAGCTTCAGTTGATTTACATCTGTGGCAAAAATGAGAAGCTTGCAGCCACTCTGCGCGAACAGAAATCACGATTGCCGCGATACGTCGAGGGGTTTACGACGAAAGTGAACTATTACATGCAATTGGCCGATTTCTTCATCGGCAAGCCAGGACCCGGGAGCGTCAGCGAAGCTCTCGCGATGAAGTTGCCTGTAATCGTGGAGTGCAATTCATGGACGCTTCCGCAGGAGCGGTACAATTGTGAGTGGGTGCTCGAAAAGCAAGTTGGAATCGTGCTGAAGGATTTTAGCAGCATCGAAAAAGCAGTGGCACAACTGATTGAGCCAAATACTCTGGCCCGCTATCGTGCGAATGCCGCAGCATTGCGAAACCGCGCTGTGTTCGAGATTCCCGAAATGCTCGAGAAAATTCTCGCTCAATCACACAACCACAAAGCCGTTGCAGCCAGCCCGGTAGCCTCCGGGAACGCTTAGTAGTCATGTTTGAGTCCGCCAAACCAATTAGCACATGGGACGCGTACCTATCGCTGTAGCTGCGACCAAAGCCTCTGTTTTGAATCTAATTGAGCGAATTCCGTTGGAGCAGGTTGCGTTGCTGCAATTCCGTCGTCAACTCGACGAGCACCTTGCGCTATGACAAGATAGCAACTTGAGAATTCGCAATCCGTAGAGGGAGTTTCAGAAATGGCTAAAGCAATTTTCGCGGCAGGATGTTTTTGGGGTGTCGAGGAAGCCTTTCGCCAAGTGAAAGGCGTGGTCTCGACAACGGTGGGTTACACTGGGGGAACCGCCAAGAATCCTTCGTACAAGGACGTTTGCACGGGCATGACGGGCCACGCCGAAGCCGTGGAAGTTGAATTTGATCCGAAGCAGGTCTCCTACGACCAGCTGCTCAGCGTTTTTTGGCAGAGTCACGACCCGACCACTCTGAATCGCCAGGGACCAGACGTCGGCACTCAGTACCGCTCTGCAATTTTCTTCGAGAATCCCGAGCAGGAAGCGGCAGCGCATAACTCGAAGGCCGCGCTCGAGAAATCAGGATTGTTCAAGCGTCCCATCGTCACGGAGATTAAGTCGGCTTCGGATTTCTGGCGCGCCGAGGATTATCATCAGCAGTACTTCGAAAAGCGCGGGATAAAGTCCTGCCACATCTAGCGCTTTCGTTTTGTCATTGGCGCGATGAAGCTACTGGCTACGTAAATGGCATGGATCGTTCCATCGCTTTCAACGAACTCGAGCTCGGCTCGTCCGTCCTGGTCATATCCGAGTAGTTTTACGGCCTTCCCCCCGACAGCGGATATGGCTCGCTGGTCCTCCTCCGGAAGATCGTCGAGGAATCCTGGCGGCAAGCCGGTCAGGATGACTTTCCGCCCGCTCATTGATTTCTTCCTAGGCACGCCGTTAACCCGGATATGACCGGAAAGCTATAACTGCGTTGAGGCCGCCGAAAGCGAACGAATTCGAGAGCGCCGCTTCCACCTTCAACTCGCGAGCTTTGTTCGGAATGTAATCAAGATCGCATTCTGGGTCGGCAACGGTGAAGTTCGCAGTCGGCGGCAGAACACCATGCTGCAAAGCCAAAATCGTAGCGACAGCTTCCAGAGCTCCTGCTGCTCCGAGCGCGTGACCATGCATGGATTTCGTCGAGCTGATCGCGAGTTTATCCGCGTGCGAGCCAAAGACAGCTCGAATCGCGCGCGTCTCGATGGGATCATTGCCAGGGGTGCCCGTTCCGTGCGCGTTAATGTAACCAACCTGTTCGGGCGCAAGGCCGGCAGTGCAAAGCGCACCGCGCATTGCGCGTGAGGGGCCTTCCACCGTCGGCTGCGTCAAATGGTGCGCGTCTGACGACATCCCGAATCCGCAAATCTCAGCGTAAATTCTCGCGCCGCGCGCCTTCGCGGCTTCCAGAGGCTCCAGAATCATCATCGCGCCGCCTTCACCGAGAATCATTCCTCTCCGGTCTTTGCTGAATGGCCGGCAGGTATCCGGGGAGATCACGCGCATGGCCTCCCACGCCTTGAGCATGCCAATGGTGAACATTGCTTCGCTGCCGCCAGTGACGGCCATCGCGGCTTCACCGTCACGCACCAAGCGAAACGCCTGCCCTATCGCATGGTTTGCGGAAGAGCAGGCCGTGGAGACCGTGTACGTAGGCCCGCCCAAATGCAGGTCCATCGAAATATGGCTCGCGCCTGCATTGGACATCGTCTTGGGAATTGTCAGCGGATGCACTCGGCCGCGGCCGTTCACATATAGATCCTCGAACCCAACCTCGATAGCCGCTTGTCCGCCCACCGCTGAACCGCAAACCACCGCACATTGTTCTTGCAAGTGCGGCGTTAATTCCAATCCGGAGTCTTTCATCGCGTCGCGCGCCGCAACCACAGAAAACTGCGCAAACCGGTCGATGTAGTCTTCCTTGCCTGGGTCGAAATGTTTCGTCGCATCGAAATTTCGTACCTGCGCGGCGTTCGGAAAACGGAGAATCAAATTATGGAAATCTACTCCTTGAATCGGCCCAATCGCGGAACGTCCTTCGCGCAAAGAATTCCAGGTTTCTGCCACCGTCAAGCCGAGCGGCGAAATGATTCCCAGGCCTGTGACCACGACGCGGCGCGCGCTCATTTCAGCATCGCTCCAATTTGTCGAATAGAAGAATGGAAGTGCGGAGCAAGGTCATCCGGATGAAGAGCATCACGTCGCAGGTGATGTCGAGCCAACCGAGCCCTCGGGCGGGGGTGCCGCCGCAATCAGTTTCTTGATGCCTTCGACGATGTCGTTGACCGTGCGAATCGAGCGCACGTCGTCGTCCGGAATCGAGATCTTAAAAGCATTCTCGAGTTCGAACAGCAGTGTGAAAACATCGAGCGAATCGATCCCGAGTTCCTGCAGATTCGTCTCGAGCGTGATTTTGTCCGCTGGAATTCGCTTTACCGACGCCAGCGTCGCGATCACTTTTTCTGCCACTGCATCAGCCATCGTTCCTCCGAGTCAGACTCGCTTCGAGCCCGTTTTGTGCCGATCTAAGCTATGAATCGTCAGAAACTTACTGCTCCTCACCAGAACCGTAGCCCAACCGAGAAAAGAAATCAAATCTCGCGCGGGCCGAGCGTGCGAGGAATCGCTGTATGGCCCGCGAATCAACACACGATTCAACGAGGAGCCGGTAGCGCAGCTCCAGACGGGCTGAAATCAAACACTTTTTTCGCAGGTGCGGGAAGCTTTTCGATGTTGCTCATGAACGCGACCACCTCCCAGATCTCGGTGTCGTTCAACGTCTTCTGCCATGACGGCATCCCCGTCCAGCGGATTCCGTGCTGGATGATATAAAAATTCTGATTCTCCGGCATATCCGGCGCATCCGTGAAAAAGCCGGGAACGGGCGGATTGAACGAACGCGCGAATTGGCTGTCAGGATTCGACGGAACTCCGTGGCATCCGGCGCAATGGTCCAGATAGAGATGCGCGCCCGCGACGACGTTTTCTTCGGTTGGCGCTAGCGGATTTTTCACGTTGGGAGCGTGCCGATCCGTGGCGGCATCCATCGCACCCATCGCCAGGCCTCGCTCCAGGTTTGACGTTGCTTGATCGGCCTCGAAACTGACGCGCCCGCTCTTGGCCAGCCAAAGTGTCCCAATCACGATTGCAAGCAACGTGAAAATAATGCCGAGAAAGAAATTGCGCATGATTTCCTTTCCTTCAATTTCGAAGTCTCTTCACTCCTTATCTCACACAATCACTACGAATGGCGGACCAAAACGGTTTTCGCCAATTCCTTCAAGTGGAGCAGCGGGCAGACCAAATAACTGCTAGCTCCTTCATCACCGTTTCGAACCCGCCGAAACGGAATCGAGTTGCTCGCGAATCTGCCGGAGGAGGTGCGAATTCTTCTTGAGCTCATCCTCCAGTATTTGCGCCTGACTCAACGCGCGTGCCCAATCGCCGGCTTCCGCCGCCTCCGTGAGCCCTGGCAGCTCAAGGTGATCGTACGTATACCGCGCTCCATACAGCGAATGCTTCCACCAGGGCCGTCCCGGGATCCCATGCGGATTGCACCAATTCCGCTCGACCTGCATCAGTTCGCTATTGATCCGTGCCGCTTCGGATTCATCCAGGCGGCCGC
>Ga0187772_10000977_pt1 | contig 13186 bp, 10 predicted proteins | sample 0116_SJ02_MP15_2_FD_133137 | JGI IMG/M metagenome (GOLD analysis project Ga0187772, IMG submission 133137) | Tropical peat soil microbial communities from peatlands in Department of Meta, Colombia - 0116_SJ02_MP15_20_MG | ecosystem: Environmental > Terrestrial > Soil > Wetlands > Peat | place... | reverse complement strand
CTTCCGGCCTGTCACTGACCGCTTGCCAACCGGTCAACAACGTGGTGCGTGGCACCATTCAAGCTCTCGCGCTGGTACTGGCGGGCGTGCAAGCGCTGGAAATTTCCGCTTTTGATGAAGCCTACCGGACGCCCAGCAAAGATGCGCATATCGTTGGGCTTCGCACTCAGCAAATCCTCGATCTCGAGGCCGGCCTGGCAAAAGTTCAGGATCCGCTCGGTGGATCGTATTTTGTTGAATCGCTTACCGATCAAATCGAGAAACGAATTCTAGAGCGTATCCTCGAAATCGAAGCTATGGGTGATCCTGAAGATCTATCCGCCAATGGGTTCTTCCGCGAGATATTCCATCAGGCGATGGAAGACTCACAGCGTCGCGTAGAGAAGGGCCACGTGCCTCTTGTTGGCGTTAACATTCATACGCTGGCGGAGAAAGATGATACGTTGTTGCGCGATGTTGCCGCTTCCAAGATCGAAACTTGGCACAGCCACACGAAGACGATTGAAAGTTTCAAACGTGAGCGAAATATCTTGAGATTGCGTGACGGGCTTGATGGTGTAGCCGTCGCGGTAGCCGGCTCCGAAAACCTCATTCCCGCTGTCATCGAAGCTCTCGATTCCTCAGCGACAATTGGAGAGATCGTGACCACGATGCGGTCGGCACTCGGAATGCCTCCCGATATCTTCGATCATCCGCTGCCCGGTCGGGAAAGTGGTGACCGATATGTCGCGTGAGTTTGTCGCACTCGCCATCATGGGCATCGACCAGCACGAGAATGGGGCGATTGCCGTAGCGCGCGTTCTGCGTGAGGCGCAGATGAAGGTCGAGTATCTCGGAAAATTCCATACGCCGGCTTCGGTGGCCGACCATGCAATCAAGGAAGGGGCGGATGTAGTTGGGATCAGTTGTCATTCTTGGGAATATATGCGCCTCGTTCCGGAATTGATCGAAGAACTAAAAAAGCGCGGTTCCGACGTTCCAGTTGTTATTGGGGGTTCGGTTATTACGCCGGAAGATGCTGAGAAAATGCGTCAAGCGGGTGTGGCTGGCGTCTTCACCAACACGCAAGACAGCGACAAAGTTATCGAATGCGTACGCGGATTGTGCGCGGCAAGAAAGCGATCCGGTCAAAACAGGCGGAAAAGTTCGTTTATGGCGTGATGCTGACTTAGGCTGCGGGCGATTGTTAAAGCCGCAGACGTTCGCCACTGTTCGCTGCAATCCGGCGATTCTTCGTGGGTAAATTTGTTCCGCTTTTGTGCAGGCACTCCCTCCGCCAAGCCCCTTGTTCGCGGCTGTTCGCCGGTAACCGCAGTTGTCCACATAAGCAATTGAATTAGGCGGACTTTCCGGCTAGATGCTGCGGCGCTGTCTCTGACGGTCGGCGGTGCCGCCCTGCTGGAATGGGCCGTTTGTGCACAAGCAAGCTGCGACACTCCCGGCCAGGATCACATCAGGGTGAGGCGAGCCTTTCCCGAGCAAGCTTATCCATTATCACGAGGAGGGGCGACTGGATCAGATGTGCCGCGAAGCGACTTGAATAGGTCGGGGTGCGGCGCAGTCTGGAGGATTGGCAAGCACGACTGAGGCCTCGACTTGGCGCTCTGGGATATTCCAGTATCTCTTAAGCAATTCCGTCTTGCGCGCCTGCGTAACCTGGGCGAAGCCGTGCCGCTCGTAGAAGCGGATGGCCCATGCCGCGTCTGCCCACGTCCCGACCAGCATTGGCTGCGTGCTCGCTTTCCTGAGGTGCTGTAGGAGCCTGCTGCCGATGCCGTGCTGCTGCCTTGCAGGCAGGACATAGGCGTGCCGGATAAGATTGACATCGCGAACGGGCTGCAGGCCCATTACGCCCGTCAGCATCCCATCTTCGTCATAACCCCAGAAGGTCACGCGGGCGGCGATCTCCCGCTCCAACTCATCGGCCGCCATATAAGGCTCGTGCCAGCGATCTGTCGGGATGACTCCGCGATGCGCTTCGGCGGCGGCGTTGATGATGGCGACGACTGCCGGGCGCTCGTCACGACGACAAAGGCGGATGGTGTCCATATACTTCCTTTCCGAATAATCATTCGCGACGATCAGCGTGATTGCTTCAGATTGAATTTTTCCCGCAGTTAGCGAGATTTTCCTTTCGCTTTCACGTGTTGCTCAGCTAATTCGTACTCGTCGGCGACTTTGAGTAAGCGCCGCTTCGCCTCCGGATTTGCAACAATCCCGCGAGCGACCGGGTTTCAAAAAGTATGTGCTTGTCCTGCCCCTCGGTGAAATCCTCGTAATAAAGTCCGGGCTTCGTGTTTCTCCTTGTGAAGTTGGGCGATCGATTACTGAGCGGCGCGTTTATGATGGGGTGGACGCCCCGCCGACGGCATCGATGTGCCAAAGTGGAGTGTTTGAGCACCACTTAAGGGAGGCGTCCGTGTCAGAAGTTATCACAGTCGGTCTCGATATCGCTAAACATGTTTTCCACGCACATGGAATGGATGACCGGGGGCGAACGATATTCAGCAAGCGGATCAGCCGAGGTAAGCTGCTGGATTTCTTCGCCGCCCAACCGAGTTGTACGGTAGCGCTGGAAGCATGTGGCGGGGCTCATCACTGGGCTCGCCAGCTTACCGTACTTGGCCATGAGGTTCGGCTAATTCCGCCCGCTTATGTAAAGCCGTTCGTGAAGCGACAAAAGAACGACGCGATCGACGCCGAGGCAATTTGCGAAGCAGCGCAGCGGCCGAACATGCGCTTCGTAGCTGTGAAGAGCGAGCAGCAACAAGCGGCGGGTCTCGTGTTTCGGACCCGTGACCTGTTGGTGCGGCAGCGAACCCAGCTCATCAACGCAGTCCGGGGACACCTCACTGAATATGGTTGGATCGCACCAAAGGGGCCGTCGCATGTGGCGGAGCTTGCCCACTTGATCGAGGAAGAAAGGATGGTCCGCTCGCTTCCGGAAGCGGCTCACGCCATGTTCCGATTGATGCTGGACCTGCTCGCCAGCCTCAATGGAAGGATCGCGGTTCTCGACAAAGAGATCGCGCGGCGTGCTCGCGAAGACGAAGTATCACGCCGGCTGATGACCATTCCTGGCATCGGCCCGATCTCCGCCACCGCGATCGCCGCTCTAGCACCCCCGGTCGAGACCTTTGCCAAGGGCCGCGACTTTGCCGCCTGGCTAGGTCTCACGCCCCTTCAAAGATCGACAGGCGGTAAGCAGAAGCTTGGCGCAACCTCCAAAATGGGCGAGCGCACACTCAGGCGCCTCCTCATCATCGGAAGTAGTGCCGTCGTGCAACAGGCGACCAGACGCGGCGCACCAAAGGGTTCGTGGCTCGAACAGATGTTGGCTCGCAAACCGCGCATGCTAGTGACGGTCGTGCTCGCCAACAAGATGGCGCGGATTGTCTGGGCGCTACTTGTAAAGCACGAGAATTACCGAGCTCCGGTCGCAGCCAAGGCATGATCTTGGCGGACTTGAGGTCGTCAGAGATGTAGTCGGTCGAAGGAGGGTATGGCGCAACAGTCGGCAAGACGAGGCCGGAAGAACCAGGTGTACTCATCGTGCCTAGAGCACGCATTTATGATTTGGTCTCCGGTCTGCGAACTCCCCATACGGGCCCCGCAGCTTCATCGCTGCATCATTAGAGGCCGGACAGATGGCAGCAACCGACAACGTGCCGATCTTCTCAAAAACCGCTTGCATCTCGCGGGGCGTCCACAGATGAGTACACGCCCTAATGGCAGGTTACGGAACTCGGAGAACGTGGCGCGGTGGTTAGCAAGAAAAACGCGCGTGCGATCCTTCACCCAATCAGAGGGACATCAACCGGACTTCGCGCAGTGGGCAGGCTAAGTCGCTGCTGCCGGGTTGGTCATGGCCAAAAACGCTTGCTCGATTGTTGCGGCGCCTGCGTCGGCCATCAATTGCGGTGGAGTGGTATCGACTAGGATCTTGCCGGCATGCAGCACAACGACGCGATCCGCATCGGGCACTTCGTCGCAAAGATGGGTGGCCCACAGCACGGCGAGCGAGCGTTCGGAGCGCATGCGCAGCATGTGGGCGAGCAGATCGCGGCGGCTTGCCGGATCGAGGCCGACGGTCGCTTCGTCCATCAACAGGACGCGTGGCTCATGCAACAGCGCACGAGCGAGTTCGACCCGCCGGCGGTTGCCGCCGCTCAGTTGCGCGGCCTTATCGTGCGCGCGCTCGGCAAGCCCAAGCCGCGCCAGTTCGTCGGATATGCGCGCTTTCGCCACGTCGCGTGCAATGCCGTGCAATCCCGCATGGAAGAGGAGATTGGCGGTCACCGAAAGTTCAAGATCGAGGGTGGGCTGCTGAAAAACAATGCCGAGCATTGCCAGCGCCGGCGCAAGATCGCGCCGAATGTCGTGACCCATGACCTCGACGCGCCCGGAATCGGGAACGAACAGCCCGGCGAGGAGCTGAAACAAAGTCGTCTTGCCGGCTCCATTGGGGCCGAGCAGCGCGATGAATTCGCCGGTATACGCCGTCAGACTGACGCCGTCGACTGCCCGAATTGCGCCGTAGGTCTTGACCACATTATCGAGCAGCAGCGCCGGCTTGCCTTCAGTCATCGCCATTCGTTCTCTGGCTCTCATCTTGCCGAACGGTATTAATAAGACCTAGGTTGGTGGATGCAATGAAAACGGCCATGCTTCGAGTGGTTCTCGCGTTTCTCCTGCTGCTTGCGTCGGTGCCGGCGAAAGCCAAGGACACGGGGCTCATCTTCGTCAGCAATGAGAAGACCAATAACATCGTCGTCATCGATCCCAAGAGCTACAAAATCATAGCCAACATCAAAGTAGACCACCGGCCGCGCGATATGCATTTCAGTGCCGATCGTTCCAAGCTCTATGTCGCTTGCGGAGATGACGACGTGATCGACATCCTTGACGTTGGCACGCTACAGGTGGTCGGCACGCTCGGCACCGGGCCCAGTCCCGAGGCGTTCGCCATGGACGAACAGCGCCGGCGCATCTACGTCTCCGACGAGGAAGGGTCGTCGCTGTCAATCATCGACATGGATCGCAACACCATCGTGCAAGAGGTGCCGACCGGCAGCGAGCCCGAGGGCGTGCTGGTCAGCGAAGACGGCAAGACCGTCTACGTGACGTCCGAGGCCGGCGATCTGGTACACGCGATCGATGCCAACACTGGAAAGGTGGCGGGCGACGTGGTTGTCGGTCTGCGTCCGCGGCGACTCGTCGCCACGCCTGACGGAAAGGAATTATGGGTCACCGCCGAGCTGTCGGGTGAAGTGGACATCATCGATCGCGCCCGCTTCGTTATGACCGGCAGTATCGCCTTTCTGCCGCCGGGGATGCGCAGGGCTGATGTTACGCCTGTCGGTCTCGCTATGACCAAGGACGGCAAGACCGCCTATGTGACCCTCGGACACGCCGCACATGTTGCGATCGTCGACGTCGTGACTCGCAAAGTCACCGGCTACATCCTAGTCGGCAAGCGCTCGTGGGGCATCACATTGTCTCACGACGAAAAGACGCTTTATGTCGCCAATGGCCTCGGCGACGACGTGACTATCATCGATACCAAAACACGAAAGCCGAAGATTTCCGTGCCGGTCGGCCGGGTGCCGTATGGTGTCGTGATCGATGAATAAGGCGGCGCACTGGGTGTTTGCGCTCGTTCTTGCTGCGGTTCCAGGCATGATAGCCGCGGCGCAGGATGCGCTGCCAATTGTACAGCGCGTCAAGATCGGTTTTGTCGAGATCGAGAACGATCCGCGCTACGAACCAGTTCGCGCCTACGACCGGATGGTTCTCAAGCCGCCGCAACGTCCCTTCGCCGGCGCCCAAGTTGGGATCGACGACACGGCGGTGCTGGCGCGGGTGTTGAAAACCGATTTTGCGCTGATCCGTATTACAGCGAAATCGCCGACTGACGTGGCGCCGGCAGTGCTCGCCGCTCTGGATGCCGGCACGCATTTCTTCTTGCTCGACGCGCCGGCCGAGGCTTTTGCACCCCTCGCGGTCGCGCTTCGCGGACGCGATGCACTTGTGTTCAACGTTTCCGAATCCGACGACGCCTTGCGACGCGAATTGTGTGCGCCTGAGTTTGTGCACGTGTTCCCGAGCCGCGCACAGCTCATGGACGGCCTCGCGCAATTCGCAGTTGCGCGTAAGTGGCGCGATCTTTTGCTGCTGCAAGGTCCGCAGGCAGCCGACGCCACCATGGCGGCGGCGTTTTCGCATTCGGCGCAAAAGTTCGGTGCGCGCATCGTCGCCGCGCAGCATTTCACGCCCGGCACCGATCCTCGCGAGCGGGAAGCAAACGATCCGGCCCTGTTGACTGCCATCAATCGCGATTTCGACGCCGCCTTTGTCGCCGATGTCGCCTTCGATTTCGCCCGCAACGTCCCCTACCACCTGGCGCGGCCGCGGCCGGTCATGGGCAGCATCGATCTTGAGCCGGTCGCCTGGCACTGGACCTGGGAGCGCAATGGCGCGCCGCAATTGAATAGGCGCTTCGACAAGGAATCCGGCGGGCGGCACATGCAGGGCGCTGATTGGGCGGCATGGCTCGCGGTCAGGATGATCGTCCAATCGGCGCTACGCATGGACTCGGCGCACTTTGCTAGCCTGAGCAGGTTTATTTTTGGCGAAGGCAGTTTCGACGGCGATAAGGGTCTCGCGCTAAGCGTGCGGCCATGGGATCATCAGGTACGGCAGGCCATCCTGCTAGCCGCGCCCTTCGAGGTTGTCGCCGACGCGCCGATCGAAGGATTTCTTCACCGGACCAACGTGCTTGACACGCTCGGGGACGACGAACCTGAATCGACGTGCCACCTAAATAAGTGATACCCCGGGACGACGCGCAAACGGGGGAGGGGCCGATGCACATCGTCCACATCGCGCGCGCATTGCGCGCCGTCGCGACGCGCGACATCACGAAATTTGCCCAGCAGCGCGGCCGGCTGTTGTCGGCCCTGGTGCGGCCGTTGCTGTGGCTCGCCGTCTTCGCGGCGGGATTTTACAACGTGTTCGGCGTTTCGATCATCGCCCCGTATAAGACCTACGTTACTTACCAGGTCTATATCGTGCCGGGGTTGCTCGGAATGATCCTCCTTTTCCACGGCATGCAGTCGTCACTGTCGATGGTGTACGACCGCGAGATGGGTGTAATGCGGCTGTTGCTCACAGCGCCGCTGCCGCGCTGGGTGCTGCTAGCCTGCAAGCTCGCGGCCGGCACGGTCCTTTCCGTGATCACTTGCTATGTATTCATGGCGGTTTGCATCGCGTTCGATGTCACCTTCGAACCGCTTGCCTGGCTGACCGTTCTTCCGGCACTGATTATCGGTGGGCTGATGCTCGGCGCGTTGTGGCTGTTCCTTTCGGTGTATATCCGCCAGGTCGAAAATTTTGCCGGCGCGATGAATTTCGTGATGTTTCCGATGTTTTTCTTTTCCTCCGCGCTGTATCCGCTGTGGCGGCTGCGCGAGGGGGGCTCGGAGGTGCTTTATTACGTCTCGCTCGCCAATCCGTTCACTTATGCCGTGGAGCTGATCCGTTTCGCGCTCTACGGCTCTCTAGATCCGGTCGCTGCGCCGGTCGTTTGCGGCGCCACGGTCCTATTCTTCCTGCTGGCAGTCATGGGCTACAATCCGCAGCGTGGGATGCTCCGCCGGTCAGCGCAGCCGGAACCAGCGTGAGCCATAAGGCGGGATTGTTAATTTCGCCCATGACCGGACGCGTGGGCAACGACGGAATGTAAGTTCGGGCTGGGGCGGTTAAGTGTGTAGCGGCGTAGGCATCGGTCGCGCAGAACCCTCGGCATTTCTGATCGGTCTGCGCGGATTGCTCGGCGCCGGCGTAATTGCGGCTTTGCTAAGCCCCGTCGTTGCCGTTGCGCAGCTGGCGCCGAACGTCGGTTCGGACTCGGACGCGGTCAGTTTGCCGGAAATTCGCGTCATCGGCACCACGCCGCTGACGCCGCCGCCCAGTGCGCCGAAGCCGGCACCGGCGGACAATGGAGCGCCGCATGCCGAGCCGGGCGTGGTCGCCCGCGACAAGATACCGTCCAATGTCCAAGTGCTCTCGGCGCCGGATTTCGATCACGCGGTGGCGCCGGATCTGTTGCAGTCCATCGCCCGCGGATTGCCCGGCGTGTCGCTAGGGGATCAGACTGGAAACCAGTTCCAGCTCGACCTTAATTACCGGGGCTTCATCGCCTCGCCAGTCATCGGCACGCCGCAGGGGCTCGCCGTTTATCAGAACGGCGTGCGTATTAACGAGGTCTTCGGCGATACGGTCAACTGGGATCTCATTCCGGAGAACGCCATTAACCGAATGACTCTCGTCCCCAGCAATCCGGTTTATGGACTTAACGCCATCGGCGGGGCGCTTTCGCTGGAAACCAAAAACGGCTTCACCTATCAGGGCGTCCAGGGCGAAGTGAATGGCGGCTCGTACGGACGGATAGGCACATCGGTCCAGGCCGGCGGCCAAATCGGTAATTTGTCCGGCTATATCGCTGCTGACTCGATTGACGACGCCGGTTGGCGCAACGATTCGCCGTCGTCGCTCCGCCGGTTTTTTATGGACCTCGGCGCACGCGGCGATCAGACCGAGTTTCACGTCAATTTTACCGGCGCAAACAACAGCTTCGGCGCCACCGCCGCCACACCTGTTCAGATGCTCAATCAGGATTGGACGAGCATCTATACGGCTCCGCAAACTACGCAAAACCAGGTCGCCTTCTTGACCGCAAGTGCAGCGTGGAAACCCAGCGAAACATGGACTTATCAGGCGCTCGCCTATTTTCGCAACTTCAACCAGATGCATGTCGACGGCAATGGCACCAACGCCCAAAACACCGGATGCTTGCCGCCGGCCAATCCGGCCGATCTGTGCTTTCAAAATCCGAATGGCACGTTTTCCACGCTGACCACGACGACTGGAGCCACCGTCCCGAACGCCGGCTCGCTCGGCACTCCGAACGTGCTTGGCGAAATCGATCGCACCTGGACTGCGACGAATAGTTTTGGCGGCTCGCTGCAAGCTGCGTCGTCGGAAAAGCTGTTCGAGCGTGACAATAATATAACGGTCGGAGTAAGCGTTGATCGGGGCCTAGTGCAATTTTCCACCACCAGCGAACTGGGCACGGTAAACGCCAATCAATTTCCGTTCGTGCAGGGTTCCGGCCTGTTTATTGACCAGCCTTCAGGCGACGTGGCGCCGGTTGGGTTGGGCGCAACCACCCTCTACGCCGGCGTCTACGCCACAGACACACTCGATCTCACACCGCGGTTTTCACTTACCATCGGCGCACGCCTCAACTTCGCGCAGATCAATCTGACCGATGAGTTGGGCAACGCGCCGCTGCTCAACGGCGATCACAGTTACCTGCATTTCAATCCGACGGTCGGGGCGGCCTATAAGCTCAGGCCCAACGTCACGGTCTACGGCGATTTCGCCGAAAGCAATCGCGCGCCGACGCCGCTTGAACTCGGTTGCTCCGATCCGGCCCGTCCGTGCCTGATCGACAATGCGCTCGTCGGTGATCCTAATCTTCAGCAGGTCGTCACATATACCTTCGAGGCTGGCTTGCGCGGGTATTTCGATGTCGCGCCGGGCAGGCTGAACTGGAGCATCGGCGCCTATCACGCGCTTAACACCAACGATATTATCGGTGTCGCCAGTCCCGTGCCCGGCCACGAATATTTCCAGAACGCCGGAAATACGCTCCGCCAGGGTGTGGAAGCAAGCGCAGCATACAAACGGGACGGCTGGAACATCTACGCCAACTTTGCCTATGTCGACGCCAGCTTCGAGAATCCGCTGACGTTGTCTTCACCCTTCAACCCGTTTGCCAATGCCAACGGCAACATCTTCGTCACGCCAGGCGATCACCTCACCGGCATTCCGGATTTCCGCTTCAAGGCCGGCGCCGAATATCAGATCTCGCCGGTGTGGAAGTTTGGCGCCGACCTCAACGTCACTGGTAGCCAGTATCTGGTGGGCGATGAAGCTAACCAACTGCCGAAAATACCGGCCTATTGGGTGGTCAATCTGCATTCGTCGTACAAAGTATCCGACAACCTCGAGGTATTCGGGCTCATTCGCAACCTTTTTGACCAGCATTATTACGTCTATGGCACCTTGTTCGAGGTTGCCTCGTTTCCGTATCTGAATCTGACCGATCCCCGCACCTTCATTCCGGGTATGCCGCTTGCGGCCTATGTCGGCCTGCGCGGCGCCATGCCGGCTGCGGGACCAGCTTTCATACCCGGCGCGGCGCCAATACTCGTTAAAGCCGCTCCGGAATTCAATTGGAGCGGTCTCTATGTCGGCATCAACGGCGGCTACAGCTTCGGCGCCAGCAATTGGACCGACAGCGTGTCCGGCGGCTCCAGCGGCTTATTTGGCACTTCTGGCTTCGCCTTTGGCGGCACGCTCGGCGCCAATTATCAATCGGGTGCGCTGGTGCTCGGTGTCGAGGGCGACGGCGGCTGGACGAAAGTGAGCGGGTTCGGAACCTACGCGGCGACGCCGCTATGCGCCGGGGGCTGCATCACGCGAAATGGCTGGCTGTCGACGGCGCGCGGCCGTGTCGGCTTCGCATTCGGTCGCTTTCTCGCCTACGGCACCGGCGGCGCTGCTTTTGGCAACGTGCAGGCTGGCTTCTCTAACGACGCCGTGAGTAATGTCATCAGTGCCGGCTGGACCGTGGGTGGGGGCATCGAAGCAGCACTAACCTCACAATGGTCGGTCAAAGCCGAGTATCTATTTGTTGATCTTGCCAACGGCTCATGCAGCGCGGATTGCGCTATAGCCAATCCGAATGGGCCGCCCTTGATCCCCAGTGTTGCCGTAAAATTCAGTGAGAGTATGGTCCGTGCCGGACTCAATTACAAATTCACGCGATAGTCTCATCAGAACATATACCTCCGAACAAAAATGGCGCCGGAATGGCTTGCAAACTCACTCGGGACGTGGATCGCGCGGCGCGCTGCGCCTTGTGTTCTTTCTATCGCCGCGCTCGCCGGGGCCTTGCAGGCGAGCGCACAACCGGCGCAACGCCCGGATGAAGACTGCGGCGAGATCGAGCGCGGTTACGATCTGATCAAGGCCGACGCGACTTCGGTACAAGCTAACATCGCGCTGTTTAAAGCCGCCGACCGCGGCTGCGAGGCGTTGGCGAAAAAGCTGCTCGATGCTGGTGCATCGCTGCTGGCGCGTGACCGTCGGGGCGCTATGCCGCTTACCCACTCTGCGCGCGAGGGTCACGTCCGGCTGGTCGCGTTTTTTCTCGCGAATGGCGCGCCGATCGATGCCCGCAACGTCGACGGTGGCACTGCGCTACTCGCCGCCGCCGAGGGCGAAAAACATTCGACCGTGACTTTGTTGCTCAACAAGGGCGCCGATCCAAATCTTTCGGCTCGCAAGGGGGTCAGCCCGCTGATCGCCGCGGCATTCAAAGGCAACGAACGCATTTTCGACGCACTTCTTGCCCACGGCGCGAATCCCGGTGTGCTGGATGAGACCGGAAAGACCGCGATGGTCTATGCGGCCGCCCGCGGCTTCGACGGCATTGTCGAGCGGCTGCTCAACGCCGGCATCGATGCGCGGATGCGTTACGGCAACGACCTGACCGCGCTGATGTGGGCAGCGGGACACGACGAAGGTGTCGGCGCGGCGGCGGCAGAACGGGTGATCGATCTTTTGCTTGCGCACGGGGCTCAGATCAATGACAGCGACAACCGCGGCCGCACCGCGCTGATGATCGCCGCTTCGCTCGGCGATGCGGATGTCGTTGATATTCTGCTCAAGCGCAGCGCAGATCGCAAGCTAATAGATAAGGCGGGCAAGACGGCGCTCGACTTGGCGACCACCGTTGCGGTCCGCGCGCGCCTCGCCAAGTGATCCCGCCGGTCGCTACATCCCGGCGAGCCAGGCGGCCAGCGCTACAATGTGCTGTTCGGTTACACTTTTCATGAAACCGGTCATGCCCGGATTGTTTGCGCGGGCGCCGGTGCGAAAGTCGGTCATGGTTTTTTGCAGATAGGCCTGGACCTGGCCTGCAAGACGAGGCTGAGTGCCTTCACCCTTGAACCCCTCCTGATGGCAGGAGGTGCAGACAACCGCGGCATTGACGCGCTGCGCCGCCGTCGCCATGTCGGCCGGGGCGGGTTTCTGTTGTAGCGCCGGCCAAGGCTTTTTGGAAAAAAATGTCGCCAGCGGCAACAGGTCGGCCGCCTCGAGCGCTTCCGCGACCGGCGACATCTGCTCGTTCTTGCGGGCGCCGGATTTGAAATCGCGTAGCTCAAACAGCAGGTAGCCGAGATTCTGGCCCCAGACTATCGGAATCGGGAAGGGTTGCTTCTGCGGCACACCGTTCTGGCCATGGCAGGTGGCGCAAATCTGTGCCTTATCCTCGATGCCCTGGGCATGTACCGCGCAAGCTTGCGTTGCTGCCGCGAGAACGACCGCGACTGGAAGTAGTTTCATGTGCATTCGTCAAGCGTCACTGTTCGCGAAAGAATTCGGACGGGGCCATTTCTGGTCCCGTCCGGGCAATCGCGTTGCAGTTTAATCAGATCCCGTTAGTCCAGCGTGAAGGCAATGATGCTATTGCCGCGCTTGGAATCGATCTGCACATTGCCGCCGGCCGCCACGGCAATGTACTGCTTGCCGCCGACCATGTAGGAGGACGGCGGAGCATTGACGCCGGCACCGGCCTGGAATTTCCACAACACACCGCCGCTTTTGGCGTCGTAGGCCTTAAACCAGCCATTGGCCTCGCCGGTGAACACCACTCCGCCTCCGGTGGCTAGAATGCCACCGATCATCGGCTGCGGTGTCTTCACCTGCCACTTTATCTTACCGGTGTTGTAGTCAACCGCTGTCACGTTGCCCGCCTGGATGCCTCCGGGCACGTTGGTGAAGGCACCGCCGAGCCACAGTTTGCCGTTTGGGTAGGGCGAGCTGTCGACCGTATATGTCATTTCCTGTTCTAGATTGATCGCATACGCCAAACCGAGACCCGGATCGGTCGCGATCGGCGACCACTCGACGCCGCCATTGGCGCCCGGAAACATGCGCGCGCCCTGGTCCGGCGCGGTCGGCGTGGGCAGCGTCCAGCGGCCTTCCTGCGACACCATCGGCTCAGAGAAGCGGATCAGGCTGCAATCCTTGCGGTCGTGCACGTAGATGT
>Ga0187772_10000976_pt1 | contig 13199 bp, 12 predicted proteins | sample 0116_SJ02_MP15_2_FD_133137 | JGI IMG/M metagenome (GOLD analysis project Ga0187772, IMG submission 133137) | Tropical peat soil microbial communities from peatlands in Department of Meta, Colombia - 0116_SJ02_MP15_20_MG | ecosystem: Environmental > Terrestrial > Soil > Wetlands > Peat | place... | reverse complement strand
TCGTAGAAGACCAGGTCGTGCGAGATCAGGACGTCGGTGGTCAGCAGACCGGCAGGCACAGCCGCGAGCACAGGCACGAAGGAGACGCTGTGTGCGAGGACATAGTACGCCCCCAGGGCCGGGATTGGCCCGAAGCTCACCATGATCGAAAGCTCCCCCAGGCCCAGCCCCCGGTAGTCGAGCTTGATGGGTGGAGCGGTGTAGACCCAGCTCAGGACAATCCCCGGAATCGCTATCGCCAGGGCGAACCAGCCGACCACCAGCGAAAGATAGACGCCAATCGCCACGCTAAGAGAGTAGAAGAGCAGGGCCACGGCGAAGCCTTCCCCGACCGTCACCAGCCCCCTGGGTATCGGCTTCCAGCCCGGCGCGTCCTTCGGGAACAGCCTGTCTGAAACGGCGTCGACGCCGTTCGAGTAGTCGTACACGTCGTCTATGGCGTTTGCGGCGACGTGAAGGCTGATCGCCCCTGCTACGCACAGAGCGAGGAGGGGGGCAGAAAAGGCGCGATTGGTCATCCAGGCCGAAGCGGCCCCGAGGATCACGGGCATGACGATCACGGGGACGAACTGGAGCCGTACAAGCCTGAACAGCATCGAAGGCTTCATTGTCGGGACCTCGCGGGTGCGAGCGCCTCGAGAGCGAACCGCACATCCCCGATGGGCATCAGTATCGGCAGAGTGACTCCTGCTTTCACGTACTCTGATATCCTCTCCAGCGCCCTGTCCGGCTTCCCTGCGATGGCGAGAGCATCAACGGCCTCGTCGGGTACGAGCCGCTTCGCCTCGGCGACGTCTCCCTTCCTCCACGCCTCCCTGAGCGTCGAAAGTCGCTCCTCCTTGACACCGTACGGCAGGAGGTCCTCCGCCTTGACCACCTCCGAGAGCTGGTACAGGAAGAAGTAGAATCCCTTGATGACGTCACGGGCTGCCTGCTCGTCGACCCCGACCGATGTCAGCATGTACGAGGCCCTCTCGGCCCTCCTTCCCGCCCGGGACTCTCCAGAGGCCACGTTGGCTATGGTCTGGCTGGTCCACCCGACCGTGGCGAGGGACGGCGACAGAATTACCCCGTCCGCCACCTCGCCCGCGTACCGTTGCGTCATGGGCGAGAGCGACGCGATGAAGAGCGGTATGGCCCGCAACGGCTTGAAGCCCAGCTGCAGGTTGTGCACGTTGAAGAATTCTCCCTCGAAGTCGACCCTGTCGCCGCTCCAGACCATCCGCACGAGCGTCACGTATTCGCTCATTCGGCGCAGTGGTCTGGTCTCGCTGACGGGGAAGAGCTTGTGCCCCAGCAGGGGGATGGTCGGGAAGCTGCCGAGCCCCAGCCCTAGAATGGTTCTGCCCTTTGAAAGTTCAGCGAGCGTCGCGAAGGTCGTGGCGGTCGTTACGGGATGGCGCGTGAACGTGTTGGTGACCCCCGAGGCCACCCCGATCGTCTTCGTGGAGAGCGATATTGCCGAAAGATAGGTCACCGCGTCGCGCTGGTACAGGCTCTCGTGCATCCAGAACGACTCAAAACCCTCCTCCTCGGCCTTGACTGCAAGCGATATGGCCTCGTCAACAGGCATTACGGGGTTGAACCCGATGGCCAGTCGCATCGAGCAACGCATTTTAGGATGAGAATAAAAAGAATTCCTGCCAGCAATAGCGTCCCTAACGCCTTCGGGAGGCTTCGCATGACTCCGTGAGCGGGATCCTGGCCTGGGGGGGCTCAGCCCGATACCTTCATGTCGGACACGATCGCCGAGAGGTCCTTCTCATCTTCCAGGTGCCAGATGCCCTCGAGCAAACTTTCAGCCCTGCCCTTGGGCAGCAAGCCTGAGGTGAGCCGTCTGAACTTCGCCTCCACCTCGTCTGCGCTCATGGGGTTCTTCGGGTGACCCTTCGGCACCAGCACCTCCCTGGTTACCGATTCGCCGCCTGCGAGCTTCACAGTGATCCTGTTGGCCATCCCCTGGGCCGGGTAGAGTGAGGTGAGCCTCCGGTCTTCCCTCACGGTAATCCGCCCAAGAAGTCCCAGGACGTCTTTGTCCTTCAAGGACCTAGGTGAATAGCTCGCGTTGTCCACCTCGCCCTTTAGAAGCGCCACGGCTACGATGTACGGGAGGCTGTGGTCGGCGGTCTCCTTGGTGCTCGGTCTCCACTTTTCGGGGTCCTTCCCGAGGATTGTGTAGCCCGCCTCGTGGGTCTCCACCACCACCGACCGGACGCCGGACATGTCCGTGACTGCGCCCCTCAGCTCCAGCGCGGCCGAGATCGCGCTCTGGGCGTGGTACTCTGCGGGGTAGAACTTGATGTAGGTCTCGCCTAGCTTGAACCGGCCCCCCCTGCCGCCGAATCTCCTCACGTCCAGGTCAAAGGGCCCCGACACCTGCCTGAAGAACCCCATCTCGCCCTCGAAGATGGGAGACGGTCCCTCCATCCCCTCGCGGGCGAGGGCGGCGGCGAAGACCGCGTTCCTGGCGGCGTTGGAGAACGAAGCGCCCTTCCACATGGTGAGCTCCCCAGCCCTGACCTGACGCATTGCGATGTGGCCGTTCAGCGATATGTTGACTGCCTGCGCGAGCCCGCCCGCCGTGAGACCCATGAGCCTCCCGGCGGCAAGAGAGCTCGAGACCAGCCCGTAGCACACGTGGTCCCAACCCCGGTGGCGAAGGTCCGCTGCGTCGCAGAGTCTGCACTGGACCTCGTAGGCCAGGACCAGTGCCAAGATGAGCTCCCTGCCGCCGCACCCCTCGCTCTCAGCGACGGCGAGGCAGGCTCCCAGGTTGTCGCTTGGGTGGGCAGGCTCCCTTGACAGATAGGTGTCGTTGAAGTCGAAGTACCGTATCATGAGGCCGTTTACGAACGTCGCCACGTCGGGGGAGCTCGTCCCAGAGGACCCGAGGATGGTTGACGGCCCCCTTGGGCATATCCGCTCGGCCGCGGAGCGCGCGAGGCGCACGGGCCGCTCTCTGTATGCGCCTATCGCGCAACCGAGCGCGTCAACGATTCTCTTCTTCGCCTCCGTAATAGTGTCGCCGTCGATGTCTTCGTAGCGCAATCCTGCGGCGTACTTCGCCAGTCTCTCTGCCAGGTTCAACGTTCTGGCATTCCGGCCAATGCACTATTAGCGTTTCTTCAGGGCTCTCGACCGAGCATCAGAACCGTTAAAAAAACGAACCGAGGGGTCTAGGGAATGAGGTAGGCGCATGCCATGAATCTCTACGGTAGGGATCAAAAACTGATGGTGGAGAGCCTCTACCCGGACCGCGCCGTCGAATACGGTGAGGTTCTCTCTGCCCTCGGCCGTTTCATGCAAGAAAAGATTCTTCCGCTCTCCCCCGCGTTCGACACCCACGCCGACTCGATCGGCAGGGCGAGGTCGGAGCTCCTCAAGAACGGCCTCCTTCAGATAGCGCACCCCAAGGAGTATGGGGGTCTCGGGCTGCCATTTTCGGTCTACAACCTGGCAATCGAGATGCTAGGTGCCGCAGACGCGAGCATAGCCCTCAGCGTGGGGATTGGAAACACGGTTGCCGAGGGAATCCGGATGTTTGGCACTGAGAGTCAGAAGCGCAGGTTCCTGACGAGGCTGATTTCAGGCGAGATTCTCGGCGCTTTCTCCCTGACCGAACCGTCGTCCGGGTCCGACGCGAAGGCTGCGAAGACTAGGGCGCGCAGGGAGGGGGACGAGTACGTCCTGAACGGCTCGAAGATGTTCATAACCAACGCGGGCGAGGCCGACCTCTACTTCGTCTTCGCTATCGCGGAGAAGGGACCCGCCTGCTTCTTGGTGGAGAAGGAGGCCCGCGGCCTGTCCATCGGGGAGGACCTCGCGAAGATGGGCATGAGGGGGTCTCGGACCTCCGAAGTCAGGTTCCTCGACTGCAGGGTGCCTGCCGCCAACCTGGTCGGAGAGGAGGGCAAGGGCTTCGACTACGTGAAGGCGATGCTGAACGGGAGCAGGATTGTAATGGGCTCGATTTGCGTGGGGATTGCCCAGATCGCCTACGAGAAGGCCCTTGTGTACAGCAAACAGCGGACCGCTTTCGGAAGGTCGATTTCGGAGTTCCAGTTGACAAGAGAGAAGATAGCTGACATGAAGACTCGAGTCACGGCCGGGAGGCTGATGTGCCAGTACGCTTCGATGCTCAGGGACGCGGGCGTCGATTTCTCCTCGGAGGCCTCCCAGGCGAAGGTCTTCGCGACCGAGATGTCCGTTGGCGTCTGCGACGATGCGATACAGATATTCGGGGGCTACGGCTACACGACCGACGACGTCCATCGCCATTGGAGAGACGCCAGGCTCCTCACCATCGGGGAGGGCACCTCGGAGGTTCTCAGGATGCTCATCGCGAGCAGGGAGCTGGCGCGATCGCTATGAGGCTGGCTGTCTGCGTCAAGCACGCCGTGGACGAGAGCGAGCTTAGGGCCGACGGCTCCGGGAGGCCCATACTGCAGGGCGCGGCCGCAAAAGTGAGCACGTTCGACAAGAACGCGGTCGAAGAGGCGCTCAGGGCCAAGAGCAAGTCTGGGGGTGAGGTTGTGATCGTCTGCGTCGGGCCTCCCGAGGCGAAGAAGACCATCAGGGAGGCGCTGGCGATGGGGGCAGACCGGGCGATTCACGTCGTGTCCGACCCGGCGGGCCGCGACTCTCTCGCCACGTCGTACCTACTTTCCAAGGCGCTAGCGAAGGCGGGCCCCTTCGACGTCGTCCTCTGCTCGGAGGGCTCCTCGGACACGTACGAGTGCCAGGTGCCGCCAATGCTCGGCGAGTGGCTCTCCCTTCCCTATGTGGGATACGCTTCGAAGATTGAAGTCCAGGGGGCGGGAGCGAAGATCGAGCAGTCCCTGGAGGACAGCTCTCAGACCCTAGAGGTGCCGCTTCCGTTCGTGGCCGCCGTCGTTAGCGAAATCAACGAACCCAGGTACCCCACCCTGATCCAGATCATGCAGGCGTCGAAGAAGCCGATGGAGGAGCTAGCAGCCCAGCAACTGATGGGGGCCGACGCGCCGCAGAGCGCAGGGACCGTCGTCGACACACGGGTCCAGTCGATGAACAGGAAGAGAGTCGTGATCGAGGGCGCCCCAGAGGAGTCAGCACAGAAGCTCTTGGACGCGCTGAAGTCCGAGGGGGTGATAGGCTCATGACCCTTTCGGTCTGGGCGTACTCCGAGTCCGACGGCGTGGCGAACGAGATGGCGTCAGCGGCTGTCGAACTCTCGAAGTCGGTCTCCGGAAGCGCCACAGTCGTCGAGGTGGACCAGGCGCGGGAAGGCGTCTCCTCCGCCGGCCACAAGCTGGTCCTGAAGTCTGCGGTCCGGCTGGGAGAGTCCCCCGAGTTGACGGCCGAAGCGATGTTCAGGGCTGCCAAGGCTGCCAACCCGTCGGTGGTGCTCGTAGGCGCGACAAGGCGGGGAAGGGAGACAGCCTCGCGCCTGGCTGTGAAGATGAAGGTGGGCTGCCTGAGCGAAGTCTTCAGGCTGAGCGTCTCCGCGGAGCAGCTCAGAGGCGAGCGGAACACCTACGCCGGCAAGTTCCTCTCGACAGTCGCGTGCAAGCTTCCTTGCGTCGCGACCGTAAAGACCGGAGTCTCGCCTCGGTTGGCCGACAACACCGGCGCGGTAGAGGTCCTTGAAGTCGGTGACCTGGTCCCCCGTGTGAAGCTCGTAGGCAAGACGGGCAAGAAGACGGGAACGGTCGACCTCAAGAGCGCAAAGGTCATCGTGTCGGCCGGGCGCGGCGTGAAGAAGAAGGAGGACCTGGTCATGATCGAGGACCTGGCCCGCTCGCTGGGCGGCGTGCTTGGATGCTCCAGGCCTCTCTCGTCCGACCTCGGATGGCTTCCCGAGGAGCACCACATCGGCCTTACGGGAATCGAGGTGCGCCCGAACCTGTACCTTGCCGTCGGGATATCGGGCCAGCTACAGCACATCGCCGGCATCAAGGACTCGAAGATCATAGCCGCAATCAACACGGACAAGGACGCCCCGATCTTCCAGGCCGCGGACTACGGGATTGTAGGAGACCTCTACCAGGTCGTTCCGGCCATCAAGAGGCTCCTCCCCCCCAGGTAGCCGTCGGTCGGGCGGGATTCGCAACCTGCGCGCCTTCACACCTTCGCTTCGATGGACTCCATGACGATTTCTGCCAGGTCCTTGACCTGAAGCGTGTCGTCGCCCACCGCCTTCGCGGCGTCGTCGAACATGGTTATGCAGAACGGGCAGGCGACTGCGATGGTCCTGGCACCCGTGGCCCTGGCCTCCTCCACCCTGATGACGCCGATCTTCTTCTTCTCAGGAACCTCGTACCAGACGTTGGATCCCCCGCCGCCGCAGCAGAAGCTCTTCATCTTCGTCCGCCCCATCTCCACGAGCTGCAGGCCGTCTATCGAGCTCAGGGCCTCCCTGGGCTCGTCGATGATGCCGTTGATCCTCCCGAGGTTGCAGGGGTCGTGGAATGTGAAGACTCCCTGGAGCCTCCCTGGTCGGAGCCTTCCCTCCGATATCAGCTTCGCTATGAGCTCCGTGTGGTGAATCACCTCGAACTTCCCCCCGAACTCGGGGTACTCGTTCCTGAACGTATTGAAGCAATGGGCGCAGTGGACCACCACCTTTCTGACGCCGTTGCTCTGGAGCGTCTCAACGTTCTTCATGACGAGCTCCTGGTACCTACCCTCCTCGCCCATGCGCCTGACCGGCTCGCCGGTGCACACCTCCTCGTTCCCCAGGACGGCGAAGTCCACGCCCGCCGTCTTCAGGAGCCTGATCATCGCCTTGGTAACGCTCCGGCTCCGCGGGTCGTAGCTCGACTGGCATCCGATCCAGTAGAGGTACTCCGCGTTGGGCTTGTCCTTCAGCGTCGGAACCCCGAGCTCCAAGAGCCAGGTCTGCCTGTCGCCCTGGGGAAGGCCGAACGGGTTTCCGTTCCTGGCCACGTTGTCCAGGAACGTCTTCTTCTTCCCGTCAAGCCTGCTCTCGGAGACCAGCGTCCTCCTGAACTCCGCTATGTACCCGACCTGGTCGATGAAGACCGGGCAGACGGAGACGCACGCGTTGCACATCGTGCAGGACCACATCTCCCCTTCCCGAATCACCGCCTTCTCGAAGACGTCGGAAAACCCGTCGGACCTGAGCGTCTTGGAGAGGTCTCTGACCACCAGTCTCGGTGAAAGGTCCCTGCCGCTCGCGTAGGCCGGGCAGGCCTCCTGGCACCTGCCGCAGTTGGTGCAGGCGTCGAGCGCAAGCAGTCTCAGCGCCGGAAAGTCCCTGCTCGCCTTGACCGGCTTCGGGACGTCCAGCTGCCCCGTTTCGAGCATGGCCTGCAGGTTGAACGGCGTGTCGAGCTTGCCCATCGACTTGACGGGAGAGACGGCAACGTTAGCGCCCGAGGTGAAGACGTGAATCAGCTTGGTGTACGGTGTGGCGGCTATGAGGAACATGACCGAAAACATGTGGGCGAACCAGAAGAACTGGTAGAACTGGGGCGCGTTCCCCGCTCCGACGCCCGCCCCCCTTAGGACCTGCGAAAGGCCGTCGCCAACCCACGACACGCCTGCCCACGGGGGAGACTGGATCACGAGCCTGAGCGCCTCGATGAGGAACCCGGAGACCCCTATCCAGACGAGCATGCCAAGGATGAAGTAGTCGTCCAGCCCCGTCTCGAGCTTTTCAAGCTTCTTGACGAACCGCCTGTAGATCGCTATCATCAAGCCGACAATGAACGCGATGCCCAGCGTGTCGCCAAGGAACTCGAGCGTAAGGTACGTGCTCCCGTTCATGAAGTTGTATGACGTGAAGAGCGGCATTATGTCGTTCTGGAGGAAGATGAGCGTCGTGTAGGCGAGGAGCATGAGGAATCCGAAGAACAACGCTCCGTGCATTGCGCCGCCTCCGGTGTCCTGGATGACCCTCCTCTGGCCCAGGCCGAACTCGACGAACCTCTTCAGCTTCGTCCGGACGTCCTTGACCGCTAGCCCGAAGAACTGCCTCATGCCGATTCCGTAGCTGCTGAGGTGCCTGTTGAGGCCGTAGACCATCACCGCACCGCTGATCAGAAAGGCGCCGTAGGTGATTGCCAGGGCGGAGGGGACGTAGCCCTGGATGAGGATCTCCCTGATTGGGACTACCAAGGGCGGTCGAGGTATGCCCTGGCTGTCTATTACACGTTATCGGCGGGCTGGGTTTTGGCCAGCTTCCTTCTCACGATCTTCCCCCCTCCGGCGGGCAGCACGCGAAGCACCTCGTCGACGGCAGTCGTCCTCTTGAGGCCCAGAGGCTCGAGCTCCTTGACGACCTTCTTCGCAGTCTCGGAGGGCTTCTCGCGGTGCGGCGCCAGAACGAGGTAGCCTTTCGCGTGTGCTGCCACCGCGCTCTCCGGACCGGCGACTACCCTCCCCGATTCGTCGATCCCCACTGCCACCTCAACCAGCATGCGGCGGACAAAGTTCTTCCTGCCTCGAATCATGAAGCTCCCTCTTGCCAGGTACTCGCCGCTCGGCGCGGAGGTTCCTACCTGGTCGGGGCCGACCCAGAAGGCGTCGCCTGCGCTCAGGCCCGTCTTCCAGGCGCTGCTGAAGCTGACTGTGGCCTGGGCCAACTCCAACGTCTCCTCGCTCGTCTGGTTCGAGCCTCCCTTGAGAACGAAGAAGGGCGAGCCGAAGAGGTCGGCGTGGTATACGACGTCGTTCTTTTCGAGGTGGCGCCTTACGAGGAGCGAGTTTGACTGGGCGTCTCGGCCTCCGATCGCTAGCTTGCCGCCGGTCGTGTAGAACCATCTGAACCTCTCGTACCACTCCCGGGTCTCACGGCGAAGCTCCTTCGGAACTGAAGGCGCTGGGCTCTTCTCCTTCGCCAGCCTTCTGCCGATCTTCTTCGCAGCCTCGTGAGCCTCAGAGGACTTCCTTTCCAGTTCCTTCGCCCGGTCGTAGACTGCCGAAGAAAGGGCCGCGGGGGAGCTCTCGCCCCGGTCTTGGGAGGTCACACCCGCTTCGCGTAGGAGATTCCCCGCTCCTTCAACGCTCGTTGTCCGCGCCACCTGTCTTGCAAGCTCCCGAAGGCGAGACGCCTCCTCGAGAAGCCCGGCCTCCTGCAGGCGAAGACGGTTCAGGGTGGACTCCAGTTCGCCCTTCCTGTTGGATTCCTTCGGCAGGGGAGGTTCGAGCCTTTCGAGGACGCGCGGGAGCAGGACTTCGTCGCAGATCGCCCCCAGAGTTTCGCTCTGCGACTGGACCTCCACCGATCTCGGATGGACAGCGAAGATTTCCACGCCCTCTGGCGTCCTTGCGAGACAGGGGTGAGGGTCGTTCCTGGCTTCCGCGACGAGCCCGCTTATGGCCGACGCAATCTCGTCTGCTTTCTCCAAGTGTTCGACTGAGCTCGCGCTCTCGCTGAGGGATGACCTGGCGAGCACCTCTCGGATGTACTTCCGCGGGAGGGCGAGATTACGGCCCAGGGCCTGCCCCAGGGTCCTCTCCGCGCGCAGCATCCGGGCGACGTCGCGCCCCGTGGTCCCCTCGGGGCTGGCCCTCCTCTGCGCCGGGGGACTGTATGGTGCCCCTCTTGCTATCCTCCTTGCGGGCGTCCTCACTTCCCTTTGAGCAAGCAACACTGCGCCGTCTCGTCCGACCACTACGATGTTGCCCGGGGGCATGAGCTCAACGATCAGGTGCCGCTCGTCGTCGGCCACCCTGAACCTGAAGTCGAATATGCGGTCGAGGCCCGTCTGCGAAACGCCCTCGACGCTGCCTCTCTCGACGGCACCCCTGAGCAGGGACGTGAACGGTGTGGTTTCGGCCCTCTCCGAGACGCTGGCAGACACCCAGGCGCCGAACTCTGGAGAGACGACGACCCAGGAGTCCTCTCCGCCGGGCTGCCTGAATCTGATTACTTGGGCCTCGCCAATCGAATAAACGTTATTAACGTAGGCTCCTCGCAGCTTGCAATCCATCTCCTTGACAAGCACCAGAACTTCTATCCCTGAGAGCTCGGGCAATTTGATTCACCGGATGGGAGTTTGACCCATGGCGACGGCATTTGATAAGCTGTATTGGATGAGGATAGGGTGCGGTTTCCTCTTCGGCTATGTGACGGAGTACGCATTCCGGCTCGACCTGACGGACGGAATCCTCCTCGGGATCCTCGGCTACCTGACGTCGTACTACATAGCTCGTTTCACGCTGTTCAAGAAGGTCGACCAAAAGAACGCGTCGAAGCTGTACACCACCGGGATAGGTGGCTACGCGATGACCTTCGTTTTCACTTGGCTGCTTCTCTTCACTATCTCTTTGGTAGGAGTTTAGCGTAACTCACCAGGGTATCCGAGAAGCCCAGGTCGAACTCGTCTGACATCTCGCTCCTCCTTATTGCCTCGGCCGCCCGGACGATCTTGTCCTGATCCCAGGTCTGGAAGGAGCCCGACTTCGCCTTCGACATGCTCGCGGCGATTCCCCTCGCGGCAGCAAGGATGCCTCTCTCCCTCTCTGTCTTGGCATCGCGGCTGATCTCTTCGATCTTCTTCCTAGCCTCGTCTATGTCTGAATGAGTGAGGGCGTCAAGCACCGTTGCTACTCCGTCGGTCACTGTCTTGCTCGTGAGCATGACGTTTGGAACGTATTTAAGGGTCAATAAGCACGAGGTGCAAAATCATTCAATCAATTGTATAATCGCATTCAGTCAAATCCGTCCTGACCGAGGGTCGCGAGTATGCCGCTTCCGCTCACGCCCGCCAGTCTTGCCCTGACCTTGCCGCCCTCTCTTACCAGGTAGATTGCCGCGTGCACCATCTGGTCCACGGTCCGGCCTCCCACGTGGCCCTCCCCTCCGTTCTGAGAAAGCACAACTCTGTTTGCGAGGAGGTAGGCGCGTCCGTTCAGGAAGGCGTCTCGGGCCATCTCGCTCAGATGCGCCGCGATTGCCCCCTGGCGCCGCGGCAGGTTCTGGCTGCCGGGAAAGTCGAGGGAGAAATTCTCGGTCAGCGTGTCCACAGCCACCAGACGGCACGCTGCCGTGTCATCCTTCTCGCTCAGCCGCCTCACCACCTCACGTTGCTGGGTGGAGTCGACGGCTCTGATGTAGACTATCCTTCCCAGGATCTCGTCCGGGTTCCAACCTCTCGAGCGGGCGATTCCCTCGATCCTCTCGGGCCTGAATGCTCCCTCAGTATCGACGAAGATCGACTTCAGCCCCATTCGTGCGAGACTCAAGACGGCCTGCATGGTGATCTGGGTCTTGCCCGTGTTGCTCCCACCGAACACCTCGGTGATCGTTCCGGCCTTGTAGCCGCCTCCGAGCAGGCGGTCAATCGTCGTCGAGAGGGACGCGTACGTTTGGAAAGCAGAAGCCTTCTTCAGCGCCGACGAGAATGGGAGGGGGCTGCTCACGTTCTGGGGGTATTCCTTTCCGCCTTTTTTATTATCGCTGAAGATAGCTTTTTAACTGCGGGACTGTCCCCTTGCAAAACCTACCGTGACAACTCCGCAACAACCCAAAAGACCACTAAACGTCCTTCAGAAGGCGACGAACAAGCTGGTAGCGGTCAGGCTCAAGAGCGACCTGGAATACAGAGGGAAGATATCGAACGTCGATCCTTACATGAACGTGATTCTGGTCGACGCCGAGGAGTCCGAAAACGGGGCGAAGACGGCCAACTACGGGAAGGTCGTCATCAGGGGAAACAACGTCCTCTACATCAAGATAGAGGACAGACTCTAGAGGCGGGTCACCGTTGGCGAGATCACTGCATGCCGAACAGATCAAGGGCTGCGCAGTTCGGGATCTCGAAGTCGAAGTCGTCGAGAGAAAGGGCAAGGGACACCCGGACAGCCTCATCGATGGGGCGGCCGAGTCCGTCTCGCTCGGCCTTTGTAACTTCTACATAGACAACTTCGGGGCCATCCTCCACCACAACGTCGACAAGGGGATCCTCGTCGGCGGAAAGGCGGAGGCCAAGTTCGGGGGCGGCAGGGTCCTCTCCCCCATCTATCTGATGGTGGCGGGGAGAGCAACCGAGCTCGTCCCGTACGACGGCAAGTCCGTCGAGGTACCGGTCGGCGAAATTACCAGAAGCTCGATAAGGGAGTTCATCAAGGAGACCATGAGGTTCCTTGACCCCGACAAGCACGTGAAGATCGACTCGATGATAAAGCAGGGTTCTCCCGACCTGATCTCCGTTTTCCTCAGAAAGAAGGCCATGCCCATCTCCAACGACACTTCGATCGGTGTCGGTTACGCGCCGCTGTCACCGACGGAGAACCTGGTGTTGGGCATCGAGCGGCTACTCAATTCTCAGAACTTCAAGAAGAAGTACCCCGAGGTGGGCGAAGACGTGAAGGTGATGGGGTTAAGGAAGGGGCGGAAGCTCGATGCCACGGTCGCGGCGGCCATGGTCAGCCACCTGATCCCGGACGCAAGCCACTACCTGAGCGTACTTGAGGACGTCCACAGCGAGATTGGCAGGCTCGCCTCGAAGATTGACCTGGACGTGAGCGTGAAACTGAACGCCGCAGACGATCTCAAGCGCGGCAGCTACTATCTGACGGTCACCGGCACCTCGGCAGAGCAGGGAGACGACGGGAACACGGGGAGGGGAAACAGGGTCAACGGGCTCATATCGCCTATGCGTCAGTACTCCATGGAGGCGACGGCCGGGAAGAACCCGGTCAACCACACGGGGAAGCTCTACAATGCCGTCGCGATAATAGCGGCGAAGAAGATAGTCGAGGAGGTCAAGGGGGTCGACGAGGCCTACGTCAGGGTCCTAAGCAGGATAGGGCGCCCCATCGACGACCCCCAGATTGCGAGCGCCGCGCTCGTTCTCGAGAACGGGACGAAGATGTCGGCGGTGAGAGGGGACGTCGAATCCATACTCGACCAGTCTCTCAGCGACGTCAAGAGGGTGACAGGGCTGATCCTCCGCAAGAAACTTGTGCTATTCTAGGGCGGGCCGCTTTCCGGTAACGTAGTCCATCGCCGCCTCCTCGTTCCCCGGCACTCCATAGGCCCTGTTGAAGAACTTCAGTACCGCCGACACGTCGTGCCTGAGCAGCTCCAGCGCGTTGGGATGGGTAGCATGCACCGCCTGCGGCCAGTCGATCAGCCATACCTTCTCTCCGTCCGTGAGGATGTTGTACTCGCTGAGATCGGCGTTCACGAGGTTCGCATCGAGAAAGGCGACCCGCACAGACTCCATGATGCTGGACAGCGTGAGCCTCAC
>Ga0187772_10000975_pt1 | contig 13202 bp, 9 predicted proteins | sample 0116_SJ02_MP15_2_FD_133137 | JGI IMG/M metagenome (GOLD analysis project Ga0187772, IMG submission 133137) | Tropical peat soil microbial communities from peatlands in Department of Meta, Colombia - 0116_SJ02_MP15_20_MG | ecosystem: Environmental > Terrestrial > Soil > Wetlands > Peat | place... | reverse complement strand
GCACCACCGCTTGGATGGCTCGGCGCGTGACTCTGGCCGCCTCCGTGACTCGCGCCCCCGCCGTGGCTTTGTGCGGCGGGATGGCTGCCGCCATGGCTCTGACCACCGCCGTGGCTTTGTCCCCCCGAGTGCCCGCCGCCTCCACCGGACTTGTGCTGTTCTGCGGCAAGCAGCGAAACCGGCATCAATGTCAATGCCAGGATCAAGATCAATTTCCCCAAGACATCGCGGCTACGAATCAGTAGACTCATCACAGCCTCCAGAATTCTTCAAGTTGCACTGCCGATCTCATCATCAGGAGCGCCCAAAGCCGGATCTGCAAGTCGGTGCGGCGCTCATCTTTTCTGTGGATCCCGGAACGCGAACGCTTCCCAAGGCTGAGCGCCCTTTTGTGGCGTGCCAGACCAAACCTCTAAAGATATAACCCAGCACGGTCGCGTTAGTTGTGATTATATTCGGGATTTGGCGGGTGGGAAGGCGAAGCGCTTGTTTTCTAGAGGTCGGCAACATTCCTGCAAAGGCGTGCCGCGCTATTGGCGAGATCGTTGGCTTCACGGTTGTGTTCGCGTGGGATGCGCATGATGGCAAATTCGAGCGTGCGAGCCAGCTTGCGGCAGATCCAGTGTAGGGAATAGAGCCTGGGACTGCGGCAGGCATATTCACCACACATTTGGCGGACGACAACATCGGAATCGGAAAAAACGAAAAGGGAGCGGGCCTTCCTGTCCAATGCGCACTGCAGGGCTTCGAGCAGCGCCACGTATTCGGCCACATTATTGTCTTGCCAGCCAATCCACTTGGCGATGCGCACGCGCTCCCCGTCGGCATCTTCAACGATGACCCCAATGCCAGCGGGCCCCGGGCTGCCATGGGAGCTGCCGTCGACATAGGCTACCAACTGCACGACTTCACTGCTCATTCCTGACAGCACCATGCGTTAAGAAAATGCAACCGTCAAGAGCTTTTTGTGTTCATCTGGTAAAAAGATTTCCACAGGCGTTCCGAATCGGACTTGATCCAAAACCCGGCGGTTTCGGCCAGATGCCTTGACTGACAAGACATTTGGCGCGTTTTTTGCGGCCTACCGAGAGTCGGAGTTGCACCAATAACGGGCGTTGACAACTTTTCAAAACGCGGTAGTCTTATTCCCGTCGACGGCTGAAAGGGTTGGCTTCAATAAAACAGTAGCCAGTCCGAAGTAGGCTGAGTGATTCGAAAGGCGGGGCAACCCGCAAGACGGCCAGACCCGAAAAAACCGACGAACCTTGCGAGGGGACGCCGGGGTTTGGGACCGCGAAAGCGGCGATCACATCAAGGACCGCGACGGTGCACGCATCCGGGCTACAGGCTCTCTCGCAGGAGTCGGCGGCTGGAGCGTAACCAATGTCGCGGTCTTTTCTATTTTCCGTTGAACACGGCTTACCGCTAACGGCTTAGTTAGCCGCTGAGCCCTTTCCGCCTAACCGAGGGCGGCGGCTGGCGAGTAGCCGCCCTCCTATCATCTCTTCCCCTAAAGTCCCCGCAGATTCTTGCCTCCCACTGCGCGCCCCTGCTTCACGTGCTGCGGGACCCCGAATTCCCCCGTCCGTCGCGCCAACAGGTAAGCCCAGGAAGCAACAACCGGACCCCTAGGAGGCTTTATGAACAAAGTGAGCAAGCGCATGTTCGTGGAGGGCGGGGTATCTGTCATAATTTAGTGACTTTCGCCATCTATGTCGGGGGTGTCGAGCTTGTGGGCAATGGCGGGAGTGGCGGAAGGCTGCGGAGTGGCGAATGACCCTGGGTCCTTGCCAGCCAGAGCCGCGCTCATGAACTGCATCCAGATTGGCAAAGCGGCGCGGGCTCCGGTCTCCTTATCGCCCAACGCTTTCTTTTCGTCGTAGCCAACCCAGACTCCGCAGGTGAGGTTGGGCGAGAAGCCGACGAACCAGGCGTCGGTAAAATCATTGGTTGTGCCGGTTTTGCCGGCGAGGGGATAGGGCATTTTGGCGGCAGCGGCGGCCGTGCCGTGCAGCACGACTTCGTGCAGCATCGAGGTCATGATGCGCGCAGTGTGCGAGCTGATGGCGTCTTTGGCGTCGGAATAATCCTCTTCGAGAATGCGGCCCTCGTAGTCGGTAACCTTGATGATGTAGCGGGGAGCGACGCGCAGGCCGTCGTTGGGAAAAACGCTGAAGGCGGCGGTCTGCTCGAGCGGCGTGATTTCCGCCGAGCCGAGCGCGACCGGCAGATAGGCAGGAATATTTTCCGTGATGCCCAGGCGGTGCGCGTAGTCGATCACGGTCTTGATGCCAACGTGATCGGCAAGTTTGAGCGCGGGAATGTTGCGCGATTGCGCGAGCGCGCGGCGCAATGAGATTGTGCCCTCAAATTTTTCGTCGTAGTTGTGTGGCGTGTACGGGCCAGACGCGGTCTGGAAAGTTACCGGGGCGTCGATGATCGTGTCGTCCGGACTTGCGCCCTGATCGATCACGGCGGTATAGACGTAGGGCTTGAATGACGATCCAACCTGCCGCAGGGCCTGGGTCGCACGATTGAACTTGGAGAGATTGAAATCACGGCCTCCGACCATGGCCTTGATCTCGCCCGTCGCGTTGTCAATGGCAACGAGCGCGCCCTCGGCTCCCGAATCCTCTTCGAGGCCGACCTTAGCTTTGCCGCCTGGGTCGAGCGCGAGCACTTTGACGTAGACGATATCGCCGGGGTGAAGAAGCTCTTCGATTTTGGATTTCGACTTTGACGGTTTCGTTTGCGGCTGAATCCACGCCGGCATGTCCGCGGCGGCGAGCGTGGCCTTGTAGGAACCGAATTTGATTTGAGCCGCGGTGGCGGAAACCTGCGTGACCAGGGCGTGAATGTAGCCGCTGACCTCGGGCTCTTCGTCCCAGTCGGGATCGACATACTTGTCGAGCGGTTGGCCTTGTGTGACGACGTTGACGAGTTTGCCGCGCCAGCCGTGACGGCGTTCATAGGCGGCGAGGCCGTCGAGCAGCGCCTGGCGCGCTGACTTCTGCATGTCCATATCGAGCGAGGTGTAGACGCGCAGGCCCCCCTGGTGAACCTGATCGCTGCCGTACTTCGCTTCGAGGTAGCGGCGGATCTCCTCGACATAGTGTGGTGCCAGTGAATTCGGATCCTTCTGCACGTTGAGCGTGATCGGCTTGGCTTTGGCATCGGCGGCCTGCGCGGCGGTGATTTTGCCATCCTCGAGCATGGCGTTGAGCACCAGATTGCGGCGCTTGAGGGCACGGTCGGGATGGTTGATGGGCGAGTAGTATTGCGGCGCTTTGGGAAGCCCTGCCAGCAGCGCGGCTTCTTCAAGCTTCAACTGCTTCGCAGGTTTGCTGAAGTAGTACTCGGAGGCGGCTTCATAACCGTATGCGCCGTGGCCGAGAAAAATCTGATTCGCATAAAGGGTGAAAATCTGCGGCTTGGTGAAGCGGCGCTCGATCTGAATGGCGAGCAGCGCCTCCTGCATTTTGCGATAGAACGAACGGTCGGGCGAGAGAAACAGGTTGCGCGCGAGCTGCATGGTGATTGTGGAGGCTCCCTGAACTTTGCCTCCCGATTCGAAGTCGCGATAGGCCGCGCCGACGATGCGCCAGAGATTGATGCCGGAGTGGGTATAGAAATCCTTGTCTTCGATCGAGACCAGCGCGTCGCGCAACACCTGCGGATAATCGTCGTAAGAGGCGACGACGCGCCGCTGCAGGGCAAAGGTACCGATGACGCGGCCCTGCCCGTCGTAAAGCTGAGTGACGGAGCTGGGACGATAATGCTCGAGCTCCTCGACTTGCGGCAGATCGGTGGAGTAAACGAGAATCAGGCCGACGGAGGCGCCGACGAAGGCGGCGAGCAGAACGAGCAATCCGAAGACGACAACGCCGACCAGCTTCCGCCCGGCGATTTCAACGGGAGGAAGGTGTTGGTAGAGAATCTTCATTGGAAAGCAGTTGTCAGTTGCCAGTACTCAGTTGCCAGTCTAAGGGCGTTGAGGCCCTCTTGCACGCAAAAGAAAGCACGCAAAAGAAAATCGCCCGGCCGAGCGGGCGATCTTGCAGCTTGAGACCTAGCAATGTTTCTTCACGTCCGAAAAATCCTGAAAAGGTGCTTCCCTACCCTTTCGATTCGCGATTCTTTAGAACTTCCAGAGCTTTATTCAATTGATCGTCCGGCAGGTTCTTTGGCTTCTGGTTCTGATTGTCGGGAGCGGCGGAAGGCTGCTGGTCGTCGTCGGGCAAGCCGCCGTCATCCTGCTGGTTGTCGGCAACCTGTACGTTGGGAGTGACCGCGACATCCTGAATGGCTTTGCCGCTCGGCGAATAATACTTGGCGACCGAGAGGATCAGGGCGCCGTTATCGTGCATATCGATCACTTTCTGGATGGAACCATCGCCGAAGGTCTTGTCGCCGACCACATCGCCGCGCGCGTTTTCAAGAATGGCAGCGGCTATGATTTCAGCCGGCCCGGCGGTGCCGCGATTGACCAGCACGGCGATAGGGAGCTTGGTGATGTCTTTGGCCGGGTCGGCGTTAAACGCCTCACGCGGATATTTCTGCCCCTGCAGATAAGTGATGGTGCCGTGATCAAGGAACAGATTGGCGGTGGCAACCCCCTCAGACTCCTCGCCACTGGCCGCGTTGCGCAGATCGAGAATCAGCTTCTTTGCACCCTGGTGCTGCAGATCGCGAATCTTGGCCGCGATCTCCTGCGACTTGCCTTCGGGGAAAGCATCGACCTTTACGTATCCCACGTTGTCAGCGAGCATTTTGTCGGAGACCGGCGGAATGGTCACGACATCGCGCGTGATGACGATCTTCTGCGGTTCGGCGCGCCGCGGCCGCACCACGGCCACGGTGACGGTGGTGCCCTGCTCACCCATCAGCACGCTGTGAATCTCGGCGAGCGACATATCGTGCGTGCTTTTGCCCTCGATCGACTCGATAATGTCGCCATTGTCAATGCCAGCCTTGTCCGCGGGACCTCCGGGAATGACCGCAACCACGTCCGCGTAACCGAAGCGCTTGGAGACGTAAGCGCCGATATCGGCTTTGCCCTCAACCTTCATCGACTTGTAGTGCTTGTATTCGGCGGGCGACAGATAGCTGGAGTTGGCGTCGAGCGACTCAAGTAGGCCGTGCAGCGCGCCCTCGGTAACGCCGGGAATGTTGGGCTCCTCGACGTACTCGCTGCGAATGCGGGAGAGCACCTCGCTGTAGACGGACAGTTGGCGATACGCGCCGTCGTTGGAAGATGCGCGAACATTCACGAAACTGCCGGCAAACGTGAACAACAGAACGGCCAGCGAGGAGGCAAGAATTGTAACCTTCAACTTCGTCGACATGAGTTTGATCTTCGCTTTTTGCTCTTCAGCTTTTCCGGAAAAAGATAGGCCTTCTTCGAGGAACTTACGAACATTATAGACGCTTTGATGCCGGAATCGAGAGCTTTGGTTCGAGGGGGAGGAATCAGCGGTAACCCGGGAACCCGGGGTTCAAGGTTTCAACGTTTCAGGGGTTCAAGGTTTCAATGATTGAAGCTTTGCACATCCGCTCAGCGTGGCTAAGCCTTGTAGAATCTGGCCCTTGGGCCGCAAGTTCTCCCTCGCTGCGGGCGATCTTCGGGGTTGACGTCTTGGTCTTTGAAGCCTTGAAACTCTGGAACCTTGAAACCTCATTCTTCCAGCAGCGCGACGATCCCCACCAATCCCTTTTCGCTAGCCACCATAGCCGGGGTTTTGCCTTCGTCATTGGCTTGGCTGGCGTCGGCGCCATGGCTGAGAAGCAACTCGACCATGGACCGGTCTCCGTTTTGAGCGGCAGCGTGAATGGGAGCCCATCCTCCTTGCTGGCGGACGTTCGGGGGTGCGCCATGCGCAAGCAACAGGCGCGCCGCTTCGAGGTTGCGCGCCGAAGCCGCGGAATGGAGGGGCATCACACGGGTGGGGTTGGCGGCGATGGCATCGACTGCGGCCCCCGCTTCGATGAGCAGCCGCGCGGCTTCGGGCTGACCGAAGAAGCAAGCAAAATGCAGGGCGGTAAAGCCGTCGGCAGAACGGGCTTCGACGGCGCGGTGGTCGGAGGCTAGTTGTTGCAGCCTGTCGAGGCGGCCCAGCGAGGCAGTTTCGAATATGTCGAGCGTCCTTTTGCTGGAGGCGATCATCTCTGCCAGGTCGCGGCGCCCGCGATAGAGTGCCTGCATTGGCAGGCTGACACCGTTGGCATCGCGCGTATCAGCGCAGCCGGGATCTTCTTCCAGAATTCGCTTCAGACCTTCGGCATCGCCGGCCTGCACGCGTTCCAGACAACGCTGGTAGTTTTCCATTGACATCTCCTCGTTAGTTAGCATAGCTAACTAATATGAGCGCCAGTATACGGCATAGATTTTCATTGTCAAGAAAAATGTTAGCGATGCTAAACTTTTCCATATGGCTGAGCCTTCTCTGGAAAACAGGCGCATGGAAGTGGCCGACCGGCTGCACTCGGCGGCCATCCATTTTTTGCGCAACGCGGCCAAGCCCGACGTGTTGTCGGGACAGGGCCCGGCCCGCTTGTCAGCGATCTCGGTGCTGGTATTTGGCGGCCCGAAAACTCTCGGCCAACTTGCCGAGGTGGAACGCGTCAAGCCGCCAACCATGAGCCGCATTGTCGCGGGATTGAAGCGATCCGGCCTCGCCAAAATCCAGGCTGATTCAAAAGACGCAAGGAAGATTTGGATTACTGTGACAGCGAAAGGCAAGCGCCTGTTGCAGGAGGCGAGGCAACGAAGAATCCAGGCGGTAGCCAAGGGACTGGCGGGTCTAGGAGCCGCGGAACTGGAGATTCTCCTCAGGGCTGCGGAGCTGATTGAGGGCAGCCTTCGGCATCAGCACGATCAGTCTTCTGCCGGATGATGTTCCCGACCGGCGACCGGAAAGTGGCCGGCTTTGGAATAGCCGTCAAGGTGGTGACAGCGGCTAGCGGGTCGCGGGCGTGTCCTCTACGATGGCCTCGACAATCTGGTCAATCGTGTCGGTGACCCGCTTGGCGGGAAGGTTGAGGTTGTTGGAGAGAATGGAAAAAACTACGGCTTGGCCGGTGTCAGTCGTGGCAAAGCCTGACAGCGTCTTGACTCCGCCCAGTGATCCGGTTTTGGCGACTACGCGTTTGGCCAGGCGGGGAGCCGTAAGCCGCTCGGAAAGCGAGCCATCCACGCCCGCCACAGGAAAGCTCGATTTGTAGACCGCGCCCCAGGACTGCGCCGACGAATACTTGAGCAACTGCACAATCGCGTGGGGAGTAACCAGGTTCTGGCGCGAAAGTCCGGAGCCGTCGTAGAAAACGTACTGGTCGCTCGCAATGCCGGCCTGGGTAAGAAACTGGCGCAGCACCTCGAGTCCGCCTTCAACCGTGCCCGTGGTACCGCGCTCGCGGCCCAGCAGGCGCAGCAGGATTTCTGCGTGCAGATTCTGGCTGACTTTGTTGACGACCTGCACATCTTCGACCAGGGGTTTGGATTCGTAGCTGGCAAGGGCAATGGGTTGATCGGTTTTGAAGGGGCGAGGCGAGGCATCGCTTCCTCCGCGAGAGGGCGCGATGGCAACGGCGGTAAAAGTGGAAAGAGTGGCCAGCTCGGTATGGCGGGTGCGCTCGTGGCCATAGATGACAATGCCGCGTTTCTCAAGCAACTGGCGAAACAGGTCGGCGGCGAACTGAGCGGGATCATCGATGGCGAGCGCTTCGGTGGCGCCCGGATCGTCGAGCGGTAGATTTCCCCAAAGGGTTAGGACGGTAGAACCGGGCTCGCGATTGACGAAGAACTTGCGTCCGGTCCCGGCCGGCGTGGTTACGATGCGATTGTCGATCCGGTAGTAATCGGTAAAAGGCTTGACGCTGACGAACGCTTTCTCGCCGGGGCGGTCGGCGGGAAGAATGCTGACGAAGACAACGTTATCGTTGATGGTAAGTGCGGAAACCGGCGCGCCGTCGGCCCACAACAGGTCATCCTGGCTCCAGCCTTCGCCGTAGCGCTCGAAGGCGAAGTAGGAGTCGTCGGCCACAATGTCGCCATCCACGTACTTGACGCCCTTCTTCACCAGCGCGTCGGCGAGCGTTTCGAGAGCCTGAATGGGATCGTCGTTGCGCTGCGTGCGCAAATCGTACGGCAGTTCGCGTCCGGAAAGATTCGGATCGCCGCGGCCGACGAGCACAAGGTCGCCGTTCAAACGTCCATAGCGGTCGAGGGTACCGGTGGTTTCAACGGTGGTGCGAAACTTGTAATCGGGCCCGATCAGAGCCAGCGCTGCGGCAGTGGTAAACAGCTTGGTGTTCGAAGCGGGCGTAAAGAGCTTATCGGCGTTTTGCGCGAACAGCGTTTCTCCAGTCGCCAGCGAAGCAACTTCAATTCCCCAGAAGCCGTGTTGGAGATCGGGAGCGTCAAGCAGGGCCCCGATCCGGGCCTGCAATGGAGTAACTGTCGCCGCGGTCTTCGGAGGGATGGGAGGCGCACCTCCCGCTCCAGCAAAAACAGGCGCAATAGCGAAGGCCAGAGTGACGACAAGAAGCAGGTGTGGAACCGATCGCCGGGCGGGCATTGGCTCGATTGTAGCATTCGGGTGAACCCGGCAGGTTTTAGAATATGGGCACTATGCGGCCTGTTTTTCAATGGAATCTTGGCACGCACGTTCTCGAGTTGGGGCGGCGCACGCTCATCATGGGCATCGTGAACGTCACGCCCGATTCATTTTCCGACGGGGGCCGCTACATCGATGCGGCAAAGGCGGTCGCCTATGCCGAGCAGTTACTCGACGAGGGTGCGTCGATTGTTGATGTAGGTGGGGAATCGACGCGCCCCGGAGCGGTGACGGCCGATCCGGCAGTTACAGAGAACGAGGCCGGATCAGCCGCTGGATCTCCTGCTCACGCTGCGCCGTCTCCGGTCTCCGAGGAAGAAGAGCGAAGGCGAGTGCTGCCCGTGATTCGCGATCTGAAAAAAGCGAGACCGCAGGCGGTGATCAGCGTGGATACATACAAGGCGACCGTGGCGCGCGCTGCCGTCGAGGTGGGCGCAGTGATCGTGAACGACATCAGCGGCTTCCGCTGGGATCCGAAAATGGCAAAGACGCTGGCCGAACTCAAAGTGGGAGCGGTATTGATGCACACGCGCGGGCGTCCGGAGGAATGGCGCAAACTGCCGCCGATCGGCGACCCGGTGCTGCTGGTAAAGCGCGAGCTGCGGCAATGGGCGGAGGCCGCGACCCTGGCAGGCATCAAGCGCGATCATCTGGTGCTCGATCCCGGCTTCGGGTTCGGCAAGAGGTTCGAGGAGAATCATCCACTGCTGGGCCATTTTGCCGATCTGCAGCAGATAGGATTTCCACTGCTGGCCGGAGTTTCGCGAAAATCCTTTATCGGCCGGGCTCTGGCGCGCGACGGCCTCGATGCTCCCGTTGAGAAGCGGCTTTACGGCACCTTGGCAGCCGAGGCAGCGCTCATCCTGAAAGGCGCGCACATTATTCGCACGCACGATGTAGGAATGGCAGTCGAGGCGGCGAGAATGGTGGATGCAATCGTGGCCAACGGAGGATAGCTGAGTTAAGCGCGAAAAGCTGGTACTTAAGCGTGGGCGGTTGCGGACAGGGAAGCGGGCGATCCCACCGCGGGCAGCCGAATCTCGAACGCAGCCCCGCCCTCGGGACGATTAAAACAAGTGATCTGCCCATGGTGTTCCTGGACAACGCCGTAAGTGGCGCTGAGTCCAAGGCCGGTGCCCTTGCCAACCGGTTTGGTGGTGTAGAAGGGGTCGAAGACACGCTCCGGATGGCGCAGGCCGGGTCCGCTATCGGCAAACTGGACAACAACGTCCTGGTCATCCCGCCACATAGAGATCTGCAGACGCCCACCGCCGATTTCCTGCAAAGCGTCGACGGCATTTTCGACGATCTGAACAAAGGCCTGCAGCAGTTGATTGGGGTTGCCGATAACGCGCGGCACCGGCCCCCTGTTCTCCACCGAGAGGGTAATGTTGCGGTTCTCGATTTTGAAGCCTTCCATCTGAATGGCGCGCTGCAACAGAGGCTTGAGATCGAGCGGTGTTTTCTCGCCCGGGGTCTGCTGCGCAAAACTGAGCAGATCGCTGACCAGTTCCCGCGTGCGCCGCGCCTGCTGTCCGATTTTCTGAGCGTTGGCCAGTTGCTCGTAATTGAGATTGCTGCTCGCAGCCATGCGTTCGGAGCTGTCGAGGATGGCCGACAGAGGGTACTCAAGCTCGCTGGCGGCGAGCGCGACCAACTCTCCCAGGGAGGCAAGCTTGGCCTGCTGCACGGCTCGTCCCTGCAACCGCTCCAGATTGTCGAAGCTTTTGCGCGAGCGGCTGAGCAGGTCCACCAGCCGCTGATCGAGCAAATACTGTTTAAGGAAAACGGAGAACGCCAGAATCGCGACTCCGCTCATGGCCACGGCAAAGCGAACCTCGCGAAGATAAGGCGGATCGTGGGAGAGGAACAAAGCGGCGTATCCCATGACAGGAAGCGAGAGCAGAGCTAACTGGGCAAGGATGGGGGCAAACGACCGGCGGTTTTTTGGGAGCGATGGCATCACCTGCATCTCGCCCAGCGATTGCCGCCCGATCATGGCGACTCCGAGAAACGCGAGCAGCGCGGTGAAGAAGGGAATGTCGTAGAAGCCGCCGGTATGGTAGGCGCCGCGCGCGATGGCCGCATTCATGGTTTCCGATGCGAAGGTGTAAAGGCAGCTGGCGACAAAGATGCTGGCGTAAAGCCTGCGCCATGAGCCGGAACTCGAGAAGTAGGCGGATCCGGAGGCGCCGATCAGCATGAGGCCTTCGACAAGATAAAGAACATCCCAACGCAGGTTGTAGACCGCGAGATTGGTCACGATGTATTCGTCGGGAAAGACGAAGTAGGCGTAGACCACAACCCACCACACCAGCAGGATCAGGACGTTCAGCGCACTGGTGAGGAGTCCCTCGTTCTCCTCGGCATCGTGCGGTCGCAACGCCACGGCAGCCATAATCGGGACGACATGCAGGAAAAGCACGATATCGCCCTCAAAGGGATCAGGAAGAGGTTTGCGAACGATTACCTCATACCAAGTCCAGCAGGCCTGATTAAAGCACCACATGGCCATGCCGATGGTCATCAGGCCCCAGAACAGGCGGGTATGCCCCTGGCTGTCGAAGGCATTGCGGAAGCAAAGAAAAGATGCTGCGGCGAGCACCACCAGCGGAACCACATCACCCAGAATGACGCGAAAGCCCGCCTTCGAAATCGCGGTCGCCAGGGCGAAGGCAGCGAGCAGGCCTATCCCGCAGGCCAGTGACGAAATGGGGCGCAGAGACACCGGCTTGTATCATAAGGTTTTCGCGGCGTTATGTTTAGATCACGGCGAGGTTACCCGCGGTTACCAAGGTAACCGTTGCCAGGCGCCAGCCTTCGCAGTAGGGAGTATTGTGATCGAGATCACAGCTCAGTGTGATCCTCCCGACCGTGGCCGAGGCACCGCCGGCTGCTAAAATTCCGCTTATGGCATTCCCCGTTAACCGCCTGCGCCGTTTGCGGCGGACCGAGACTCTGCGCTCCATGGTCCGCGAGACCCGGCTTACGCCGGAAGCTTTCGTCTACCCCCTGTTTGTCTGCCCTGGCGAAGGAGTCCGCAAAGAAGTTCGCTCGATGCCGGGCGTCTTCAATCTGTCGGTGGACGAGGCCGTCAAAGAAGTGCGCGAGGCGCGCAACCTGGGCGTTCCCTCAGTGATTCTGTTCGGGCTTCCGGAAACGAAAGATGAAATCGCCACCGGCGCCTGGGCGGAAGACGGCATCGTGCAGCAAGCCGCGCGCGCCATCAAGAGCGAAGTGCGCGATGTGGTGGTAATGGGAGATGTATGCCTCTGCGAATACATGTCGCACGGCCATTGCGGAATTGTGCGCAAACCCGAGTCGCGTGATTTGGCTTTGGCGGCTGTCAGATCGGTGCCGAAGTCGGTGGCGGTTGGAGTAAAGACGGCGGCAGAAAAACAAGCACTCATTGAGCGAATGGGAGCTGCCGCGGCGAGGGCTGCCGAAACAGAATACGAAATTGTCAACGACGCATCGCTCGAACTGCTGGCGCGCACGGCCGTCTCACTGGCGCAGGCCGGCGTCGATATCATCGCGCCCTCGGACATGATGGATGGCCGCGTCGGCGCAATTCGCACTGCGCTCGACAAGGAAGGCTACGAGAACACGCCCATCCTCTCCTACGCCGCGAAATTTGCCTCTGGCTTCTATGGGCCTTTCCGCGAGGCAGCCGATTCGACGCCCCAGTTCGGTGACCGGCGCTCCTACCAGATGGACCCGGCAAACATTCGCGAGGCGATGCACGAGCTTGCGCTCGACGTGGAAGAAGGCGCGGACATGATCATGGTGAAACCGGCGCTGCCCTATCTCGACGTGATCGCCGCCGCCCGCGAGCGCTTCGATCTGCCGCTGGCCGCGTACCAGGTTTCGGGCGAGTTTGCGATGATCGAGGCCGCTGCTCGCAACAACTGGATCGATCGCGACCGGGTCATGATGGAATCGCTCGTCAGCATCCGGAGAGCGGGCGCAAGTATGATTCTGACCTATTTCGCCAAGGACGCGGCAAAGCTGCTCGGCTGATTGATCGATGCCAGGCTTAGCGCCGCTATCAAGGCGGCTGCCCGTTTTCTTCACCCTCAGCCCGGAATTCAGCGCTCTTCCGAATCTCACTCCCGATACGCCATTTGTAGCAACGTTCTCTCCGAAAAAGGCACGTAGAGCAAAGCGGCCGTGGCCGCAAAGGCAAGGCCTACGCCGATTTGTGGCAGCAACAAGAATGGCGCGATCGCCCAGAGCTGATCGAGAGCTAGAACAAACGGGAACAGCCGCCGGAAGGTTGCGCCGAGCTTGCGAAAATCGAATGCCACAGCAGAGAGCAGGTAGAAGCGCAACGGGATCCCGACCGCTGCCGTCACCAGCACAATCCCAACAACCAGTGTTGCCTGCCATCCTGCGAGAGAGTTGGTGGCGACCCGGTCCACGCCGCGCAGATGAGAGAGCGCGCTCAAATAGAAGCAGAAGTACATCACCTGAATCAGCGCGAACAGCGTGCGTACTAATCCGCGGTGCGGAAGCGGAACATGAAGTTCGGGATGAAGCGGAATTGTGTCGGAAGCCGAGGCCGGATGCGCCGCGTTGCTCGTGGCCGCG
>Ga0187772_10000971_pt1 | contig 13212 bp, 11 predicted proteins | sample 0116_SJ02_MP15_2_FD_133137 | JGI IMG/M metagenome (GOLD analysis project Ga0187772, IMG submission 133137) | Tropical peat soil microbial communities from peatlands in Department of Meta, Colombia - 0116_SJ02_MP15_20_MG | ecosystem: Environmental > Terrestrial > Soil > Wetlands > Peat | place... | reverse complement strand
ATTAATATAAATCCTGCCCGAGCCTAAACCAACGTCTGTTACTACTTTATCATCAATAACGATGCCACAACCTACAGATTCAATCGCCCGTCCAGTCTTTTCATTATCTTCTTTATGAATCGCAAAAAAACCTGTAATATGGAGAGGACATATGGCTCTCATGCGTCTTTCACTTGTTCAAAGCTCTAACAATTGCGTCAACGATCTTCACAGCTAGAAGTTCTTTTTTTCCACGATATCTCTCAACGTCTTGATGGATAATGAATATCTCGTTGTCATCAGTACCCATGCCACCGTTTGTGACGTCATTTGCGACGACGATATCTACGTCGATCGAGCGCGCACATTTAATCAGTTCATCATTCGTCGTGTTCGTCTCAGCTTTAAAGCAAACGACAAATAAGTTTGGATACCTTTCCTGAACTAACTTCGTAAGCTTTGGTACAGTTCGTAACTCAAGAACAGTGTCACTACTGGATTTAATCTTCGCAGGAGCGCGATTAACAGTGAAATCTGAGATAGCAGCTGAATTTACGAATATGTCATAACCCTTCGAGAGTTCCTCCAATACCGCTTTCATCATGTCGCCTGCGCTCTCGATCTTTATCTGTGAGAGACCTCTTACGTCGTGATTATGTACTATTGTGACCTGGCCACCCCGCCTACTTGCTTCAAAAGCAATCGCTCTGCCCGTCTTTCCAGAACTTCTGTTAGTAAGTATTCTTACAGGATCAATTGATTCAACAGTTGCACCACTCGTAACAAGAATTCTCTTACCCGCGAGATCTTTTTTCGATAGCACACGCTCTACTGCACGAACTATCTCCTCTCTTTCAGCAATCTTTGCCCTGCCTTCTTCTATGTACGGTTCTACTATATGCGCCAATTCTCTAAGTTTCGCAAAGTTTTGGTTGACGATTGGATGGTTAAACATCGCCTCGTGCATTGCAGGAGCGACTATTACAGGCGTTCCCGAACCGATAGAAGTAATCGCAAAAGTTGTTACAGGCGTATCATCGATGCCATTCGCAATCTTACTTACCGTATTTGCCGTACATGGAGCGATCAATAATGCATCAGCGCAACCACCGATGCCACAAAATTTTACATGTTCAACCATGCCAGTTATTTCGGTTATGACTGGATTCTGCGTAGCATACTCAAGGGCACGGGGGTGCACGATTTGGCAGGCGGCAGAAGACATAACTGCGTGAACATCTGCACCGCTACGTCGAAGCGCTCTTATCAGTTTAACGACTTCTATGGCAGCTATACTACCAGTGACTCCGACTACAACAGTTTTACCTTCTAAGCGTCTCATTTGATCATTACTTACGTGTAAATCATACAAAAATTAAACTTAGCTAAAGATTGGTCATTTTATAGCTTCTCTACTCAACATATTTAAGAGCTTTGTACAGGATGTTGTACAACAGCTACAAGCGTGTGCTGTTACACGATGCGAAAAATCAAGAGAAATACATAATACGTCCCTGAACTATCTTAGTGCAAAGGAAAGAAAATATGTCGCGAGAGAATATCTTACGAAGAGGACGTTTAACTGCTATGGACGAACTTGCACAACGCTTTACATCCTCCATATTAACAGATGAATGGCTTTTTAAGTATGATATCATGGTGGATTTTGTGCACGTAGTTATGCTTAAACGGCAGGGTATTATTCCGAACGATGCGGCTAAAGCGCTACTTAACGGCCTTCGCACCATTCAAACGAAGGGGTTTGATTCTTTAAACAAAGATGCCGAAGATGTTCACATCGCAATAGAGAGTGCCCTGATAGATATGATAGGAGAAGAATGCGGGGGAATGCTACATGTTGGGCGTTCGAGAAACGATGAAGTAGCAACTTGCATTAGAATGGTGATACGAGAGCAACTGGTGCAACTTATGATTAAGACAGTACACTTGAAAGAGATCTTGCTCGATAGGGCGTCGGAAAACATTGAAACGCTCATCCCAGGATTCACACATCTCCAGCGAGCTCAACCAACTACATTAGCACATCATCTCCTTGCTCATTATGATGCCCTAGGAAGGGACCTCACAAGGTTGTACAATTGCTTCAGTCTTACAAACGCATCTCCGCTTGGGGCTGCAGCATTTGCGTCTACGGGGTTCCCATTAGATCGCGATTTTGCAGCGATAATGCTCGGATTTGAAGGACTTGTTGAAAATTCAATGGACGCGGTAAGCACACGAGATTATGCTATCGAATTCCTCGCAGTCCTTTCGAATTTAATGATAAATATAAGCCGCCTTGCAGAGGAATTCATTCTTTGGAGCACGTCAGAATTTGGATACGTTGAAATTAGCGACGCTTATACGTCCACAAGTTCTATTATGCCTCAAAAGAAGAATCCTGATACTTTAGAACTCGTTCGCGCTAAAACAGGTTCAGTGATCGGGGCTCTTACCTCTGTCCTAGCGATCTGCAAAGCACTTCCCTATAGCTACAATCTTGACCTACAGGAGATCACAATCCATTTGAAAACCGCGACAAAAAATACTATTGATTCAATCGCAATCACCACAGGCGTTCTTGCGAGCATTAAATTCAATGCAGACCGCCTAAAAGTCGAGAGCTCAGCCACATTTATAACCGCGACTGAGTTAGCAGATACCATTGTTAGAAAAGCGAAGATGCCTTTCAGGACAGCACACGCCATTGTTGGCGAACTGGCACGAAATGGTAATTTTGACTTAAAAACGCTCGATGGGGTGTCGAAAGAGCGCATTGGAAAAACACTTTCGAGCCTCGGCCTGACCCAAGAAGATGTTACAAGCGCACTGGATGCTTATACAAGTGTTAAGCATAGGAATGTAAAAGGGGGCCCTTCACCCGAAGAGACGTCAAGAATGATTAACTCGAGGCGCGCAGAAGTAAACAAAGAAAATAACGAAGTATGCGAGCTTTTTGAACGGTTAAATAAAGTTTACGGAAATATAAAGAATTTAGCAGAGGACTAACATGGAGATCGAACAGGGCGACAAAGTTTTGGTTGAGCAAAATAGAAGACACTTTTTTGGAGTTTTAATGCCCAGCACGAGTGATTTTATCGTTATTAAACTTGATAATGGTTATAATGTCGGTTTTTCTCCAAATAACATTAAATTAAAGCTTTTACAAAAACGAACAATAACCCAGGAGACAGTAACGCTTAGGATAAGCAGAGACGGGCTACCCAGGATTTCCGTCATATCTACAGGTGGAACCATTGCAAGTAAAATCGACTACCGAACAGGCGCAGTAACGAGCCAGTTTAATGCCGATGACATAATTGACGCAATACCCGAATTAGCTGACGTGGCAAACATAGAAGGAAAACTGCTCTATAATATACTTAGCGAGAATATGGTGCCTGAGCTCTGGTCGGAGCTCGCCCGATGTGCTTATAATGAGATTACGCGCGGGATGGACGGAGTAATAATTACACACGGAACGGACACTATGGGTTATAGCGCCGCTGCGTTATCTTTTATGTTAAAAACTCCCGTTCCAGTCGTATTTGTCGGTTCCCAACGATCTGCTGATAGACCAAGTAGTGATAACGTGATAAATGCAGTAAGTGCCGCAGTTGTTGCGACAAGTGACATTGCGGAAGTAACAGCAGTTATGCACGAAAACATGTCGGATGATTTCTGTCTTGTTCATAGAGGCACAAGAATGAAAAAGTTACACACATCAAGAAGAGATGCTTTTACATCAGTGAATGCCACACCAATAGCGAGGGTTCAATATTCCACTAGAACACTTCAATTGCTTGATGAATGTGCACCTCGGGGCGGTTGTGAAATGTCAATCAAGTCGACCATGGAGCCCATGTGTGCCCTTATAAAATTCTATCCTGGAGCGAAGCCCCATATAATCGACCACTTTTTGTCACTAGGTTATAAAGGACTAGTCATCGAGGGGACAGGACTCGGACACGTTTCAAGTGACTGGATACCAAAAATTAAAACGGCAAACAAGGAGATACCTGTTGTAATGACTTCACAATGCATTTTCGGCAGGGTGAATGATAGAGTTTACGATGCGGGGCGTGATCTTTTGAAGGCAGGGGTTATTGGAGCAGATGATATGTTAAGCGAGACAGCTCTCGTGAAGCTTATGTGGGTCCTTGGTCAAACAACCGATTCCGTGGAAATACGGACGCTCATGACCACTAATATTGCTCAAGAAATATCCGTGGACAATAGCAGGACGGCCAATACGTTTGAGGAACTATCATGAAAGATCACGATTATAGAAGAGTTGGATTGAAAGCAGGCCTTGAAATTCATCAGCAATTGAACTCTAAGACGAAGTTGTTCTGTAGTAGTCCGACTGAACTTAGAGATACCAAGGAATCAAGCTGTACGTTTAGCCGATACTTACGCCCTTCTAAGAGTGAGATGGGAGAGATTGACCGAGCTGCTCTCGAAGAAGGCATTGGAACAAGAAGATTCACTTACAAAGGATATGACAGCACGTGCTTAGTTGGATATGATGAGGAGCCGCCCATGGAAATGAACCTTCAAGCGGTTAAGATAGCTCTTCAAATTGCCCTCCTTTTTGATATGACGCCGTTTGACGAAGTGCACGTAATGAGAAAGCTAGTGATTGATGGATCCAACACAAGCGGTTTTCAAAGGACAGCGTTACTTGCTTCAGACGGGTTTATTGATCTCAGTTCAAGCAGAATCCGAATAGACACCTTATCAATAGAGGAGGAGGCCGCTCAAATAGTAGGAAAAGATGTCTACTCACTCGATAGGCTAGGCATTCCACTAGTAGAGATAGGGACTGCTCCTGATATTAAGACACCAAAGATGGCGAAAGAACTTGCGCTAAAAATTGGTACTGTGCTTAGAGCGTGCGACGTGAAACGTGGACTTGGGACAATTCGACAGGACATCAACATTTCAATAGAAGGGGGAGCTAGAGTTGAAATCAAAGGCTTACAGGCGTTGGAACTAATAGAAGACATCGTAAAATTTGAAGTAGTTAGACAGGAGAATTTACTGACAATTCGAAACGAATTGATCAAAAACGCGGCGAGCGTAGGAGAGCCAATTGAGGTTTCCCAGATTTTTTCACGAACTCGATCCAAAGCTTTGGAAGGTAAAATAGTCTGGGCCGTAAAGCTCTCTGGTTTTAGGGGGCTAATCGGCAAGGAAGTACAACCAGATCGGCAGTTAAGTTCTGAGTTCGCTGACAGAGCGAAAAAGAAAGGTGTCGATGGAATTTTCCATACAGACGAGCTTCCAAAATATGGAATTGCCAAAGGCGAGATAGAAAAACTTCTTACAACCTTAGGATGCAGTGCAGACGATGCTGCAGTGATGGTGGTCAGCGAGCACGCCAAGGCGTGTGTTGATGCTTTGTATGCGGTTATTGAAAGGGCAAATGAATCTATTATTGGAGTTCCTGAAGAGACGAGAAAGCCGCTTTCAAACGGATGTTCGGAGTACATGAGACCTCTTCCGGGCGCTGCGAGGATGTACCCAGAAACTGATGTCTCCCCATTCAGAATGCAAGACGAGCTGATATGTCGAATAAAAGCAAATCTCCCAGAGTTACTTGATCTTAAGATGAAGAGGTACAAACGCGAATACGGGCTTAACGATGAGCTGGCAAAACAAATTGCATGGTCTGAAAATCACGAGCTTTTTGATCGCATTATGAAACTGTGGACGATAAATACTTCCAAAGATGTCAAAATGAACGAGCTAAAAGAAGCAGCGACGCTAATAGTAAGAACGTTAGAGAGCACAATACCTGGACTCCGAAGGGAGGGCGTATCCGTAAATAAACTTGAAAGTGTGCACTTTATTAAGATCTTTGAGCTTATTAAATCCAAGACAATTGTCAAGGAAGGCATCCCAGAGATACTTCGGTGTTTAGCACAATGTCCTACCAAAGAAGTAAATGACATAGCTATAGATCTGGGATTTGTAATGCTAAATCGCGACGAATTGGACCGCGTGATAGATTCCATAGTACAATCAAAGCGCGATTTCATTCAATCGCAAGGTCTTAGAGCCGTCGGTCCGCTGATGGGCGTCGTAATGAAAGAAATCCGGGGAAAAGCAGACGGCAAAGTTATCAATATACTCCTTCGGGAAAAAATAGCCAAAAGTCTTGAAACAGGGTGATGTTCTGGATCAATGCACTAGGTTGCTCTATAATCTTGTAGGAATTCCGAGCGTTACAGGCGATGAGCGTGACATTTGTAATTTCGTACAACACGAACTAAATGAAATTGGGATGAATGTAACCTTATTCGGACATAACGTGGTAGGAAAGTTCGGATCTGGATCTCCTTCTTTGTTGCTATGTGGTCATTTGGACACGGTACCGCCGTATATTCCTCCTACGATACACGCTGGTAAATTATTTGGAAGAGGCGCGGCGGACGATAAAGGAGGGATAGCAGCAGTTATAGATGCAATTTCTAAGTGCGACAAAAAACTGATTTCTGGAACGTTGACCACCGCCTTTGTTGTTGATGAAGAAGTCAACAGCACAGGAATTGACGAGATCATACCTCGGTTACATGCAGATTTTGGTGTCGTATGCGAACCAACCAATTTGGAAATAGTAAATGGCCACAAGGGCAGGATACTGCTGAAAGTTGAATCGATGGGAAAAGCTGCGCATGCTAGTCAGCCAGAGAGAGGGAAAAATGCCATCGTTGAGATGGCACATGTTATCGGAAAACTCGAAGATTTCAAACTGAGAGTCCATCCAATTTTGGGCAAGGAAACACTTACCGTAAGTCGAATTAAAGGAGGCATAGCAGACAATGTGATTCCTGATCGCTGTGTAATAGAGGTAGAGTATAGGCACGTGCCGCCTAGCGATCCTTTTAAGATTATAACATCATTACGCACCTTTTTACCAGAGGCTGAAATAAGCTTTATAAAAGACCCAAAAAGATTTACGAACCCATTCTACCTCCGTCAGCACCCTATTATAAATGAGCTTATTGGTGCCTTAACAGATATAGGAGCAAAATCAAATGTTACAACAATGGACGCGTGCACTGACGCGTCTAGACTGAACGCTGCTGGCATACCGTCGATCGTATTTGGGCCTGGATTGATAGAGCAGGCGCACACATCAGACGAATGGGTGGCCTTAGGACAGGTAAAAGAAGCAAGTAGGATATTTAAGAGGCTCATTGATAGAATTCTGTTAAATGAAAGTTAAACAAATACAGAAGATACGTTCGCTTTTGCCGGGAACCATCGAATTTTCAATGTTTCAGTCTCTGGCGTTCTCTTGGCTAACACAGGCAAAATAAGCAATATTTTGCGCAATTAATAAAAATTAACTTACGGGTTACAAGATGTCTATATCATATCTGATTATTTCAATTCTGCTGCTTACGATCCTCTTACTTCTAATACTCGGATTTCAAACCGTTGGCTTCAAACTATCAGAAGCTCTGACGATTTTCGTAGTATCATCAGTAATTTATCTTACCTCCTCTCTTTCTATATTGCTGTATTTTCGGGGCTGGATCGGTTTCGGGTTAGTTGATTTAACTTATAAAATTTTCAATTTTCAAGATATAATCTTCGTTCGGAGCGCAGATAACCTCGCCATCGGTTTTGATATAGCAGGATTCTTAATTCCCTTTGTAATTTCACTTAAAATGGTTGCTGACAGAAGGAGTCCGATCCTACCCAGCGCAACTGGCGTTATTGTGGTGGCTGCTTTTGCATACTTCTTCTCGGACTTCTTGCCAGACGAAGGAGTTCTTATACGAAACATTTATGTGCTTTCTTTAGTAGCAAGCATCGTCGGGATTACTCTTTCAAACAAAAACTGGGGAAACGCCGGCCCTATTGCATACGTTTCCGGCGTACTTGGTGTTCTGATTGGCGCAGATGTGGCTCGAATAAGCAACGTTATTTTCTACAAGTCTAATAGTTTAGTAATTGCATCAATAGGTGGGGCCGGGGTCTTTGATGCCATATTCGTCGTTGGGATATTTGCAGTGATAATTGATATTGTTCTCGTACAGTACTTTCGGTTGATGAATTTGATTAAAAATCATACCCCGTAACTTTCGAGCGCGTAACTATTCATGCTGCAGAAAATTTTAAGAAAGCGTTTATATATAAAATATACGTCACTATTACTGGTAATAAATATGACTCCGAGGGATTGCCTTCTCAATTAACTCAAATCCAGATTTGAACCGTACTGTGACTTTTTTTGATACAACACTTCGTGACGGAGAACAGACGCCGGGTGTTTCCTTCACCGCCGAAGACAAAGTAACAATAGCTAGAGCACTAGACAAACTTGGAGTCGATGTAATAGAAGCGGGATTTCCGATTTCGTCAACTGGAGAGCTCGATGCAGTCAAGAAAGTAGCTCAATTAGGGCTGCACGCGACAATTTGCGGAAATGCTCGAGTTTTAACTCCGGACATTGATGCTTGCTTAAATTCTGATGTAGGTCTTATACATGTATTTGCTTCAACCTCAGATGTGCAATTGAAGTACTCAATGAAAAAGACAAGAGAAGAGGTTTACGAAATGTCAATAGACGCAGTTGATTATGTCAAAGATCATGGAGTTCGTTGTCTTTTCTCTGCAATGGATGCGACGAGAACTGACCTACAGTTCCTTTTACGCATATGTAAAGGTGTCGAGTCGGCAAAGGTTGATATCATCAACATTCCTGACACTGTGGGTATCATGGCTCCGTTTAAAATGTACGCCTTGATTAGGGCTGTTAAAAATGCAATACAATCCCCGATAGATGTCCACTGCCACAATGACTTTGGACTTGCAGTTGCAAATAGCATTTCAGCAGTCGAAGCCGGAGCTAATCAGGTCCAAGTGACTGTGAACGGTATCGGAGAAAGAGCAGGAAATGCTGATCTTGCTCAAACAGTCATGTCTTTGCATTCTATTTACAACATGAGAAGCAACATCATGACCAAATACCTGCTAGAGACTTCTCGCTTAGTAGAACGGTATACAAAAATAAATCTTCAGCCCAATACGCCAATAATTGGTGAAAATGCATTTTCCCATGAATCTGGCATACATTCGCGCGGAGTGATTGCACGTACTGACACTTTTGAACCCGGAATTATGACTCCTGAGATGGTAGGACATCACAGAAGGCTAATCGCTGGTAAACATGCTGGAAAACACGGTATAAAGGAAATGCTGAAAGATGCAGGATTTAAACCATCTGAAGAACAGCTTTCTGAGATCACAAATCGCATAAAAGAGATCGGAGATAAAGGGAAACGAGTAACCGATCTTGACTTATATACGATAGCAGAAGCTGTGACGAGCGACGTTTTAGAGCCCTCAATAATGTTGGAAGAAGTCTCAGTGATGACCGGTAATCGCGTAACACCCACAGCAACTGTTAAGGCTATAGTGGATGGTAAGGAAATGGTTGGAGCCCGTATAGGAGTTGGCCCTGTAGATGCAGCTATAAACGCAGTCCATGAGATAATCGGAGGAGCTGAGACGCAGCTTAGGACGTTTAAAATCGAATCGATTAGCGGAGGCACCGATGCTCTGGCTGAAGTTATAATTGGTGTAGAAGACGGTAAGGGGAATATTGTGACTGCACGGGCAGCACGAGAAGATATAGTCTTAGCCTCCGTTGAAGCAATGGTCAGCGCTATGAACAGGCTCAAAGCTAAAAATGGCGGCCAATAAATGAGGTTAGTCGACGCGCATTGTCACATTGACATGGTACAGTTTGATTCAGATCGAAATGACGTAATAACTAGAGCAAAAAATGCTCACATTACAATAATAAATTCAGGAATAGATCTAAATTCGAATTTCGCAACAAAGCGACTACTTACGAATGATAACGTTTGTGCAACATACGGTTTAAGTCCAATTGAAACTAACCAAGTTGATAAAGTTGAAAACTTTATACGACAAAACACAGACACAGCCATTGGCATTGGTGAAGTAGGTCTGGACTACCATTATGTTGGAGATACAGTTCAAAGAGAGCGACAAAAAGCAGTATTCAAGCGTTTTATTGATTTAAGTGACGAACTCGGGCTTACTCTTATAGTGCACAGTCGCGATGCTGAAAGGCACGTTTTTGAAATGACAAATAGACTCGACACTGTCATTTATCACTGTTACAGCGGAGATCTTGATACCTTACACAAGATAATTGATTGTGGCCACTACATCTCAATCTCAACGAAAGTGAAAAAGTCGAAAATACATCAAGAGATGGTGAGAAGTGCACCCCAAGAGCTGATAATTGTAGAAACAGATAGCCCATATTTATCCCCCCGAAAAGGTAGAAATGAACCCGCCTACATCATCGAAGCAGTAGTCACAATTTCAGAGATATGGGCTACAGCTGTAAATGAAGCGGCCTCAATAATTTTAGATAATACAGTAAATGCTTTTAAACAAAAGTTAAAAGCAACATAATATTTCTTAGAGAAAGAGCTATATAGTGCACATCGATATATTTAATTAGTTTAATTAATAGGAGTTTTAGTATTAAATGCCATCTATATCATCCATTAAGGATCGTTCTATATCATCCATTAAGGATCGTTTTAGGATTCGGAGTATCATTCATAAAAGGGAGAGATCTCACAAAGGCGTAGGTCTTCTTGTAGACGGGCCAAATATGCTTCGTAAAGAGTTTCAAATAGATCTTGAGGAGATTAGAAACACTCTAAAGGAATTTGGGGATATAAAAGTAGGTCGAGTTTATTTAAACCAATATGCCTCAGAAAAATTAGTAGAGGCTATTGAAAATCAGGGCTTTGAGCCTGTAGTAAGTTCTAGCGATGTAGACGTGCGGCTTGCAGTGGAAGCTACAGAACTAATATTTAACCCCAACATTGATATCATTGCTATAGTTACGAGAGACGCCGACTTTAAGCCAGTTCTCTCTAAAGCAATGGAGCACGGAAAAGAAACTATTATCTTTGGAGCAGAACCCGGATTCTCGGTAGCTTTAAAGAATTTAGCCGATGTAGTCGTAATTCTGAATGGCGAAGAATATGTAAAAGAGATCAGTGAGGGCAAAGAAGCGGCGGAGTCTTATAAGAAGTTAAAAGAAGAGACAGAAAAAAATGTCGCGGAGGCTTATAGCAAGCCTACTTGATTTATGCTTTGTGAAGGTAAACATTTAACTCGATGAGCATTAGGCCCCTTGAAATTCACCAGCTTCTCCCAATGCTTTTTTTAGCTGCTGTTGAAGTTGTTGAAATCGAGCTTGAACCCGCTCCTCTTGCCTCTCAAGACTCTTTAACCGGACGTTATATGTCTCCTGTTTTTCAGTTAATTCTGCTGTAACTGATTCTTTACTTGACTTAATGAGAACTTCTCCAACACTTTTGAATATCAAAGCATTTGGATCTAGTTTGTCAAGTTCTTCAAGTGTCTGCTTCGCTTCACTTAGTGCAAGTTCAAGCTGAGTTTTCTGAACTGACAGCGCTTGAGCCTGTTGCTGAAGCTGTTGCAGCTGAGCTAACTGATTTTGAATTTGTGGTGGTAGTTCGGTACTCATTTAAATTCTCCTTTCGAGGTTAATTGGACGGCACCCCTGACCCGTCGATAATAATAAATTAACATCGACATTTTTTATTTTTGTCCAATTTGATATTACAACGTGCGTTCTTTCGATAATATACTTTCCATTTCCACTGCGACCGACACCAATCTTAACCAAGTATTAGTTGCAGCTCTAAATGAAGAGATATCTTCTGCTTCAAGACTTATTATGAGCTTCCCACTCTTTTTTGATACTGCGACGCGTGATCGCTGTACGTTATTGGGAGAAACTGAAAGCTCTGGCACAATCGACGAATATATTAGATCCACATCACACACATCCAGAATATATTTAGCCCGCAACATCGTTTGAATAAAAACGTGCAACTAAAAGAGGAACCGTATTTTGAAGAATAACTTTGTTTTTTTGATAAAGTTAAACCTTTCCTAGTTGAGGTTCTACGTCCTGCCGATTATTCACGTAAACGTACGTATATAAGCTACTGGAGTTTTAGAAAGCGATGTAAGACTTCAGTTAAATATGTATTAGAGAACACCCACCCGCTTTATTACTGTGGGTCTCTCTTTGATCAATATCCTGTGACCGCAATAAGGACACCTAATTCCACCATATTCTGATTCTATTTCCACGGGCCTTTTACAACGTGCGCACTTATAAATCAAAGCTCTCACAATCCTTTAGTTATCTTCCATGCAGTTACTCGGCTTGCTCGCTCGCGCGTTTAATTGAACGCTCAACAGTCTTTCCAATAGAAGTAGCCAGTATATACGCACCACCAGCGAATGTCACCCCGCATTTAGAGCAGTTCCAAATGCCCGTCCCTTTTCTAGATATTCCCTTCCTGCCGCAATTTGGGCACCTTTGATCCTGGTGCATGAGCGTTTCTATATCAGATACTCTCTTTCTGATCTTGCGACCATATCTTGGGCCAAAACGACCTGCTGATCGAGTTTTTCGTCCCTTCTTTCGACCACCTTTTTTAACCACGTAAAACATCCCCAAAAAATTGCTCTCTAATCTGTTTTGCTTTACTCGTTGCGAGGTTTACAATTCTGCAGATCTCCTCTGATGAAAGTGTTCCAGTTCCACTCTTTTGCATACCAGAAAGGGCTCCTTGTGAACCTGATATTACAGTGAGCCTTGTGGATGCTATGGTTTCCTCGTCTAATGATGGATCAAGCATTATCTCTCCGTCAATGTCGACCGCAGTAACGGCGATGGGGTGCTCCTTTATCGGCAGCGATTCGTTTTCGCCATAGCCGTATTTCTCAGACGGAGTCTTGGCATTGATCAGAGCAGCTAAGGCTCCGATTGCTGCTGCGTCCATCAGGTTTCCATCGTGGTCAAGAACATGAACATCTATAAATACTAACCATACTTTTCCGTCAGGCAAGTTTAACGTTGATAAATCAATAGCCCCCGATTCTCTCACTCCGCGATCTACTACGCGTGCTAGCTCAATAGCATTCTCATCAGGAGGGCCTGGCTCAAAAGAAGGAGACGCAAGAGGCACGAGTTCGACATTGGTGATGATTACTCCCATATCAGGCGCATCAGGAAATGGGTCTCCCGGTTGAATTTTTACCCCAACCATAACTTGTGTGTTACCGATCTTGACTCGGGCAGACCCCTCGGCTTTGTCGATCAACCCCGTTTGCACACTT
>Ga0187772_10000970_pt1 | contig 13215 bp, 12 predicted proteins | sample 0116_SJ02_MP15_2_FD_133137 | JGI IMG/M metagenome (GOLD analysis project Ga0187772, IMG submission 133137) | Tropical peat soil microbial communities from peatlands in Department of Meta, Colombia - 0116_SJ02_MP15_20_MG | ecosystem: Environmental > Terrestrial > Soil > Wetlands > Peat | place... | reverse complement strand
GGAAATCGCTGCCGTGGTCGAGTTCTGGAAGGCGCAGGCTTCCGCGGAGTACCAAGAGCACTTCCTTGAAACTCCGCAGGAGGAGCGCGAGGCCCTCATCGATGCCGAAACCGGCGAAGCCATCCCCGACGACGAGAACGATCCACTATTCAACGACGCGGTTCGACTGGTTATCGAGTTCGGGAAAGCTTCGACTTCCCTGCTGCAGCGCCGCCTGCGCATCGGCTACGGCCGCGCTGCCCATCTGATCGATTTGATGGAGCGTGACGGGATCGTGGGCGCCGCCGACGGCCCCAAGCCTCGCGAAGTTCTCAAACGCCCGGACTGGATCTCGGAGATTGAGGAGTCGATGCGGTAGGCGTCCCGCAGCGAAGCCTTCTGGGAATGAAATACCCAAATGAACTATCGATTTAGATTAGGGTTGGCGAGAACGACCCGGTAGTGCAAAATGAAACCGCATCTTCGCTTTGAATGGGAAGACGATGCCACTCAATCTGCCGCCTGGTTGGCTGACATTACAAGAACAAGCAAGACGGGCCAAGGACGCGCGCGAACTGGCGGCTATTATCGATAAGATGAACGCGTTACTGACTGAATACGAAAAAGCCGCAGGCGACGGAGACGAACCTCAGCGTCGTGCCCGCACAAAGCGCCCCGGCAAGCCCGTCAACCGAAGAGACCCGAAATAGGGCGCTTAGCTCAGTCGCAAGACCTCGTTGAGTTTTGTCTGTAACTCCGCAATTTTCCGTCTGCGGACCTCATAGGCTGCAGCTTCGGCCCTGGTCAACTCGTGGAAACTGCGGCCGGCGATGGCGGCAACCTGCAGGTCGAGTAGCTTTAGAAGTTCATTCGAAATTTGCTTAAACTGCTCCACATGAGACTATTTAGAATGAACCGGCAAATCGTACGGTGAGCGTAGGCACATAATGTTGTGATGCACCTCACCAGCCGGGATCGAGTCTCATTGAGGAGCTGCGATCAGAACAGGGCGCACGCGGAAAGGCACGAACCTACCACGCGCCCCACCGCGAAGACAGCCCGCGACGGAGGACCTTCGATCAACCTCTAAACCTGCCCTGACGACAAAAGCGCGTGGAGTGCAGATCGCAATTCCGCAATCCTGCGTTTCCTGCTCTCGTATGCGTCCAGTTCCTCCTGGCTGAGTTCATCAAACCTTCGGCCGACGACGACTGCAACCTGCAGGTCAAGCAAGTCGAGAAGTTCTCGCGCGATTTTTTCAAACTCAGAAGCACTCACAGCCAAGCTCTTCGCACAATCGGTCGGGATCGTGCGTTGAGGTACCTATTAACGCTTACACTGTCTAGTGCAATCGCGCAGTGAGAAGTGGTGCACACGATTGTGACTTTCCTCACGCACAGGATTCAGAATGAGATTTCACACCGAATACATCACCGTCCACACCAAGACCAAACGCGCCTATGTGCGCATCACGCCACAGGTGGAAGCCGCACTCGAAAAATCGGGCATCAAAGATGGCATGATCCTGGTCTCCGCCATGCACATCACCGCCGGCGTCTACGTCAACGACAACGAAAGCGGCCTGATCGAAGATATCGATGAGTGGCTCGAAAGGCTCGCCCCCTTCAACCGCAACTACAAGCATCATCAAACCGGCGAAGATAACGGCGACGCCCACCTGAAATCGCTGCTCGTGCATCACGAGGTGATCGTGCCCGTCACCAAAGGCAGGCTCGACTTCGGAACCTGGCAGCAGATCTTCTACGCCGAGTTCGACGGCCAACGCGACAAGAGAATCCTGATTAAAGTCATGGGAGAATAGCGACGATCGCATGAGATTTGGTTTATCCTCGTAGATCGCGAGGTGGGCTCTGGGCTTTGGGCTCTAGGCTTTGGCTCAAGCCTCTAACCTTGAGCGCTTTGCCCAAAGCCTAAAGCCCAGCACCCAGAGCCCAAAATGCGCCTCAACCAGGATTCCGACGACATGACCGAAGAAATACAGGAACTGCACGAGCACGCCGAACACGCCCGCGAGCATCCGGATCTGGCTCCCGTCACCATCACCATGGCCATCCTTGCCGTGCTCGTGGCCACCGTTTCGCTGCTCGGGCATCGCACACATACCGAAGAAGTCATCCTGCAAAATAAGGTTACGGATGGCTGGAGCTACTTCCAGGCTAAGAAGGCGCGCCAGCACACCGACGACTTATTCGCCGACATGGCGGCTATCGTCACTGCCAAAGACCCCGCAGCCGCCGCCAAGCTCGAGCAGAAAGCGCGCACCGAGGCGGATCGCTATAGAGAAGATCAGAAGGAACTCGAAGCGAAAGCCCGCGAACTGGAGCAGGATTTCGACCACACCCACCGCAAGGCCGACCGCTTCGACTTAGGCGAAGTCTTCCTGGAAATCGCGCTGGTGATTACCTCGATTACCCTTCTATCGGGACGCCGTGTCTACTGGCATCTTGGTCTGCTCTTTGCCGCCGTTGGAGTCCTGATTGCCTGTTCGGCCTGGCTTCTGCATTAGCTAGAAGCGCGCAACCATAACTACTGCAACCACTTCCAATGTGCGCTACGACCACGCGCAGGGTTTTTTCATCACCCTGAAAAGTGACACTCATCACCGCACTCGCTCCCATATTTGTTGAAACTCACATCAGTGCGGCAGGAAATGCAGTGAATCGCGACATGACGATTCAAGTTGTCGCGGCAGTGGTGAAAAAGGCAACACGTTACTTTCGGCTACTGTCTCCCCTCCGCCAACTTAACTTGAGAGGAAACGCAATCATGAAAACCACCAAAATCGCGGTGCTTGTACTGACGATCGCGGTCGCTCTGTTCATTCTGATTCCAAGTCTGTCCTGGGCCGACGACGGTGCCGCGCTGTACAAGGCGAAATGCGCTGCGTGCCATGGTGCGGATGCAGCCGGCAAGCCGGCATTGAAGGCTCCGGCGCTGACCGGCAAGGACGAGGCCGCGGTAACCAAGGGCGTCGCCGAAACCGCGAAGCACCCGGCGAACGTGAAGAGCCTGGCGGCCGACGACGTGAAAGCGATCGCGACCTACCTGAAGGGTTTGAAGTAGTTCAGATCGGCTGTTCTGCTTTGGTTTCTGCCGGCTCGTATCTCTTCCCCAGCGAGCGCGGAAACCTGCGGAGGTGCGCGGATGCCGGTTCTGGTCAAACTGGACTCAGAGCTACCATTTCCGGCTGCTCCCCGAACCTGGCTGAGCGCCGAGCCCCCTTCGCATTTGCATAAAGAACAGCCCGGCCCGGGTTCTACCAATGGTGGAACCCGGGCTATTGTTTGGCAGACAAACGTTTGGCACGCAAGCCGTCCCGCTACGCGGCCGGCTTTTGCTCGCCACTTCGCCACAGCCCAACCCTCCACGCCTCCGCATTCCGTGGGGGCGCGGACCGTCCTGTCCCGGAGTGGCCCGGAGATCACCTCATGAGTAAGGCCATTTTGTATGACGCCACCATGTGCATCGGCTGCAAACAGTGCGAAGCGGCCTGCGCGGAGCAAAACAAGCTCCCCTACAGCGACGCCGTAGCAGCCGAGCCGGTGCAATCGGCGCACAAGTACACCGTCGTCCTCACCAAGAACGACAAATTCATGCGCCGCCTCTGCATGCACTGCGAGAAGCCCGCCTGCGCCTCGGTTTGCCCGGTCGGCGCGTTCCACAAAACCAAGGAAGGCCCCGTCCTCTACGACGTCTGGAAGTGCATTGGTTGCCGCTATTGCATGGTGGCGTGCGTCTTCGGCCAGCCGAAGTATGAATGGCAATCGCTGAATCCGCGCGTGCGCAAATGCATTATGTGCCCCGACCGCATCGCCGCAGGCAAGCAAACCGCCTGCGCTGAGATCTGTCCGACCGGCGCAACCAAGTTTGGCGAGCGCGACGACCTTATTAGTGAAGCGAAGAGCCGCATCCGCCAAAATCCCTCGAACTACAAACCTCGTATTTATGGCCTTGACGAGGTTGGGGGAACCTCGGTCTTCATTATTGCCGCGGCCGATGTCGAGGATTATGGCTATCCCGCTTCCGCAAAAATCGGCGACACGCCCATGCCCGAATACACCGGTCGTGTCATGGAGAGAATTCCCGACTTCGTCCCCGTCTGGACTTTGGTTCTGGGCGGCATTTATTGGGTTTCGCACCGCCGCGATGAAGTCGCTGCTGCCGAAGAAAAAGAAAAGAACGGGAGTGCCCGATGAAATTCAAGCTGACGTTTTGGAGAGTTGTCTTCATTGTGATCATGGTCCTGGGCCTGTACTCCTCATTTGTTCGCTTTGCCCGTGGCCTGGGCGCCGCTACCAACATGTCCGACCAGTTCCCCTGGGGCCTCTGGATCGGCTTCGATCTGCTCTGCGGCGTTATGCTCGCCGCCGGCGGCTTCTGCATGGTCGGGGCCGTTTACCTTTTCAACGTCGAGCGGCTTCACCCCGTTGTGCGCCCCGCGGTCTTGACCGCATTTCTCGGCTACCTGCTCTTCATCGTCGGACTGCTCTTCGACCTCGGTCGCCCCTGGTTCATCTGGCACCAGATGATCTACATGAACTTTCACTCAGTCATGTTTGAGGTCGGCGTCTGCGTCATGACCTACACCACCGTCCTGTTCTTCGAATTCCTGCCGAACGTCTTCGAACGTCTGAACTGGACGACGCCCATCAAGTGGATCAAGAAGGTCTATCCCATCCTGATCGTTGCCGGCATCTTGCTCTCTACGCTCCACCAGAGCTCGCTCGGATCGCTCTACCTGATCATGCCCAGCAAGCTGCATCCGTTCTGGTATTCGCCGGCCCTCCCGTTCTTCTTCTTCGGATCGGCGGTCGCCGTCGGCCTGGCTATGACCATCTTCGAATCCACGCAGAGCGCCAAGGCTTTTGGCCGTCAGCTCGAACTTCCCGTGCTGGTCACGCTCGGAGGCGCGCTGCTCGTCGCCCTCTGGGTCAATCTCCTGCTGCGCGTCGAAGACTACTATCACCGCGGCCTGATCAAGCAGATCTTCAAGCCCAGCTACGAGGCCTATTTCCTGTGGCTCGAACTGGCGCTTACGTATGGGATCCCGATCGCGATGCTGAGCTTCAAAAAGGTGAGGTTGTCGCCACAGCTTCTTTATCTGGCCTCGATCTCGACGGTGCTGGGCTTCATCACCAACCGTCTCAACATCGCTCTGATCGGATTTGAGACGTACGTCGGGCATCATTACATGCCGAAGTGGACTGAGTTTTCCATCACCCTCATGATCATCGCCATTGGATTCGCCCTGTTCGGGGTGGCGGTAAAGTACCTGCCCATCTTCGGCGAGGAAGAAAAACATGCGGTGGTACAGCCGCGCTTCTCGGCGGCAGCAACACCGGTGTTAGGACATGCGGGAGACTGACAAAAAGCCGGCGATTGGCATCCTCGATCGCGTACGCTGCGGCCTGGGAAGCAAGCTCATTGTTCTTTTGCTCGGCGCCATGCTGGTCATCTTTGCGCTCCTCGGATACCTCACCATCCGCTTGCAGCGCCAGCATATGGAAGCCGCTACGCTGCTCAGCGCCGAGCGCATCAGCGACGTTATCCGCCGCAACACCACCGAATACATGATGCACAACGATCGCGAAGGCCTACACCACGCCATGGCGACCATGGCCAGCGAACCGGGCGTGGTGCGCGTTCGCGTTTTCGATCGGGAAGGCCACATCAGCTACTCCACCGATCACTCGGAAATCAACACCATTGTCGATAAGGACGCCGAAGCCTGCTACGCCTGCCACGCGCACGGGCAAACCCTGACCAGCCTTAATCGTCCCGATCGTTTCCGCGTTTATCGCGCCCAGGGTAGCCGCGTCCTCGCCATCGTTACGCCTATCGAAAATCAGCCCGACTGCTCGAACGCCGACTGCCACGCTCATCCCGCCAGCCAGCAGATTCTCGGCGTGCTCGATACCCATCTCTCCCTCGCCCGCACCGATCAGCAACTGGCCCAACTCTCCTGGCGAATCATCGCGTGCGATGCAATGGCCATCGCGGCCATTGCCTTCCTCAGCTGGCTCTTCATTCTCCGCGTGGTAGAACGGCCGCTCAAGGAACTCCATGCCGGGACGCAGAAGTTGAGTGCCGGCGCCCTCGGCTATCAGATCGAATTGCATTCCAACGACGAGATCGGAGAGCTCGCCCAGTCGTTCAACTCCATGAGCCTTCAGTTGCGCGCCGCCAATGAGCAGCTGGTCTCATGGGGCCGCACGCTCGAGGATCGCGTCGAGCAAAAAACCCGCGAACTGCGGCGCGCCCACGACGAAGTCCTGCACGTCGAAACCATGGCCTCGGTCGGCAAGATGGCCGCCGTCGTCGCGCACGAGATCAACAACCCGCTCTCCGGCATCCTGACTTACTCGAAGCTGCTCAAAAAGTGGGTCGATAACGACTCGGTGAGCCGCGACAAAAAGCAGGAGGCGCAAAGCTGCCTCGACCTGATCTCTTCCGAGAGCCGCCGGTGCGGCGACCTGGTCAGAAATCTGCTCACTTTTGCCCGCCAGTCGCCCATCAACGTGCAGCCCACCGACATCAACCGCGTCATCGAGCAGTGCACCATGCTGCTGCGCCCCAATCTCAAAATCGCAGCCATCGATCTGCATTGCACGCTCGCGGAAGGTTTGCCGCGCCTGAACTGCGACCCCACTCAGATCGAACAGGTTCTGCTCGCCGTTATCGTGAACGCTGCCGACGCGATGCCCAAGGGTGGCAATCTCTGGATCGATTCCCGTCAATCTGACGACGGCACGCACGTTATCCTTACCGTTCGCGACGACGGCTCAGGCATTCCGCCGGAAATTTTGCCCAAGATCTTCGAGCCCTTCGTCACCACCAAAGAAACGGGCCGCGGAACCGGCCTCGGTCTCGCCGTCAGCCGCAGCATCATCGAACGGCACAGCGGCAAAATCTCCATCGACTCCGAACTCGGAAAAGGAACAACCGTAACTATCACACTGCCCGTGCCCGCCGGCTCCAGCTCATCGCCGGAGCTTGCAACCTCCCTCGCCGGCACGGAAGCGAAAACGAGGTGATCACCGTGACGCAACCCGCAAAGCTGCTGATCGTCGACGACGAATTGAGCGTGCGCGACTCGCTCGCCAAATGGTTTCACGAGGAGGGCTACGACGTCGGCACCGCCGAAGACGCCAGCGCCGCTCTCACGAAACTCGCCGAACATCCCTGGGACGCCGTGCTGTGCGACATCAAAATGCGCGGCACCGACGGCATCGAGTTGCAGCGCCGCATCCACGAACTCGATCCCAATCTGATCGTCATCATGATGACCGGCTACGCCTCGGTCGAAACTGCCGTCACCGCCCTCAAGAATGGCGCCTACGACTACGTTACCAAGCCGCTCGATCCCGACGAAATCGCTCATCTCGTCAAGAAAGCCCTTGCGCACAAACGTACCGAAGAGGAAAACGTCCGCCTGCGCGAAACCGTCGCCGAAGTCGCCCGCCCCGAGGACATCATCGGCGAGAGCGAGGCTATGCAGAAGGTCTATCACGCCATTGAGACCGTCGCCCCTACCGACGCGACCGTCTTAATCACCGGCGAAAGCGGCACCGGCAAAGAGCTGGTCACGCGCGCCATTCATCACGCCAGTCCGCGCCGTTTCCATCCGCTCGTCGTTATCCATTGCGGCGCGCTCACTGAAACCCTGCTCGAAAGCGAACTATTCGGGCACGAAAAAGGCGCGTTCACCGGCGCCCAATATCGCAAGAAAGGAAAATTCGAAATCGCCGAAGGAGGCACGGTGTTTCTCGACGAAATCGGCGACATCAGCCTCAAAACCCAGACTGACCTGCTTCGCGTTCTGCAGGAGCGCGAGATCGTCCGCGTCGGCAGCACCCAGCCCATTAAAGTCGATTTCCGCTGCGTCGCGGCCACCAACAAGAATCTCGAGCAGCTCATCGAGGAAGGCAAATTTCGCCCCGATCTTTTCTATCGCCTCAACGTTTTCCACATCGAGCTGCCGCCCCTGCGCGAGCGCCGCGAAGACATTCCTCTGCTCGTCAATTATTTCGTGCGCAAGTTCTCGCTGCAGATGAACAAGAAAATCAACCGAGTCAATCCCGCGGCCATGGATCTCCTGCAGCAGCAACCTTGGCCGGGCAATATCCGCGAGCTCGAAAACGCCATCGAGCGCGCCATGGTGGTCGCGCAGGAGCCCGAAATTCGCGAGCAGGATTTCGTGTTCAAGCCTCAAACAGGGGCCCCGAATGGCACACCCAAGTCGCTCGAAGAGATGGAAAAAGCCCACATCCTGCGCGTGCTCGAACAGTGCGGATGGAACCAGACCCGCACCGCCGAGACGCTCGAAATCGACCGCGTCACCCTCCACCACAAGTTGAAAAAGTACGGCTGGAGCCGCCCCGTCGAAACGCGGTAGATGACCGGAATGAGCGGACGGGATTGGGCGGGCTGAAATAGGTGGATCGGAATGGGTGGATCCGAATGAAGATGCTCGATCTTTTGCCGGTTGGCGACCTCGATGCGCGTCTGCTAAAGAGCCTCGCCCCCGCCCTCGCCGATTCCTTCCGTGTTCCCTGCCGCATCCTCGACAAGCGCCTCGATCCTCGGCTCGCTTTTCACCCCGAACGCGGCCAGCATCATTCCTCCGAACTACTCCAGGCCATGCAGCCCTATGCCTCGCGCGGCGTCTGGCGCGTGCTCGGCGTCACCGGCGCCGACCTCTACATCCCCATTCTCAGTTTCGTTTTCGGTGAAGCCCAAATGGGAGGCCCCTGCGCCATCGTCTCCTACCATCGGCTGCAGCAGCAGTTCTACGGCCTCCCGCCCGACGACGACCTCCTCTTGCAGCGCCTTGTCAAAGAAGCTGTCCACGAGGTGGGACACACCTTCGACCTCACCCACTGCGACGACTATTCCTGCGCCATGGCCCCCTCCCACGCGGTCGAGTGGATCGACCTGAAAGAGCCCACGCTCTGTTCCTCCTGTTACGCCCGCGCGTTGGAGGCAGTTGGCTAGGAATTCGGGCGAATCAATCGACATAAGGGAGCCAGAAAAACAACGCCCGCGGGATTCCGCTTACCTCAATCCCAAAGGCCCCAATCCTCTCCCAACCCGATTGATGAACCGCCCGCGGTTCATCCGTTCCATCGATCACGGGGGGTTCGCGTCACAATGGCGTGTGATGATTGTTCTGCATTCGTCGCATTTGGCAGCAGTTCGTCAGCGCGGCCACCGCTGCCATGGTTCCTTGCAAGCCGCGCCTCCGCTAAACGGCTGTGGCACTCCATGAAAGGGCTCTAACCTTCGATTCCCGATTCGGCCATTCACGTGCAGTCGCGATTGCATCTCCCTCTGGCCTGTCTCAAAACGGGAGAAGACTGGACCCAGCCCATGCTCCATAAATGCGCCAACCCCGCCTGTACTGTGCCTTTTCGCTCTCTCCGCGAAGGCAAACTGTTCGTGGCGGAAACCTTCGCCAATGATTCCGATTCGGGATTCAATGGCGATCGCCGCAAGACACGCCGACGCGAGCACTTCTGGCTCTGCGGCCCCTGCTCGGCCCACTACACCTTGCACTTTGATCCTGCCCTCGGAATGTTGACCATACCCCTCAGCGAACGGGACGTCCTACGTTTGCGGGAACGCCGGACCGCCGTTGCTGGCGCAATCTGAGAGAAATCGGGTGGATCATTTGATTACAAAACCCGCGCCTTGCTCGGTTTGTGGCCGTGTCGCCTTTTACCACGATGGCTGGTTCCTGCTCGTCGAAAATCGCTGGCTCGACCGCCTGAAGATTCTCACCTGGCAATACGGGCTGGCCCGCCAGAGCGACGTCAAACGCGCCTGCTGCCGGCAGCATCTCAAGGCCCTCATCGCCCATTGGCTCGATCAGGCCAGTCTTCGCCTTCCCCCGCAGCCCGACAACACCCCGATGCCGCTCGCCGGCACTCCCGCTTCCACGCGGCTCGATCGGGACTTTGACTCGCACTGCGCCGCACGCCTGGTCGGCGAACTCTCCGTGCATCGCGAGACTTTCTCCAAAAGTTGGAGCGGCTCGCCCGCAACCCTCGAATCTATTCTCGACGCCCTCATTCCCGTCACCGCCGATCCTCACCCCACCGAATTCCAGCTCTTTGACGCTGGCTCGAAGTCCTCACCTGGGCCGATCTCATCGGGCTTTGCCCTTCACTAAAGCTCGTCTCATAAAAGGCCGATGGTCGATGCTCGGATTCCCCCAGGGGCTAAAGCCCGTGTATTTCTTGGACTTCGGCCGGCACGACTAAAGTCGTCCACCCCAGCCCGCGAAAACCGCGCGGTCTGGGGGCCCCGGTCGTGCCCTTCCCGAAACCATTTGTGAGATAGCTTTTAAAGGAGAGCGCTTAAAACTGAGTCATAAGTGGACGACGGGAAAGGCGCCGCTTGGGCCCACACTAGGACGCCTTCCGGCTCTGCCGGTTCTCCCTCCACACCTGCCAGTCGTTGTTCACGTGAACGGCCATGGCTTCGGCGGCCTTCACCAGCCAATTTGCCTTTCGTTTCCGCAAGTCCTTCAAAATTGCCTTTCGCTTGTCTCCCGTTCCGACATGAACGTTTGCCGTCTCCCGGCCCATGGCCTCGAGCAGCCGGCACTCTCCACGAGCCGTTGCCAGCGCCTCCAGCTCAATTCGCGAACAATGCGGCGAAAGCCGGCGCACAATCCAGTGGCCTCGTAGCTGCACATAAGGATCCGGACAGCGCACGGCCCGCCGCAAAATTACTCCGTACAAAATCTCCCGCGGCGCACTCGGATCCACCCAGTGCGACGCGGAGGGTGCCAATGCCTTGGCCTCCCGCGCCAGCCGTCCTCCTTTCCAGTCGGCGATGGCCACCAAACGCACCCGCCCAAGGCTTCCCAAACCCGCGATCCGCCGCGCCACCCGGTACTGAATACCGCTCTCCGGTAAAAGATGCTCCAATGCTTCGCGCGCGCTCTCCGGCACTGCTCCCCGCACCGACGGGTGCCCATCCATCTTTTGCCAGAACACCACTGGATCGCGCAGCTTGCTCTCGGCAATCGCCCGCAGCCACGCGTGCTCCTCGCCCAACACGAAGGGACGCCCGCCTTGCGCCATGACGTGCTCATACCCAGCCAGAATTGCGTCCGCCGCGTCTCTCGGCTTCATGGTGAGCTGGTTTTCGCGGGCCGCCAGCAGCGCGCTTGTTGCCAGCCTCACCAGGTCCATCGTGTAGGGATAAATGCAGGCTTCATCAAAGTCATTGATCCCCCACACCAGCCGCCCATCCGTATCGCGCCAGGTGCCGAAATTCTCCACATGCAAATCCCCGACCGACAGCAGCTGCGGCACCCGCCTCAAGTCCGCGCACACCTCGTCCCACACCTGCAACCACCGGTAAAAGGTCGCGCGAAAAAACGAGAACTCCGATTCCGCCATCCGCTCATGCTTGAGCTTCAAATCCCCATCGACAATCTGCAGATGCAGCCCAAGCCACTCCTCATACTTTCTTGTTGCCTTCACGATATTCATGATTGGTTGCAACGATAGGAAGGTGGAAACCGGCTGTCAAGGCTGGATTTCGCCCCAAAGAAACACCCGCGCCCCCAGGGTATGAGGCGCGGGTAAAGGGAACAACCCGAACGTACCTAGTTGTAATAGGCCGCGTTCTTTTCCAGGAACTCTTTCTTGTCCTCGGGGACGTCTTCCGCCGCAAAAATGGCATCGGAGGTGCATGCCGGTACGCAAGCGCCGCAATCGATGCAGCCGGCGGGATCGACATACAGCTGCGTCACTTCTTCAACCTTGGGTTCGTCGGTCTTGGGGTGAATGCAGTCGGTCGGGCACACATCCACGCAGAGATGATCCTTGATGCAATTGTCGGTGATTACGTACGCCATATTCTATGGAGTCCTTTCCTCTGACTTCCTCCACAAGGTAAGTCCTCGACCGCAGGCGCTGCCGTGATATCGGTCACAGCCCCGTGTGGCCAATAGCTCACAGCATCCTGTGACCACCGTCACAGCCGGCTGCGACAACTGGATGTACAAAGATGAGCATTACTGAACCAAGGGATGTATATAGCATTGCCCGGCCCAACCCCACGACCCCACATGCCGCCACCCGGCGGCGGGCCGGGCACTCGCTAACCCAACCCTCCTCCGTCCATCCCCACTCAAGTTCATCCAGCATCTTGAAGCGCGCCAATGTGGCGTTTTCCGTGCCCTCGCAAATCACTGCCAGCGCTCAGCCTTCTGCCGTATACTTTGTGGTTTTCTCAGTGCTGCCAGGAAGATATCGTGCGCCTGATTCCACACGAGACAAAGTTCTTCGACCTCTTCGCCGAGCTTTCCGGCTACCTCACCGAGGGGGCCAAGCTTCTCCGCAGCATCCTTGAAGATCCCAGGGACCTCGACATGCGCGTCGAGCAGGTCCAGGCCATTGAGCACAAAGGCGACCGCGCTACCCATGCGATCATTACCAAACTCAACCAGAGCTTCATCACGCCGTTCGATCGCGAAGATATTCACAAGCTGGCTTCCTCACTCGATGATGTTCTCGACTTCACGAACGCAGCCGCTAACCGTCTGCTCATGTACAAACTCGTCGATCCTCCTCCCGACGCCGCCGAACTGGCCGGTCTCATCGTCCTGCAAAGTGAGGAACTCGCGCGTGGCGTCTCCTTGCTTGAAAAAAACGGTGCCGTCATGAAGCACTGCGAAGAAGTCAACCGCCTCGAAGACGTGGCCGACCACGTCGTTTACAAAGCCATCGCCCGGCTTTTTGAGAGCGAGAAAGACCCCATCCAGCTCATCAAGCTCAAGGAGCTTTACGAGGTTCTGGAAATGGCGACTGATAAGGCCGAAGACGCCGCCAACGTTCTCGAAGCGATCCTTTTGAAAAGCGCTTAGAGCTGTTTTCGCAGACTGGTAGCCTGCGGCTGCCACTACAAAGGATTTTCTTGGAGGCCCCTCTACGGTGCATACCGATGTTGTGCTTGTGTTGATTACGATCCTGGTCGCCCTGATTTTCGATTTCGTCAATGGATTTCACGATTCGGCCAACAGCATCGCCACCGTAGTCTCTACTCGTGTTCTCTCTCCCAAGCTTGCTGTTCTGTGGGCCGCCGCTTTTAACTTCCTGGCCGCGTTCTTCCTAGGCATCGCCGTCGCAAAGACGATCGGCAGTGGCATGATCCGCCTCGAGTTCGTGGATCAGCACGTGGTTCTCGGCGGTCTGTTCG
>Ga0187772_10000969_pt1 | contig 13230 bp, 10 predicted proteins | sample 0116_SJ02_MP15_2_FD_133137 | JGI IMG/M metagenome (GOLD analysis project Ga0187772, IMG submission 133137) | Tropical peat soil microbial communities from peatlands in Department of Meta, Colombia - 0116_SJ02_MP15_20_MG | ecosystem: Environmental > Terrestrial > Soil > Wetlands > Peat | place... | reverse complement strand
GTACTCGACCGATTTCAGGCCAGTGGTGAGTCTGTGGTTCCAGAGCAGCTACGCCTCGGTTGTTACATCGAGAGGAGACGCCATACTTCTGACCGTGGCAGGCGATTACATGCGCTCGAAGCACTACATGCCTTGGATCAAGGACATTAGAGTGATGCACGTAGCCGGGAGGGCGGAGGAAATCGGAGATATTTTCAGAGAACACAAGCTGACGAGGGTCGGATACGATCAATTGAACCTGGATGAGTATACTGCCCTCGGGGCTACGGGAAAGGGCGTGGAGTTTGTGAACGTCAACGCGCAGGTCGCTGATGAGAGGGCCGTCAAGCTCGATGAAGAAGTGGAACTCATGGCCAACGCGTCCAAGGTGACAGAAGCGTCAATCAGATCCGCATTGGCCAGCGCAAAGCCGGGAAAGCGGGAATACGAGATATCCGCGGAAGGGGAATACGCAGCAAGAAGATTGGGAGCCGAGGGGATGTCATGGAGTCTCGCGACGTTCTCAGGTCTCAACACAGGTCTCATGCTACGACATGACTCGGAAAAAGTAGTGCGGAACGGCGAATTCTTGATCCTGGGATACGCCACCATGTACAGGGGGTATAACACAGATATTACGAGCACGACGATAGTCGGCAGGCCGAACGAGAAGCAGAAGGAAGTTTACACAGCGACGTACGACGCGTTCAGGGCCGCCCTGAAGTCAACCAGGCCAGGAACGATGACGCGCGACATCCACGATGCAGCTGAACGGGTCATCACAGAGTATGGATTCGGGAAGTATTCCTTCAGCAGAATGCAGCCGATTCTTCATGGAGTGGGCATGAATGTGTACGAACCTCCTTTCTCCCCAGAACCCGGCAGGAGGGAGCCGTCCGTGAAGCTTCGAGTAGGGCACACGCTCGCCGTTGAGCCGGCAATCGCGTTGTTCGACAATCTGAAGGTAGGCGGCTGCAGAATCGGGGAAACGCTTGTCGTGACTGAGTCGGGTTACAAATTGCTGACCGACGCCAGCAGGTCAGAGGCTCACGAGATGCTGTACGAGGACTGATTCCAAGACTCTCGAGCCCCAGTAGAACCCTTCCTTTCAGCGCGAGTGCTTGGTTGCTGACGGTTCGCTTTTGTTCACAAGGTTCTTGGGAGTGCCCCCGCTCAGGGCTAATTTGATGTCATCGACAAGCGAACTCATGATCCTCATCCTAGCTTCCTTGGTGTGCCCGGCCACGTGAGGAGTAACGATGGCACGTGGGTTCTTGAAGAGAGGGTTTGATGGGTTGAACTCCTTCTCGAAAACGTCTATCCCAGCGCCGGCGATGTGCCCGGAGTCGAGGGCCCGTGAAAGTGCGCCCTCATCCACAATCCCCCCTCGCGAGCAGTTGATCAGGATGGACCCCTTTTTCATGAGAGAGAGTTCCCGGCGGCCAATGAGGTTTCTGGTTTCACCGCTCAATGGGACATGGAGCGTCACTATGTCAGAGGCTTTCAGCAAAGTCTCCAGACCAGCGGGTCTGACCGAAGCTGCCTCGAAACGCTCCTTTGCGACATATGGGTCAAAGCCTACCACTTTCATCCCGAATGCGTCGGCAAGGCGTGCGACCTCGGACCCTATGGCTCCCAGGCCAATGATACCGATTGTCTTTCCCGCTATCTCCTCGTTTTCAGGCAGGAGATCGTCCCGAATGCCTGGGTTCCCTGCCCGAAGTTCGGAATCGAAGCGTCTGAGGTTTTTCGCAAGGGCGAGTATCAACGCGAAGGTATGCTCTGCGACGGACACGGAATTCAGTCCTGGAGCGTTCACCACGAGTATACCCCTTTCCGAGGCCGCCGGTACATCGATGTTGTCGGTGCCCGTACCCGTCTGGCCGATCACTTTGAGCACTCTGGCTGATTGGATGATTTTTCTGGTCACTGGTGCGCCCCGGGTTATCAGCACCTCTGCGTCTGAAATCTCGGCGGAAAGAACGTCTTCAGAACTCGAGGCCGACACCTTCACTTCTCCGAGTCGCTTCAGTTCCTTCAGTGTCTTTCCATCGACGGCCTTCACCAGCGGTTCCGACAAAAGGATCTTCATGATACCACCCGTTGCTCAAACATCACATCGATGTTTGCGTGGGAATTCTGGTCGGGCACTTACTGCTGACACGCCTAATGTTATCGTTGGCCCCGTGTCATGAGCCTTGCGATTTTCTTGGCCGAAACCTTCGAGTGCGGCTCGTATGCGATAAGGTCCTCGTAGCTCTGTCGCTTTCTCATGATCTTGGGCCTGCCGTGGCGGTCTATGTAGATGCCGCCCGCCATAAACCGTTCGTTGAAGCTGTCCTGTATGTCCATACTGTAGGCCCCGACGTCAAGGAGTGCCAAGTAGTCCCCCGGGTGAATCCCTTCGGGGAGCATCCTGTGCTCTGGCATGGTCGGATTTCCTTCCTCCTCGCCGTGCACATCGTGAAACACGTCCTTGTTGTCACAGAGAGGACCCGCCACTCGATAGGGGGACTGGGTCTTTCCATCGGCCTTCGTGACTGGGACTAGGTGATAATACCACGGCATCGATGCGCTGGGAACGGTGTTGAAACCTGCGTCGACGTAGATCCAGTTCTCGGTCCCTGTTTTCTTCTCAGTGATTACCCTGGTCACCAGCAGGGCCGTGCCTGCGATTATTCTCCTCCCCGGCTCAACGGTCAAGTCGATGTCCCGGACACCTTCAGGCCCCAAGGCGTCGGCGACCGCGTTCGCTACCTCTTCGTCGCTCGGTACGACGGTCGTAGATATGGGGGTGGGCTGGTTGAGGGAGTCGGTGACGTGCCTAGTTGGGACTCCGCCCCCGATGTTAAGCTCCTTAATGTCCAGGTTCAACTCCCGCTTCAGCCTCTTTCTCAAGGCTGCCAGTTTCGCCACAAAAGAGCTCCAGCTCTCGATGCTCGTGTTCTGCGAACCCACGTGAGCGTGAATGCCTGCGATTTCGATGTAGTCGCGGTAGCTCGCCGCCTTCCCGTAGGCGTCCACGACTTCGGCCAGGTCGAGGCCGAACTTGCTGCTTGCTGTACCCGTCTGAATCAGTTTTGTCCCTGCTCCGACGTTGGGACGAACCCTGAACGCTACCCTGGTGGGCTTCCCTTCCCGCTTTGAGATGGCGTAAAGTCGTTCCAGCTCGTCAACAGAATCAAGGTTTACGGAATGCAACCCGAGCCTGCAGGAGATCGCGAGCTCCCTGTCGGTCTTGGCGGGACCGTTGAAGACCAGGGAGTGGGGGCTGAACCCGGCCATCAAGGACATGAAGATGTCCCCTTCGGACGATACCTCCGCACCCAGGCCCTCCCGCCTGATGGTCCTCAGCAGCGCAAGATTCGACGCAGCCTTCGTGGCGTAGAATAGGCTGAAATTCCGGAACCTGGCCCCGAAGGCCTTCCGAACCTGGGCGATATTTTCAATGATCATGCGCTCTGAATAGACAAAAAGAGGAGATCCATACCTCATGGCCAGCAGGCTGAGATCCGTTCCCTCGAAGAAGAGCTTCCCGTTCCGGACGGCGAAGTCGTACCTTTCTGAATTTGATTCCTCGACGCTTACGAGGCCTGGTCGCACCATCTGATACGAGCGTCGTCGCTGCGATGGGTAATTAATTCTTAACGCCCCTCTTCGAGCAACCTCTGGAACATCGCTTGTCCATCTGGCCGCATGGGCGGAGTGGAAGGCCATCCAACGTTTTTAACACAATCGACTTGGCGAAGGCACGATGGAGATTAGAAGCCTAGAAGATGCTGAGAAACTAGTTACTGGCACCACGATCATGGGGACGGGGGGCGGCGGAGATCCTGAGGAAGGAATGCAGCTTCTCGGCGAATTGATCAGGAGCGGCAAGAGAATACGATTCCTGGAGGTCGACAGGCTGCCTAGCGATTCCATCGTAGCCTCCCCTTATTTCGTCGGGTCGGTTGCGCCGACGGCTTCGAAGAAAAAGACCTCCCCCAAGGTCAAGAATCCAATCAAGGTGGCGATGACTCAGCTTGAGGGTGCGCTGGGGAGAAAGATAGACGCTGTCACGGCAACCGAGCTGGGGGGTATGAACACGGCGGTTGCTTTGCACATAGGTTCTCAGCTTGGCCTTCCTGCCGTGGACGGGGACCTGGTGGGGAGGGCCGCCCCGGAGCTCGACCAGTCCACCGCACACCTGCTTGGAATGCCCATGTCCCCCGCGGCGCTAGCGACGGAGAGCGGCAACGTCCTGGTGGTCAAGGATTATGGGAGTGTTGACGATTACGAGGCGACGGCAAGGCAGCAGGCAGTGATTGCAAAGAGCTACGTCGCCGTGGTAGACACTCCCATGACCAAAGAGAAGGCGAGAAAAGCAATCCTGCGGGGAACGGTCAGCCTCTGCTACAGGATTGGTGAGGTGGTTATCGAGGCGAGGAGAAGAGGGAGGGACCCCGTCGAGGCTACGGCGAAGTGCCTCCATGGGTGGAGATTCTTCGATGGCAAAGTCAGTAGGTTTGACTGGCGGGACGAGGGAGGATTCCTGAAAGCAGAATTGATCTTGAAGGGTTCCGGGGAATTCGAGGGCCACACGCTCAAATCGTCGATCATGAACGAGCACATTATGGTGTGGCGGGATGACAAGCCGGCGGTGATGCCCCCTGACCTCATGACACTCGTCAAGGCAGACGGGAGCGCGGTTACCAACGGCAAACTTAGAGTCGGCATGCAGCTGACTGCCATCGCAGCAAAGGCGCCGGAAATCTGGCGGACCTCGAGAGGGCTGGAACTATTCGGGCCCAGACATTTCGGGTTCAACTACGATTACAAGCCGGTTGAAAGACTTCTCGGCGTCTGACCCTAGATTTCCTCGACCGAATGGGAGCGTTTCGCGCCTAGGTCTGATATTGCATTAGCGGGAAGTAGTATCCTTGTATCCCCGGATTGTAAATCACGCCGGTTAGATAGGTAGCTTGAACGGCATATGGAACCTCGGCATACAGCCAGATGTCCGGGACCGCCTGATAGACGATTTGATAGATCTTGGTGACCGATGCGTTGATGGCAGATGGATCGGTTTGGAACGGAAGGGTCGATGTCAGCTGATTGACCTCGGTGTTGTTGAACCAAGATACATCACCGGCTATCCCACCAAACAGAATCGGATTGACTTGGGCGACCAAATCCTGATAGATTGGGTCGAGCCAGCTCGGGAACCAGTACCACATCAGCATCCCTGGGTAACCGCTCGCGGTACCAGACTGCGAAATTGAAGCGAAGTATTGGGCGTCGGTCAGGGGGCTGAGATTAAGGTCTAGCCCGACTTGAAGGTACATCACCTGCATCTCCTGGGCTATCTTCAGCTCTGCTGGGTCGTTGTTCGCATAGTACAGGGTCGGCGAGAAAGTGGGCCCGTTGGGGTTGATCGTCGAGCCGTTTGGAAGGCTGAGCTGGAAGCCCAACCCAGCGAGGAGACTGATTGCCTGGCTGGGATTGTAGCTGTAAGGCGGCAGATTCGCGGGGTCGTAGTATGGAAGGCCTGGGCTGATAGGACCTACGTATGGAACGCCGTATGGGCCCGTGACGCTGCTGTAGATCTCACTGTAGTTGATGGCGTAGGCGAGTGCCTCTCTGAAGTTGGTCATGTTGTAGGGATACTTCTCCGTGTCGAGTGTTATCATCAGGATCGTGAACTTGGCCGCGTTCGGTTCGCTGACTATCTTGACACCTGGCGAGGCGGCAACCTGGGTGAGATAAACCGGAGAAAGAGCCGGGATGGGTGGCCCCTCTACGAGCGCCGCCTTGTTATCCTCAATGCCTTGGACCATCTGAGAGGCTTCGGTCTCGTACTGTATGATGACGACGGGGATGTGAGGAGGAGTGAGCATGATGTTTGTCTCCGATGCGTTAAGCTTCGCAGCCCAATAGTTGGGATTCGCGTGTAGAACCATTACCTCTGCCGGCGTGTAGCTCTCCACGTAGTACGGGGCCGTGCTCATCGAATGAGTATTCACGTATGTGTTCTGACTGTTGGTTTGCACACCTCCGTTGGCGTCAACGAAACTGGAGTCGATCATGAACGCGGCCGGCGAAGCCAATATCTCCGGGAACGACCTGTACGGGTTCAGCAGGGTGAAACGGACCTCGTAGTTGTTTACAACCGAGACTGCCTGGTCAGGGTAGCTCATAATTGCCTGAATCGTTGAGTTGGAGGGATTGAAGTCGCTCAGGATGCCAGCAAGGTCTTTTGCGGCCTGGGCTTGCCTCAAAGAAGAGTTCGTAGAAGAAAGGGTGTAACCGTTGGCGGCCAGGGCGTTGTCAACCCCGAAGGGAAGGGTGTAACCGGTCGCAACGGCAGTGGTGGCGTTATACAACGTGTTGACAAACCACGACGCACCCACTTGGTTCATTACCATCACCCTGTTGATGCTGAACCAGACGGCGGACGCGTTGAACGGGTGCGCGTTCATGAAGTATGCGTCCTGCCTCAGTGTGAAACTGAACGTTGTATAGTTAGGGGATATGACCCAAGACGAAGCCAGCATCGGAGCAAATTGCGTTATGCTTGTGTAGTTGTAGAGTATCAGCCCCTGATAGACATTGTCCATCACCTCTTCTTCTCCGACGAAGTAGCCGGTTGCGGGGTCGATGGAGGTGGGAGGCTCGTTCTCTATTACTGAGAGCTCGCTTGAGTTGCTCGGCCCGATGGTGGGTCCGGTGGATGTGGTCGTGGTTGGGCTGGTCGAGGTGGTGGTTGTAGGAGTGGTTGACACGCTTGTAGTAGAGGTCGAAGGAGTGGACGAGGTAGTAGTCGTGGAAGACGGTGCAGGGGTGACCGCGAGGTATATGGCCACTCCAGCGACAACTATCACAACGATGGCGACCACGGCCATTACGGCCCGGCTGACCGCCTTCCTATCCAGGCTAGTCTTCAATCGTACAGCCTAGAACGGCGTTGTCTGTCTATTAACCATTATGGCGCAGGTCAGCGGTCATAGAGATAACACGCCACCAGGGATCCATCCTTGTCAAAAAGTGGCGGCTGCGATTCCTTGCACCTCTCCATGACGAACGGACACCGCGGGGCGAACCGGCACCCCTTCGGAAGAGAGACCATGCTGGGCGGCTCTCCGCTCAATGGCTTCGGAAGACTCAGCTCATCCGGCTTCGGAGCAGAAGCGAGGAGTGCTTGCGTGTATGGGTGCCTTGGGTTGCCAAGGACTGATTCCGCCCGGCCGTACTCCGCCACCTTTCCAAGATACATGACCGCTATATTGTCTGCCATGTACCTGGCCACGTTTGGGTCGTGTGTGATGAGGAGGTAGGTGAACCCCTGAGTTTTCTGGAGCCTCACAAGCAGGTTGAGGACCTGCGCCTGGAGGGATACATCAATGGACGAGGTGGGTTCGTCCAGAACGATCACGTCAGGCTTGCTGACTATGGCGCGCGCAACCGCCACCCTCTGCCTTTGGCCCTGGCTCAACTCCGAGGGCCTCTTCCCCGCCAGTTTTTCGCCTAGCCCTACATTCCCCAATGACTCCACCGCTCTTGCGGAAATCTTTTCCCTCTCGAGTTTGCTTTTTCGCAGGGGCTCTGCTACACAGTCTTCGACCTTCATGAAAGGGTCGAGAGAAGAAGTGGGGTCCTGGAAAACCATCTGAAGCCTCCCCCTAAGTTTGCCGTTGTCTTTGAGATGCCTGACCTCCTCCCCCTCCAAGTCAATGCGACCGGAGGTCAGCGTTTCCAATCCGACAACAAGCCTTCCGAGAGTAGTCTTACCCGATCCGCTCTCTCCAAGCAAGACGAGGGTTTCGGCTTTCGCGACGTGCAGGCTGACGTCATCCACCGCATGGACGAATCTCTGAGGCTTTCGTATGACGCGGTCCCAGACGCTCCTTTTCCCCACTGGGAAGAGTTTCACCGCATTTGAGATTACCAGGACGTCTTGGTTAGTTGTCAGGCTCCTCACCGTAGTTTACGCACCTCACAAGCCTGGTGTCTACTCGAACCAATGCTGGGACTTCCTTCTTGCATTGATCGTGAACCAGCGGACACCTGGGCGCAAAAGCGCATATCCCCCCGACCTCATCCCAGCTGAAAGTTCCACTGATGCCAACCAGGGGACCATCGGCCTTGCGCTGCGATGGGAGACTGGTAATCAGCCCGCTTGAGTATGGGTGCTTTGGGGTCCGCATCACCTGCTCGGCAGAACCAATCTCCTGAATCATTCCTCCGTACATCACAGCGATCCTGTCGCAAAACGAGCCCGCTACGACGAGGTCGTGGGTGATGTACATCATCGCCATTTTGCTCTCTTTCACTATTCCCTTCAGGACGTTCAGAACCTGTGCCTGGGAAGTCACATCAAGTGCCGTCGTGGGCTCGTCGGCAATCAGGAGCCTAGGCTTCTCTGCGAGCGCTATGGCGAGCATGATTCTCTGGTTTTGCCCTCCAGATAGTTGGTGCGGGTAGCGTGAAGCGACGTCACTTGCGTCCCCGATTCTGACGCTGGTCAGGTGCTGGTTCACCTCCTGTTCAGCCCTTCGCCTCTCGAACGTTTCTCCACTGCGCCTGCAGCGGACTGCTATTCCCTCGATGATCTGGTCCCTTATCCTCATTAGGGGATTGAGGCTCATCATCGGATCCTGAAAGACCATGAACATGCCCGTCCCCCTCAGTGAGTCTATCTCCGAAGGGCGGGCCTTCAGCATGTCGGTCTCCTCGAATAATATCTTGCCGCCAGTGTAGTGGGCGGGAGGGGTTGCCAATAGGCGCGACACCGCAAGAGCCAGGGTCGACTTCCCTGAGCCACTCTCCCCCACTACCCCGAGGATCTCCCCAGGGCTGATCCCAAAGGAGACATCGTGCAGAGCGTGAACGACCCCAGCCGTTCGATAATCAACCGAAAGACCGCTCACGGTGATAACATCGCTCACGCTATTGCTCTCCTGCGATGACGTCTCTCAGGCCGTCTCCCAGCAGCGCCGTTCCTATGACGACCACGGTAATCACGATTCCGGGCAGGAGGGAGTACCACCAGGATTGCGGGAAGTATTCGAGCCCGAATGAGACCATGCTCCCCCATTCAGGCGCCGGCGGAGGGATGCCGAGGCCCAGGAAGCTCAAGACGGAATACACCAGGATGGAGGAGCCCAAGTCAATCGTCGCGTATGACACTATCGTGTTGAATGTCGACCGCACTATGTGCCTGCGTATTATTTCGAGACCCGAGAGGTCTGAGAGGCGTGCAGCGTCTATGAACTTCATGCTCTTTACGCGTAGTGTCTCACCTCTGAACAATCTCGCGTACGATGGCCACCACACCACGACCAGAGCCATTACTGCGTAGATTGCCTCCCTCCCGAGAGTACTCTCGATTACGAGAGCGAGAATCAGGGCGGGAAAGGCGAGGAACAGGTCTGTGGAGCGCATGCTGACCTCCTCTGTCAACCCTCCGAAGTAGCCCGCCGGGAGACCAACTAAGCTCCCCACCAGGAGCCCTCCTCCAATCACCAGTACCGAGACACCGGCATCGACCGGCGCAGCATACAGAATCCTGCTCCAGATGTCTCTGCCCAAGTCGTCTGTCCCCATCAGGTGAGCAGGGGTTGGCCCGAGAAGCGCCTGGTTCAGAGAGATCTTGAACGGGTCAGAGGGGAGGAGCACCCACCCCAGCGAAGACATGTGAAGGACCATTCCCGCGAACTGGAGCACCCCTTCCAGCACGGACCAGCCGTAGAAGGCGGCTACGATGATTAGGCCCAGGCACGAAGCCGGATTCCTTAGGAGGCTCCAGATGATCGAACGTATTCCCAATGCTCCGTTAGCCCTCCAGTCTCACCCTCGGATCGACAAGGGCATACATCACATCTGCGACGAGATTGATCGACACCACGGAGATTGTGATTACCATCGTGCATCCGACAAGTGTCGGATAGTCATAGTTGTAGAGGGCTGTGGTGATTAGGTAACCCATGCCCTCGTAGCCGAAAACATACTCGACGACCACGGCCCCTGCAATCAAGTATGCGAATGTGAGAGCGATGACGGTGATTACCGGAATCAGAGAGTTCTTGAGCGCGTGCAGGTAGATGGCCCTCCTCGTCCCCACCCCCTTCATCACTGCGGTGCGCACATAATCGGCCTTCAGGGATTCTAGCATGGACGAACGCATGATCCGCGTTATCAGCCCAAACGAGATGAAGGTGAGAGCAACGACGGGGAGGGCCATGTGGATGAGATGCGATTCGACGTAGGGGAAATCTCCGGCCAGGAGCCCGTCTATGAGCGGGAATCCGGTGACAAACGGGGGGGTGGCTAGTGCTGGGTCGGCTAAAAGAGAAGTGGGGAAGTAGTTCAGGTTGTACGAGAATATCAGCTGCAGAATGAGGGAAATGAGAAACGGAGGTGCGCACCAGCCTATCAGGTAGAAGAGTCTGACAGAGTAGTCCCCCTTCTTGTTCCGGTGCGCTGCGGCGAACGCTCCGGTGAAGACCCCTACGAGAACAGATATCGCCATGGCGAAGAACGTCAACTCGAGGGTTCGGGGGAAGTAGGTGGCGATCAGGCTCGCCACGGGCTGCTTAAAGTAGGGAGAAATCCCGAAATTGAAGGTGAGGGCGCCGGTGACGAAGTAGTAGGCCTGGACGTAGAGCGGGTCGTTGAAGTGATACTCGTTCACAATCGCCTGAACGACAGACTGTGCGGCGTGCGGACCGGCCCAGACCGCCGCCGGATTCGGGGCTAAGAAGTGTGTGAGGAAAAAGACGAGCAAGACCGAAAGAACAACCAGTAGAACCGAGTAGAGGGCTCTCCGAATAATGTAGCCGACTAGGCCCATTCTAGATTGGACATCCCCCTAATGGCAGCCGAGAGGCCGGCGGTTTGTGGCAAGGGTTCGGCGCTTCTAGAGTCATCCCGCTGATGGTGCTCTTCTTGGTCTCGACATGCAGCCGCATCCCGCTGTCACGAATCCAATCTTCAATGACGAAGCGATCAACGACAGCAGGGCCTGAGCGGCATAATAAAGCATTAGAGAAAGTCCACGTCGGTGGAGAGGTGGGGTTTTCCGTTTGGAGGAGGAGTGTTTCTTGTCTCAAATCTTAATAATTGAAATCGCAGGCAAGACGACATGCTTCGTCGATCAAGAGCGGGTGTAACATGAGCAAGGAACACCATAAGATTATGGTAGTCAATCCGATCCTTACGACCGTCTTCGATGAATTCGACCAAAAGTTCCTGCAGGAGAGGGCCGGACCTCAGTTCACCGTGGAAATCAGTAGCCTCACAAGCGGCGTGGAGACGATAGAGGGCGACTACGATGACGTCCTGTGCGCACCATTTGTAGTCGACAAGGTCCTGGAAGCGGAGAGCCAGGGGTATGATGCCGCCATCATAGACTGCTTTCTTGACCCGGGCCTCGCAGCAGCAAGAGAAGCTAGCGACATAGTGGTCGTCGGGCCGGGGGAGGCTTCGATGCTGCTTTCGCTGACACTCGGGGACTCGTTCAGCATACTGTCAACTTCGGCGAAGAAGTACAAGAGCTACGTTCCCAATTCTAGGGTCAGGCAGCTCGGGCTTTCGGAGAGGTTCGTCTCCGAATGGGGAGCGGGATTCACGGTCGCGAGCATTCCAGAAAACACCGAAAAGATTGCGGCTCAACTTGCGGACGCGGCGATGGAGATGCGGGAACAGGACGAACCAGACGTCATAATCCTCGGATGCACGGGCCTTTCCAGAGTTGTTGACATGGTCGCACCGAGAGTAGACGTCCCGGTCATCGACCCGTCCATAGCTGCGTTGAGCATGGCACAGGCTCTGGTGTTATCGAAGTTCAAACAGAGCAGGGCGAGCTATCGCCGGCCGGGAAAGAAGACGAGGAAGATTCCAGGGACGACCTTCCTGAAGTAATCGTCGCCGCCCTCCGCTAGTAACCTAGGGAAAGCAGTCGAGCGGAATCATGGTTCCTACGACCCAGTTGGGCTTATCGACGACCTCGTGAACCCTGACATCGGCGGCCACGCTGCAGAGCACATAGGCCTCCTCTCTGCTTAGACCATACTCTTCGGTTAGATGCCCGATCATGTTCATGACTGACTCCTTTGCCGCTTCCATCAGGTCGCTGGATATCCCGGTTGCTGCGTAGTACCCTTTCTTCGCCCTCTTGTCTCCCTTTGTATAGAACCTTGGCCACTTGAGATTCGAACCTTTCTTCAGATGGAACCTCAGCCTGGCGGTTCCTGCGCATTCAATCGCGCTGATGCACACCTCTCCGTCCCCCATGGCCGCGTGAACGTCTCCGACGGAGAACAGGGCGCCGTCAACCCAGACGGGTAACTCCAGCTTGCTCCCCGCCGTCAGGTGCCGCACGTCGAGATTGCCGCCATGTTTCCCCGGTGGAGCAACGTCGAAGAACCCCCTTTCCGGAGGAGCGACGCCCATCACACCACAGAAGGGCCTGATTGGTATCTTGATTCCCTTCTCGAATCGCGCGTATCTTGGGTTGTCAAGCTGCCATTTGTACAGATAGTGCTTGTCGAACCCTTCAAGCAGGCCGAACTCGGGGGAGATCGAAGTCCATCCAAAGTTTTCGTTCCTGACCTTCAGCACCTCCACCACAAGAGAGTCTCCTGGCCTGGCCCCCTTGACGAAGACGGGTCCGGAAAGCGGATAGAGCTTCGAGCTATCGAACCTTCTCATGTCTTCAGACTTCCAATCGCTCGTTATCTGCCAACTGCCAACGTCGTTGATTTCGAACTCGACCGTGTCCCCGGGCTTTATGGACAGGGCAGGCTTGTGGGACCTGCTCCACTTGTAGTGAAAGGTGTCTTTGCTTATGCTGTAGAGGGTCAGGACTCTTCCTCTCCACTTATCGATGCCGTGCGGAGGGCTTGGTCAGAGTTCTCGTCAATTCCCTAAGCGCCGGATGGACGTAACTCCCTCCCTGGATTATAATCTGGCCATCAGCTTCCAGGGTCGGTTTCAGTGTTATCCCATCTGAATGCGAGATGGCCCTGGTGTTTAGAGCTCGGAAGCTCTCGGCCTGGTTCCCGAGGCCCCATTCAAGAACGCCCCAGACCCTTTCGTCTTCTAGGACATTTCCCGTCAGCTTAGCTCCCGGGTTGCAGCCGTAGGAAAGATGGGCAAGGATGTACATGTTTTCGTCCTTGAGACTTGAAAGCCATCGCTCATAGATTCTAGCAGATTCACCGCCGTGTATTCTCTGCACTCTCCCGTTTCTAACCTCCAGCTTCAGCGCTT
>Ga0187772_10000968_pt1 | contig 13233 bp, 8 predicted proteins | sample 0116_SJ02_MP15_2_FD_133137 | JGI IMG/M metagenome (GOLD analysis project Ga0187772, IMG submission 133137) | Tropical peat soil microbial communities from peatlands in Department of Meta, Colombia - 0116_SJ02_MP15_20_MG | ecosystem: Environmental > Terrestrial > Soil > Wetlands > Peat | place... | reverse complement strand
CGGCTCGGGATCTTTGGGCTGCAACGTTTCTGCCTGACGATAGGCCGCAACCGCCTCGTCCGGCTTCATCTTCTCAAGCACCTGGCCGAGGGAGAGCCACGCCCGCTCATGGCCCTCGTCCACGTGGCTCGTGGGTTTCAACTTGGTTGCGGAACGCAGGAATTGCTCGGCGTCGGGCTGGCCAGTTTTTGCCAGCTGAATGCCGAGGTTCAGGGTGGATTCGAATACATCCGGCTTCGCCGCTACCGACTTGCGATATGCCGCGATCGATTCGTCGGTTTTGCCCAGCCCGTTCTCAACGAATCCCAGATCAAACCAGGCCTCGTAATTCGCCGCATCGCTCGCGACCACGTTCTTGAGGAGCGGTTCGGCCGAGGCGTAGTCGCGCTTCTGGATCAGATCCTCAGCCTGGGCGAGTTCGGGCGACGCCGACTCTTCCCCGACGCGCGTGTGGCGGACCGCATGCCCGGAATTCGCATCCGGTTTGTGATGCGGCTGGCTGGACGATGTGCCCTGCGTCTGCCCGGCCGGCACTGCTTGCGATTGCGAGTCCTGTTGCAGAGGGGATGTCGCGCCGTCTTGCGCAACCGTGCTCGACGCCCCGGCCGTCGCAATGGCAGCGGCCAGCGCGACCATTCTGAAACTACGAGTGTCCATTAGAGCGCGAATTGCCATTTCCGTTGAGCAGGTGCGCCAGGTATTTTCCCGTATAAGAACCCGGCAGTTTGGCGATCGCTTCGGGCGGACCGGTGCCGACGATCTTGCCGCCGCGATTGCCGCCTTCGGGCCCGAGATCAATCACCCAATCGGCCGTCTTGATTACCTCAAGGTTGTGCTCGATTACGACGATCGATCCCCCTGCCTCAATCAGACGGCGGAAGGCGGCCAGAAGTTTGCTGACGTCGTCAAAATGCAAGCCGGTGGTCGGTTCGTCGAAGATGTAAAGCAGGCGTTGCCGGGCCCTGGCTTCATTTCCGCGTCCGGTTCGCCCCGTATCGCGCGTGACAGGCTGAAGATGTGCTGCCAGCTTCATGCGCTGCGCTTCGCCGCCGGAAAGCGTCGTCGCAGACTGGCCGAGGCGCAGGTATCCTAGCCCAACTTCTTCTAGAGAGCGCAGCTTCTCGGTGACCTTGGGCGCCTCGGCAAAGAATTTCAGTGCCTCTTTCACGGTCAAGTTCAGGATGTCGTGAATGTTCTTGCCACGGTATTTCACTTCCAGCACCTGGGGCTTATAGCGCGTGCCTTTGCATTCTTCGCAGATCAGTTCCACATCGGCGAGAAACTGCATCTCCACGGTCACCGTGCCGTCGCCCTGGCAGGTTTCGCAGCGTCCACCGGGAATGTTGAAGGAGAAATGTCCGCCGGTGAAGCCGCGTTTCTTTGCTTCGGGCAGGGAAGCAAACAGATCGCGGATCGCGTCAAATGCCTTGATGTAGGTGACGGGATTCGAGCGCGGCGTGCGACCGATCGGAGATTGATCGACCAGCACCACTTCATCGATGTACTGATCGCCAACCAGGCTCTCCCAGCTCGCGGCCGGTCCGCCGGTGCCGTTGCTCGGCTGCTGTTTGGCCTGGGCCAGCGCGCGATAGAGCACCTGATGCAGCAAGGTCGACTTGCCTGATCCGGAAACGCCGGTGATGGCGACGATCATGCCGAGCGGGATGCTGATGTTGACGTCTTTCAGGTTGTTGGCGCGTACGCCGCGAATCGTGATTTGCTGTGTTCCCGGCTTGCGTCGGACCGCCGGCGCCACGATGCGCAAGTCTTCCGAAAGGTAGCGCCCGGTCAAAGAACTCGGGTTGTGAACGATCTCGTCGTAGGATCCCGCGGCGACCAGCTTCCCGCCGTTTTCGCCCGCGCCCGGCCCGAGATCGAGGATGCGGTCGGCGGCCCTCATGATGTCGGGATCGTGCTCGACCACGAGGATGGTGTTTCCCAGATCGCGGAGATCGTGCAGGATCTTGATCAGCCGGTGGGTATCGCGCGGATGCAGGCCGATCGAGGGCTCATCGAGCACATAGAGTGTTCCCACCAGGCGCGATCCGAGCGAAGTCGCCAGTTGAATGCGCTGCGCCTCGCCGCCGGAAAGCGTCGAGGAGAGCCGGTCAAGCGTGAGGTATTCCAATCCAACTTCATTCAGAAAGCGCAGCCGCTCGCGAATTTCCTGCAGTAACTTGTCAGCCACCTCGGCCTCTTGCCGCGTGAGTTCGAGTTGCGAGAAAAAGCGGAACGCATCTTCTACAGTGAGGCCAGAAAGCTCGCAGATGTTGCGGCCGTTGATCTTCACCTGGCGCGCTTCCATCCGGAGGCGCTTGCCGTTGCAATCCGAGCACAGCGAGTAACCGCGATAGCGGCTGAGGAATACCCGCACATGCAGCTTGTATTTCTTGCGCTCGAGATGCTGAAAAAATCCGCGCACGCCAAGGAACTTCCCCTCACCGTTGAGAACCTTGTTGCGATGCTCTTCCTGCAGATCATCCCAAGCCATGTCCAGGGGAATGCCGGCCGCCTTCGCGTAACGCTTCAGGTCGGTGAAGAGTGGGCGATATTTCGGCTTGGTCCAGGGCTCGATCGCGCCTTCGGCCAGGGTTTTTCCCCTGTCGGGGATGACTAGGTCGAGGTCGAAGTCGATCGTGTTGCCGAATCCCTGGCATCTCGGACAGGCTCCGTAAGGGTTGTTGAAGGAAAAAAGTCGCGGCTCGGGTTCCTCATAACGCAAGTTGCAATGTTTGCATTCAAATCGCTGCGCGAAACGCAGCCGAGAGAGCCGTTGGCCCTCGCCCGGAGCTTCAAAGATCACTTCGCCAGATTCACGGTACGCCGTCTCTACGGCGTCGACGATCCGGGAACGCGCATCAGCCGAAACGGTGAGCCGATCAACCAGCACAAACACGGGCTCGGCGAAATCAACGTCCAGCAGCGACTCCGGCGTTGAGAATTCGAAAACCTGCCCGCCTTGATAGAGGCGATTGAATCCGGCCTTGCGCAGATCGAAAAGCCGGGTCTTGAGCGCGTCGCTCAAACCCTGGGTTGCCCCAACCTTCTCGCGGTCTTTGCGAGAAGGTGAGGACTTTCGAGCCGGGCGTGCGTCTTTTTCCTCGGGTGCCTGCGTCCCAACCCCTGGTCTTTGGAGAGGAAACAAAACCTGCAGCCGTGTGTCAGGATCTAACGCCAGAATCGCGCCCGCAACCTCGTCGACAGTATCTTTCTTCACCTCGCGCCCGCAGTTCTCGCAATATGTCCTCCCAATCCGGGCGAATAACAGCCGCAGATAGTCGTAAATCTCCGTCGCGGTGGCCACCGTCGATCGGGGATTCCGCGTCGTATTCTTCTGCCGGATCGCCACCGCCGGCGCGATGCCGTCAATCGTATCGGCGTCGGGCTTTTCGATCCGCTCCAGGAACTGCCGCGCGTACGCAGACAACGACTCGACATAACGCCGCTGCCCTTCCGCGTATATGGTATCGAAGGCAAGCGACGACTTTCCCGAGCCGGAAACTCCCGTAACCACGGTCAGCGTATTGTGCGGAATCTCAAAATCTATGCCCTTTAGGTTATGCACACGTGCGCCGCGTACAACGATGCTTTCCGTTGGTTTGACGTTGGAAGGGATGGGGTCAGCAGACATCGGGTCCGATTCGGGGGCCTCGCCATGAGTGCAATGCTCCTAGAGCATTCCAGAGGCTCAGCCGAATCTTTTATTATAAGGCAGATTTCAAAAGGAGGATTTGATCGTGGAAGCAGGTGACGGGAATCAGTCGGCGGCGTTTTCTTTTTCCCGATCCCGCAACTTGCCATAACGAAACGCGCAACCGACGCCAACAGTCATCGCTCCGAGAGGAGGCACCAGAAGGATGAGAATCGCCCGGCTCAGGGCGCGCTGTCCCTCCTTTGGTGCGCCTTTGGCACTCGTATAGCACATCGCGCAGCCTTGGGAGAATGCGGGCGCCGTCAAGAGTACCAGTATTAACCCCAGCAGTAGGGAAGCGCATCGCGCTGGCCATGGACCTCGCCGCCTCGATTCCTGCGCCCTAAGAATCATCATTTCACTCCCAGGTGGATGATTCGATCGGCATCCGGGAAGAAAAAGAAATACATGATGATGAAGCACGCCGTCACCGAAATCACCAGCAGCCAGCGCATCAACGCCTTTTCGAACTTGAGGTGCATGAAGTACCCGATGATCAGCGCCGACTTGATTACCGACAGCACCAGCAGAATCTCCAGCATACGCACCGGCTGGAACACCTGTTTGTAGGCGAGAATCACTTCGACCGCCGTCAGGACCAGCAGCGCTCCCCATACCCAGAAATACTGCCCCTTGGCGTCATCGTGATGGGCTGCAATGTCGTGCATTATCGATATCCTCTCAGCGAATTGTCATCCTGAGCGAAACGCTTTTTGTTTCGCGAAGGACTTGGGCGAGCCGCGTTTGGCTCGCATCCGCATTGTGCTCCTCAGATCCTCGTCGACATCAGATACACCAGCGGGAAGATGAACATCCACACCAGATCGACAAAGTGCCAGTACAGACCGGAAACTTCCACATCGTGCGCGTCATAATCTTTGGGCTTAAGGAGCAGAATAATCGCAGCCACGATCAGACCGATCAGCAGCGCGTGGATCCCATAGTGAAAGACATTGTCGGAGGGGATCAGCAAAAATCCCGCCAGCCAGATCGCGCCCAGAATCGGTAGAAACAACTTGCGGAGGGAAACCACGCCCAGATAGATCACTCCGATCGTCACGTGCAGCATGTGCATCGCGGTGAGTCCGAAGAAGGTCGCAGGGAACTGCGGAACGTTCTTGGAAACCTCGGCCAATTCGCCCGCGGCAGCGCTGGCCGGCTGGGGAAAGCCGGGTACGGTCAGTCCTTCGCCGATCAGCTTGGTCCATTCCATCGCGTGCAACACAATGAATGCCGTGCCGAAAGCCATGGTCGCCAGCAGCCAGATGCGGGTCCAGACCCGATCGCCGCGCTGCGCCGCAAACACTCCCAGGACCATGGTCAGCGAGCTGGAGAGCAGGCACGCGGTCATGATCGTGGCGTTGGTGATGCTCGCCACGTGGAAGGGTGTCGGCCACGCTGTGTAGATGCGGTTGTAGCTGAAGGCAAATAGCAGCGCCCCGAAGGTCAGCGAGTCGGAAGCCAGAAACAGCCACATGCCGACCTTCTTCGAATAGGCGCCGAACAGCGGAGCTTCGTAAGCGCCGGGCGCTGCGTGACCTGCGTGCGCCATGGCATTGTGCTCCAAAGTGGCGTCAGCCATTGCTCAAGTCCCCTTTAACAAGTCTCAAAGTAGCAAAGCTTCATGGTTTCAAGTCGCCGGTTTGCATGTTCGCGCCCGGCGAAACTTTGAAACCTGCAAAATTTTGAAACCCTGTTTTTATCTCGCCAATCCTAACAACGCAAAGATATAAATCCACAGCACTGCCATGAAATGCCAGTACCATGCCGTGATATCGACGGCGATCCGCCGCGTCTCGAGGGGTTTGTGCCAGATCGAAGAGCTCGCCGCCCACAGCAGCGCGATCAACCCTCCAGAGAGGTGCACCGCGTGCGTGACTGTCAGCAGAAAGGCGAACGAGCTGCTGGGATTCGTGTTCATGTAAAAGCCGCGATTATGCAGCTCACCCCATGCCAGCCACTGGCCCACGAGGAAGGCTATCCCCAGCACAACCGTGATTTCCAGCCAGGGAAAAGATTTCTCGTTTCCGAGGGAAACTCCCGGAATGGAAGCCACCGGAGCTAAAGCCGCCTGCCGAGCCGCCTGCCGCCGCGCCAGCTCCATCGAAATGCTGCTGATCAAAAGAATGGCGGTGTTGATCGCCAGCAGCAGCCAGGGCAAATGCACTTCTCCCCAATCGCGGATATAGCTATTCGAGGCATCGTCAAACGTCGGCAGGCCCTGCCGCACGACGTAGGCGCTGGTCAGCGAGATAAAGACCATGCAGACGGTAACGATCGCGCAAATCAGGCCGAGGCGGGCTCTCCGCAACCGAGCGCCATAATCGGGAATGCCGGAACCGCGCCCGTCGTCTCCCCCGCCGCATGGCGGGACCGGTGGCTTGTGGTCGTGGCCTATGTGATCAACCGGAGAATGAGGGGTATAGGTCGCCATAACTACTTAGTGCATCAATGCGCTGTGCTGGTTGCCGGAGCGGTTTGCATGACGTAATCCTTGGCCGCGCCGGGCACGCCATATTCATACGGCCCATGATGGACTACCGGTGTCACGCCGCCGAAATTGTCGTGCGGCGGCGGAGTCGTCGTAGTCCACTCCAGTGTCGTTGCGTCCCACGGGTTGTCGCTGGCCTTCGGACCCTTGAAAATGCTCCAGAACAGGTTAATGACAAAAATCAGCTGCGCCGACACCGTGATGATCGCCGCATACGTCATGAAGGTCTGCAGCGGAATCAGCTTGGCCTGGTATGCGACCTCGGTGAACTGCGAGTAGCGCCGCGTTTGTCCGGCCAGACCGAGATAGTGCATCGGCATGAAGATCGCGTAGGTTCCGGCGAGCGTGATGAAGAAGTGAATGCGTCCCCAGGTCTCGTTCATCATGCGCCCGAACATCTTCGGAACCCAGTAGTAGGTCGCGGCGAAGATTCCAAAAATCGCCGCTACGCCCATGATCAGGTGGAAGTGCCCGACTACGAAGTACGTGTCATGCAAAGGGATGTCGAGCACTGGCTGCGCCAGGAACGGCCCGCTCAATCCTCCCGACACGAACAAAGACACAAAGCCGATGGCGTAGAGCATTGGCGTCTGGAAGCGAATGTGGCCCTTCCACATCGTGCCCAGCCAGTTGAACGTCTTGATCGCAGACGGCACGCCAATGCACATGGTCAGAATCGAAAATGCGAAGGCGGAGTAGGGGCTCATCCCGCTCATGAACATGTGATGGCCCCACACCATGAAGCCGAAGAATCCGATAGCCAGCATGGCGTAGACCATCGCTTTGTAGCCGAAAATCGGCTTGCGCGAGAAGGTCGAAAGAATCTGCGACGTTACACCCATACCGGGCAGAATCGCGATGTAAACCTCAGGGTGCCCAAAGAACCAGAACAGGTGCTGCCAGAGCAGCGGTGAGCCGCCCTTATGCCCAAGGATCTGGCCGTTCACCACAACGAGAGGTACATAAAAGCTCGTGCCCATGTTTCGGTCGAGCAGGAGCAAAATGCCTGCCGACAGCAGGACTCCGAACGCCAGCAATCCAAGAATCGCGGTAATGAACCACGACCACACCGTCAGCGGCATGCGCATCAGGCTCATGCCCTTGGCACGGAGGTCGAGCGTAGTGGTGATGAAGTTCAGCGCGCCCATCAGCGACGCGATGCAGAAAATCGCGATGCTGGTAATCCACAAATCGGCGCCCAATCCTTCACCGGGCCCGGCCGACTGCAGTGCGCTGAGCGGGGGATATCCCGTCCAGCCGTGCAGCGGTGCGCCGCCGGTCACAAAGAACGCCGCGATGATCACGACGAATCCAACAAAAGTTGTCCAGAACGACAGCATGTTGAGGACGGGAAACGCCATGTCCGGCGCGCCAATCTGAATCGGAAGAACATAATTGCCGAAACCACCCTGTGGCGCCGTCGTCAGTACGAAAAACACCATGATCGTGCCATGCATGGTCAGCAGGCTGAGATAGGTCTCAGGCTTGATCTCGCCAACCAGCGGCAGCACGGCATTCGGCCAGATCATGTGAATGCGCATCAGCAGCGAGAGGATCATCCCCACCCACACCGCAGTGAGCGCGAGGAAGAAATACTGAATGCCGATGACCTTGTGATCGAGGCTGAAAATGTACTTCCGGATGAACCCTTGAGGAGCGTGCGAATGAACCGTAGCCGGCGTCGCCATTTTACTGTTTCTCCGCCTCCCGCGCCGCCAGCCACTTGTCGAAATCTTCCTGGCTGACGACATGAACCATGCCGTGCATCTTGTAATGCCCGAGACCGCAGAGTTCCGCGCAGGCGATCTCGTACTCGCCGATGACCGTCGGTTTCAGGTGCATATGAATATCGAGCCCGGGCACGGCGTCCTGCTTGAAACGGAATGAAGGCACAAAGAAACTGTGAATCACATCGACCGCCCGCAGGCTCAGATCGACCTCGCGGTTCACGGGCAGATACATGGTGCCGGTGACGACATCATCCTTTGCCGCAGGATCGGAAGTGTCGAGTCCGACGGCGGCCTCGCCACCTGCCGACGGGTCCATCAGTTTGGGATTCGTTCTGCCGTATTTCCCATCCGGCCCGGGATAGCGGAAGTACCAGGCAAACTGCATTCCGGTGACTTCGACCTGCAGCGCTCCCGCTTCTGCGGGCTCGAAACGCTGGCTGGCCCACACCCGGCTGCCCATCAGATTCAGCCCGATGAAAAGGATCGCCGTGAGAGTCGTCCAGAGGACCTCGAGAGTGGTGTTACCGTGCGAATAACTCACGGGTGGAGAACTGGGTTTCTCGCGGTATCTCCAGACGATGTAGCCGAGCCCGAGTTGGGCCGCGAGAAAGATGATACCCATCAGGATGAAGGTGAGAGCAAATTGTCCGTCGATCCACTGTGCGGCGGCGGCTGCCCCAGCTGGCAGCCACCATGTTTTGGCGACGAAGAAATACGTGCTGGCGAAGGTGATCAGCCAGATCAGCACCAATAACGCGAGGCCCATTCCCCAGTACCCCCCGATCAGGGACGTTCTTGAAAGGATTTCCCCACGGCCGATGCCGCGTCCCACAACGCAACATCAGTCGGCGGCGAGTGTATCACAGCCGCTCGCGAAAATGACAAGTGGGTGCCGAGAAAAAAACTGGGCCTCGCGCTATTTCTCCGTCCACTCGGGAACGCGGCCCGGCGTCCAGGGTGCACCAGCGGATTCCATGTCTTTCTCCAGCTTGGCGAGATCGACTTCGACGAGCGTATGCAACTTTGCCAACTGATCCGTGAACTCCGAGCCTGCAATCGTGTAGTCATCAATGTGCGACTGGGTTGGTTTGGCCAGCGAGAAGCGCTCGCCATCCATGATGGAGCCCACGCGGTCGGCGATCGACGAAGGAACGTTCTCTTGTAGCCGTGCCATGACCACGTCGCCGCGAAGTGCCCGCAGAATCTCGCGGTCCTGCTGCTCGAGCGAATCGGCGACGGCGCCCAGCTTTTTCTCGGCGGCGGGCGTCTCGCGCAACGCATCGCGGATTTTCTTCAAACGCGATTCGACGTCTTCGGCGGTCTGCTGCGCTCCATAGACCGCACGATACAGGCGCGCTACTTTGCGTAGAAATTCCTCCTGCGCCGCTCGATCCGCCGCGCTCATCGATGCCGAGCCTTCCGTCGCCACTTTGAACGACTGCGGCCCGGCAACTTCGGTCACGCCCCCATTCACTTTTTCGAACAGCCGCACTGAATAGTTGCCCGAAAGCACCAGCGGACCCAGATCGGCGGTGTCAACGAAGTCTCCTTCGGGCGCTTCATGGCTCGGCACTCGTGCCGCCGGATAGCGGAGATCCCACGCGACACGCTGGAACCCAGAATCCGCGCTGCCGTCGACGCGACGAATCGCATCCCCGCTTTCGTCGTAGACGATGAAATAAAGTTCCGGCTTTGCTTCTTCGGCCTCGGCACGCAACTCATCATGCGTCGGATAGGGAAGCGTCTCGTTTTTCTTCGCTGCTTCTTTCTCCGCCTCCTGCCGCTTCTCCTTTTTCGTCTTGATCTTGTCTTTCAGATACGCCGTGAACACGGCCCCATACGGCGGGTTCTCAGCCCTGTAAAACGCGTCGCCCTGAAATCCCTTGTCCGGCTCTCCCAGGGGATGTCGTTCGATGTACAAGAGCGCGTCTTTCACAGGGAATAGCGCGGCTGACTGTTCGGTCGAATCGGCTTTGAGCTGCCTTAGCGGCGAGATGTCATCGAGGACGTAGAATCCGCGCCCGAAAGTCGCGATCACCAGATCGCCTTCCCGCGTCTGAATCACCATGTCACGCACGGCAATTGTCGGCAGCCCACCCTTGAGCTGCACCCAATGCTGCCCGCCGTTGATCGAGAAGAATGCGCCAAACTCCGTCCCGGCAAACAATAAATTCGAATTTACCGTGTCTTCGGCAAATGCCAGCACCGGCCCGTTTTCGGGCAGATCGCTGGCAATCGACGTCCACGTTTTGCCCGCATCGGTAGACTTCAGCAGATACGGCTTGAAGTCTTCGTTTTTGTGATTGTCAAAGGCCGCGTAGACGGTGTTGGCGTCGTGATTCGAAGCCGCCAGCCGGCTGACATACGTCATGTCCGGAATGCCGGGGAATTTCTCATACTTCGTCCAGCTCTGTCCGCCGTCGCTTGTGACCTGAATCAGTCCGTCGTCGGTGCCGACGTAGATCAGGCCTTCTTTTTTGGGCGCCTCCGCCAGCGCCACGATATTTCCGTAGAACGATGTCGACTGATTCTTCGCCACCGCATCCGGGCCCCACACTTTACCCATCACCGGCAGCTTGTTGCGGTCGATCTGCCGCGTCAGGTCGCCGGAGATGGGCTTCCAGGTATCACCGCGATCATCGCTGCGAAATAGCTTGTTGGCTGCGAAATACAGCCGTGTGTGCGAATGCGGGCTGATGATGATCGGCGAATCCCAATTCCAGCGGAGAGGAGGCTCATCCTTGCCTTCGAGCGGCTGCAGCACAAGTTCCTGGCCGCTGGCCTTGTCGTAGCGCACCAGTACGCCATACTGCGACTCTGAATAGACCGTGTTTGAGTCGACTGGATCGACCTGCGAGCGGAAGCCATCGCCTCCGGTGGTCACATACCAGTCGGAATTCACGATGCCGTTGATGTTGCGTGTTCCCGCCGGCCCGCACCACGAAAAATTGTCCTGCGTTCCGCCGCAGACGTCATAAAACGGGCTCGCGTTCGAGACCGCCACGTCGTAGAACTGCACCGTCGGCAGATTGGCCTTGAACTCCCATGTCTTGGCGTCATCCCAGGTCTCATACAGTCCGCCGTCAGAGCCGAGCAGCCAGTGCTTCGTGTCGTCGGGATCGATCCACATTGCGTGATTGTCGCCGTGATGATTTTTTTCGTTAATCTTATGCAGCGTCTTGCCCCCGTCGAGCGACTCGCGCAACTCCACGTTCATGACGAAAATTCTCTCCACGTTTTTCGGGTCTGGCACGATGCGCGCATAGTACATGGCGCCCGCGTCGAATTCATTGCGCCGCTCCCACGTCGCACCCTTGTCACCGGATCGGAAGATACCGCCTTTGCCGTCGGCCGCCTCGATCGCCGCATAGACGACGTTGGGATCCGCCGGGGAAACCGCCAGCCCGACGCGTCCCAGATCGACGCTCGGCAGGCCTTCCTTCAACTTGTTCCACGTTGCGCCCGCGTCGGTCGATTTGTAGATGGCGCTCTCCGGGCCGCCGTCGATCAGCGTGAAGACATGCCGCCGACGCTGATACGTGGCCGCATAAACGATGTCTGGATTCGAAGGATCGAGCTGCACATCGACCACGCCCGTGTTCTCGCTGATCGTCAGGACCGCTTTCCAGGTCTTGCCGCTGTCGGTCGTCTTGTAGAGTCCCCGATCGCCGCCCGGTCCCCACAGTGGTCCCTCCGCCGCAACGTAGACGACTTTCGAATCGCGCGGATCGATCGCGACCCTCCCAATATGCTCCGATTTCTTCAGGCCCAGATTCTGCCAATTCTGGCCGCCGTCGTCGGAGCGATAAATGCCGTCGCCGTAGCTCACGCTGCGCTGTGAGTTGCTCTCGCCCGAGCCCACCCACACGACCGAGGCATCTTTGGGATCGAGTGCCACCCAGCCGGTCGAATACGACCCTTCCTTCTCGAACACCGGCGTCCATGTCGTGCCGTCGTTGACCGTCTTCCACACGCCGCCCGAAGCGACGCCCACGTAAAACTCGTCGGTCTTTTTCGGATTGACCGCAAGCGACATCACCCGTCCGGAAGCCACGGCCGGCCCGATCGAGCGGAACTTCAGGCCGGAGAACGTGTCGGCGGTCATGCCGCCCGGCTTTTTTTCTTCTTCCTTTTTCGGCTCTTCCTTCTTCTCGTCTTTTTTCGCTTCTTTCTTCACCTGCTTCTTTGCTGGCGGCGTGGCTGCAGGTCTATCGGCATCGGGACTCTGTGGCGTTGAATTCGGAGTCTGTTGCGCCATGAGGGAGGCTGTCAGCACAAAGAGGCAGAAGAGGGCGGCAATTCGGTTCATGATGTTCTCCGCACGCGTCGAGAGCGCAGCCCGCAACAAGCCTTGCGTTCTTTGCGATCTCAGCGGTGAAAGATTTGGCAAAACCGATATGTATACAGGAAGCAGCCCTGCTTCAGGAAGGATTTTCACTCTGCACTCGCGGGATTCTTTGCGGTGAGAGCTTTCCAGCTACAATCCCAATCATGACCGGCAAGGTTCACGGCCACGAAACTCCAGACGTCCCGCTCAAAAAGAATTATTGTTTTGCCTGCGGCCCCGATAATCCCGAAGGCATGCACCTGCAGTTCACGCTCGACGAAGAACGCCATACCTTCGTCTGCCACTTCGAACTGGGCAAGCGCTACACCGGGCCTCCCGGCCACTGCCACGGGTGCATTATTGCGACCATCCTCGACGACGCCATGGGAAAGGTGAACAAATTGCGCAACGTCGTCGCCGTAACTAAAGAAATGACGGTCGAATACCTGAAGCCCGTGCCGCTCCACAAACCGCTGCGAGCCGAGGGCAGGGAAGTCTCCGTGCACGGCCGCCAGCATGTGAATATGGCCGAGATCATGAACGATCAGGGCGAAGTCCTTGCGCGCAGCCGCGGCATCTTCATCGCCATCGATCCGGAAAAGATGTTCGGGAAGTTCGTCGAACGATAGCCTGGCCCAGATTTTTCCCTGTAGTTATCTGGTTGACTTTTTGTCCAGTGCCCCGTCCAAAGCCCATGCGCCTGGTCCAATTTGCCGCCCTGGCGATCGGTTTAAGTGCAGCCGGCTGGGCCCAGTTGGCAAAAGAGCCGCTCAAGAGCGCTGCCGAAGTTCTCGATCGCTACCAGCAGGCCCTCGGCGGCCCCCAGGCGATCCGGAAGGTCCAATCGGAGACCGTTCACGGAGAAATCGAGGCCACAGGCATCTCCGCCAAGGCCACCTTCGTCTATTACGCAAAGCCGTTCAAGACCTTGATCAAGGTCAAGCATCCGGATGGAGGCGAAGTCATTGCGGGATTCGACGGCAAAACATCATGG
>Ga0187772_10000967_pt1 | contig 13238 bp, 13 predicted proteins | sample 0116_SJ02_MP15_2_FD_133137 | JGI IMG/M metagenome (GOLD analysis project Ga0187772, IMG submission 133137) | Tropical peat soil microbial communities from peatlands in Department of Meta, Colombia - 0116_SJ02_MP15_20_MG | ecosystem: Environmental > Terrestrial > Soil > Wetlands > Peat | place... | reverse complement strand
TCTGTTTGAGGTTCTCGGTGATGAGTCGCTCGCGCTCCGCGTACGGGCCCGAGCTCGCCGGCGCGAACGGCCCGACGTTCGAGGGCGCAGTCGCGGGCGATTCGGCCGGGGGCGCGTTCGTCGCGGTCATGGAGCTTAGGACGAGGGCTCGCCCTATAAGGATGCGTCCTGGCCGAGTTACCCCGGCTTCACGGCCGCCGGATACCCGTTTAAGCGGTCCCCCCGTGACGGCCCCCGTGAAGGACGTCCATGCCATGGCTCCCGTCCGCGGGCGCCTTCGCCTTCGGTCGGTCGGCCTCTCGGGCATCCGCAAGCCGCTCAACGTGCAGCGGCCGGACCGGGTGAACACGCTCGCCGTGACGTTCCACGTCGCGGTCGACCTCCCCTCCAGCCGGAAGGGCTCCGACCTGTCGCGCAACGCCGAGATCCTCGCCGAGATCGTGGACGAGACGGTCACGCAACCGGTCGATAGCCTCGAGACCGCCTGCCGGTCGATCGCGCGGGAGCTCCTCGCCCGGCACTCCTACGCGACGGAAGCGTTCGTCGAAGCCTCGGCCGAATACTTCCTGCGCCGGGGGATATCCGAGGAGAAGCGGAGCTTCGAGGACTACACCCTCGTCGCCGAGGCCCATGCGCGACGCGGCCCCGATGGCTCGGTCTCCGTCGAGCGGGCGGTCGGCGCGGAAGCGATCGGGATGACCGCGTGTCCGTGCGCGATGGAGACGTGCCGGGAGGCGCTGTCCCAGGAGTTCCCGCAGCTCCGCTCGCCCGAGCTCCGAGACCTTCCAATGATCACGCACAACCAGCGCAACCGCACGCGGCTCGTCTTCGAGCTCGAGGACGGAGCGAGCGTCGAGGCCGACGACTTGATCGACGCGATCGAGAGCGCCCAGTCGAGCCCGACCTACGCGATCCTAAAACGCGGGGACGAGGGAGCGGTCGTGCTCGGCGCCCATCGGCGGCCGAAGTTCGTGGAGGACGTGCTGCGGGACCTCCTCGCAAGCCTGCCCGCACGGTTCCCCCAGGTCCCGGATTCGGTGACGGTCCGGGCGTCGACCGTGAGCGAGGAGTCGATCCACAAGTACAACGTGGAGGCGTCGCACCGCGTCACCCTCGGCGAGCTTCGTCGGGAATCCCGGGCGTAGCCCGGCGGAGGACGGCCCGTGCGCTACGCTCTCGACGCGATCCGACGGCGACCGGGGCGCTCCGCGCTCACGGCGCTCGGGATCGGCCTCGCGGTCGGCCTCGTGGTGATCCTCCTCGCCATCAGCGCCGGGATCCAGACGAGCTCGAGCGAGCTCGCGACCGCGAGCGGGGTGGACCTGATCGCCGCGAGCCCCAACACCACCCTGATCGGGAACAGCCTCCCGCCGGTCGACCACGCCCACGCGCTCGCGAGCGAGATCCCCGCCGCAATCCCCAACGTCGCGGTGGCGAGCCCCTGGCTCATCGGGGACCTCGTCTACGGCAATGCCTCGCTCTATGCGGACGTCAACTCGAGCGCGGTCCCCGGCGGATGGAGCCTCACGGAGTCCGGCAGCGTCGGGTGGATCCCGTCGGACAACTCCGGGATCCAGACTCCCGACATCACGAACGGCTCGGGGTTCACGGCCCCCGGGGACCCACACTACGCGAACGGCACCTATCGGGGACCCGCGACCCACGAGATCGTCCTCGACCAGGGTCTTGCTTCGGTGCTTGGCGTGACGGTCGGCTCGATCGTCTGGGCCGCCCCCGCCGCGCCCGGGCCGGGCGGAACGCTGGCCGGATGGTACCAGAATGCGACGCCGTTTCGGATCGTCGGCGTGTCGGGGCCGTTCTGGCTCGTGCCGTCGGCGCTGCTCGGGTTCCTCTACCTGTCCGAGATGCAGGAGCTCGAGGGCGGGGCGAGCTCCTCGACGGACTACGCGTCGCTCATCCTGATCCACCTGACCGACCCGACGCAGGCGAGCGCCGATCAGACGAAGATCGAGGTCCACTTCCCGGATCTCACGGTGTTCACCCTGGCGGACATCCTGGGGGAGATCCAGCATGTCGTCAACCTCTACCGGACCTTCGGCGTGCTGATCGGGGCGATCGGGCTCGTCGTGGCCGCGCTCTTCGCGACCACGGTCCTCCAGATGTCGGTCGATGACCGGAGCCGCGAGCTGGCGCTGCTCCGCGCCATCGGCTACTCGCGGGCCCGTGTCGCGCTCTTCGTCGTGGAGGAATCGGTCCTGCTCGCCGGCTTTGGATTCGCGATCGGGCTTCCCATCGCCTACGCGGGCGCCTACGGGCTGAACCTGATCCTCCTCCGCCTGGTTCCCGGCCTCCCGACCTCGTTCGCGTTCGTCTCCTTCGATCCGGGCGTCATCCTGGCGGGCATCGGCCTCATCGTCGCCATCGGTCTCGTCGCCGCGGTGGCCCCCGCGGCGCGCGCGATGCAGCTACCGGTCGCCGAGGAGCTCCGGGCCCCATGACGCTCCTCGGACGACGGGGCTCGCTTCGCCATGCCCGGCTCCAGCTCGTCCTCGCGGTCGCCGCGATCGGGATCGCCGTCGCTCTCCCGGTCGTGCTGGTGAGCGTGGGGGGAGGGGTCTCCGCGCACGAGCTCCACGACCTCGAGAACGCGGGGTATCAGATCGTGGTGAGCGCCCCGGGCGTCCACGGCATCGAGGACGCCCACGCGCTCGTCCATCGGATCCTCGGGCTCTCGGGCGTGACCGCGGTCTCGCCCGTGCTCTCCGCCGGCATCGACACGTTCGGGGCCTCCGGCGGACCGACGGCGGCGCTCGCGGAAGGCGTCATCCCGGACGAATTCCTGCCCACGCTCGGCCCGTCGGAGAGCGGCCTCTTCCCGAGCCCGCTCCCGCTCGGCGACCCGAGCGACCTCGTCCATTACGCGAACGGCACGTACGAGGGGCCCGCGACCGACGACGTCCTCGTGTCGTCCCCGTTCGCGCAGGCCGAGGGACTTCATTCGGGCGAGACCCTGTACCTGGGACCGGACGCGAACCGCACCGAGGCGAGCGCGTACACCGTGACCGGCACGTTCGGCGTGCCGCCGAACCTCCTCGGACCGATCGGGGCCTTCGCGATCGTGCTGCCGCTCTCGGACCTGCAAGAGATGACGGGGTTCGGCGCGGCGCCGACCGCCGTGGTCGCGGATGCGGCCGACACGATCGAGGTCGCGGTCACCGGCCCGGTCTCGTCCGACCCATCCGCCCTCTCGTCCCTTCGCTCGGAGATCCAAGCGATCGTGCCGTTCTATGGGGTAAGCTCCTTGAGCCAGGAAGCGTCGGAGCTCCAGCAGGCGAGCGGGGTCCTGACGGGGTTCTATCTCGCGCTCTCCTCCGTCGGGCTCACGGTGGGGCTGCTCTTCCTCGCCCTCGTCCTTCTTCGACGGGTGGAGGCCGATCGACGGTCGATCGGCATCCGGCGGGCGATCGGCGTTCCCGGCCTCCAGATCGCCGGGGGGATCATCGCGGAAGGTCTTCTCCTCGCCGCCCTCGGTGGGGTGGCCGGGGTGGCCGGAGGATACGTGATCGTCGAGTCGCTCGCCTCCTTTGCGACCTCGACCGTCCAAGAGGCCGCCCAGCTCGCGATCTTCGTGCCCTCGACGCTCGCGGTGATCGTCGCGGGGGTCCTCGCGCTGTCCCTCCTCGCGAGTGCGGTCGCGACCCGCGCCGCCCTCAGGATCGAGATCGCGGAGGCCCTCCGTTGATCGCGACGCGCCCGCCCCAGATCGATCTCGCCCGCGTGACCCGGACCTATGGGGCGAACGGCCCGGACGAGGTCCGGGCCCTCCGGGGCATCGATCTCTCGGTCCCGCCGGGGGAGTTCGTCTCGATCGAGGGCCCGAGCGGCTGCGGGAAGACGACGCTCCTCAACCTGCTCGCGCTCCTCGACGCGCCCACGTCGGGCGAGGTGCGCTGGGACGGGCGCCCCGTCGGCTCGCGGACCGAGCGCGAGCGTTCCCGGCTCCGTCTCGAAGGAGTCGGGTTCATCTTTCAGCGGTTCTACCTGCTCCCGACCTTGACCGCCCGAGAGAACGTCGAGCTCCCCATGCGAGCCCGGGGAACGCCGCGCGCCGAGCGGACGCGCCGCGCGCTCGAGCTCCTCGGCGAGGTGGGGCTCGCCGGCCGAGAGCGGGCCTACCCCCACCAGCTCTCGGGCGGCGAGGAGCAGCGGGTCGCGGTCGCGCGGGCCCTCGCGAACCGGCCGGGGCTCCTCCTCGCGGACGAGCCGACAGGGGAGCTCGACAGCGCCAACGCGACCGCGATCCTCGACCTCCTCGAGCGGGTGCGGCGGGACCGGGACGCGACGCTCGTGCTCGTGACGCACAATCCCTCGGTCGCGGCCCGGGCGGGCCGGCACCTCGCGATGTCGGATGGGGCCATCGCGTCGGACGTCGGGGGGCGGTGAGCGTGGCGCGGATCGCGATCCTCCTCGAGGACCGGTGCCATCCGAAGGAGTGCCAGTGGGAGTGCCAGGCCTACTGCCCGCCGGTCCGGATGGGGCAGGAATGCATCGTGGAGGGTCCGCTCGGCCGGCCGATCATCTCGGAGACCCTCTGTATCGGCTGCGGCATCTGCGTGCACAAGTGCCCGTTCGACGCGATCAAGATCCTGAACACGCCCGAGGCGGACCCGAGCGAGATCGTCCACCGGTACGGGTACAACGGCTTCCGCCTCTACCGGCTGCCGATCCCGCCGCCCCAGGGGATCTCGGGGCTCCTCGGACCGAACGGTACGGGGAAGTCGACCGCGCTCCGGCTGCTCGCGGGGCGCGAGGTCCCGAATCTCGGGGACTACGAAAAAGGAGGGGCGTGGACGAAGGTCCTCGAGCACTACCGGGGCACGGCGCTCCGCGCCCACTTCGAGCGCGTGGCGCAGGGCGAGCTCCAGACCGCCTTCAAGCCGCAGTACGTCGATCGCCTCGCGGAGGAGCCGGTCCGCGTCGGGGAGTACGTGGAGCGGGGCGGCCCCCGGGGGGCTTCGGCGCTGGAGGCGCTCGGCCTCGGTCCCCAGGCCGACCGCAAGCTCGGGGAGCTCTCGGGAGGGCAGCTGCAGCTCGTCGCCATCGCCGCCACCCTCGCGGCGGACGCGGACCTCTACCTCATCGACGAGCCGTCGAGCTATCTCGACATCGTCCACCGGCTCGAGGTCGCGCGGGTGCTCCGCCGGTTGGGAGAGACGAAGAGCGTGCTCGTCGTCGAGCACGATCTCGGCCTCCTCGACTATCTCGCGGACCAGGCGCATCTGCTCTACGGCGAAGCGGCCGCGTTCGGCGTGATCAGCCACCCGATCCCGATGCGGACGGCGATCAACACCTACCTCACGGGATACCTCAAGGACGAGAATGTCCGGTTCCGCCCGGAGCCGGTGCGCTTCGTCGCGCATCCCCCGAAGCCGACGAGCCGTCAGAACGTCCTCGTCGCGTTCCCCGCTCTCGAGAAGGAGTACTCCGCGTTCCACCTCTCGGTCGGGGCGGGCACGGTCGCGAAGGGGGAGACGGTCGGGATCGTCGGCCCGAACGCGACGGGCAAGACGACCTTCGTGAAGATGCTCGCGGGCGTCGAGCCGCCGACGCGCGGCGAGGTCGCCCCCGGCGTGACGGTGAGCTATAAGCCCCAGTACCTCAAGGCGACCCAGTCCGCGAGCTTGCGGGACCGCTCGACCGCGCTCGCCGCCGACCCGACCTTCGACGTCAAGCTGTTCGAGCGCGAGCTCGTGCCCGGCCTCCACCTCGACGAGATCCTCGACGTCGCGCTCACCGATCTCTCGGGCGGCGAGCTCCAGCGGGCCGCGGTCGCGCTCGCGCTCGCGCGGCCGGCCACACTGTACCTCCTCGACGAACCGTCCGCCTATCTCGACGCGGACGAGCGGATGTCGATGGCCCGGCTCCTCCGCCGGCAGGTCGAGCGCCAGGCGGTGAGCGCCCTCGTCGTCGACCACGACGTCTACTTCCTCGACCTCGCGTGCGACGCCCTGATGGTCTTCCGCCCCGACGCCCCCGACGGCTCGCGCGGACGAGGGGACGGGCCGTACCCGATGCGGGAGGGAATGAACCGCCTCCTTGCGTCCGTGGGGATCACCTTCCGCCGCGACGCCGAGACGCTGCGGCCTCGGATCAACCGCGAGGGCTCGGCGCTCGATCGCGAGCAGCGGGCGTCGGGCGAGTACTACTACGAGCCGACCTAGGCGTTCTGCTGCGCCTGCTCCGCATCGGGCAGGGCGACCCGCGGCCATACGCCCACGACCAGGAGCGCGGTGCCGAGGATCGCGAGACCCACCGTCGCCACGAGCTCGGGCCACGCGAGGATCGAGAGAAAGTAGGCGCCGACCGCCCCCACCAGAGTCCAACCCCGAAGCCGGCCCCGGTTGATGTCCGCGAGGGTTTCCGACCGCATCGTCGTCGTGGCGAGCGGCGCTTTCCCCGGGCCCGCGACGAGCCCCATGTCGTGCGCTCCTTCGAACGTGGACGGTGCCCGTCCCCATAACGCGGGGGTCAACCGACGTTCACCCGTCCGCCGGGGGGTCGCCCGCGCTCCGGCCCGACCCCCCTCGGGTTTATCGGGAGCCCGGTGTCTCGCGGATGGCGCTCTCCCGTAGGGGAAGCGCGCCGGTCGGCATCGGGGGGGCTCAAAACGGCGGCTCGTTCTACTCCGCCCGCGGCCCCCCGCCTCGACCGCCGGGGGCGTTACCGCGACCGCGGGAAGTACTCGGTCGGGGTCGTGGCGATCTACGTGATCTTCCTCGTCGTCATCTACTTCCTCGTCCGCACCGAACCTCTCTCCACCGGGGCCTGGCTCCCGTGGCTCCTCACCTTCGTCGTGGTCCTGTTCCTCGCTCGCTACTTCTCCACGATGTACACGATCGACGACACCCATCTCCGCGCGTGGCGCATCCTCGGCGGTCAGCGGATGGCGCTCTCCGATATTCGGAAGATCGAGTACTCCCAGCTCCGCGACCTGAGCCCGACCGGTTTCTTCGGGGCGTGGGGGTGGCGCGGCCGGATGTGGAGCCCGACGGTCGGACGGTTCGACTCGATCCACACCGAGGCGCGGGGTCTTCTCGTCAGCGGCGCGGACTACCCGCTCTTCATCTCGCCCCGGGATCCGGTGGCGTTCGCCCGCGAGCTCTCCCGCCGGGTGCGATCCTACAGCGGACGGCTCGCGGTCGACGTCGGCGACCCGGACGGCATGAGCGACGCCCGCGCGGTCCCCTAGAGCCGCACGGTGCGGCGAGCCTAGTAGCGGACGACGGACGGATCGACCTCTTCGGACCAGGCGTTGATGCCGCCTTTGAGGTTCCGCACGTGCTGGAACCCGAGGTCCCGGAGGAGCTTCGCGGCGTCCGCGGACCGGCGACCGGTCCGGCAGTAGAGCACGAGAGAGCGAGCGCGCGTGAGCTCGTCGACCCGGTCCGCGATCTCCCCCTTCGGGATCAGCACGGCGCCCGGGATGCGCGAGATCGCCCACTCGGTCGGTTCCCGGACATCGACGAGCATCGGCGGGTCCGCGCCCGAGAGCTCGGCCTGGAGCGCGGGGGGCGAGATCTCGGGGACCTCCGACGCCGCGTCCACCCCGCTCGCGCCCGGGACGCCGCAGAAGGCGGCGTAATCGATGAGCCCCTTCTGGGTCGCGTGCGGGGAGCAGAGCACGCACTTCGGGTTCTTGCGGAGCTTCACCTCGCGGAAGCGGAGCGCGAGGGCGTCGTAGAGCACCAGCCGGCCGACGAGCGACTCGCCGATCCCGAGGAGCACCTTGATCGCCTCGGTCGCCTGAAGGACTCCGACGACCCCCGGAAGCACCCCGAGGACGCCACCTTCCGCGCACGACGGCACGAGGTCGGGCGGCGGGGGCTCCGGATAGAGGCACCGGTAGCAGGGCCCGTGCCGGGCGTCGAACACGCTGACCTGACCCTCGAACCGGTAGATCGAGCCGTAGACGTTCGGCTTCCCGAGCAATACGGACGCGTCGTTGACCAGGTACCGCGTCGGGAAGTTGTCCGTCCCATCGATGACGAGGTCGTACGGTCGGAGGGTCTCGAGGGCGTTCGCGGCACTGAGGCGCTCCGCGATCGGGACCACGCGAGTTCCGGGATTCAGCGCCTCGAGGCGGGACTTCGCCGCGTCGAGCTTCGGCCGCCCGACGTCGGCGGTGGTGTACAGGACCTGGCGCTGAAGGTTCGACACCTCGATGGCATCGAAGTCGACGAGACCGATCTCCCCGACCCCCGCCGCCGCGAGGTACAGCGACGTCGGAGCGCCGAGCCCTCCGGCACCGACGACGAGCACCTTCGACTCCCGCAGTCGCTTCTGACCCGCGACCCCCACCTCGGGAAGAAGGAGATGGCGGCTGTAGCGGCGGAGCTCCTCGGGCGTGAACGTGGGGGCCCTCTCGGCGGGCTGGAGGCGCACCACCCCGGCGGGGCTCCGCGATCTCGAAAGGGTGCCCCCGGCGATCGCCGGGACGATGGACAGGACGTCCCCCTCCTTCACCGGGGTCGACTCCCGCTCGAGATACCGGATGTCCTCGTCGTTGAGATAGACAGTGACGAAGCTGCGGAGGTGCCCGTCGGCGGTGTAGAGATGGCGCTGAAGCCCGGGATGCGTCTCGGCGAGCCGGTGGACGAGATCGCCGACCGTCCGCCCGTCCAGCGAGACCTCCGAGGCGCCCTCGGCGAACCCGCGCAACGGGGTCGGGATCTTGACCGTGACTTTGGACATCCCTTCGTCCTCCTCGTGACTCCTTTTACCTTCTCGCTGGCGCGCGGGAAACCTTTCGCCCATCGCCCGCCGGCACGATCTCGAGCGGGACCTCGTGGAAGCGTCCGGTATCGGCGTCCAGCTCGAAGGCGCCGAGCGCCGGGGTCGCGTCGGCCGTGACCGAGAGGACGAGGTAGGTGTACCACGGCCACGCGTGCTCCTCGTCGAACGCGGAGGGGCGGGCGGGGTGGTCCGGATGGGAGTGGTAGAACCCCGCAACGAGCTGGCCGGTCCCTTCGAGCCGGCGTTCCACCTCGCGCAGCTCCGTCGGCCGGATCTCGAAGCGACGGTTCCGCTCGCCGGGAAACTCGTTCTTCGCGGCCTCGATCCCCAGGATGGCGCGAGGACCGGGCCGCCGGTCGATCTCGGCGGGGGCGAAGAGGTAGCCGCAGCACTCCTGCGGGTAGGTCGAGCGGGCGTGCCGGCGCATCGCGTCGACCAGCTCCACGGGAACCCGGACGCCTCTCATGGCGGCGCTCCGGTCGCGGAGTGCCCTCCGTCGGGGAGCACGGTCGCGATGACGGCGCCCGGGTTCGATCGACCGAGCCGGAGGCACGCGGCGACGGCGGCGCCGGACGAGATCCCGACGGCCAGGCCCTCGAGTTCGGCGAGGCGGGCCCGTGTCGTCTCCGCGTCCTCGGTCTCGATCCGGATTGTGTCGTCGATGATCCGGGCGTCGTACGTCGAGGGACGGAGCGCGGTAGGGAGGTGCTTCAGGCCCTCGATGCCGTGGAGCGGCCCGTTCGGTTCGACCCCGATGACCCGGACGCGCGGATCGCGCTCCTTGAGATACCGTCCGGCGCCCGAGATGGTTCCACCGGTGCCGACGCCCGCGACGAGGTGGGTGATCCGTCCCGCGAGCGCCGACCAGATCTCGGGTCCGGTGGTCGCGAAGTGCGCGTCGGGGTTCGCCGGATTGTTGTACTGATCCGGGTAGAAACGGTGTACCGGGTCCTCGGCCGCGAGTCGCCGGGCCTCCCGCTGGGCTCCGTCCGATCCCTCCGCGGGATCGGTGAAGATGAGGGTGGCCCCGAACGCCCGCATCTTCGCGATCCGGTCCGGGTTGGCGTTGCGCGGCACGCAGAGCTCGACCCGAAAGCCAAGACGCGCGCCGAGCATGGCGTAGGCGACCGCGGTGTTGCCGCTCGAGGCATCGAGCAGGCTCCGCCCCTCCGAGAGCTGGCCGGTGGCCAGCGCCTGCCGTACGATCCCCGCCGCCGCGCGATCCTTCACCGAGCCCGAGGGGTTGAGGAACTCCGCCTTCGCCCAGATCTCGAAGCCCTCGGAGGCCGCGATCCGGCGGAGCGGGAGGATCGGGGTGTGGCCGACCGCCGTGAGGAGCGCGTCGTCGATCCTCGGTTCGGGGTCGTTCCGGGCCCTTCGAACCGAGGCGGCGGTGGAGCTCACCGCAGCTCGATCAGATGCGAACATCGCATCCCTCCCCGACCGATCGAGTCCTCGAGGTTCACGCCCGCCTGCCCGAGGAGTGTCTCGGTCAGGCGCTTGTCGAACACCTCGCAGAGGAGGTACGGGTGGGAGAGCGCGCTGTGGCGGAACACGCAATTCGTCCGAACGATCCTTAAGTGCCCTTCCGGGGACCGATCGACGGAGCAGCGGAACCCGAGGCGATTGAGCGCGGTCACGAGCTGCCGCGCGCGCTCCTCGGGGGTCCCGACCTTCGGGAGGTCCTTCACGATCTCCCGGGCCATCCGTTCCGCGGCTTCGGCGAAGAGGGCGCTGACGAACCCCTCCCCTTCGCGGGCGAGGAGCTCGGAGACCACGGTGTCGAGGATGAGCTCGTACCGCTTGGGGAACATCTCCTGGCCCTGGTCGGTGAGCGCGTAGCGCTTGCGCGGCCGTCCGACGCCTTCGCGACGGAAGGACGGCACGACGAGGCCGCGCTCCTCCATCCGCTCGAGGTGGCCGCGGGCGGCGCTTTCCTGGATGCCGAGGGTCTTCGCGAGGTCCCGGGCGGTGCGCGGAGCGGTCGCGAGTTCCTCGAGGATGCGTCCGCGGGTCCCCTCGAGGTTGCCGCTCACGGTCGCGCTCATCGATTCGCTACCCACCCCCCTGAAGCGTCGCTGGGATTTACACACCGCGCCATGCTTAAATAACGGTATCGGCTCGTAACCCCTCGATAGCCATGGGACCGACGGCGCCTCCACACGTGCTCGAGATCACCGACCTCCACGCTGAGGTCGCGGGAAAGGAGATCCTGAAGGGGGTCAACCTCACGCTCAAGACCGGCGAGCTCACCGCCCTCATGGGTCCGAACGGATCCGGTAAGAGCACCCTCGCCTACGCCCTGATGGGCCATCCGAAGTACAAGGTCACCCACGGCCGCGCCCTCCTGGACGGCCAGGACCTTCTGAAGTTGAGCGTCGACCAGCGCTCGCGTGCGGGCCTCTTCCTCGGGTTCCAGTATCCCCAGGAGGTGTCGGGCCTCTCGCTCTCGAAGTTCCTGTGGACCGCGTACATGCAGCGTCACACCGCGCAGAACGCGGACACGGCCATGTTCGACAAGGACCTGAAGACGCACTTGGGCTACCTCGAGATGGACGAGTCGCTCCTCAAGCGGTCGCTTAACGAGGGGTTCTCGGGCGGCGAGAAGAAGCGCGTCGAGGTGCTCCAGATGGCGACCCTCCACCCGTTGTTCTCGATCTTGGACGAGCCGGATTCGGGCCTCGACATCGACGCGGTCCGGGCGGTCGGCGAGACGGTCGCGAAGCTCCACACCCCCGATGTCGGCATCCTCGTGATCACGCACTACCAGCGGATCCTGAAGTACCTGAAGCCCGACCGTGTCCACGTGATGGTGGACGGCGTGATCGCGCTCTCGGGCGGGCGCGAGCTCGCCGAGGAGCTCGAGGCCAAGGGGTACGACTTCGTGCGCGTGGGGGCCCCGGGCGCCGCGTAGGGAGCCTTCCCGTGGTCGAAGAGCACCCGGACTGACGGCCGATGGACGTCGAGCGGGTCCGGCGGGACTTCCCTCTTCTCGCTCGGTCCTTCCACGGACGACCGCTCGTCTACCTGGACTCCGCCGCCACTTCCCAGAAGCCGGCGGCGGTTATCGAGGCCGAGTCGAAGTACTACCTCGAGACGAACGCGAACGTCCATCGCGGCGTCTATGCCCTCAGCGTGGAGGCGACGGACGCCTACGAGGCGGCCCGGGGGCGGGTCGCGCAGTTCCTCCACGCGGCCGACCCCAACGAGGTCGTCTTCCTTCGAGGCACGACCGAGGCGATCAACCTGGTCGCGAGCTGTCTCGGCCGGCGAGAGCTCGAGCGAGGGGACCGTGTCGTGACGACCGTGATGGAGCACCACTCGAACATCGTCCCGTGGCACCTGCTGCGCGAGCGGCCCGGGATCGATCTCGAGTTCCTCGATATCGACGCGGAGGGTCGCCTCGATCTCTCCGGTCTCGACCGCTGGCTCGATCGGAAGACGAAGGTGGTCACCGTCTCGCACGTCTCGAACGTGCTCGGCACGGTGAACCCGATCCGGGAGATCGCCGACCGAGCCCACTCGGTGGGCGCGCTCGTCGTGGTCGACGCCGCCCAGTCGGCCCCGCATCGGCCCATCGACGTGCAGGCGCTCGGCGTCGACTTCCTCGCGTTCTCGGGACACAAGACGCTCGGCCCGATGGGGATCGGCGCGCTCTGGGGACGCTCCGAGCTCCTCGAGCGGCTTCCCCCGTATATGGGTGGGGGCGAGATGATCCGAGAGGTCCACCAGAAGGAAGTTCTCTATCGGGAGGCCCCCGCGAAGTTCGAGGCGGGCACGCCGAACGTCGGCGGCGCGGTCGCCCTCTCCGTGGCCCTCGACTACCTCGAGAGGCTGGGCTGGGATGAGCTTCGGGCCCACGACCGACGCCTGCAGGAGCGGATGCTTCGCCAGGCGACCGATCGCCTGGGGGGCGCGATCCGAGTGTTCGGGCCCTCGGATCCCGGCGCGAGGGAAGCGGCGTTCTCCTTCGCTATCGCCGGCGCCCATCCCCACGACATCGCGACGCTGCTCGACGCAGACGGCATCGCGGTCCGCGCGGGGCACCATTGTGCGCAACCGCTCATGGAGCGGCTTGGCGTCCCCGCCCTCACGCGCGCGAGCCCGTATCTGTACAACACGACCTCGGAGGTCGACCAGATGTTCGACTCGCTCGAGCGAGTGGTGTCGCTGTTTCGTAAGGGGAGCTGAGAGCTGTCCCCGCGCTGTAGCGAGACGAGGGACAGCACTGGGTCACCATCCCGGTTCTTCGATGTCCGCCGTCTTGTCGCCGCGCGGACGACCTCTGATTTAAATACGTACAGGTGATGGAATTCGCTGGGACGCTTATGGCGCAGACGGCGAACGAGATCACCCCCCTCGATTACACTCGCTACGACTTCAAGGACCCCGAGACCTACCGCCTTCGGATCCCGAAGGGGCTCTCCCGCGAGGTCGTCGAGCAGATCTCGAAGTTCAAGGACGAGCCGCGCTGGATGCTCGAG